>Ga0207705_10000406_pt1 | contig 37797 bp, 32 predicted proteins | sample KBSC13metaG_FD_184314 | JGI IMG/M metagenome (GOLD analysis project Ga0207705, IMG submission 184314) | Corn rhizosphere microbial communities from Kellogg Biological Station, Michigan, USA - KBS C1-3 metaG (SPAdes) (version 2) | ecosystem: Host-associated > Plants > Roots > Rhizosphere > Soil ... | reverse complement strand
GTTGAACCAGATCGGGACCAGAGGCTGGTTCCCGCTTTCGTGACCCAACTTCTGGCGCAAGTCATGACGGGTGGACAGGCACAGCCGGCTTTGGCCGCATCAGCCTATCGGCATCGCGCGCCGCAAATCGCGTTGGTTTACGACCGGGGCATCTGAACGGCGCGCCAGCGCCAAGGCAAATCCCAACAAGGCCGCCGACGAGAACAGCTCCAATGCCGTTCGCGCTGCAGCGCCGCCGTTCAAGGTGGCCGCCGAAGCGCAGATGAGACAGCACGCACTCAGAAAAGCATGCGCGGCCGCGCGCTTCTCGCTGCGCCAGCGCCGCGCGCACAATGTCAGCAACGCCAGCACGCTCACCGCGAGCGGCGCTAACGCTAGCACCGGCGTGCCCGTCGCCGCCGCTGCGATTCCGGCAAGGCAGGCCAGCACAAGGATGATCGTAGAACTGATCGCAGAGGGCCGATGTTCGAAGGCCGCGAACACGGCAAGCCCGAGCGCGGTGGGCGCGAGCGCACAAACCACCAGCATCACCGCATCGGCGAAGGTCAGTGTGGCCGCGCTGGGCGCACCGGCGGCGAGCGCATCGCACAAGGCGAGCGCAATATAAAGAACTGCCGCGAAGCGCAGATAGTCGCGCGCCGCGGGACGCGCGCGGCTCGCGAGCAATGCGGCAAGGATCGCCGAACAACACAGCACAAGCGCAAAAAGAAAGGTGGCGGGATTCACGAGCGCTGCTCCAGCAACGCTTTTAACCGCGCAAGATCGGCTTCGACGCGTTCCAGCCGCGCCGACAGAGCGGCGAGCGATATGTCGGCTTGCGCCTTCGGCACGGGTGTGGAGATGCCGGCACGCTGCGCGATTTCCCGTGGCGGCGCCGCAAGCAAGGCGGCGAGTGTGGCGACATCGCGCGCGGAAAGCTCGCGTTGGTCCTTCCAGACATCCGCAATCTCGCCATCGGACAAACCCAACGCCCGCGCGGCATCGCTTCGCGTCAGATGCGCGGCGGCAAGCCGCGCATCGAACCAAGCCGCATCGAAGAAAAGCGCCATGGCGCGAATCTAGGGAGATTCTGGCATCGCGAAAAGTGCGCGAGGCTCAATGAGCTGTGTCCAACTGGGCGGCGCCGAGGACACGGCCATGGCCGCCCTGCTGCACCAGGACCACGACGGAATCGCGCGAGCCGGCGAGCAATTCCTGGCGCGGCAGATCCAGCGAAACCGGCTGGCCTTTCCAGATTCCCACGGCACGAATGTCACGCACGACGTTGCGATAGGTGAAGGTATGCCCGGCATTCTCGCCGCCGGTGATGGCGACCGTGGCTTGCGGCTGGACGCGGAAAAGCCAGATCGTCGCGTTGGCGTCGCGCTGGTCCGAAGCGCCGACGGCGACATGCAGAGCGGTTTTTGAGGCCGAGACGGTCACCGGCACGGATTGTTCGTCGGCCCACCGTGCCGCGATCATGGCCTCGATTTGCGCATCGCGCCCGCCCACCACATCGTTCACGCCATCGACAATGATCTGCGGCGTGTAGACGCCGCCGCGCCACATCGCCTGCGCATAGGCCTTCTGGCGCTTGGTATCGGCTTCGCTGGCCAGCGTGTCTTTCCAGCCGAGCATGTCCCAATAGGTGATGGGCAGGCTCATCGCGATCACATCTTTGCGCGTGGCAAGCTGAGCCAGGATCGCGTCTGCCGGCGGACAGGAGCTGCAGCCCTGACTTGTGTAAAGCTCGACGACGACGGGGCGCTTGGCGCTTCCCGCGTCGGCAATCGTGGTCGCAGATAATGCCGCCGCCGCCGCGACGAACATCGCGGCCTTCGGGAACCTGAACCGACGCAATGACATAGCCGGCACCATAGGTCGCGCGACCCGCCCCTTCCATTCACAGTGGCTTGAAGCCCCCAGGAAGGCCCATCTTGCCCGGAATTGCGCGTGCGCAAAGGATATTTTTCCGTCACGCGACGTTAACATTACGCCGCCCGCCGTTCCGCGTCCCCGTCGTGAAAGCCCGATGGTCTTACGCGGCCAACAGGTTCCGCAGAACGTAAGGCAGGATGCCGCCGTTTTCGAAATAGGCGACTTCATCGGCCGTCATGATCATCAGCACCAGCGGAAGTTCAGCCGTCTTGCCGTCGGGATAGTGAATGGTCGCCGTGACCTTCATCTTCGGCGTCAGCTTTCCGGAAAGGCCCGGAATGTCGATCGCCTCGCGGCCGGTGAGTTGATAGTCGTTGCGCGTCTTGCCCGCTTCGAAGCAGAGCGGCGCGATGCCCATGCCGATCAGATTCGAGCGATGGATGCGCTCAAAACTTTCGGTGATGACGGCGCGCACGCCTTGCAGCTTCGGACCCTTCGCCGCCCAGTCGCGCGAAGAGCCGGTGCCGTATTCCTTGCCAGCGATGACGACGGTCTGCATGCCGTCTTTCGCGTATGCCATCGCGGCGTCGAAGATCGACATCTCCTGACCGCTTGGATACTGGTCGGAGTAATAGATCGTGTTGCCGCCTTCCTTGCCGCCCATCATCTCATTGCGGATGCGGATGTTGGCGAAGGTGCCACGCTCCATCACTTCATGATTGCCGCGGCGCGAGCCATAGGAGTTGAAGTCCTGCTGGCGGATCTGGTGTTCCTGCAGATAGACGCCGGCGGGCGATGACGCCTTGATCGAACCGGCGGGCGAGATGTGATCGGTGGTGATGCTGTCGCCGAACAGCGCCAGCACGCGCGCGCCCTTCACTTCCTGCACCGGCGCCGGTTTCACTTTCATGCCTTCGAAGTAGGGCGGGTGCTTCACATAGGTCGAGCCGATGTCCCACTGATAGGTCTGACCCTTCACGACCTTCACCTTACGCCAGTGGGAATCGCCCTGGAACACATTGGCGTAGCGCTTGCGGAAGGAGGCCGGCGTGACGGCTTTGCGGATCGTCTCGGCGATCTCCTTCGGGCTCGGCCAGATCTCTTTCAGATAAACGGGATTGTTCTTCTTGTCGTAGCCGACGGGATCCTTGGTGAGATTGATGTTCAGCGAACCGGCCAGCGCGTAGGCGACAACCAACATCGGCGAAGCCAGATAGTTCGCGCGCACCTGCTGATGCACGCGGCCTTCGAAATTGCGGTTTCCCGAGAGCACCGCACCGGCGACCAGGTCGCCATCGGTCACGGCTTTTCCGACATTCTCCGGCAGCGGACCGGAATTGCCGATGCAGGTGGTGCAGCCATAGCCGACAAGCTCAAAACCGAGCGCGTCGAGCGGCTTGTTCAACCCCGACTTCGCCAGATAGTCGGTGACGACCTGGCTTCCCGGCGCCAGCGATGTCTTCACCCAAGGCTTTGTCTTCAATCCGCGCTTGACCGCGTTGCGCGCCAGAAGGCCCGCACCGATCATCACATTGGGGTTGGAGGTGTTGGTGCAGGAGGTGATCGCGGCAATCACGACATCGCCATGGCCGATGGAATATTCGGTGCCCTCCACCTTCTGGCGGCGCGTGGCGTCGTCGCCTTTCTTGAAGGTGTCGATCAGCGCGGTGGCGAATTCGCTAGCGGCGTTAGACAGCGCGACGCGGTCCTGCGGACGGCGCGGACCGGCGAGGCTCGGCTCGACGGTGTCGAGATCCAGCGACAGCGTGTCGGTGAACACCGGCTCCGGCGATTTCGCCGTGCGGTAAAGGCCTTGCGCCTTCGCATATTTCTCCACCAGCGCGACGCGCGCGGGTTTGCGGCCGGTGGCTTTCAGATAACGGATGGTCTCCGCATCGATCGGGAAGAAGCCGCAGGTCGCGCCATATTCCGGCGCCATGTTGGCGATCGTCGCACGGTCTTCCAGCGCCATCTCGTCGAGGCCCGGTCCGTAGAACTCCACGAATTTTCCGACCACGCCTTTCTGGCGCAGCATCTGCGTGACGGTGAGCACCAGATCGGTGGCGGTGACGCCTTCGCGCAACTTCCCCTTCACCCGGAAGCCGATCACTTCGGGAATGAGCATCGAGATCGGCTGGCCCAACATTGCCGCTTCGGCTTCGATGCCGCCCACGCCCCAGCCCAGAACCGAGAGCGCGTTGATCATGGTGGTATGGCTGTCGGTGCCGACGAGCGTGTCGGGGAAGGCATATTCGACCGTCTTCTTGCCTTCCTTCTTCTTGCGCGTCCAAACCGTCTGGCCGAGATATTCCAGATTGACCTGGTGGCAGATGCCGGTGCCCGGCGGCACGACGCGGAAATTCGCGAAGGCCTGCTGGCCCCAGCGCAGGAACTGATAGCGCTCCATGTTGCGCTGATATTCGATCTCGACGTTTTTCTTGAACGAAGATTTGTGACCGAAATTGTCGACCATCACCGAATGGTCGATGACCAGATCGACTTCCGCGAGCGGATTGATCTTCTCCGCGTCGCCGCCCAAGGCTTTCATCGCATCGCGCATCGCAGCAAGATCGACGACGGCGGGAACGCCGGTCAGATCCTGCATCAGGACGCGCGCGGGGCGGAACGCGATCTCGCGATCCGATTTGCGATCCTTCAGCCATGCCGCGATCGCCTTGACGTCCTCGGCCTTCACCGTCTTGCCGTCTTCATGGCGCAACAGGTTTTCCAGCAGCACCCGCATCGAATAGGGAAGCTTGGAGATGTTCTTGAGACCTGCCTTTTCCGCAGCCACGAGGCTGAAATAGGCATAGGTTTTTCCGCCCACCGTCATCGTCCGGCGGGTTTTGAAACTGTCGAGCTGGCTGGTCACGGGAAGTCCTCTCGCGGTGAAAAGCGAAGGCTGGAATTTGCCCGTGGTTTAGTCAGATTCACCCTTCCTGCCAAGGAGAAATGGTCGATGAGCGACAATAAGGGCGACAACATGCCCGTGCGTGTGGAACGCGACGGTCCGGTGACCACTGTCATTATAAATCGGCCACAAGCGCGCAATGCGGTGGACCGGCCCACAGCCGATGCGCTTGCCGCAGCGTTTCTCGAATTCGAGAACGATAACAATGCGCGTGTTGCCGTCCTGTGCGGCGAAGGCGGAACGTTCTGCGCCGGCGCCGATCTGAAGGGCGTGGCCGAGGGACGCGGCAATCGGGTGACGCAAATCAATCCGGACAAGCTGGACGCGCTGGCGGCGGATGGGCCGATGGGACCGACGCGGATGCGATTGTCCAAGCCCGTGATCGCCGCGGTTTCGGGTTTCGCCGTGGCGGGCGGATTGGAACTTGCTCTGTGGTGCGATCTGCGAGTCGCCGAAGAGGATGCGGTGTTCGGCGTCTTCTGCCGCAGATGGGGCGTTCCGCTCATCGACGGCGGCACGGTGCGCCTGCCGCGCCTGATCGGGCAAAGCCGCGCGCTGGACATGATCCTCACCGGCCGCGCCGTCGATGCGACGGAAGCACTGACGATGGGACTCGCCAATCGCGTCGTGCCCAAGGGCAAGGCGAAGAAAGCGGCGCAGGATCTCGCGCATCAGATCGCGCGCTTTCCGCAAATCTGCATGACGGAAGACAGATTATCCGTGTACGAACAATCCGCTCTTAACTATCCCGATGCGATGGCGAACGAGATTCGCCATGGTCTCACCACGCTGAGAAGCGATGAAGCGATCAAAGGTGCAAGCCGTTTTGCCGAAGGAAAAGGCCGTGGCGGGCGTTTTGACGATTTGTAAGCCGATCACTCCTTAATATTGCCCCATTCATTTTCGATGTTGCGCTGCCTGAGGGGGCATGTGCGGGAGGGCCCGCGCGCGAGCGGACACTAAAGAGAAACAACCGGCGCAATGGCCAGGCTTTGCATTGCCATCCTGACGCTCATTCTTTCGAGCGCGTTTGTTCCGGCGTGTGCGCAGGATGCGCCCAACGGCAAGCTCTCGCTCGAACGGCTGGGCGAAATCGAACCGGGCACCTATCTCGCCGGCGACAATGTGCGCTTCGCACTGATGAAAGACCGCGACAATTTTCTGCTGCGCTTCGACAACAATCCCGAAGTGTTCGTGCTCTACGCCGGTCACGCCTCGCTGGGCGGCCGCATCCTGAAATATGATTCCGGCGAGACGGCGCTGCAGGTCGCTGGTTGGGGCGGCATGACGCTTTACACCGATGCGGCGCCGACCGGATTGCCCACGGTGCGCACCGGCGATGACACGATCCCGGAACTTCCGAACGTCTCTCTTTCCGATATTCAGAATGCGGCGGAAGATGAAGCGCAGCATTTGGCCTATATGCGCGGTCTGCGCCTCACCGTCACCGCCGATTGGGCCGCGATTTCCGCCGACGGTCCCACCCGCGCACTCGCTTTCGACGCGATGGAAAACGCGGTGCGCGGGCTGGATCGCTACAGCTATGGCGCGGCTGGGCGCGAAATGCTGGCGCATCGCGTGGACACGCTGATAATCGAAACGGCCCCGAAGCCCACGCTCAGGCTGAAAACCAAAACGCTGATCGTGACGTTCAATCCGGCGCGCGGCTTCGAAGGCCGCGCGTCTTCGCGCGCGATCGCGCGGGCTTTGGGCTCGATCTTTTCCAGACGCTAGGCAATTCGCCAAGCTCGAATTTCTCGAACAGAAATCCCGGCGCGACCGTGCAGCCGACAAGCGTGTAGGCGCCTTTGCTGCGCGCGGCCTGCCAATATGCCGGCGGCACCACGATCTGGGGGCGCTCGCCCTTCGCCAGATCGTTTCCGAGAACATGCCGTTTGGGGCGCTTGTGATCCTTCGCAATGAGAAGCTCCAGCGGCGCACCGCCATACCAGTGCCAGACCTCGGCGGCATCCACGCGATGCCAGCGCGACGCCTGACCCTTCTTGAGAAGAAAATAGATCGCGGTCGAATGCGCGCGGCCCGATCTGGAATCGCGAAATGTTTCGCGGAAATAACCGCCTTCCGGATGCGGCTTCAGCTTCAGCAGGCGAATGATGCGGGCAGCGGCGATCATGGGCGATCATCCGCAAACAGGCTGACGGCGCCTCGCGCCATCAAGGCGCGCGATCCGGCAACCAGCGAACGCGCGTCTTCCAACGCGTCGTGCTCCCGGCTGGCGAAATCGCTACCGCAGGCCTTTGCCACATCACAGGCATGCAGGCCCATGGTCGCGACACCGTTCCGGTTGAGCCAGGGCGCGATGTTGTGATGAGCGGGCAAAGGCGGCGCATCGTGAATTCCGTAGAGCGCAAGATTTTGGATCAGCACGATGTCGTCACGGCCAAAGGAGACAATGGGACCGCCGCCGACAAATTCCACGAAACGGTCATAGGCGGCGCGGAAATCGACGCCGCGCGCGACGAGCGCCGCGTTGGTGATGCCGGTGAGATTTTCCAGGTAGGACGACAGTTGCGTATTGATGCGCGGGCGGACCAGGACCTCGAAGGCCGCGACGGTCTCCAGCGTATCGGAAGCCACCTTCACCGCACCGATCTGCACGACCTCGCGAAATTCGCCGGGCCGCAGCCAGCGATTCGCCATCGAACCTTCCCAGGCCGTGTATTCAAGATCGAAGAAGACCGGGCTTCGCATGGGTCGATAATCGCAGCAAAATCGGGAACGAATCGGCACGTTAAACGTGATTAACGCATTCTTAATGCCGAGGGCCGAGCGTAGGAAGCGTAGCGGCTCAACACTGCGAGATGGCGATGGCCCTGCCCCGGAACGCACACGATCTTCATGCCGACGCGCCGAAAGCGCCGGAGAGCTTTGCGCCGCCGGGCCATGAGATCGCGCGGCTGGCGCTGCTGCACGATGAAGCGCGCGAGACCGCGCTGCTCGCCAATCTTCTGGGCCGCACGCCTTATGCCGCTGCCGCGCTTGCCATTGGTGCGCTTGCGTCGGTGATCGTTGCGCGCGGCACGATGCCGATGGCCGAACCGGCGGTGTGGCTGGCGTTGACGCTGATCGGCGTGGGCGCGATGGCCCGCAACTATGCACGCGCGATCCAGCAACCCTTCGAGCGCGGAACCCTGCGCGAATTCTCCTATGACCTGAACGCCATCGCGGTCTATGCCGGCTTCGCATGGGGCGCGGGTGCGTTTCTGGCGCTCGGCCCGCAAACCTCCCTCCCCGCGCTCACGCTTTTTGCCGCGGCGATCCCGCTCGTGATGGCTGTGACATTGCGCACACGCGAAATTTCGCTGGGCTTCCTGGCGCCGGTTGCAGCACTGAGCGCCTTCGCCGCCGTGCTGCGGCCACTTCCGGAAGGCCCGTTGGCTGCTGCTTTTGTGCTTATTGCCTGCACGGCCATAGGGGGCGCAATTTTCTGGGCAGACCGTGCTTCGATACCTGTTCGGATCGGTGCCAGACGCTCCCAAGCCTTCCACGCCTAGCCTTATTTCCGCCTTTCAGTGGGTTCATTCCGAGCCTAAGTTCGCCCCCGCAAATCAGCCGGTGTTAACGCCATTGTTTTGCATCGCCGCTATTCTGCGTGCCGAGTTTCCCGCGCGATCTTTCGCGCATCGCCCTATGGAAGATCATGAGCTCTAAAGCCCTGAAAGACGTCGGCGCCGATTCCGCCGACGCTGCACGCGCATCGCAAGCCGACGAAAACAACGCCCACAGCCTGATCGTGGCCGGGCGCAAGCTGCTCAAGAGCGGCGACCCGGCACTGACGTCCTTCTACGATTCCCTGTTCGCCGGCGCACCGCCGGAAGACGTCGCCCGCTATGCGCCGGAATCCTTGGCCGCGCTGGCGGCGCTCGTGTTCGAGCACTCGGCAACCCGCAAGACCGGCGAAACGCTGGTCGATATCTTCTCGTTCAACGCGCAGAGCGAGAGCGGCGCGCGCAGCGAAAGCGTTCTGGTCGCCGTGAACGACGACATGCCGTTCCTGTTCGACTCGCTTAGCGCCGCGCTGAACGCACAGGGCGTGCGCGTGACCTCGCTGTTCCATCCGGTCGTGAAAGTTTCGCGCGAGGCGAATGGCGGTCGCGGTGGCAAGGCGGAGCCGATCCGCGAAAGCGTCATCATCCTGGTTCTGGAAGGCGTGGTCGAAGGCGACCGTGCCGCCGCGCTGATCGAAAATGTGCAGGGCGTCTTCGCGCAGGTGCGCCTGGCCGTGCGCGACTGGAAGAAGATGCGTGCGCATCTCGCCGACACCGTGACGGCGTTGCGGGCGCAGCCGCTGCAGGACAACAGCGAGGAGGTGAAGGAGAGCCTCGCCTTTCTCGACTGGCTCGGCGACAACCACTTCACCTTTCTGGGCGCACGCGACTATTCCTACACGCCGGGCGAGAACGGCAAGCTGGAGCCGATCGAGCATAGCGGGTTGGGCGTGCTGTCCGACGCCAGCGCGCGCGTCGTGCAGCGCGGCGAAAGCCGTTCGAGCCTGACCCCGGAAATCCGCGCCTTTCTCGAACAGGCGACGCCCCTCATCATCACCAAATCCAACGAGCGCAGCGTCGTGCATCGCCGCGTGCACATGGATTATGTCGGCGTGAAGATGTTCGGCAGCGACGGCAAGCTGATGGGCGAGCATCGCTTTGTGGGCTTGTTCACATCGGGCGCCTATAGTCGCCGGCCGACGGAAATCCCGCTGCTGCGCGCGAAGGTCAAACATGTGCTCGACCGCGCGGGCTTTGCGCCGGACAGCCATGACGGCAAGGCCCTGGCGCATATCCTCGACAATTATCCGCGCGACGAACTCTTCCAGGTCAGCGAAGACGAGCTGTTCGCGACCGCGCTCGGCATTCTGCAACTGGGCGAGCGGCCCAAGGTGCGCGTGTTCCTGCGCTTCGACCGCTTCGACCGTTTTGTCTCCGCCCTCGTCTTCGTGCCGCGCGACCGCTACGACACCGGATCGCGCGAGCGCATCCATGCGATCCTTGCCAAGGCCTTCAACGGGCGCATGTCGGCGGCAACGCCGACGCTGGACGACTCGCTGCTGGCGCGGGTGCATTTCATCGTCGGCCGCAATGAAGGCCCTCGCCCGCATGCCGACGCGCATGCCCTGGAAGCGCAAATCCGCGACGCGATCCGCACATGGGATGACGGTTTCGCCGCCGCGTTGATGGCCCGGCATGGCGAGGCTGACGGCCATCGCATGTTCCAGCGCCATGCCACCGGTTTCCCCGCGCGCTATCGCGACGCCTTCTCGCCGGAAGTCGCGGTGGTCGATTTGGCCGAGCTGGAAGCGCTGGCGCGCACCGATCTCGATCCCGCCATCCAGGTACGCGCCTATCGTTTGCCGCGCGACGCGCATAACGCGATCCGGCTGAAGCTTTATGTGCTGGGCTCGGTGCTGCCCCTGTCGGCATCGCTGCCGGTGTTCGAGAATCTCGGCTTCCGCGTGATCGCGGAAGATTCCTATCCCATCGCGCTGGAAACCAGCGACGGCTGGAGCGGCGAAGCGGCCGTGCTCGATTTCCTGATGGAACGCGCCGATGACGGCCCCGCCGATCTGGCGACCCAGAAAGCACCGCTGGAAGACGCCTTCCAGGCGGTGGTATCGGGCGCCGCCGAAAGCGACGGCCTCAACAAGCTTGTGATCGCGGCCGGCTTGTCCTGGCGCGACGTGACCATCCTGCGCACGGCGGCGAAATATCTGCGCCAGGCCGGATTCAATTTCAGCCAGGACTATATCGAGCAGGCGCTGTTCCGGAATCCGGACATCGCCAACCTGCTGGTCGAACTCTTCGCGGTGCGCAACGATCCGAAACAGAAAGCAAGCGAGGATGCCGCCAAGGCCATCCATGCGCGCATCGATGCGGCGCTGAACGATGTGCCGATCCTCGACGACGACCGCATCATCCGCCGCCTGCGCAACATCTTCGATTGCACGCTGCGCACGAATTTCTATCAGCCCGCCAAGAACGGCGACCCCAAATCCTATATCGCCATCAAGCTGGATTCGCAGAAGCTGGAAGAGCTACCGGCGCCGCGTCCGCTGGTGGAAATCTTCGTCTATTCGCCAGAGGTCGAAGGCGTACACCTGCGCTTCGGCCGCGTGGCGCGCGGCGGCATCCGCTGGAGCGACCGGCGCGAGGATTTCCGCACCGAAGTGCTCGGCCTTGTGAAGGCGCAGCAGGTGAAGAATGCCGTGATCGTGCCGGTGGGCTCGAAGGGCGGATTCTATCCCAAGCAATTGCCGGTGAACGCCACGCGCGAAGACGTGCAGGCGGCGGGCATCAGCGCCTACAAAATCTTCATCAACGCGCTGCTCGACCTGACCGACAACATCCATCCCGACGGCAGCGTCGTGCATCCCGACAACGTGCTGCGCCACGATGACGACGATCCCTATCTCGTCGTCGCCGCCGACAAGGGCACGGCGACCTTCTCCGACATTGCGAACGGCATCGCCGAAGAACACGGCTTCTGGCTGGGCGACGCGTTCGCGTCCGGCGGCAGCCATGGCTACGACCACAAGAAGATGGGCATCACCGCGCGCGGCGCCTGGGAAGCGGTGAAGCGCCATTTCCGCGAACTGGGCCGCGACATCCAGAGCGAGCCCTTCACCGTCGTCGGGGTCGGCGACATGTCGGGCGATGTCTTCGGCAACGGCATGCTGCTGTCGAAAGCGACGAAACTGACGGCGGCGTTCGATCACCGCCACATCTTCATCGACCCGGATCCCGATCCGGAATCATCGTGGAAAGAACGCGCGCGCATGTTCGACCTGCCGCGTTCCAGCTGGGCCGACTACAACAAGTCGCTCATCTCCAAGGGCGGCGGCATCTTCCCGCGCACGGTGAAGGAGATCGCGCTGACGCCGGAGATCAAGAAGTTGGCGGGTATCGCAAAAGACAAGGCGACGCCGGCGGAATTGATGAAGGCGCTGCTCAAAGCGGACGTCGATCTGCTCTGGTTCGGCGGCATCGGCACCTATGTGAAGGCGTCGGGCCAGACCAACCTGGATGTCGGCGACCGCGCCAACGATGCGATCCGCGTCAATGGCGCGGACATCCGCGCCAAGGTGGTCGGCGAAGGGGCCAATCTGGGCTGCACGCAACTGGGCCGCGTGGAATATGCGCTCAAGGGCGGGCGCATCAACACCGACGCCATCGACAATTCGGCGGGCGTGGACACGTCGGACCATGAAGTCAACCTGAAGATCCTGCTTGCCACGCCGCAACGGCGAGGCAAGCTCAGCATGGACGCGCGAGACACGCTGCTCACCGAAATGACGGATGATGTCGCCGCGCTGGTGCTGGAGGACAATTACGAGCAGACCAAGGCGTTGTCCGTCGCGCAATCGCGCGGCATCAAGGATCTCGACGCGCAAGCGCGCTTCATGCGCGATCTGGAAAAGCGCGGAAAGCTGGATCGTGCGGTGGAGTTCCTGCCGAGCGACGAAGAAATGCGCAAGCGCGGACAGGACGGCAAAGGCCTGACGCGGCCGGAACTCGCGGTACTGCTCGCTTATGCCAAGCTCGACCTGGACGCGGAGATTCTGGCAAGCGACCTGCCGGACGATCCCTATTTCGAATCCACGCTGGCCGCCTATTTCCCCGAGGCCGTGGTGAAGCGCTTCCCCGATGCGCTGAAACAGCATCGCCTGCGCCGCGAAATCATCTCGACCGTGCTGGCCAATCGCATCGTCAATCTGGCGGGGCCGGTGTTCATCCATCGCGTGAAGGAAATCTCCAGCGCGCCGGCCGCGCGCGTCGCCCGCGCGTTTGTCATCGCGGAGGGTGCGTTCGATCTGGAAGCGCTCAATGCGCGCATCGACGGACTGGACAAAAAGGTTCATGCCGATGTGCAGACCACGATGTATGCCAGCGTGGGAGAGCTGTTGCGCAGACTCGGTCTGTGGTTCCTGGTTAATGTGCCGGCAAATGCCGACATCACCGCGACCGTCGCGCGCTATCGCAAGGGCGTGGACTCGCTGCGCGGCACGTATTCGTCACTGGTGTCGCCTTACGAGATGGACGACACGGTCGCCCGCATCAAGGAAATGGTCGAAGCCGGCGTGCCCGAAGACATCGCCGACGATGTGGCGGCATTGTCCTTATGGAGCACCGCGCCGGAGATCGTGCAGCTTGCCAACACCCGCTCTCTGGATGTCGATCTTGTCGCGGGCGCTTATTTCGCCATCGGCGCGATCGTCGGCATCGACCGGCTGCGCGGTCTCGCCCAGCGCATCACCGCGACGGAGCATTGGGACCGCCTCGCCATCCGCCGGATCATCGACGATCTCTTCGCCGGACAGCGTTCGCTCACCGCGCATGTGCTGGAAGGCTTCGAGAACGACAAGATCGACCGCACGCGCGCCGAAGGCTCGCAGGCGGCGGACGCCTGGGCGGAGAAGCATGCCGATGTGCTAGCGCGCACCAAGTCATTTCTCGATGAACTGGAACGCCACGGCGATCTGTCCATCGCCAAGCTCACGCTCGCCAACAGCCAGATACATGAGCTGTCGGCGCATTGATTTTCTTCCCCCGCTTTGCGGGGGAAGTGCCGAACGAAGTGAGGCGAAGGGGGTGGCTGCGGCCGCGAATGTTCTTCGCCGCTATCGCCGCCCCCTCCACCGCTTCGCGGTCCCCCTCCCCCGTAAACGGGGGAGGAAAATCATTACCGCGGCGCCATGCGGATGGCGCCGTCGAGGCGGACGCATTCGCCGTTGAAATAACCGTTGGTGATCATCTGCACCGCAAGCGAGGCGTATTCCGGCGGATTGCCGAGACGCGGCGGGAACGGCACCTGCGCACCCAGCGCCTGCTTCACCTGCTCCGGCGCGCCGGCCAGAAGCGGCGTGTTGAAGAGGCCCGGCATGATCGTGTTGCAGCGGATGCCTTCCTGCGCCAGATCGCGCGCGACAACCAACGTCAATCCGTTGATGCCCGCTTTCGACGCGGTGTAGGAGGCCTGGCCGATCTGTCCGTCCTGCGCCGCGACCGACGCGGTGTTCACGATCGCGCCGCGCTCGCCGCCATCCAGGGGATCGAGCGTCAGCATGCCGGCCGCGCTCATCGCGATGCAGCGATAGGTGCCGACGAGATTGATCTGGATGATGCGGTCGAAATCCTTCGCGTGGAAGAACTTGATCTCGCCCGTCTTCTTGTCGCGGCCCGCGGTCTTCTGTGCGTTGCCGGTGCCAGCGCAGTTCACAAGGATGCGCTCCTGGCCGTTGGCCGCGCGCGCCTTCTTGAATCCGGCTTCGACGCTTTCGTCGCTCGTCACGTTCACTTCGCAGAACACGCCGCCGATCTCGGACGCGACTTTCTCGCCCTTGTCTTTCTGCATGTCGAAGATCGCGACCTTCACGCCGCTCTTGGCGAGCAGGCGCGATGTGGCTTCGCCGAGACCCGAGGCACCGCCGGTAACGACGGCGGAGATGTTTGAGCTGAGTTCCATGTTCTGTCCTTCCGTGAAGTCTTGGCCTGAGAGCTGGCGGACTCTTAGCCGTAAGCTCCAGCCGCGCCTAGTCTGACGCGGCGGCAAGGATCAGGTCAGAACCATCTGGCTTTGCGTAACGATCGCCACGAGTTTTCCGTCTTCCCGCGTGATTTTCGTGGTCCAGACGCTGGTGCGCCGTCCGATGTGAACCGGCGTGGATTCCGCAGTGACGGTGGTGCCTTCCTTGGCGCCGCCGATGAAATTTGTCTTGCTCTCGATGGTGGTGGTGCCCGCACCATCGGGCAAGTTGAGGAACGCGCCGGTCGCGCCCAGCGTGTCGGCAAACGCCATGATCGCGCCGCCATGCAGGATATGGCCGGAGGTGCAGATCTCCGGACGCACCTTCAGGCGGCCCACCACCTTCTCTTTTGTGGCTTCGAGGATCTCGATGCCAAGGGTCGTGGCGAGCGGCTGGCGAAGCGAGGCGATATCGATCATGGCGGATTTCCTGTGTTTTCGCGGGATCGTCAGCCTAGGCAAAATCGCGGGCAATTACCTCTCACATCGCAAACGCCACTTTTCCGCCACGGCAGCATGACGGATAATATGCGCATGCAGAGCGATCTTCCCAATCCCGCCACGTATCAGCTGCCCGCCGTCATCGCGCGCAATGAACGCATCGTCGAGAAGAGCTTCTGGCGAAAATTGCTCAAGCTCGCGGGCAACATTCCCTTCGCCGAAGATCTGGCGGCTGCCTATTACTGCGCCGTCGACCCGGCAACGCCCACCAAAGTGAAAGGCGTGCTGTTCGCGGCGCTCGCTTATTTCGTCATGCCGTTCGACGCGGTGCCGGACTTCATCGCGGGCCTTGGTTTCACCGACGATGCAGCGGTGTTGGCGATGGCCATCGGGCTGGTATCGCGGCACATCACCGAGGCGCATCGCAAGCGGGCGCGCACCAAGCTCGGCATAAGCGAACCGAAGGCGTGACCTACAAAGAGGTCGAGAAATTTTTTGAAATCGCTCACCTATTCCGACGTCGAGAAATTCTGCCTGAGCCTGCCCGGCGCCAAGCTGGACATGCCGTGGAGCGACACGCGCGTGTTCAAGATAGGCGGCAAGATGTTCGCGGTGATCGTGCTGGACGGCGAGCGGCCCTGGGGCCTCTGGTTCAAGACGAGCCCTGAGAGCTTCGAGATTTTCACGCGTCTCAAGGATATCGCGCCTTGCCCCTATTTCGCGCGGGCCTGCTGGGTGGAAATGAAAGGCCTCAAAGCGCTGAAACCGGATGAGTTGCGCGCTTATCTGCAACGCGCGCATGCATTGGTGGCGGCGAAGCTGTCGGGGAAAATGCGCAAGACTCTTGGCATCTCCGATATGGCGATGGCGGAACGCAATCCGTTTCTTTGAAAGCTAGCGCGCGACGAAAAGCTTGGGTTTCGCCGGCTCGGGGGCCGCGTGTCCCTTGTCCTGTGCCACAAACTCGATACCGATGCCGGTCTCATGATGACGCGCGACGCGGCCCGCCATCTGGCCGATGAGCACGAACTCGCCGACCGGAGGGCGCACATCGGTCGATAGCGAAACGCCGGAAAGCGAAAGATCGAGAACTTCGCAATTCACCACATCGCCATTGGCGCGGGTGAAACGGGCGAGCCCCTTGGTGGGCGCGCGGTCGTGGCGGCGCAGGACCGATTCGTTGACGTCGCCGCCGTTGAGATAAAGCGTGAGCTGTTCGGCAACGCGCTCGCGCTTGTGCTGCGAGCAGTTGAACTGGATTCCGAACGCGCCGGCATCGGGACGCGCGACGGTGCCTTCGAAGCGCCCGAAGCCGTCGATATAGACGACAACCTGCGCACCTTGCGGCGGCACGATCTCGCAGGCGATGCGCGCGCCGCCAGGCGACATGTCCGCGATCTTGCAATGGGCTTCGCGGCTTTCGGCGGGGACGAAGAGGCGGCCCGAAAGGGAGACCGGGATACGCTTGTAGCGCCGGCGCTCCGCGCGGGCTTTCGCGACCAGTTCTTCCTTGTCTGCCGCCATATGAACGCCGCACAAACAGGCGGCTCCCGGATTCAGCCTCGAACCGCGTTTGTAGTCCTTTAAGGGTCAATAGAAGGTTACCGCCGCATGGCCGCCATCAGCCTTAAGGAAGGGTAAACCCGGGGCTTAACCTCCGGACCGGCGCAGGCTATAGGATCGGCCAGCAATTCCGCCCGGTTCCGTTCGGAAACGGTCCACCCCGCCTCAGCAGGAGATTTCCGGCAATGACGCTCGCCTCTTCCCGCACCGGCCTGATCCGCATCGCCGTGGTGGCCGCGGCGCTTGCCCTATCGGCCTGCGCCAGCAACGGCCTGCTCGACGAGCTGGACCAAGCCCAACCGGTAGGGTCGGACTTCTCCAAGGAGCTCTTCAAGGACTACGCCTATCTCGCCCGCTCGTTCGGCGATGCCGGCAATTCCGCGAGCACGGCCTTCGATTCCGACAATTCCCTGTCGCTCTCCGGCGACAGCACCGGCGACGTCGCCGACCTGGCGACGGCCTATGCGCAAAAGGCACTGGACGCCGCGCAAGGCCAGGAAGTGCTGCCCGAGCCCGCGCCGGACGGCAATACGGACGCCGATCAGTTGCGCCAGCGCCTGCTCGCGAGCCTGGAAAATGGGCGGAGCAAATTTCCCGCCGACGCCGCGCGCGCACAGGTGCAATACGATTGCTGGGTGATGAACGCCCGCGTGGACGGCCTGCGCAGTGCCTCCGCGCAATGCCGCCGTGGTCTGGATGCCGCGCTCACGCAGCTGGAGCACGAACTCAACCCGGTCACGGTCACCACGACCACGACGACCACAACCGCCGACTATCAGGTCTATTTCGATCTGAATTCCTGGGACCTGAAAGCCGAGCAGCTCACGACCCTGCAACAGGCCATCTCCGCCGCCCGCGCCGGCCAGCAGTCGCGCATCACCATCGTCGGCCATACCGATACCTCCGGATCGGCCGGATATAACCAGCGCCTGTCCGTCCACCGCGCCAATGTGGTGGAGGAAGCCTTGGTCGATATGGGCGCACGGCGCGAGGCGATTTCCGTCTCCGGCGTGGGCGAAAGCGATCTGGCGGTGCAGACGGGCGACGGCGTGAAAGAGCCGAAAAACCGCCGCGCCGTGGTAACGCTCGTTCCGTAAGGTCAGTGTCGCCCAGGTGGCCGGGTCAAGCCCGGCCATGGAAAAACGCGACACAGGCGTCATCTTTGCGCTAATCTCGGCCCCAAGAAAAATGGTGGCCGGGAAGCGATTCATGAAAGCGTTCGACTACATCATCATCGGTGCGGGCAGCGCGGGTTGCGTGCTCGCCAACCGCTTGTCTGCCGATCCCGACAATCAGGTTCTGCTGATCGAAGCGGGGCCGCGCGACAAGTCCATGATGATCCACATGCCCGCGGGCATTCCGGCGCTCATCGGCAAGAAGAATCCGCACAACTGGTATTACGACACCGAAGGCCAGCTGCATCTGAACAACCGTAAGCTCTACTGGCCGCGCGGACGCGGCTGGGGCGGATCGTCCTCGATCAACGGCATGATCTATATCCGCGGCCATGCGCGCGATTACGATCATTGGCGGCAGATGGGCAATGAAGGCTGGTCCTTCGCCGACGTGCTGCCCTATTTCAAGCGCGCTGAAACCAACGAAGACGGCGGCGACGAATTCCATGGCGGCGATGGCCCGCTCTATGTGTCCAACGGGCGTTCGGACAATCCGCTGTTCGGCGCGTTTGTGCAGGCCGGCATCGACGCGGGCTATCGCGAGACGAAGGACTTCAACGGCTATCAGCAGGAAGGCTTCGGGCCCTATCAACTGACGATCAAGAACGGCAAGCGCTGGAGCGCCGCGTCGGCCTATCTCACGCCGATCATCAACCGTCCGAACCTCACCATCGAATCCAATGCGCATGTGGCGCGCATCTTGTTCGAAGGCAACCGGGCCACCGGTGTCGAATACATTCAAGACAAGCAGAAGATTCAGGCCGGCGCGACACGCGAAGTGCTGCTCTCGGGCGGCGCGGTGAATTCGCCGCAAACACTTCTGTTGTCGGGTATCGGGGATGCGGACATCCTCAGGCGCTTCGACATTCCGGTCGTGCACGACCTCAAGGGCGTCGGCAAAAATCTGCAGGACCATCTGGATTGCTCGATCCAATATGAATCCAGCCAACCGATCACGCTTTACAGCCAGTCCAAGCCGCTCACCCAGTTGAAGACGGGCCTGCAATATATGTTGTTCGGCACCGGCGTGGCGACCGGACAGGGCCTGGAGTCCGGCGGCTTCGTGAAAAGCCGCCCGGATCTGGAAACGCCGGATCTGCAATTCCATTTCATCACAGCGCTGATGTACGACCACACGCGCAAGAAGTCCGACCGTCATGGCTACATGGCGCATGTCTGCCAGCTTCGCCCCGAGAGCCGCGGCTACATCTCCATCAAATCCGCCGATCCGTTTTCCGCCCCGGTCATCCAGCCCAATTATCTGGAAGCCGAGGAAGACCGCCGGGCCTTGCGCGAAGGCGTGAAGATCGCGCGCGAGCTCTTCGCGACCAAGGCTTTCGACGCCTATCGCGGGCCGGAGCTGATGCCCGGCGCGCATGTCACACGCGACGATCAGATCGATGCGTTCATCCGCAAGACGGCGGAGACGATCTACCATCCCGTCGGCAGCGCCAAGATGGGACACGACAAGGACGCGGTGGTGGATCCGCAGTTGAGGGTCCACGGCATAGAAGGTCTGCGCGTGGTGGATGCTTCGGTGATGCCATCGCTGGTCTCCGGCAACACCAACGCGCCGACCATCATGATCGCGGAGAAGGCGTCCGACCTTATTCTGGGCCGCGCGGCGCCCGCGCCGGAACATGCGCGTATCGCCGAGGACAATCTCCATGCGGCGGCGGCGGAATAAACGCGGCCGGTCCAACGCAGGCAACGCATGACGCTATTCGCGGCGGCGCGCGGAAAACTTGTCTCGTTTTGTCATCAAATCAAGTTGTTGAAACCCGGGGTGCTTCCGCCGCGTTGCTTTCGGGCGTAGGGTGGCTGCGAGGGTGATGTCATGACGATAAAGATGCGTTCCGCCGCTTTTGCTTTCGCCGCCGCGATCTTTTTGGCAGGTCATGCGCACGCGCAAAATTCCGGCTCCGTGCCTCTCACGAACATGAATTTCGACATGTGGTGCCAGGAAGAGCAGCACCTGCCGCCGGAGCGTTGCGACAAGCGGTTGCCGGACGACAACGCGGCGTTCGAAGCCTATCGCGCGAAGATCGAAGATTACGAAGTCCCCTATCTTCAGGAGCGCCGGGAGAAGGCCAACATGAATCAGGTCATTCTCCACAACGACCCGGTCGATCATCCCAGCAAGCCGGAGACGCCAAAGGCACCCCCGCCGGATTCTCCGCCCTCAAACTGATTTCAAACTGATTTGGCGACCACTTCCAGCCTGGTCGGCTTGGCGATGATGTCGAGCGCCGCGATCAGGCCGAGCATCGCTTCGTCCATTTCGTTGTGAAGCGCCTCGGGACTCGGCCGGGAGACCACGAGTCTGAGATGCGGCGCGCGCGGATGGCTGCGCAGGCTCGGCAACATGCGCGCGGGCGGCGGAGGCGGCGGCGGGGGATTGTCGCGCGTGGAAATCGGCTCGTTCTCGGAAAGAACGTGCGAGGCGACGAGGCGCTCGAACGCGATAGCGCGGCCGCCGAGCGCGGAGATGTCACTCAGAACCTGGACCATGCCGAGAAAGCGCGTCGGGCCGTCATCGCCGAAGCTGACCGGCGCGAGCACCGTTTCCAGCTCGACCATGCCGCAATCGGCGGTCGATGCGATCGATGACAGGCAAATCGGCTGGCGCGTCGCCAGCGACTGGCGCATCAACGCGCCAAGCGCATTGCGACTTTGACCATCCCAATGCGACAGGAAGTTCGTTCCCTTCAGCTCGCTGCCGTAACGCTCGCAGAGCGAGGTGCCGGCTAGGCGATAGATCGGATGCGCCGCGTTGGACGCTTCAAGGATGAAGACATGCGAGAGCATGCGCTTGATCGAGCGCGGGTCGATGTCGGTCTGATCCGGAACGGCGCGGCCTTTGCGCAGACGGCTCCAATAACCCACCAGCAAATGACTGTTTCTGTGCTTCATGGCCCCGCTGTGCTCCGGTCGATCAGTTTGGGCCGTGTCTCGCACTGAGACGGAACACGGCCTTGCTGACCTGTGATCAGCAGGGCCCATGCCAGATGGAACAGAAACGGGATTTCCTCAATCGCTGCGCGCGCTTGAGCGCAAACGCTCAGCCCCACGGACCTCTTCGCACATCGCCGAAGAGGCGAAACTGGCTCGATTTGAAGAGGGGCGTAAGCACGACACCCGCGGCGAAGCCGCCGACATGCGCCCAGAACGCGACGCCCGGATCGCCCGGATTGGTAAATGCCGCACTCAACAATTGCAGCACGAACCAGAAGCCGACCACCCAGATCGCGCTGACGACCAAAGGATAGAAGATGATGCCCAAGGGCACGATGACGGTGACGCGCGCGCGCGGAAACAAAAGCATATAGGCCGCGAGAATGCCGGAGATCGCGCCCGATGCCCCCACCATTGGAACCTGCGAGAGCGGATTGATGAACGCCATGGTTAGCGCCGCCGCGGCCCCGCACAGAAGATAGAACAACAGATAACGCACATGCCCCATGGCGTCTTCGATGTTGTTACCGAATATCCAGAGATAAAGCATATTGCCGGCCAGATGCAGCAGGCCGCCATGCAGGAACATTGAGGTAAATATCGTGACCACGCCCGGCACGGCAATGTAGCCCGGCAGACGGTGGGGCGCGGCGCTCAGCGCATCGGGCGTGAAGCCCAGCACCATGATCGCGGCGCTCATATGCCGCCCCAGCGAATACTCCCACACATAAACCACGACGCAGCCGAAGAGGATGGCCCAAGTCACGAAAGGCGTGGTGCGCGAGGGGTTGTCGTCTGAGATCGGGATCACGGCTTGCAACCGTCCCGGTATGCAGCCTCGCAAACTGTGCCGTTTTGGATCAAATCGCGGCCCCCGCAAACCTGCGCCCGTGGCATGGTTCGTGAAGCATTGACGGTCGGACATTAAGGCTTTGTCAATGTTCAAGGCCGCGCTGACTGGGTGCGCGGCTAGCATGGCAAAGCCAAGGAGCCTGCCATGACGTTCAAGCCCGTACTCGTTTTCGCGACTTCCTTCGCCTTGCTGACCACGACCGCGCCTATCGTCCCGGCTTTCGCCGGCGGCTCCTATGGCGGCGGCAGTCACATGAATTATGGCGGCATGAGCGGCGGCCCGGGCTGCAAGAACATGGGCGGCGGCTATGGCGGCCACGTGAACATCAACAAGCCGGTCACCATCAACAAGAACGTCAACGTGTTCAAGCCGGTGAACATCAACAACAACGTCAACATCAGCAAGAACATCAACAACAACAAGAACATCAACTTCAATAACAACATCAACATCAACAAGAACATCAACAACAACAAAAACATCAATTTCAACAACAACATCAACATCAACAAGAATGTGAACATCAATAAGAACGTGAACGACAACAAGAACATCGCGATCAACAAGAACATCGTCATCGTCAAAGGCGGTGGTGGCGGAAGCGCGGAGGCGGCAGCGTTCGCGGCAGCGATGGCAAGCGCGAATTCCAGCGCGCAGGCGAACGTCTATGTGTCGAGCGGCTCTTATTCGGAATCAACGACCATTAACCAGGGCGGCGGCTATGTCGGCGGCGCGGTTGCGGTTGAGGCGCAGCAGACGTGCCAGATGACCGAGGCCAGCGTCGTGAAGGCGATCCATGCGGTGTGTATCGCGCAGGGACAGGAATTCGGCGCCTCGCACATGACGCGCGATACCTGGATCGATTCCGCTTACGAAGGCGAAGTGGCGCGCTGCATTCCGGGCGCCACGCTGAAGGTGATCATCGGCGACATGGTCCAATCCGATCAGGGCATGGCCGGCTCCTATAATGACGGCCAGGTGCTCAATTGCGGCCCCGGCGAAGCCTTGCGCCACTACAAGGACGGCATGCTGAAATGCGCACCTGCGGTTCCCGTGAAGGATTGCACCGAGCGCACCAACCTGCGCCTTTATGGCACCGGCGACTTCTTCTTCTCCTACCGCACCCAGGTGTGCGCGACCTCCTCGCGCATGTCGCGCAATTCGGCCTCGGATGCGGAAGTCTCGGGCATGGCGCTCGATGGCGGCGTGGGCACTGCGGCGAGCTACTAGCCACGCTTTGTTAAGCGCGGCAGCCCCATTCTGGGGCCATGACCGAAGGACGCCTGAAGTTCGTCTTTGCCGCTGCGCTCATCGCCCTTGATGCGGTGTGGATCGTCTGGCGCGGAATCGATTTCGACCTCGCCAGCCTTGCGCTGGCAGTCGGGGTCACCGCGCTGACGGCAGCGATCGGTTACGCCTACACCCGCCTGCGCCCCGACGAGCGGCTCGCGACCATGGGCGCGGAGACCGCGTTCCTCATCGCCTATTCGGCGGCGGCCTGCATCTTCAGTTATCTCGTCACCACGCTCGACCGTCCGCTGATCGACGACGTGCTGGTGAAATGGGACGGCGCGCTTGGCTTCAACTGGTACGCCTATGTCGGCTTCGTCAATGCGCGGCCATGGCTCGGCGTTCTGTCATCCACGCTTTATCAAACGACGCTGGCGCAGATTGCCCTATCCGTGGTTCTGCTGTGCCTGATCGGACGCACCGACCGCACCCGCGAGATGACATCGATCGTCATGGTGTCGTCGTTTTTCTGCGTCGTGGTCTCCGGCATCCTGCCGTCTGCGGGCGCGCTGGCTTATTACCATCCGAGTGCCGCTTTCTACATGCAGAACCATCCGGTCGTGGATCTCGTCTACAAGCAGCAGTTCTTCGACATCCGCCACGGGCTGATGACGCATCTCAGCCTGAAAGGTCTTCATGGCCTTGTGGCGTTCCCATCCTACCATGTGGGGCTTTCGGTCATCCTGATGCTCGCCTTCCGTGGCGTGAAGGGATGGTTTTGGCCCGTCGTCGCGCTCAATACGCTTGTGATCCTGTCCACTCCCATAGATGGCGGCCATCATCTGTCGGACGCCTTGGGCGGCATCGTCCTCGCGCTGATATGCGCGGGCGCGGTCATCTGGCTTCGAAAAAGGCTTCCCCAACCGGCGCGCGTCGCGGCACAAGAAAATTACGGCGATCTGGCGGGACAAAAGGCCTGAGGCGGTGCGACGTCCCTTTGCTTGCACACGGGGTTTGCGCTGATATTGTACATTGCGCCGGAACGTCCGGCCCCTCCCTCGCCCCTTCTTCAATCCGGGACCGCACATGAACATCCATGAGTATCAGGCCAAAGGCGTGCTGAAGGAATTCGGTGTGCCCGTTCCCAAAGGCATTCCCGCCTTCACGGTGGAGGAAGCCGTTGCGGCAGCGAAGCAGTTGCCGGGGCCTGTGTGGGTGGTGAAGGCGCAGATCCATGCCGGCGGACGCGGCAAGGGCGGCGGCGTGAAGGTCGTGAAGTCCATCGAGGACGTCGAGAAAGAGGCCAAGCGCATGCTGGGCATGACGCTGGTCACGCACCAGACTGGCCCCGCGGGCCGCCTCGTGAAACGTCTTTATATCGAAGATGGCTCGGCGATCGACCGCGAACTTTATCTCTCCGCGCTGGTCGACCGCGCGACGAGCCGCGTGGCCTTCATCGTCTCCACCGAAGGCGGCATGGATATCGAGGAAGTGGCGCACAAGACGCCGGAGAAGATCCAGACCTTCCAGATCGAACCGGCCGTCGGCTATTCGCCCTATGTCGGCCTCGACATCGCGACCGCGCTGAAGCTGAAAGGCGATCAGGCCAAGCAGATCGGCAAGCTGGTGCAATCGCTCTACAACGCATTCCTTGCCAAGGACATGAGCCTGCTCGAAATCAATGCCAAGGACATGAGCCTGCTCGAAATCAATCCGCTGGTGGTGACGAAGGACGGCAATGTCATCTGCCTCGATGCGAAGATGAATTTCGACGACAACGCGCTGTTCCGCCACAAGGACATTCTGGCACTGCGCGATCTGGACGAAGAAGATCCCGCGGAAGTCGAAGCCTCCAAATACGATCTCAACTATGTGAAGCTCGATGGCGAGATCGGCTGCATGGTGAACGGCGCGGGTCTGGCGATGGCCACGATGGACATCATCAAGCTTTATGGTTCCGAACCCGCCAACTTCCTCGATGTCGGCGGCGGCGCGACGAAAGAGAAAGTCACCGCGGCCTTCAAGATCATCGTCTCCGATCCGCATGTGAAAGGCATTCTGGTCAACATCTTCGGCGGCATCATGAAATGCGACATCATCGCGGAAGGCATCGTCGCCGCCGCGCGCGAGATTTCGCTGAAGGTGCCGCTGGTGGTGCGCCTGGAAGGCACCAATGTCGAACTCGGCAAGAAAATCCTCGCCGAGAGCGGCCTGCCCATCGTCTCCGGCAACGACCTCGCCGACGCCGCGCAGAAAATCGTCAAAGCCGTGAAGGGCTCGAAATAATGTCCATCCTCGTCGACAAGAACACCAAGGTCATTTGCCAGGGCTTCACCGGCAATCAGGGCACCTTCCATTCCGAACAGGCGATCGCTTATGGCACCAAGATGGTCGGCGGCACCTCGCCCGGCAAAGGCGGCTCGACGCATCTGGGTCTGCCGGTGTTCGACACCGTGCGGCAAGCAAAAGAAGCCACCGGCTGCGATGCGACCGTGATCTATGTGCCGCCGCCGTTCGCAGCCGACGCGATCCTGGAAGCCATCGACGCGGAATTGCCGCTCATCGTCTGCATCACCGAGGGCATTCCGGTGCTGGACATGGTGAAGGTGAAGCGCGCGCTCGGCGGATCGAAGTCGCGCCTCATCGGTCCCAACTGCCCCGGCGTCATCACGCCCGGCGAATGCAAGATCGGCATCATGCCGGGCCACATCCACAAACGCGGCAGCGTCGGCATCGTCTCGCGTTCCGGCACGCTCACCTATGAAGCCGTCGCGCAGACCACCGCCGTCGGCCTCGGCCAGACGACCTGCGTCGGCATCGGCGGCGATCCGGTGAAAGGCACCGAGCATATCGAAGTGCTCGACATGTTCCTGAAAGACCCGGAAACCAAATCCATCATCATGATCGGCGAGATCGGAGGCAGCGCGGAAGAAGACGCGGCCGACTTCCTGAAGCACAACAAGATCAAGAAACCGACCGTCGGCTTCATCGCGGGCGTCACCGCGCCGCCGGGCCGGCGCATGGGCCATGCGGGCGCGATCATCTCCGGCGGCAAGGGCGATGCGAATTCCAAGATCGAAGCGATGAAGAGCGCGGGCATCCGCGTGTCGCTGAACCCGGCGGCGCTCGGAACCACGCTGGTGGAATTGCTGAAAGGCTGATCAGCTTTTCTTCGTTGTATCGGGCGGCGCGACGGACGTGTGCTGGGAATACCAGGCATGCCACGCGCCGTTCGCATAATGAAAGACATCCACAGACACCTGGCCGAAGCCCGCATCGGTGACGATGGCCGCATCGCCATGCACGGCGATCTTCATGTTGGGTGACGGCGGCGGGATCGTCTGCGAGCCTTTCGCCGCCATACTTTTGGCAAGCGCGATAATGTCCGCCTTCGGACGCGGCACACCCTTGGTGTTCACCGAGACATAACCGGCGTCGAGGAGTGTGTTGAGATAGGCGACGTCGCCGGTCACGAATGCGCGCACCCAATGCGCTTCGACCGCTTGGATACCGGCCTCGTTCATCTGGGTTTCGGGACTCACATCGTCCGCCATGGCGACGGATGGCGCGAACATCATCGCAGCCAGGGCTGCCGTCAGTACAAGACGCTGCATGTCGATTTCCCGCGGGACGCACGCGCAGAAGAACGGAACGACGATCCGCGATCCAATCACGAATCCGTCAGCGCAGCATCGCCGCGCGGATCGTGTCCACCATCTTGTCCTCGGGAATGCGTGCGAGTTCCGGCAGCGTCTTGCCACTGTCGAGAAGCCTGCCCATCACGAACCATGCCGCGCAATAAGCCTCGCGCTGCATGCCGTTGTTGCCCTGGCCGAAGGTGTATTTCATCGCGATCTCATGCCCGCTCTTGTCGAGATCGGGAACGATGTCTTTCAGCACCGCATCCTTCTTGGCGATGCAATTGGGCATCCAGTCCGGCTCGTTCGGCATCGATGTGTAGGCGGCATCCGGCAATCCGGGCACCGCGCGCTGCGCCGTGCGCATGGCAAGGCCTTCCAGAAACATCGTCTCGCCTACCGGCGCGCCGAAGGAATTCTTCACGGGCACAAGCTGCAACTGAATCGAATGGGTCAGCTCATGCGCCAGCGCGATCTTCAGATTGATGTTCTCCACCGGCATCAGGATCGTCGCCGGCTTGCCGTCCATCGGCGGAACGGTGAAAGCATTGTTGTCGAACTGGCCGACATAGAGGATCAGCCGCGTGTGGATCTTGTCGTCGGCGGTGCCGAGAATTTCGTTGTCGCGCGCGAACATCTCGCGCGCGGTCGCTTCAGCCGTCTTCTCAAGCCCATCCAGCTTCGGCATCAATGCGGGGTACTTGCTCCACGCACCGTCCAGCAGCTTGCGCGCCATCGCATCGCCGTCGGGACCAGGCGGCACAGCGGCCAAGCCGTCCTCACTCTGCCACAGCTTGAATCGCGCATCGGCATCGAGCGGTTTGGCTGTGGCGTGTGCGTAGAATGTCTCGAATTTGCCGACACGATTGTCGATGTCGAGAACATGATCGGCGGCAAAGGCGGGAGACGCGAGCAGCAGCAAAGCGCCCGCGCAAAGCGGCAAGCGAAGGGTCATGAGCCTCTCCGAAAATCCGGCCCGGACGGACCGGCGACAGTCCTTACATGTGTTGAGGAATTGACGGGTCAAGGCGCCGCCTCGAAACCGTCAAAAGTAAATCACATATTAACCGTGTGGCCCCTTGATGGGGCTTGGGAAAGGCCGTGCATTCGCGGTTTGGATGCGCTAAAGCCCTGCTCCCTTCGCAGGCGCGGAAATCGCGCGCCGGGCTTTCAGGAACGGGCGGGCCAAAATCCGTCTAAGTATTTGAAATGACAAGTCAATCTCCGTCAGACCGTCTTGGCCGGGCCTCCAACGAGATCCTGGAGGCGACGTCCTTCCTTTCCGGCGCCAACGCGCAATTCATCGAACAGCTCTACGCCCAGTATCAGGAGAACCCCGATGCGGTGGATCCGTCCTGGCGGCAATGGTTCGCCGAACTGGGCGAACGCGGACTGAACGCGACACAACTGGGCCGTGGCCCGGCCTGGCGGCGCGATGCCAAGCTCGCTCTGGAAAGCAGCGATGCCATCGGCGCACTCACCGGACAATGGCCCGCGCACAAAGGTGCCGCCGCCAATGAAACCGATCTGCACACCGCCGCGCACAAATCCATCCGCGCGGTGCAGATGGTGCGCGCCTATCGCGTGATCGGTCATCTCGCCGCCGACCTGGATCCGCTGAATTTGAATCCCAAGCCGCCGCAGCCGCAGCTCGATCCCGCGTTCTACGGTTTCCATGCCGAAGACATGGATACGCCGGTTTACATGGACGGCGTGCTCGGCCTTGCGACGGCCACGCCGCGCCAGATCGTCGATGTGCTGAAGCGCACCTATAGCGGGCGCATCGGTTACGAATTCATGCACATCAATGATCCCGAGCAGAAGGATTGGCTGCAGCGGCGTATCGAAGGGCCCGACAAGGAAATTTCCTTCACGCCGGAAGGCAAGAAGGCGATCCTGAACAAGCTGGTGGAATCCGAAGGCTTCGAGAAGTTTTCCGGCCTTCGCTTTCTCGGCACCAAGCGTTTCGGTCTCGATGGCGCGGAATCCACCATTCCCGCACTGGAGCAGATCATCAAGCGCGGCGGGCAACTCGGCGTGAAAGACATCGAGCTCGGCATGGCCCATCGCGGGCGTCTCAACGTGCTCGCCAATGTCATGAGCAAGCCGTATCGGCAGATTTTCCACGAATTCCAGGGCGGCGCCGCGAAGCCGTCGGACGTCGAAGGCTCCGGCGATGTGAAATATCATCTGGGCGCGTCCAGCGACCGCGAGTTCGACGGCAAGGCCGTGCATCTTTCGCTGGCGGCGAACCCGTCGCATCTGGAAGCCGAAGATTCCATCGTGCTGGGCAAGGCGCGCGCCAAGCAGCAGCAATTCGACGACACGAAAGACCGCACCAGCGTTCTACCGTTGCTCCTGCATGGCGATGCGGCGTTCGCGGGCCAGGGCGTGGTGGCCGAATGTTTCGCGATGAGCGGCACCAAGGGCTATCGCACCGGCGGCACGATCCATTTCGTCATCAACAACCAGATCGGCTTTACCACCGCGCCGATCTATTCGCGTTCTTCGCCCTATTGCACCGACATCGCGCTGATGGTGCAGGCGCCGATCTTCCATGTGAATGGCGACGATCCGGAAGCGGTCGTGCATGTGGCGCGCATCGCCACCGAATTTCGCCAACTCTTCCACAAGGACGTGGTGATCGACATGTTCTGCTACCGCAGATTCGGTCACAATGAGACGGACGAACCGGCATTCACCCAGCCGCTCATGTACCGCGCGATCAAGAGCCATCCCACAACGCTGGAACTCTATGCGGCAAAACTCGTCTCCGAAGGCACCCTGACGGAAGACGACATCCGCGAGATGATCGGCGCGTTCAACAAGCGCCTCGATGAGGAGTTCGACGCCTCCAAGGCGCATCTTCCCAACCGCGCCGACTGGCTGGACGGACGTTGGGCCGGGTTCGAAACCGCGAAGGCCGGCGACCGCCGCGGCGAAACTTCCGTCTCGCTCGACAATCTGAAGCTTGTCGGCAAGGCGCTCACCACTGCGCCGGACGGCTTCCACCTGCACAAGACCATCGCGCGCCAGCTCGAGGCCAAAGCCAAGATGTTCGAGACCGGCGAAGGTTTCGACTGGGCGACCGCCGAAGCGCTCGCCTTCGGCACGCTGATGAACGAAGGCTATCCGGTGCGCCTGGCGGGACAGGATTCCTCGCGCGGCACGTTCAGCCAGCGCCACTCTGCGCTGGTCGATCAGGAAAACGAAGAACGCTATCACCCGCTCGCCCATATCCGCGACGGGCAGGGCGAGTTCGAAGTGATCGACTCGCTACTGTCGGAAGAGGCTGTGCTCGGCTTCGAATATGGCTACAGCCTTGCGGAGCCGAAGGCGCTGGTTCTTTGGGAAGCGCAGTTCGGCGATTTCGCGAACGGCGCACAGGTCGTTATCGATCAGTTCATTTCGTCGGGCGAGATGAAATGGCTGCGCATGTCCGGCCTCGTGATGCTGCTGCCGCATGGCTATGAAGGCCAGGGCCCAGAACATTCTTCCGCGCGCCTTGAGCGCTATCTGCAGCTTTGCGCGCAGGACAACATGCAGGTCGCCTGCCCCACCACGCCCGCGAACTATTTCCACATCCTGCGCCGCCAGCTTCATCGGCCGTTCCGCAAGCCGCTGATCCTGATGACGCCGAAGTCGCTGCTGCGCAACAAGCGCTGCGTCTCGTTCCTCTCCGACATGGGCCCGGGCTCTTCCTTCCACCGCGTGTTCCAGGACCAGGCCGAATGCGTGCCGGGCGCGACGAGCGTGAAGCTGGTTCCCGACGAGCAGATCCAGCGCGTGGTGTTGTGCAGCGGCAAGGTCTATTTCGATCTGATGGACGAGCGCGAGAAGCGCGGCGAGGGCCGCATCCAGATCCTGCGCATCGAGCAGCTCTACCCCTTCCCGCGCGAAACGTTGGTGCAGGAGCTTCGCCGCTTCGGCAAGGCCGAATTCGTGTGGTGCCAGGAAGAGCCGAAAAACCAGGGCGCATGGCATTTCGTGGAAGAGCGCATCGAAGACGTGCTCAGCGAACTGCCGGGCGATCGCCGCCCGCGTTATGCCGGCCGCCCCGAATACGCTTCCACCGCCGCGGGCTTGATGAGCCAGCATGTTGCCGAATTGAAAGCGTTCCTGAACGACGCGCTGTCCCTTTAAGTTTCGAAAGAGATTGTCATGAGCATCGAGATCAAAGTGCCCGCCATGGGCGAAAGCGTGACGGAAGCCACCGTCGCGCGCTGGTTCAAGAAGGAAGGCGAAAGCGTCAAGCGCGACGAACCGATCCTGGAACTGGAAACCGACAAGGTGACGGTGGAAGTGCCCGCGCCCGCGGACGGTTCGATTGAATCCATTTCCGTGCAGGCCGGATCGACCGTGCAGGTCGGCACCATCCTCGGCCAGATCGCCGAAGGCAAAGCCGGCAGCGTCTCCGCGACGCCCGCCAACAATCCGCAAGCCCCTGCGCCGAAGCCTGCGGCTCCCGCGGCGACGCCTGCCGCTCCGAAACCCGCGCCGCAAGCTGTCGCGCAACCATTGACGCCTTCGAGCGCTGCGCCGGTGATGCCGAGCGTCCGCCGCATTTCCGAAGAGACCGGTCTCGACCCCGCCAGCCTCGCCGGTTCCGGCCGCGACGGCCGCGTGCTGAAAGGCGACATGCTCTCGGCGCTGGAATCGCGCGCCGCCGCGCCGCGCCCGACTGTTGCCGCGGCGCCGGTTTACAGCGGCCCGCGGGCCAATGCCGCGCGCGAGGAACGCGTGACCATGACGCGCTTGCGCAAGACCATCGCGCTGCGCCTGAAGGAATCGCAGAACACCGCCGCCCAGCTCACCACCTTCAACGAGGTCGATATGACCGCGGTGATGGCGCTTCGCAGCGAATACAAGGACAGTTTTGAGAAGAAGCATGGCGTCCGCCTGGGCTTCATGGGGTTCTTCGTGAAGGCCTGTATCGCGGCGCTGAAGGATATCCCGAACGTCAATGCCGAGATCGAAGGCGACGAGGTCGTTTACAAGAACTATTACGACATCGGCATCGCCGTCTCGACCGAGAAGGGCCTTGTCGTTCCCGTGGTGCGCGACGCTGACCGGCTGTCGCTCGCGGGCATCGAATCCTCCATCACCGACTACGGAACGCGCGCGCGCGACGGCAAGTTGAAGCTGGAAGAACTGCAGGGTGGCACCTTCTCCATCACCAATGGCGGCGTGTTCGGCTCATTGATGTCGACGCCGATCCTCAATTCTCCGCAGTCCGGCATCCTGGGCATGCACAAGATCCAGCCGCGCCCAATGGCGATCGACGGCAAGATCGAGATCCGCCCGATGATGTATCTAGCGCTCTCCTACGATCACCGCATGGTCGATGGCCGCGAAGCCGTCACCTTCCTCGTACGCGTGAAGGAAAACATCGAAGATCCCGAACGCCTTCTTCTGGACGTTTAATCCATGGCTGATTCATTCGACGTCGTCGTCATTGGCGGCGGTCCCGGCGGTTACAACGCCGCCATTCGCGCGGGCCAGTTGGGCCTGACATCCGCCTGTATCGACAAGCGCGGTGCGTTCGGCGGCACCTGCCTGAACGTAGGCTGCATCCCTTCCAAGGCGCTGCTGCATACCAGCCACCTTTACGATGAAACCATCAGCGAATTTCCCAAGCTCGGCATCAAGGCCACGGTCGAACTCGATCTGCCGGCCATGATGGCGCACAAGACCAAGGTCGTGGGCGAACTCACCCGCGGCGTGGAATTCCTGCTCAAGAAAGCAAAGTCCGAAGCCATCGTCGGCGACGCGCATATCTCCGCGCCCGGCAAGATCGACGTGAAGCTGAAGGATGGCTCGACGCGCACAATCACCGCGAAGAACATCGTCATCGCCACCGGCTCGGACGTGATGGCGGTTCCCGGCGTGACCGTGGATGAAGAGACGATTGTGTCCTCTACCGGCGCGCTGTCGCTGAAATCCGTGCCCAAGCGCCTGCTCGTCGTCGGCGGCGGTTATATCGGCCTCGAGCTTGGCTCGGTATGGCGCAGGCTCGGCAGCGAAGTGACGGTGATCGAATTCCTGGACCGCATCACGCCGGGACTCGATGGCGAGATCGGGAAGAACTTCCAGCGCATCCTCACCAAGCAGGGCATGAAGTTTCAGCTTTCCACCAAGGTGGTTGGCGTGGAGAAAACCTCCGGCGGCTTGTCCGTCACGCTCGAACCCGCGCAAGGCGGTGCCCAGACGAAGATCGAAACGGACATCGTTCTGGTTTGCATCGGCCGCAAGGCTTACACGGAAAATCTCGGCCTTATCTCTGTCGGCGTGAAGCTGGACGGGCGCGGCCGCGTCATCACCGATGCACATTACAAGTCGAGCGTTCCGGGCATCTGGGCCATCGGCGATGTACGCGAAGGCGCGATGCTGGCGCACAAGGCCGAAGACGAGGCCGTCGCCTGCATCGAGAACATCGCGGGAAAATCCGGCCATGTGAATTACGACGCCATCCCGGCGGTGGTTTATACCGCGCCGGAAGTGGCGAGCGTCGGCAAGACCGAAGAAGACCTGAAGACCGCCGGCGTGCAGTACAAGGTCGGAAAATTCCCCTTCACTGCCAACGCCCGCGCCAAGACCATCGCGGCGACGGATGGCTTCGCGAAAGTCATCGCCGATGCGAAGACCGACCGCGTACTCGGCGTTCACATCCTCGGCGCCAATGCCGGCGAGATGATCGCCGAATGCGCGCTGGCCATCGAATTCGGCGCGGCGAGCGAAGATATCGCCCGCACCAGCCATCCGCATCCCACGCTCAGCGAAGCCATTCGCCAGGCGGCCATGGGCGTCGAAGGCTGGACGATGCAGATGTGATTCCGGCTCAAGCCTTTCAAATATAGAAACGGCGGGATCGAAGTCCCGCCGTTTCTTTTTCCAACGTTAGAGACGCACCTTAATGATGATCGTCGTGATGGTCGCCATCATGGTAATCGTCATGTCCGTCGCCATCGTGGCCATCGTGACGATCGTCATCATTCCAGTCACGATCGTCGCGGCGGTCGCCATCGCGCCAACCGCCGTGATCGTCGTTACGGTCGCGGTCATGCCAACTACCCTTGTCGTCATGCCAGCCGTCGCGCCAGCGGCCGTCATTGTCGTGCCAGCGTTCCCAGCGATGCCATTTGTGGCTGTCATCGTAGAAGCCGTCATCGTCGCCATAGCTCGCGGTTTCGTAGCCGTCATGAAAGCCGACGCGATAACCGTGGCGAAAACCGCGATTGTAGGCGTGCACGCGCGCGCGATAGCAGCCGCAGCCATTGTCCCAGTAGCGATCGTAAGAACCGTGGCAGCCATAGCCGCAATCGCCGACGCGCGGGATATAGAGGCTGGACTCGTAGCGGCAATCATATTGGCCGGCGTTGCAGGAGTAGACCTCCCGGCTGCCGTAATAATCGCCGCCGCAATCATCGCAGGCGAGCGCCGCACCGCTGAACAAAACGGCGAACAGCGCACCCAGAAAGACTTTCGAGAAAATAGACATTGCAAAACCCCCTACCTGACGCAGGGCCCATAAAACCGGTCTGCGCGCGATCATGGTAAACGATTTTAAGGATTTTCGGTTGCGGGGCTATGGCGCAAAAGAATAGGAAGCCCGATCAGAGCCTTGCACGGTCCGGCGAATGGATGCGCTCGGGCCGCACGCCAATGCCGGCGGCATAGGCGGGAATCACGCGCAGAATCGGAACCGCTTTTAGCAGCCGCATCAGAAAGGGTGGCTTGAGGGGTGCAGTGCTTTCCAACGCGGGGGCGATGCTATGGTTCTGGACCATCACCTGCACGGCTTGAGTCGCCTTCACCGCAAATTCGCGCCGCGCCTGCACGCGATTGAGATCGTCCAGCCTAGGTTTCCCCTTCGTGAGCGGCTTCCACAACAGGTTCGCCGTCGCGATGGCATCCTGCACCGCGAGGTTGATGCCCACGCCACCCACCGGCGACATGGCATGCGCTGCATCGCCGATACACAGAAGCCCCGGCCGCGCCCATTGCTCCAGGCGATCCACCGTCACGGTCAGCAGCGACACGTCATCGAAATCGCGAATGGCGTCGATGCGGTCCGCCGCGAAGCCCGCCGCTTTCTTGAGCCGTGCATGAAACGCCGCGATGCCTTCCTGCTTGAGCTTGTCGAAGCCGCCTTTGGGAACGACGAAGGCGCATTGCCAATAATCGCCGCGGTCGATCATGATGAACAGCAGCCCGGCTGTCGCGCGGCCCAGCACCGCTTGCGGGTCGTCCGGCTTGCGCGGCAGTTTCAGCCACACGACATCGATGGGCGCGCCGAGATCCTTCGGTATGAAGCCCGCTTTCTCGCGAATGGTGGAGTGACGGCCATCGGCGCCGATGACAAGATCGGCGGCGATGCGCAGCGGCCCGTCTTTCGTTTCCGCGACGAGGCCGGCAACGCACCCGTTCTCCTCGATGAGATCCGTCGCCTTCGCTTCCATCATCAGGTGGAAACGCGGGAAAGCCTTCGCCTTCTCCGCCAGGAAGTTCAGGAAATCCCATTGCGGCATCAGCGCGATGAATTTCGCAGGACCGGGCAGACGGCGGAAATCGCCCACCGGATAGCGGACGCCCTCGATCTCGAAAGCGAGATCCTGGAGCTCCTGATGCGGGACTTTCCGAAAATCCTCCAGCAGGCCGAGATCATTGAGGGCGCGCAGCGTGGAGGGATGCACCGTATCGCCGCGGAAATCGCGGAAGAAATCCTTGTGCTTCTCCAGCACGACGACATCGATGCCGGCGCGCGCCAGCAGGAAGCCGCACATGATTCCGGCGGGGCCACCGCCCGCGATGACGACGCGGGTGGAAAGAGTCTTCTGGGAATCCATCAGCCGTTCACCTCGCCGCCACCCGGCGAGGCTGGCGTGGTGCCCGCCCGCGCGCAATGAAAAACCGGTTCAGCAAGCCCTTATCAAAAGCGACACCTTGCCCTATATTCGAGTCGCAACAGTTTTTTCGAAAGGAGGTGATCCAGTGTCTCATTGTCATGACCTGCGGCCCGTGAGGTTCGCTAACTGGATCGTTCGTTTTTCGGAGGTCCAAGCGGCCTGACCGCTTACGCGGTTCACGGGAACCGCTACTGACAATGTAAGGGTCGTCCTGAAAGGGGCGGCCCTTCGTTGTTTTTGGATAGTTTCCCGCCCATTTCCCGAAAGCGTGATGGCGTATTTGGCAGCGGCTTCGTGTTAAAAACCTCCCGCAAAAAGAGCGCGTTTCCCGCGCCGGTTCATCAGGGGATTCCCATGCGTTTTCGTTCCACCATTCTCGCCTCTGCCACGCTTGCCCTTCTGGCGGGCGGTGTTTTTGCAGCAGACGCCGTGCACGGCGTCGATACCGCGGCCATGGATGCGTCCGTAAAGCCGGGCGACGATTTCTATGCGTATGTGAATGGCGCATGGATGAAGACGGCACAGATTCCGCCGGACCTTTCCGGCTGGGGCTCGTTCACGGCGCTCGCGCGCGAGGTGCAGCTGCGCAATCGCGGATTGATGGAGGAAGCGGGCAACGCGCCCCAAGCCAGCGAAGCGCGCAAGGTGGGCGACTACTACGCCGCGTTCATGGATGAGGCCGGGATCGAGAAGACGGGCTTGGCACCGCTGAAAAGCGAACTGGATCGCATCGCCGCCATCAAGACCGCGAAGGACCTCGCCGCCGAAATCGGCGCCAGCCAGCGCATCGATGTGGATCCGCTCAACAACACCAATTTCCATACCGATCATCTGTTCGGCATCTGGGTGGCGCCGGGCTTCAACGATCCCACCCACTACACGCCTTACATGCTGCAGGGCGGCATCGGACTTCCCGACCGCGACTATTACCTGACCGATAACGCCAAGATGGCGGACATTCGCGCGAAATATCTCGCGCATGTCACCAAGGTGCTCACGCTGATGGGCATGAGCGATCCGGCGAAGAAGGCGCAAGCCATCGTCGATCTGGAGAAGAAGATCGCCGAGGCGCAGGAAAGCCGCGTGGAATCGGAAGATATCCTGAAAGCCAACAATCCATGGACGCGCGCCGACTTCGCGGCCAAGGCGCAAGGCTTCGACTGGGATGCCTATTTCGATGCCACGGGGCTTTCCAAGCAGAACAATTTCATCGTCTGGCAACCGGCGGCAATTTCCAGCATTGCTTCCATTGTGAAGATCACGCCGCTAAAGCAATGGCGCGATTATCTTGCCTATCACGCGGTGGATCGTCACGCCGCGTTTCTGCCCAAGGCATTCGCGGATGAGAACTTCGATTTCTACGGTCACATCCTGTCAGGCACGCCCCAACAGGCGGATCGCTGGAAACGCGCCGTCAACGCTACCAATGCGGCGCTCGGCGACGCAGTGGGGCAGCTCTATGTGAAGCGATACTTCCCCGCCTCCGCGAAGACCAAGGCGGAGGAGATGGTCTCCAACATCAAGACCGCGCTCAAGCATCGCATCGATCGTCTGGACTGGATGAATCCGGCGACCCGCATTAAGGCGAAAGAGAAAGTGGATGCCTTCTATGTCGGCATCGGCTACCCCGAGAAGTGGCGAAGCTACGCCGATGTGAAGGTGGTGAAAGACGACGCGCTGGGCAACGCGCTGCGCGCCGATGAGGCCGACTACCACTATTGGATCGGCCGCTTGGGCGCACCCGTGGATCGCAGCGAATGGTCCATGACGCCGCAGACAGTGAACGCGGTGAACCTGCCGCTTCAGAACGCGGTGAACATTCCCGCCGCAATTCTGCAACCGCCCTTCTTCGACCCCAATGCGCCGGATGCGGTGAACTATGGCGCCATCGGCGTGACCTTGGGCCACGAGATCAGCCACAGCTTCGACAATCAGGGCGCGCAGTTCGGCCCGCATGGCGAACTGACGAACTGGTGGACGAAGCAGGACATGGACCACTTCACGGCCGCCGGCGATCAACTGGCCAAGCAATATGACGGCTACAAGCCCTTCCCCGATCTGGCGGTGAACGGAAAGCTCACGCTGGGCGAGAACATAGCCGACCTGGGCGGCCTCAATGCGTCCTACGATGCGTGGATGGCCTCGCTGCACGGCAAGCCCGCGTCCAAACAGGCGGGCTTCACCGGCGCACAGCAATTCTTCATCGGCTATGCAACGGTGTGGCGGACGAAGACGCGCGAAGCGGCGCTGCGCCGGCAGATTCTCACCAATGAACACGCGCCGGGCGAATACCGCGCCGACAATGTGCGCAATGTGGATGCCTGGTACAAAGCCTTCGACGTGAAGCCGGGCGAAAAGCTGTATCTCGCGCCGGAGAACCGCGTCCACATCTGGTAACGCCAAGCGACGTTACGGAAAGCGCCGGTCTCTTCGCGGAGACTGGCGCTTTTCTTTTAGCGCTTTCGTTTGCTTGACGGGAGCCGCGCGGCGGCGTTCCATTTGCGCCGGAAACGTTCAAGCAGAACAAAAACATGGCGCGCGAAGAACTTCTGGACCTTGGGTTGAAGCAGGCGCATCTGCCCGCGCTTTTGATGGCGCTGGTGCATGTGACGGGTGACGCTTCCATCCTCGATGAATTTCCGCGGCCGGTTTACGACTTCTTCGCCGAGGGACGGCTTGGCGGCTATTCCGAAGCGCAGCAGGCGGCCATTCGCGCGCGCGCCAAGGA
>Ga0207705_10000405_pt1 | contig 37816 bp, 36 predicted proteins | sample KBSC13metaG_FD_184314 | JGI IMG/M metagenome (GOLD analysis project Ga0207705, IMG submission 184314) | Corn rhizosphere microbial communities from Kellogg Biological Station, Michigan, USA - KBS C1-3 metaG (SPAdes) (version 2) | ecosystem: Host-associated > Plants > Roots > Rhizosphere > Soil ... | reverse complement strand
AGATGTTTCGCATTGAACGCCGCCTTGCCTCCAGCCGCTGCCGATAACGCCGCCGCCAGCTTCTCCTGATCGAACGCGGCTGCCTTCGTTCCTTTCGCGGGATCGACCAGCTCGAAGATTACGCCGTTAGGGCCACGGTCGCGATACCAGAAGCGAGCATCGGAATCCGGCAGAAACTTCACATCAGCTATGGTGTGAAACACCAGCGGGTTCACGCTGTAGTCCATGAACTTCTCCGCCCGCGCATAGTCTGCCGTTGTAAGCTGCCTGCCTTGTGCCGCTGCTCCGGCGACAAGACAACACCCGGCAATCATTCCCATCGCCAGCAAGCAGCTATTGCGAACCCACATCCAGCAACCTCCCGAGCTTATTCGTTGTTGTCCCGAGCAGGGCGCAGCTTCCATAACGCCTGCCGCAAAATTCCCATCCACACCGGCGCATCGGCGGCCGTCATCCCCATCCGCATCACCAGCCGTCGAACCTGTGCCTCGTAGCAGTTTGAGGGATGCCGCTGCGTGTATCCCGTTTGCTCCAGAACCTCCGTCAGCAGCGCCATCAACCGTTCCACTTCGCCTGCTGCGGCCGCGGCTGGAACTCCCGCCTCGACATGCGCACCCCTGCCGCGCACCAGCTCGTAGAGGCACACCGCTACTGCCTGTCCAAGATTCATCGAGGGATGCCGCACATCTTCGTGCTGCTGCATGGGAATCGTCAGCAGCCAGTGGCAGTGGCTCAACTCATCGTTGCTCAACCCCGTCTTTTCCGAGCCGAACAGAAGCGCGATCCGACCGCCGCGCGCTAGTTCCTCGCCAATCGTAGCAGAGGCCTCCGGCAGCGCATGAAGAGGATGTAGCAACGCCCGCTCGCCTACCGCTGTCGTCCCCACGACTAGCGTGCAATCCGCGACCGCTTCGGCGACGCTGCGGAACTCCTTCGCGCTACCCAGCACCTCGGATGCATCCACGGCAGACCGCGCCGAGGCAAACGGCACCGCATATTCGTTGACAACGCGCAGATGCCGGAACCCAAAGTCGTGCATCGCCCGCGCCGCAGCGCCGATGTTGTTCGGATTGCGTGCCCGCACCAGAACTACGCACACCCGGTCGAGTTGTTGCTGGCTCAGCACGCTCTTCCCATTCTAGGGGAAGCGGCACAGGTTCGAAGTGCAAACGCAAAACGGCCGGCGCATTCAACGCCGGCCGTTCGTTCGCAGATTGCGGCAGCTATCTTTGGTGCTGGTTGCGGCCTCCCTCGGCTCGCGGTTGTTTCGCCGCATTGTGCTTATCGTTGTTGATCGCCCGGCTGACGTTGTTCTGCCGGTGGGTGACCTGCTGGCGCTGTTGTTGTGTCAAGTGGCCGTTGTTCGTTGCGCGATCGTTTGCCACCTGACGATTAATGTTGGCCTCGCGGCTCTCGACATTTCGCGTCTCCCGCGCCGTCATCTGGCCGGAGCGCATGCCGTTGGCGACGCGATTCTGCTGGTTGGCCGCGCGATTGTTTATCGTGGGCATGGCCGCTGTCTGCGGACGCCCGTGGTTGACGGAGGCAAACTGGTTGCGGTCCCGGCTCGCCGCTTCGCGATGACTGACCTGGCTGGTTGTCGGCGAGACTCGGCGCTCGCGCATTGCCGCCGCTTCCTGGGCATTGGCTCGCGCGTTGATGCCGCCCTTGCCACCGTTGTAGCTTACGCGGTTGTAGTTGTTGACGACGACCGTCCGGTTATAGACGTTGTGGACGTGCCTTACGTCGATATTGTTCACACTGCGGTTGTAGGCAAAGACGCCATGATTCCAGTAACCGCCTTCATAGCCGCGGCCCGTATATCCGAAGCCGTAGTTCACGCCGCCATAGAAGCCGACGTGCGGCCCCCAGTATCCGGCGTGGAAGATGTAGGCGCTGCCGCCCCATCCCCAGTAGCCTGGCGTCCACAGATAGCCGACCATCGGCGGCTGCACCCATACGCCGGGAACCCAGTAGTAGCCGCCCGGCCCATAGGCCCAGTAGCCTGGCGTCCAGATATAGCCGTCTCCCGGGCAAAGCGGCTGCGAGTAGACCGGTAACGCCGGGGGCGCGATGTTGACCGAGATAAAGACTCCGGCAAAGGATGCGGCAGGCACGAACATCAACGCCGCCGCCAAAACGAACCTGCGAATTGAATTGAGAGATCGCATTCACTTACCTCGGAGATGGCGTCGCGGCATCGGGGGCCGTCGCCGTAGATCTTTTAGAGCGCCTCACGATGGGCAAGCGTTCTAACGTACCCTTATTGAGACACGCAATTCGCTGCGAAGTTTTCGCGGTTGCGCAAAATCGCATCTTCCGAGATGGCAAATAGGTTGCCTCGGCAATGCCGAGTTTTCATCTCCTCGCATTTTTCTGCAAAGGACGAGTCAACCAATGAGTCTTCTTCTATCGGTTGACGGTTCATCAGCGTCCGCCTTCAGAAATCGCGATCGTGCTGGAGAACCGGCTTGATATCGACGATTGGAGTGCCGTCGATTGCTTCCAGCCCCTGCACTTCGAGCGAGCCATCGTGATCGATGCTCAGGATCTTTGCGCGATGCATTCCGATTGGGTTGGGCCGATCCGGAGATCGCGTGGCAAACACTCCCATCAGGGGATTCTGCTCCTTGCCTCGCGGATGCACCTTGAGGACAGAGCGCTGCGATTGATGGAGCCATGTAAGGATCCAGATGTCTTGTCCAGGTTCAATGCCGTCGAGTCCCCGGACGAAATCAGGATGGATATCCAGCCGCGCATTGGGAGCGCCCTCCCATCCCTGGTGAGGAGCGCCGGTCCGCTCTTTGAGAGCGGAGCTCACGTAGCCGATCGGAGATAAGTCAAAACTCTTGGGAATATCCATCGTGATTTAAAGATCGATCGAAGTACCTTTTCGATCAACGTTACCAAACTCTGCTGATCGTCCGGCAGGGATTGTTGTTCGCGCCAGCCGGCGACGTGGAAACTTCCGACGGCTTCCGCGACTAACCCAAAAGTTGTACTGTAGCCGGGTTTGATTGGCTATAGAGTGGCAACGTATCCATTGATAAACGATTACTTAGGCGTAATCTTTCCGGACTCCGCGCTGGTTTCCCCTTGTCGCCCCTTTCCTCTTCCTGGTTCCTCGTGCGACACGGCGGGCTTTGAGCTTCAACTATATCTGGTCTGTTTAGGAGTGTGTATTTTGAAGCGATTCGGATTTGTGCGTCTCGTCCTCTGCCTTGGCGTGCTTTCTTTCGGCATCCACGAGGCCTCTGCCCTTGATGTGACCTTGAGCGGCGATGCGAGCGTGAACTCCGCCCATGCGTCCGTCCCCTATGGGGCGCTTTCGAATTTGTATGTAGGCAATGGCAACACTGCCTTCCTTCAGTTCGATCTGAAGACGCTGCCTGCCGGAACGACCTCAGCCCAGGTGTCGCGCGCGCTGCTGACCGTCTTTGTGAACCGGGTGAACGCTGCGGGTGCGGTGACAGTTTCGCCTGTATCGGTGCCATGGGGCGAATACAGCGTGACCTCGGCCACTGCGCCGGCAACGGGAGCTTCTATCGGCAGCTTTCCGGTTTCAATCCCTGGGCAATTTATCTCTGTGGACGTGACGGCGCAGGTGCAGGCATGGCTGAATGCATCGGCCCACGACACCGGGTTTGCGTTGGCGTCGAGTGCGGCCAATGTGCTCTTCGACAGCAAGGAAAATGACGAGACCGCCCACGCCGCGCGGCTCGACGTAACACTGGTATCACAGGGGCCGCAAGGCGTTCAGGGACCAATTGGACCTCCGGGAGTGGCCGGTCCTGCCGGCGCGACTGGGCCAATTGGGCCTCAGGGAATTCAAGGCCCTGCCGGAGCAACCGGACCCGCCGGCGCGGCCGGGGCCCAGGGGCCTGCCGGAGTCGGTATGGTCTATCAAGGCACCTATAATGCGGGAACAGCCTATGCTGCCAACGATGCGGTGACGTACAACGGGGCCAGCTATATTTCGCTACAGAACACGAATCTTGCAAATCAACCCGACACCTCCCCGGTATTCTGGTCGCTCTTTGCCGCAGCGGGAAACGCTGGTCCAGCCGGTCCCATCGGTGCAACTGGTGCTACTGGCGCCACCGGATCAATCGGACCGCAGGGAATTCAAGGTCCCGTTGGAAACATCGGCCCTGCCGGGCCAACGGGTGCGACTGGAGCCACCGGACTTACCGGTCCCATTGGGCCAACGGGTGCCACTGGAGCTACTGGTCCCGCCGGCGCGACTGGTCCGCAAGGGCCTCCGGTTAGCTTCCAAGGCGCATGGAATATCGCGACGACGTATGCGCTGGGCGATGCCGTTTCGTTCAATGGTTCCAGCTATATTTCTTTGGTTGCAGGCAACGTCGGCTTCCAGCCGGATATCAGCAATGTGAAATGGGCGCTCCTCGCCCAGGCCGGTGCAACAGGATCGACGGGAGCAACAGGTCCGGCAGGTCCTACCGGGCCAACTGGAGCGACCGGAGCTACGGGCCCAGCAGGTCCGGCGGGTAGTGGGTCGCATATCTTCATGGCCAGCGTGATATTGGGACAGGCAAACAGCACTACAGAGTTCTTCTCTCTGAACAGCAGTTACGATCCATCCAACGTGGGCACGTTTTTAACCTACAATCAGTTTGCAACGACCTTTCCGGAGGCATGCACCTTCGACTCCATGTTCCTTACATCGGGCCAGTCAGGGTTTGGAAGTTTTAGTTTTCCCATAACGATCACTCTCTTTCATAACGGTGTTGCTACCACTCTCACCCAGGCTATTACTCCGCCATCCACAAACACTCTTGCATCAGCTCAGATCACAGGGCAGTCCGTGTCCATCGCGGCAGGGGATACCGTTGCATTACAGGCGACAAGCACATCCTTCACTACGAATGGTTCCTTCGTTCCTATTGCAACGGTCTCCGTGGCGCTGCATTGTCAGTAGTTCGAGACGCCAACACGTAACCGGTACAAAGCAATTTGTACCTCTGTCAGGAAATCATCACGATAAGACGGCGGGCTAACAGAGTAATGAAGCCCATGCACACAGCGCAACACAACGAATGAGTAAGGAGAAATAAGTGGCGCAACCATATCTCGGTCAGATCATTATGTTCGGTGGCAACTTCGCTCCAACTGGGTGGGCTCTTTGCAATGGGCAACTGCTTTCCATCGCGCAAAATTCTGCGTTATTCGCGATTCTGGGGACGACCTACGGGGGGGATGGTGTAACTACCTTCGCTCTGCCGAACCTTCAGGGCCGCGTACCTGAGCATTGGGGAACAGGACCGGGACTTCCTACGGTAGTGATTGGCGAGTCAGCAGGATCCAATAATGTATCTCTCTTGGTCGGCAATCTGCCTCAGCACACGCATCCGGTTGTGCCGCCGTGTTCGAGTAGTGCTGGTACATCGACTACACCGGTGAATAGCTATCCCGCTGTCGATGCCGTCACAGCAACGTTCACTCCGCCGAGCACGCACGCAACGATCACCGTAAATAGCTTTGCTTCAACCTCAAACCAGACCATGGCCCCATTCGTCTCTGGCCCGGCAGGGGGCAGCCTCCCGATCAATATTCAACAGCCGTACCTGGCTGTAACGTTCATCATTGCGCTGCAGGGTATCTTCCCGTCGCGTGGTTAAGCCAGGCGTGTGCCGGCTGCCAGCCGGCACACGTTCTCTCCAATCGAGCAGAAAGGGAGCCACAGCAAGGTGACAGGCACTGTCCATTCCGAGGTGATGAATGTCCAGCTTCGCCAGGCGGTCGCCGAAGACGAGGACTTTTTACTGCAGCTCTTTCTCGCGACTCAACCGCTGGAGACAGCAAGCTGGAATATGAATGCAGCAGCGCAAAAACAGTTATTGCAGATGCAATTTCGAGGCCGCATGCAAACCTATGCCGCGCAGTATCCGGATGCCGAAGATAGCATCATCTGCCTTAACGAAGGAGATGATATGAGGCGCGTCGGTCGGCATTTAGTGACGCATCAGGAAGGCGCGATTCTAGGTATCGATCTGGCTGTTCTTCCGGCGTATCAGAATCAGGGATTTGGTCGGCTTGTTCTTCAGGGCATACAGCACCAATGCGCTAAAGAAGGGTTGAAGTTCAGGTTGCAGGTCTTGCATACCAATCCCGCCAGACGCCTCTATGACCGGCTAGATTTCAGGATGGTAAGTCAGGATTTGTTGTATGCGCAGATGGAGTGGAGCGCTGTATGAATCCATCCTCGGCCTAGGGCACAGGAAGGGATAAGGTACGCAGGTGATCAAGGTAGCGTGGCTGAAAGGCTCTACCGGTAGCTTGGGTTCATGGCTATGAGTGAGGATTCGCTTCGCAGATGGTCTGGGATCGGACGAGAGTTTGAAAAGCACATGGAATGGTTTGCGGTCTGAGAAAGCGCTTATGCCGGAGATGATGAAGACAAGGGTGACACGGCAGTCGCGGATGAAGCGTCTGATGGCCGGTGTATCGACGGCGATGCTTGCCTTGGGATTGGCTGCAGGCGGATCGAGCGCCCTGGCGCAGAGCGGACCGCCCAGCAATGTACAGGCGACAGCGGCTCCGCTGGCCGCGCCCGCGCAGATTGCCTACGATGCAGCCGGCAACCTTTACATCGCGGATCTGAACGACAACGTCATTCGCAAGGTAGACCTCGCCGGCATCGTGACGACAGTGGCAGGGACCGGAGAGCAGGGATTCGCTGGAGATGGCGGCCCCCCCACAAGTGCGCTGCTCGATTCACCGGCAGGAGTCGCGGTCGATGCCGCGGGAACTATCTACATTGCCGACACGCATAATCAGCGCATCCGCAAGGTGAGCAACGGGACCATCAGCACGATTGCCGGCACCGGCACCGCAGGCTTCTCCGGGGATAACGGCCCGGCTGGCGCGGCGCAACTGAGCAACCCCACTGCCCTGGCAGTCGATGCAACCGGCAATCTTTACATCGCCGACACGGACAACCATCGCATCCGCAAGATCAGCGGCACAACGATTACCACGGTGGCGGGCAACGGCGAGCAGGGCTTTTCCGGCGATGGCGCCGCAGCGACCGCCGCGGGAATCGACTCTCCCAATGGCGTCGCGGTCGATGCGGCTGGAAACATCTATATCGCCGACACGCACAACCAGCGCGTGCGCGAGGTCATCAACGGAACCATCAAGACCATTGCCGGGAATGGCACCAAGGCATACGGCGGCGATGGAGGACCGTCAACGGGAGCTTTGCTGGCCCGCCCCCGCGGCCTGAGTGTCGATGCGCAGGGTAATATCTATGTCGCTGACAGCGACAACAACCGTATCCGACTGATCGCGGCCGGGAACATTGCCACGGTGGCGGGCAACGGCTCACAGGGCTTTGCAGGCGATGGTGGACCGGCGGTCAATGCCATCCTCGATACGCCGCGCGCACCGGCAACGCAGGCTGTCGGCGTCTTCGCCTTCTCTGATACGCACAATCAACTGGTTCGCGGGTTGGGTACGGATGGCGTGATTCATACCATCGCCGGACAGAACTCGGGCACCGGGGGAGGACAGGGATTCTCCGAGACGTTAACGCTGAGCGGCGCGTCCGCCGTTCCCTTTGGCAACAGTTCTGTGACCGCGACCTTCAGCAATGCCGGACAGGCCGCGACGGGCCAGGTCAGCCTGCTCGACATCACCAGCGGCTCCGCCCTGGTCGGCTCCGCTCCTCTCGCGAGCAATCTGGCGACGATCGACACCTCGACGCTCCTGCCGGGAGCGCACCGCCTCGTGGCCAGCTACGCCGGCGACGGCCAGAACCCGGCGATTACAAGCAGCGTCTTTGTGCTTACGGTGATCCCGCCGCCGATCTCGGACTTTACCATCGCCTCGACTGGAGCGGCGACCCAGTTCATCAATCCTGGTAAGACAGCGACCTTCAACTTTGCCCTGCAGCCGCAGGGCGGTGTTCTGAATTCTCCAATTACGCTGACAGCTTCGGGTCTCCCCCCCGGAGCGACGGCGGTCTTTACCCCGGCGAGCATCGCCTCGGGCAGCGCAGCGACTTCGTTCAGCCTTGCGATCAAGACGGTGGCTCCGACGGCCGCGAATCTTCCGCCTTCCCCGCCAATGCGTGCTCCGCCGCTTCCCATCAGCGCGGCGGTCTTCCTGTTGCCGGTGTTGCGGAACAAGCGCCTCCGCCGCAGGTTTGCGCGGATGCCGCGCACGCTGCTCAGCGCGCTCTTCGTGCTGATCGTGGGCGCGGCCACCCTTGGACTGACCGGCTGCGGCAGCGGCGGCTTCTTCGCGCAGGACCCGCAGAGCTACACCATTACCGTTACGGCAACCGCCACCAGTGCGGCCAACACAACTTTGCAGCACACAACCACGGTTACGTTGGTCGTTCAATAACGGCCGCAGATGAGCAGGATTGCACGCATGAGATTTAAAACGTTTTTGATGTCGGTGGCGTTGACGGGAACGGTTGCCGCCGCCTCTGCCCAGACCGGTTCGTCCCCGGCAGGCGATCTGGGGCCAACCGTCTCGAAGAGCCACCCCATCGCACTCTCGGTCAACTACACGGCAACGATCGGTAATGCGCCTCCAGGAAACTGCGGCTGCTTTCTGTTGAACGGTGGCAGCAGTGAAGAACTGTTTCATGTCTGGAAAAATATTGCGGCAGTGGCCCAGGTAGCCGGCAGCCGCGCAGGCAAAATTCCCCACTCGCAACAGGGACTCAGCTTGCTGACATACATGGCAGGGCCGCGCTACTCCTTGACGGCGGCGCATCGCTTCACGATCTACGGCCAGTTCCTCGTCGGCGGCGTGCATGGCTTCGACTCCTACTTCCCTAAGGACGACATGCGTTCTTCCGGCGCCGCGAACTCGCTGGCCTTCGCGCCGGGAGGCGGCCTGGAGGTCGGCATCAGGAACTGGCTCTCCGTAAGGGCCGTTGAAGCGGAGTTCCTTGCCACCCGTCTTCCCAACAACGTCAACGGGCATCAGAACAATCTGCGCATCAGCTCAGGCGTGGTGTTTCGCTTCTCCTCATGGCGGCTTAATCGCTAGTCAGTTCTTCCCCTTATACTGATAAGGAAATCGTTCAGGCCGCAGCCGCTTTTGCTGCCAGTCTGTCCTTGAGGAGTTCATGGCCGCACTCATCGAAGCAATCCACATCAAGCGCAAGGCGCTGTTTGAATTTGAGAACGCACCCTTTGCCTGCCTGGACTCGGACATCACCACCCCCACCGCTCGCGGCGGACAGACCCTGGTGCGCCTTAAGATGCGCAACCTGCTCACCAGCGCGGTCTTCGAAAAGACCTTCAAGGCCAGCGACAAGTTCAGGGAGCCGGACCTCCAGTTGGTTCCGGCCTCCTACCTGTACAGCGACGGTGAAGGCTCGCACTTTCTCGACCAGGAAAGCTACGAGACCCTGACCCTCGACAAGCAGATGACCGGCAACGCGCTGGATTTTCTAACCGAGGGCGCGTTGATCCAGTTGCACAAATACAACGGCAATCCCATCGGCCTGCAACTGCCGATCTTTGTCGAACTTACCGTCACCTATGCGGAACCGGCGGCGCGCGGCGACTCATCGAGCGGCAGCGGAACCAAGATGGCCCGCCTCGAAACCGGCCTCGAACTCCGCGTCCCTCCCTTCATCAAAGAGGGAGAGAAGGTCAAGGTAACGACAGAGAACGGGGAGTTCTCCGGACGCGCCTGAGCTCGCTCCACTATCAGTTGCAACAGAGCCATAACAGGCGTAGGACAGACCAATAGCCTAATTTGTACAAGTTAGACAGCCTTGCGCTGGAAGCTTGTCTTCTTGGTGTTGGCAAAAGAGTTCTTTGCCTTAAACGATGCCGAAGACTCTCCGGGAACAGGCTTTCCGCCGCTCTTCACTTGGGCAGCTTTTTCGCGAGCCGCCTGCAGCTTCTGCGCCTTCCGGCCAAGTCCGCCTATCTTTACTCCGCCTGCTTTAGGGATGAAATCGCTCATGCAGAATTTTCTCACGCTTCGGGTATTTTGAAGCTGCAACAGTCGCTCATGCGCCATCAAAACTCTGGCCCGCTGCCCCACCCGCTGAAAGATCGGCGTTTGAGCCTTTCACCCACCACTCATCTAAACTGATAGTTCAAGCCACCTAGCATGTCCGACAACTTCGCCCAGACCGTCAAGCAGCAGGCCGACATCGTCAAGATCGTTGGCGACTACGTCAAGCTGCGCAAGACCGGTGCGCAGAACTATACCGGGCTCTGTCCTTTTCACAAAGAGAAGACCGGCTCCTTCTCTGTCAACGCCAACCACGGCTACTTCTATTGTTTCGGCTGCCACGAGAAGGGCGACGTCTTCACCTTCGTCATGAAGCTCGAGAACATCAGCTTCCCCGAGGCCATTCGTGTCGTCGCTGCCAAGTGCGGCATCCCGATGCCCAAGCGCGAGTTCAGCTCTCCTGAAGAGGCACGCGAAGCCGGCCTCCGTCGTCAGCTCATCGACATCCACGAGGCCGCGACGCAGTACTTCGAGGCGAATCTCAAGTCTCCCGAAGCTGCCCGCGCCCGCGAGTATCTCACCGGACGCGGCGTTACCGCGGAGACCATCGCCAGGTTCCGCATCGGCTACGCGCCCGACGACTTCAACGACATGCGCGACCGCCTGCGGCCGCACTTCAGCGAAGAGGCCATGCGCGCCAGCGGCCTCTTCAGCTCCAAGGAGCAGGCCGACGGAAGTCACGGCCCTCTCTATGCCCGCTTCCGCAAACGCATTACCTTTCCCATCGCCAACGAGCAGGGCAAGACCATCGCCTTCACCGCGCGCGCCCTCGACTCCGACGAAAAGTCTGGCCCCAAGTACATGAACTCGCCGGAGACGGCGCTCTATACCAAGGGTCAGGTCCTCTTCAATCTCGACAAGGCCAAGGCCGACATGCGCACCCATGACTTCGCGCTTCTGGTCGAGGGGCAGATGGACTGCATCTCCGTCTATATGGCTGGCGTCCACAACGTCCTCGCCACCTCCGGCACCGCCTTCACCGAGATGCAGGTGCGTCTGCTCAGCCGCTTCACCCGGCGCGTCGTCGTCAACTTCGACCCCGACACCGCCGGGGCCAACGCCGCCGAAAAGTCCATCGCCCTGCTCACCGAAGAGGACTTCGAGGTCAAGGTCGTCGCTCTCGAAGGCGGGCTCGACCCCGACCGCTTCGTCCGCGAGCAGGGCATTCAGGCCTACATGGCCGCCCTGCGCATCGCCAAGCGCCACTCCGACTACCTCATCGACCGCGCGCGCCAGCTCTTTCCCGGACGCACCGCCGATGCCAAGGTTAAGGCGCTCAACTTTCTGCTGCCGCACATCCGCCGCATGCCCAACCGCATTCACCGTGACGAGTTTGCCGCTGATGCCGCACAGAAGCTTGGCATCGACTCTATGATCCTGCGGCAGGAGATCAGGCAGGCCGCGGCCCAGCGCGTCGAAAGCGTCCGCTCCCACACTGCCGACCCCGCCAGCGAGAACGAGCGCGTTCTCCTCCGCGCTCTTGTCCTTCCGGAGAACGATCCTGCCCGCATCCTTGCTGCCGATCAGCTCAGTCAGCATCCCGAGTGGTACGAGAACCTGCCTGCGGCGGCTGTGCTTGAAGCCCTGGCCAATGCGTCTGTCCCGTCGAATCCGCTGGACGCCGCGCCCGACGCGCCGAGCCGCACCTTGCTGGCGCTTGTCCTTCAGCATCCCGAGGACCCTGCGGAATCGAGTTCAAGGGAACAGCCGCAAACGATGGCCGAGCAGGTTGAAAACGCTCTCCATGCTCTTGAATCCCGGCGCCTCGAGCGTCGCCAGCGCGAGATTCGCTCGCTCATCGCCGAAGCCGATCGCCGCGGCGACCAGGCTATTCTCTGCCAGCTCACCGCCGAGAAGCTCCAGATCGATCGCGCCCTCCGCCAGCGCTGAAATGCGCGTCCATTCAGTCAATTTTTGGCATCGAAACAACTCAGGCAACTGTAAAGCTGCGTTTGTTGCGGATCGGACGATGCCATGCGCTTTTAACTATGCATGGCGTATAGATTCCTGTTTGTCCCAGTAGAATAGAACTCTGGGCCGTAAAGCGGCCGGGCGCACTTCTCCCCAAAGAATCTTGGTCCAAAATAATCTCGATCAATGACCCACAGAGGCGATGCAAAAGGATGAAGAAGCATGGATAGCTCTGTAAAGCGGAGGTTGACGCTTGGATTCATCTCCAACTGGATCAGCAAGCTAGCCTCCACCATCATTCAGCTTGTCCAGGTGCCGGTCTTTCTTCACTTCTGGGCCGTCCCTGTCTACGGCGAGTGGATGATCCTGAACTCTATCCCCGCCTATCTCAGCTTCAGCAACATAGGCTTCGGCACCGTCGCCGGCAACGAGATGACCATGATGGTCGCCCGCGAGGACAAGGCAGGCGCTCTTCGCGTCTTTCAGAGCTGCTGGTGGCTGATCGCTATCATCTGCACCTCGGTGGTCGCCCTTCTGAGTGCCGCGCTCTACTATATCCCCGCTGCTCGCCTCCTCAAGCTGCACAATATCGGTCCGTCCGACGCCAAATGGATCATTTTTTACCTTGGCCTCTCGGTCATGCTCGGCCAGTTCGAGCAGCTTCTCCAGTCGGCTTATCGCTGCGTTGGCCGCTACCCTTACGGCTCCTTCATCAAGAGCATATTTTCGCTCTCCGCCTTCGGCTGTATGATCCTCGCCGTCTGTTTCGGCAGCGGCCCACGCATGACCGCGCTTGTCTTTGCGGCAGCGAATATCACGGGAACCGCCATCCTATGCGTCCTGGTACAACGCGATATCCCTTGGATTGAGTACGGATGGCGACACGCCAACTTCGGCGAAATCCGCGCTCTTGCCCGTCCGGCGGTTGCGTTCATGGGCTTTCCCATCGGCAACGCCCTCAGCCTGCAGGGCGCGCTGCTCGCAGTCGGCTATGCCCTCGGCCCCACTGCTGTCGTGGTCTTCGGCACCGCCCGCACCGTCTCCCGGGTCGCGCTCCAGATGGTTGCCATGGTCAACAGCACCTTCGAGCCGGAGATGTCGATCGCCTACGGCGCAAAAAATTATCCGCTGGTCCGTACCCTGCTGCGCCGAGCCTGCCAGCTTGCGCTGATCGTTGCCGTCGGCATCGTGCTGGTCATGATGGCGTTCGGCCCCTGGTTCCTCAATCACTGGACCGGCGGCCACGTCCCGCCCAGCCGTGCTCTGCTCAATATCTTTCTTCTGGTCGTGATCCTCTATGCCCTGTGGTCTACCAGCTCCGTCCTGATGACCTCGACGAACCAGCACGAGAAGCTTGCAACCTACTATGTGATCGGGACCGGCATGGCCTGCGTGCTGTGCTATTTTCTTGCGCGCTCGTTCGGCCTCTACGGGGCTGCCGCCTCGTTGCTGGTATCGGAGATCGTCATGAACATGTATGTGGTTCCGGCGTCCCTGCGGATCTCTCAGGACACGTTTCCTGCCTTCGTGGCCGGCATGATGCACTATCCGCAGTCCCTCCGTCCCAGGGTCCTGCTGGCGCGCATTCGCAGGTCCATTCCCAACCTGGAGAGTTGAGCAGGCTCCATCGCGTGTGTGCCTGCGCCGCGTCAGTGCGATTCGCGCAGCGGAGAGGGACTCATGCGAAGTCCGTTCCAGGATTCGGCGACGACGATGCTGTTGGCCGGGTTATGCGGATCGTACCGAACCTGTACCGGGAGGTCGGCGCGGATGTCGCGAACATGCTCTGCGAGCAGGGTCACGTCCTGGGCGCACTCGTAGCTGACTCCGGCGATGCGGTAGTCGTAGACGATCAGTAGCGGTGACTCGTCTACGCTGTCCTGCTGCAACCGGATGTCGATGATGCTGCCATCGGTGATGCGTCCCGTTGACGCGAGCAAGTCGCGCCTCCGCCGTTCGATCTCTTCGGCACTGGTTCGGGGGCGCCGCAAAACCACCCAGGCAATACCCGCGACCACCGCGGCACCGGCGGTTGCGGCGGCAAGGTTTCGCGGCGAGCGGAGCACGAGGAGCAGATGATTGGGCAGGTTTGAGAACACGGGTCTCTGGGCAAGAGGATAGCGCATTGCGGACGCCGTGGGTATGGTATTTCATTGAAAAGCCGTTACAGCTTCTCCAATGGGAAAATAAAGAAGCTGTGCATCGTGTCCTTGGGGAGATTCGGGGCATCGCTTCTCAGCCGGATCTCGCCGGACTCCGGCATAATAAATTGGCGCCCCATGTGGCTGCCCAGGGGATGGTCCAGCCGCAATGATGAGAGTGTCGCTCCGTACCGCGGGTGCTGCCTGCGCCCTTACCGTGCTTCTGATGGCAGGTGGCTGCCGCCGGCACCGCAAGTCGACTTCGGCCGAAAACACGACGGACTACGCCGCCAACCTGCGCGCTCTGGTGGTAACGAAGCAGTTGCCCATCCTGCGCTGGCCCAATTTTTCCGACTACCAGCAGGCGGTGACGACCTTCTACGACGACCGCAACTACGAGCTGGCATGGACGCGAAATGAGAAGCCGACCGCAACCGCACTCGCGTTTATAGACGAGTTCGACGACGCGGCGGCCAAGGGCCTGAACCCCGAAGACTATGACGCTGCGCTGTGGCGGGGGCGGGTAATGAAGCTGGCCGGGAAGTCGGCCGACGCCATCTCGCAATTCGATGTCGCCATGACGGTGAACGTGATGCGCTACATCTCCGACCTGCGGATCGGGCGGGTGAACCCATCGCACTTCAACTTCGATATTAATGTGCAGTCGAAGAAATATGACCTCGCGGAGTTCGTTTCAGACCATGTGGTCGATGCGACCGATGTGCCCAAGCTGATCGCCGGGGTCGAGCCGGACTCTGAACAGTACAGGCAGACGGAGACAGCGCTTGGGCATTACCTTGCGTTGGCAAAGCAGCAGCAACAGGGTGGCATCCATCCGCTGCCGATGGTGGAAAAAGCGATTACGGCGGGACAGCATTACGAGGCGGCGGGAAAACTGTTGAAGCGATTGCAGCTTGAGGATGATGCCCCGGCGGAGGACGCCGCGGCTGCACCTGATGCTCCAACCCTGCACGTCTATACGCGCGAGCTCTCCGACGCGGTTAGGCATTATCAGCATCGCCACGGAATCGAAGAGAACGGAAAGCTCGGACCGCAGACGATCAAGTCGCTGAACGTTCCGCTGAGCCATCGCGTGACGCAGTTGCAGGATACGCTGGAGCGCTGGCGGTGGCTGCCGGACCAGTACCTGAACGCTCCCCTGATTGTGAACCTGCCAGAGTTTGTGCTGCGCGGCTACAGGCCCGATCACAAGCTCGATTTCAAGATGAAGGTGGTGGTAGGCAAGGTACTCGGCGAGCACCAGACGCCGGTGTTCACGCACATGATGCGCTACCTGGTATTTCGGCCTTACTGGAATGTGCCGGTCGATATTGCAAAGAAGGAGTTGGTTCCACACATGGCTGCGGACCCCGGATATCTGGAGAGCCATAACTTCGAGGTCACCAACGGCAAGGGCAAGGTGCTGGCCAACTACACGGCCAAGCAGGTCGCGAGGGGTAGTGTCCTAGTGCGGGAGAAGCCGGGGCCGAAGAACTCGCTCGGCCTAGTGAAGTTCATGTTCCCCAATCAATACGATATCTATCTGCACTCGACGCCCGCGCCGTATCTGTTCGACCGCTCGCGACGTGACTTCAGCCACGGCTGCATCCGTGTGCAGAAGCCTGCCGATTTAGCCGTGTGGGTGCTGGACGGTCAACTGGACAAGGATAAGCAGCCTTGGGATCTTGAGAAAGTTCATGACGCGATGAACGATGACGAGCACAACAATCGCACCGTGCTCCTCAAGACGCCGATTCCCATCGTGATCTTCTATGTCACCGGAGAGGTCGAGGATGACGGTGAGGTCCACTTCTTCGACGACATCTACGGATACGACGCCGATCTGCAAGAGGTGCTGGCCAAGGGGCCGCCTTATCCGGTGAAGCCAGAGCCGGTTGCGCCTAAAACCACCAATGGAGATACGGTGTAAACCGGTTCGGACAGCGGTTGCGACGAGGCTCGTACGATTTTCCAGTTCTTTCTTCACGATCTGTACTAATGTGGGTAGGAAAATCCGCTCGCGACTTTCGTGGAGGCAAATCGTGCCCAGAAGATTCACGCTCACTCGGTGGGTATCTCTCGCCCTCTTTCTCGGCTTCTTTCTTTGTGCTCCGTCTGGCCTGCTCCTGCCGCAGACTCGCGGGGGATCGCTCGGCATCTTCGAGGGCAGCACCGACGTTGGCAGCGTAACTCCTCCGGGGACGCTTGCGTATGACCCGGCCGTGGGGACTTATACTATCGCCGCCGCGGGCGCTAACCTGTGGTCCACAACTGATGCCTTCCACTTTGTCTGGAAGAAGGTCTCCGGCGATGTGGCGCTGACGTCCGACATCGCCTTCCCGGTCACTGCCGGCGATCACGACCCGCATCGCAAGGCTCTCTTGATGTTCCGGCAAAGCCTCGACGCCGACGGCGTCTATGCCGATGCGGCGCTGCATGGCTCCGGCTTGACCGCCTTGCAGTACCGGCGCGCCAGGGGAGCAACCACCCAGGACATCGAGTTGAATATCTCTTCGCCAAAGAGGCTGCGCCTCGAAAAGCGCGGCGATACCATCACCATGTTCCTCAGTATGGGTGGCGAGCCTCTCCACCAGGTTGGCGCTTCCATCAAGCTGCACTTCGACGGTCCCTTCTATGTCGGCCTCGGTGTCTGCTCTCACAATGCCAAGGTTGTGGAGAAGGCCGTCTTCTCCAACGTCGAGATCAAAACTCTGACGCCGTCGGCCTCTGCCAAGCTCGTGCTTTACAGCACGCTTCAAACCATCGGTATCGAGAACGACTCTCGCCGCGCCACGGTGGTCTACACCACCCGCGGCCGCTTTGAGGCGCCCAACTGGTCGAAGGACGGAAAGACCCTCATCTTCGATCAGGACGGCAAGATCATGAGAATCCCCGTAGCCGGTGGAGCCCCCGAGCCCGTCGACATCGGCGCTGCCACGCGCTGCAACGGCAGCCACGGCTTCTCGCCCGACGGCAAATGGCTGGCCATCACCTGCAGTATGCCGGGCAAGCCGGAGTCGCGCGTCTACATCATCCCTGCGGGCGGAGGAACGCCGCGCATCGTCACCGAGAACCCCTATTCGTACTGGCATAGCTGGTCGCCCGATGGCAAGACGATCGTCTTCACCAGCCCCCGTCACGGCGGCGGGAACATCTACTCGATCCCGGTTGAAGGTGCAGAGGAGAAGGCGCTGACCTCGGGCACAGGCATCAGCGACGATCCGGATTACACCCCGGACGGCAAATACCTCTACTTCAACTCCGATCGCAGCGGCAACATGCAGATCTGGCGCATGCGCCCGGACGGCAGCGACCCTGAGCAGATGACCTTCGATGATCTCGAGAACTGGACGGCGCATGTCTCGCCCGACGGAAAGTCGATCGTCTTCTACAGCTATGAAAAAGGCGTAACCGGGCATCCCGTTAACAAGGACATCGCGCTGCGCATCTTGTCGCCCGATGACAAAAAGGTGAGGGTTCTTGTGAACATCGTTGGCGGCTCGGGCACCATGAACGTTCCCGCCTGGGCCCCCGACAGCCGTCACTTCGCTTTCGTCAGTTATCAGATGCTCCCGGAGCAGGACAACGGAAGCAGCGAGTGAACATTTTCGAGTGCCAGATTGAATTGGATCAGGCGGTTCCGTAATCAGAACCGCAGGGAAATACGAGTCAATTGTTGAATTCAGGCGACGAACATCTTTTGGCACAAAAGAAACGGCCTGCCGAAGCAGACCATTTCTCCTCAGAATCAGCCAGGCTAGGCGAGCTGCTTGCGGATCACGCCGGCAGCGCCCGCCATTCCCGTCGCCAGCAGCAGCAGAGAGGCAGGCTCCGGAACCGTCGCCGGTTGGGTGCCGATCAACGCGGCATAGCTTCCTGACGAAACATCGGTAAGGTGGAGGGAACCGTTGCTCGTCGGAGTCGTTACCGGCCAGTAGTTGGCGAGGCCAACACCATCAACCGGTCCAGCGTTGTCAAACATGCTGATGTTGGCGAAGTCGCTGTTCTGCAACACGACCAGTCCCAGTCCCAACGTCCGATCCGAGATGCCTGCATTGGGAATGCCCGTACGGGCCACCACAAATGAGATGTTGTCGATCAGGTTATCCGATCCCACGCCAAATACAGATACTGTGGTGGGTGCATTCGACGCGCGGTCGATGTTGCCGCCGTTGAGCGTGGAGACAGACGCAAGTGTGGTGTCGGTCGTAAAGGTGATGGTTTGGTCTGTAAATGAGATCCCATTGAGAGATCCGGAGCCGGTCACCCTGAAGGTGTAAATCGCCGGCGTCTCCGGCGGCAGAGGAGTTGCATGCAAGAGAACGGGGGAGATAAAAAGAAGAACTGCAATTGAAAACCAGGCACAACGCGTACGCATTATTGCTCCTTATGATTATTAGATTGGGAAATGAATCTGATCTTATGCTACGCTCCGGCTTACGCTGTAAGGCAGTCCGCGAGGATACGCTCGCTGCGGACTCTCCTCGGAATGGAGCAGCAGATGCGCCGGTACCTTCGGTTGCGAAGCCACGCCACTGTTACCGGTCTATGCCGGACAAGGATCACAAGCTCCAACAAAGGCTCTCAACAGCGACAAGTTTCATGACAGGCTTAGCCTGCTGCGGTCTTGCTCAATCGGCGGATGAAGTCGAGGTACACAAGCGCGGCAGGCGAGTATCCGCTGGGATCGGCCTGGGTAAAGTCTCCGGTCTGCGGGTTCATCTGCTGGCGGAACTCGGTGTGGCGACTGATGGCTTCAACCCACTGCTGCATCAAGTGGTTCATCTCAGCCTGCTTGCCGTAGTACGGCATCCAGCGCGGGACGCGCAGAGCGGTCAGCGCCTGTGTCGCTCCTCCCCAGCTGTTGCGTGGAATCGGACGGACAAACGCGGGGTCGTCCATGGCGATCGAGGTCAGCGGATAGGGAGCCCAGAAGGCCTTGGGATTGTGGATCTGACGTGTCCATACGGCCTCGAAGATCGCTGTGTCCTTCGCGTCTGAGGGCTTGAGGACGTGTTCGCCGAGAACGCGGCTGATGACGTCGGAGCGGACGCGGACAAAGTTGTTCTGCGCGTCGAGATCGTAGAATGCCGCGTCCTTGGGGTCGTAGAGCTTGTCGATGATGAGGCGGCGGAGGGTCTCCGCGTCGGCCTGCCAGCGGTCGGCCTCGTTGTGCTTGGCCAGGGCAGTGGCCATCTGGGCCAGCGCGACGCGCGTTCCATAGACGGTGGCCGAAAGGTCCGGGCAAAGCCGCGGCATGGTCGGCAGGTCCGGGCATTTGCGCGCGTCGGCGTCCGGGCAACGGTTGGGGATACCTTTCCAGCGCGGGCTGTTGTCGTGCCCGGTGTCATAGGTGCAAAAGCCCTCGACCAGGCCGGTCTTGCGGGTGTCGCGGTACTGGCGCAGCCAGGCGTCCCACCGGCTGCACGCCGTGTAGGCGGCGACGAGCAGTTCGTCGTCTCCGGTAAGCTGCGACAGCTCCCACGCCGTCGCCGCAATGGGCACCACCATCTGAATCTGGCCATAACCGTTATCGCTCCTTGCCGGATCGGCCAGCTTGATAGAGGCGGGCAACTGTCCGTCGGGATGTTGCTGCGCGAAGAAAGCCATGTGATTGTTGCGGGCTACCTGGAGCGGCGATGCGCCCGGCGAAGACGGCGTGACGTACTCGCTCAGGGTTCCGTAGACGAGGCCTTCCTGCGGCGCGCACTCTTGCCAGATGCCAGGATAGACGCTGCCTTCGACCAGCACCGGATGCGGATAGCGGGGCATGGCGTGGATGTTGCCCGCCAGCACGGCCAGCGCCGCGTCCCATGTGCGTTGCCACCGCGGGTCATTGTTGGGGAATGCCGGAGCCGCGGGTGAACTCTGCGGCTTGGCATCCTCGGCGAAGATGCTCGGGGGCATCAGGCCTGCGCCCGTAACCAGCGCCGACAGCTTGAGGAAATCTCTTCGTTTCAGTGAGCGGCTGGGCTGCTGCATCATGCCTTAAGTGTAGCCCCTGCTGCCGTTTCTGGATCGCAGGGGATAGACTGACTCCCATGCGAAAGCAATCCGGTGCCGAACGCCTCAATGACTCCGCTCTCCAGCCGCATACTGCCGCCGATCCGGCTCTCGATGTGGTTCTCTTCCGGCGGAAGCTAATGAGCTGGTATCGCAGCCATGCCCGCGACCTCCCCTGGCGCGGTACCAGCGACCCCTACCGGACCTGGGTCTCCGAAGTGATGTTGCAGCAGACACGCGTCGCCGCCGTCATCGAGCACTACGAGCGATTCCTGCAACGATTTCCTTCTATGTTGTCGTTGGCGCTGGCGCCCGAGGCCGAGGTGCTGGCCGCGTGGTCAGGTCTGGGCTACTACCGTCGCGCGCGAATGCTGCACCGCGCCGCTAAATTTGTGACTTCCGAGTTGAATGGGGTGCTGCCAGGCACGGCTGCCGGACTGCGCACCCTTCCCGGAATCGGCGAGTACACCTGCGCCGCAATTGCCAGTATCGCCTTTGGCGAGAGCATCGCCGTCGTCGATGGCAACGTCGAGCGGGTGCTGCTGCGCGTGATGGGCCGGCCCGAGGAAAATACGGCTGCCGGTCGCGCCTTCGTCCTGGCGCAGGCCAGCGCGCTGGTGCCTCGGCGCCGGCTTGCCGAGCGGCACAACGCAGCCGGAGACCACAACCAGGCGATGATGGAACTGGGTGCTACTATCTGCCTGCCTCGCGCTCCTCTCTGCTTGCACTGTCCCGTCTACTCGATGTGCCAAACCCGCGGCGAGCACATCACGCCTCCGCGCATGGTTCAGCGCAGCCGCCAGTCTGCTTACCTGCTGAGCCTGCGCAAAAGCGGCACTGCCACCGACGTGCTGCTCGAACAGCGAGCGGAAAACGCCAGCCTCATGCCCGGGATGTATGAGCTGCCGCCGCTGCCGCCGGAAGCCGTCACCGGCCGCGAACCCTTGTTGCGTCTGCGGCACGCTATTACCAATACCAACTATTATGTTCAGGTGTTCGCCGCGCGTGGGCCGCAGGATCGTGCACTGCGTCGCGCTGTGCCTGCGGCCAAAGCCGATCTGCACTGGATGCGGACCAGCAAACTGGCTTCGGTGCCGCTTACCGGGCTGGCACGCAAGGTGCTTCAGCGGCTGGACGTGATGGCCGTTCAGTCCGTGCAGATGCCTGACGAAGAGCAACTGGACGTTTCGCAGGGAAGATCTTTTTGAGGAGGCTGATTGATGAAGATCGGTATCGGCATGGCTGTCGGTTCCTTTGTATTCGCTCTTTCGATGGGAGCACTGGCCCAGGCTGTTCCGCCCGCCGTCAGGCAGGCCGAGGCCTCCATCGATCCCGAGAAGATTCGCGCCCACGTCCGCTTCCTGGCTGACGATCTACTCGAAGGCCGCTATCCCGGCCTGCGCGGCGGCGATCTTGCGGCAAAATACATTGCAACCCAGTTTGCGCTCGATGGCCTGAAGCCCGCGGGTGACAATGGCACCTATCTGCAATGGATCAACTTTGTCGGCATGAAGGCGATTCCTGAAAGGACGAGCTTCGTTCTGGTGCCCGCCAGCGGTCCAGCAATCGACCTGAAGTTCGCGGACGACTACACCGTGCAGAATCAGAAGCTGACGCCGTCCGTCGATCTCGACGCTCCCATTGTCTTCGTCGGCTACGGCGTCACTGCGCCTGAGTTCGGCTGGAACGACTATGCGGGCGTCGAGGTAAAAGGAAAGGTGATCCTCTGTATCGTCGGCGATCCGCCGTCGAATGACCCGAAGTTCTTTGGCGGCAAGGCCCTGACCTACTACGGGCGCTGGACCTACAAGTTCGAGCAGGCGGCACGAATGGGCGCGGTGGGCGCGTTGGTTATCCATCGCACCGATCTCGCCAGCTACGGCTGGGACGTGGTGCGCAACTCGAATACCAGCGAAAAGACTTATCTGCGCGATGACCAGACGCCGCAGCTCGAGGCCGCAAGCTGGATTCAGTTGGAGGTCGCGCGCAAGCTCTTTGCCGCCGCAGGCAGGAATCTCGATACCGAGATGACAGCCGCCGGCCAGCGTGGCTTCAAGGCGGTGCAACTGCCCGTCAGCCTGAAGGCGCATGTCGAGAGCACGGTGCGCCGCTTCCAGTCGGCGAATGTCGTTGGAATCGTGCCCGGCACAAAAGCCGGTAAAGATCAGGCTGTGCTCTACACCGCGCACTACGATCATTTGGGATTCGTACCCGGCATGAAGGGCGACAACATCTACAACGGTGCTGCCGATAACGCCACCGGCACCGCGATGCTGCTGGAGATGGCGCGGGTATGGGGTGCCATGACGATACGCCCGCCGCACTCCGTGATCTTTGCCGCGGTAACAGCGGAAGAACAGGGTCTGCTCGGCAGTCAGTACCTCGGCCAGCATCCGCCTGTTCCCGCCGGGCAGATCGCGCTTGACCTGAACTATGACATGATCTTGCCCATCGGCATTCCGCGCGAGATCAATGTGAATGGCGCGCAGCGCACCAGCTTCTACCCGGTCGTTCAGGCTACGGCGAAACGCTTCGGCCTCGCCATTGTTCCCGACCCGCGGCCCGAGGCCGGGACTTACTATCGCTCCGACCACTTCAGCCTGTCGCGCGTGGGCATTCCGGCGTTTTCCATCGATCCCGGAACCCTGTATGAAGGCCACGATCGCGCCTGGGGTGAGGTGCAGGAGAAGGACTACATCGACCATCGCTACCACAACTTTGGCGACAACTACACGCCAGAGATGGACTTTCGCGGCAACGCGAAGCTGGCTCGCTTTGGCATCGAGCTGGGATGGGAAGCGGTCTCCGCTCCTGCGATTCACTGGAACGCGGGAGACGAGTTCGAGGCAGCGCGCAAGGCTAGTCTGCGGGCACAGTAAAACGCTGTGCGCGGATCGTCCGGATATCCAGGACCTAGGGGGCGCACAGCGTTTTACTCAAGAACTTCGGCGGATAGTTGCAGTACTACCTTACTGCTGGGGGGCCGTTTGGTCAGGCGTCGTCTGGTTCTGCTGGTCGTCTGTCTTGGAACGTTTGTGGTGCTTGCGGGTCTTTTTCTGAGTCGTGCTGTCTGGTGTCGCTGAACTTCCCGGGCCTGCCGCGGCGTCCGGCGTTGTGGGTGCCGTGGGTGTCGTAGGTGCGGTCGGTGTGGTTGGGGTCTCCGGTGTTGTCGGTGTCTCTGGTGCGGTCGGGGGAGGCGTCTCCGGAGGCATGGTTGGCGCTGTTGGAGGAGGCGTTGCGGGCTCCTGCGATGGCGGGGGCGTTGCCGGTTCCTGCGTGGCTGGGGCAGGCGTCGCCGGCTCTTGTGCAAAGACGGCGACGCCCGGGGAAAGCATTGCCAGCAATGCCAGTTGGGTTGCGAGTGCTTGTCTGCGATTCATAGAGGTGTCCTCCTTTAAGGGCACGTGCCAGCTTAGGATGTGGAAACGTGATACGGAGATTTCCCGGAAAAGAAGGAAAATGCGGTTGGACAAGCGATCCGTCGGAAAGGCTCTCCCGGAGCATATTTTCTATGTCGCAATCAGGTAAAAATGTCTTCTGTTGCGGTCGTTTCTTCCCTGCGGCTGCCTAGTAAAAGTCGGCGCAACTGAGGAAGTAGCCGCAGGTGCGGCAGACCAGCTTGCAGCGGCTGTCTTCGAGCCGCGATGAGCAGTTGGGGCAGAACCGGCTATGATGCTCGTCGGCCAACGCGCACTGCTCGTCCATAGGCTGGTCAGCTGACGCCTGTCTGGTGGAGACGGTCTGCATAGAAAGAGATTAGCGCAGATGACGCTTGAGCAATAGCCGTCGGCAGGTTTGGCGCATCGAATGAGGTACGGGCTAGAATCGACACTCAAGGAGAAACTCTATGAATCGCAGTGCGAGCGCAGTTTGGCATGGTGGATTGAAGGACGGCAAGGGAACGGTTTCAACCCAGAGCGGCGCGGTGAAAGAACTGCAATACAGCTTTGGCTCGCGCTTCGAGAATGGCGTGGGAACCAATCCGGAAGAGCTGCTGGGTGCTGCTCATGCAGGATGCTACTCCATGGCGCTCAGCGCCCAGTTTACCGAGGCCGGCCTCAAGCCAGACACCATCGACACCACCGCTGTCGTCACGCTGGAGATTCTGAAGGACGGCGGTCCGACCATCACCAAGATCCATCTCACCACCAAAGTGAAGGCGTCTGGCGTTGACAAGGCAAAGTTCGACGAATTGGCCAACAACGCCAAGGTCGGCTGCCCTCTGTCCAAGGTGCTGAAGGCGGCAGAGATCACGCTCGATGCCACGCTGGTCTAAACGCTCGATGACCTCATAGAATGCCTTCGGATATCCGAAGGCATTGTCGTCTCTTGCCAAAGTAGCCTGTGGGCTGAGTTTTTAGTGCATGTGACCGCTATGGTCATGCATGCCGACCGTCTCCAGTTCAGGAGGGGCGCTGCAGCCATGGGTGGTCTCGCAGCCGGTGGTTTCAAACTGGATGGTTGTGTGCTGAATGTGGAAGCGCTCCCGCAACGCGCAGTTGATGGCGTCGAGGATGCTGCTGCACCCCGACATCGGCATCTCGGCGATGGTGACGTGGCTGGCCAGCGCGTGGGAATGGGAGCCGAGCGACCAGATATGCAGGTCGTGGACGTTGACAACCCCGGAGACGGACTGCATCGCTTCGCGGACCTTGCTGAGCTGCACATTGCGCGGAGTGCCTTCAAGTAGGATGTTCAGCGTCTCGCGGATGATCCCCACCGAACTCCAGAGGATCATCGCGGCGATCAGAATCGAAAGCACCGGGTCGATCCATGTCATGCCGGTCAGCAGGATGCCTGCGCCGCCCGCGATCACCGCGGCGGTCGAGAGCGTGTCGCCGAGCATGTGCAGGAAGACGCTGCGGATGTTGACGTCTTCCGAGTAGCGCCACAGCATCGCCGAGACCGCGCCGTTCATCAGCACGCCGGCGGCGGCGACATAGATCATCAGCCGCGGCTGTACCTCGACCGGGGCACTCAGGCGATGGACCGCGGCAATGGCGATCCACGCCGAAAGGACGACCAACGTAGCGGCATTGATGAATGCTGCCAGCACCCCGGCGCGCTGGTAGCCGAAGGTCTTCTCCTCTGTCGCCGGACGCGTCTGGAAGTACACGGCGACGAACGAGAGCAGGATAGCCAGCAGGTCCGAGACGTTATGGCCGGCCTCGGAGATCAGGGCCAGCGAATGCGCACTCAGGCCGAAGAAGAAGGTTGCAAGAACGTAGGCCGACGTCAATCCCATCGACAGTTGCAGGACCCGTTGCATCTTCCGGTTCGGGGTAGCCACCATGTGCATGGTGTCAGTGTAGACCGGCACCAGATGGCATTCAACGAAGCGCAATCGCAGCGTTGGTAATGGAAATTCGACTAGTAATATATCCGTTATAATCAAGGCCCAGGCGACCTCTTGATGACTGTTGTGAAGTGCATTCAATTCAAGTGCTTAGTCCTATAAATAATGCCCCGTTTCCAGACCACCGATCCCGGATACAGAAATAAACACGGCCAGACGGTCATCGCCCGGACCGGATTTCCCTCGGAATCCTTCCCCGGACAGACGATTTACCACCTCCGCTGCGGACATTGCGGCCACGATTACGGTTCCAACGGCAGCGATATCCATAAACGCCGTTGTCCCCGCCACCAGGATGGGGCCAAAGGGGAACCCCTCCGCGATCCGGCTCCGAATCTTTTCTCTGCGGAAAGCGTCTAAAACATGTGGTATCCTGTGATTCGCTGGGGACGTGTGCCTTTGAATGCCCTGACCATCTTGAGGTCGCCGGGCTTGCCATCGCGGTCTAAACCGCAATTTACTCCCTGCTCATTACGTTACAACCAAGGGACAGGTCTGCCTGAATACCACCTCAATGCCGGCGGCATCCCAAATAACCAGAAGAATTCCTCGCAGGAGTGCGTATAGCCGTGGCTGAAGAAATTGACAAGTACGAAGACGACATAGACAAAATGATCGATACCGGGAAAGAGAAGGGCTACCTCACCTACGGCGAGGTCAACGACCTTCTGCCCGGTGACGTGACCACGCCTGACGATCTCGACGATCTTCTCACCACCATCAACACCCAGGGCATCGATGTTCTCTCCGGCGAATCGAAGTTCGGCGGCGACCGCGACAAGTACGAGCCCGAGGCTGGTGAAGAGTCCGAGGACGTCGAACTCGACCTCACGCCCGGCACGCTTGAAAAGACCAACGACCCGGTCCGCATGTATCTCCGCGAGATGGGAACCGTTCCGCTGCTTACCCGCGAGGGCGAGGTCGAGATCGCCAAGCGCATCGAGCGCGGGCAACTTCGCGTCATGAAGGCCATCTCGCGCTCGCCCATCGTCATCCGCGAGATCGTCGCTCTCGGCGAAGACCTCAAGCGCGGCGTCCGCAACATCAAGGAAGTCGTCACCTTTGACGAAGAAGAGCTGACCGAAGAGATTCTGGCCGCTCGCGTGCGCGCCACCGCTGGACGCATTGATGTCATCACCAAGCACCAGAAGAAGATTCACGTGCTTGAAGAAAAGCTGGCAACGCTTACGGGCAAGGACAAGGCCAAGGTCCGGGACGCACGCAAGACCCGTTGGCTCATCGGACGCGAGCACGTCTACATCAATCGCATCGTCCGCGAGTTGAAGTACACCAATAGCGAGAAGAAGCGTCTGCTCGACAAGGTTAACAAAACCGTCGACGCCATGCGCACCCTTGAGCGCCAGATCAAGACCCTAGAAGCCAAGCATGAGGCTTCGAAGTCCGAAGAGCTGCGCAAGGAGTACAGGCGCCAGCAGAAGAACTGTCGCATCGACCTCGAGCGCGTCGAGCAGGACGCCGGCATCAGCATCGCCGACCTCAAGCGCACCCAGCGCGAGATGATTCAGGGCGACATGGACGCCGAGCGCGCCAAGCGCGAGCTGATCGAGGCTAACCTTCGCCTCGTCGTCTCCATCGCCAAGAAGTACACCAACCGCGGCCTGCAGTTCCTCGACCTCATCCAGGAGGGCAATATCGGCCTGATGAAGGCGGTGGACAAGTTCGAGTATCGCCGCGGCTACAAGTTCTCGACCTATGCAACGTGGTGGATTCGCCAGGCTATCACCCGCGCCATCGCCGACCAGGCCCGGACAATCCGCATCCCGGTTCACATGATCGAGACCATCAACAAGCTCATTCGCACCTCGCGCCAACTGGTGCAGGAGCTTGGCCGCGAGGCATCTTCCGAAGAGATCGCTCGCCGCATGGATATTCCGGTTGCCAAAGTCCGTAAAGTCCTCAAGATTGCGCAAGAGCCCATCTCGCTCGAAACGCCGATCGGCGAAGAAGAGGACTCGCACCTCGGCGACTTCATCGAAGATCGCATGGCCGTCAGCCCGTCTGACGCCGTCATCTCGGTGAATCTAAAGGAGTATACGTCTCAGGTCCTGCGAACGCTGACGCCTCGCGAAGAGCGTGTCATCAAGATGCGCTTCGGCCTCGAGGACGGCTCCGAACATACGCTGGAAGAGGTCGGCCAGAGCTTCCAGGTAACGCGCGAACGCATCCGACAGATAGAGGCTAAGGCGCTGCGCAAGCTGCGTCATCCCAGCCGCAGCCGCAAGCTGAAGGCCTTCGTCGATGGCGTCAAGGAGATCTAGCTCGCAGAGTATTTAAGATGAAAAGACCCTCGCTGCTGCGAGGGTCTTTTTCTGCCTTGTCGGTTATGCCCGTGCGGCTGGCTGGAAGCCGTCGCATCCGCTGATTGGAGTGACCTTCAGGTGGAGTGCCGCGTGTTTCGGGTGGCCGCACTCGTCCAGCATATTCAAGGGGGCCTTATGGCTGGTCAGGATTGTGACCAGCGCCGAACTCGAAGCATGGTTCTCGCCGAAGTGAGTACACAATCCACACTGTCCGGAATGAACTGCTTGCATAGAAACCTCCTGCTTCCCCCGTTCTGATTGCTAATCGCGGGCTGCCGTTGCCTCGGCATCAGCGAATTGGCAGAGAATTTTGGGCTGTAAATTGCGACTGAATCTGTTGCAGAGGAGCCGTCTCGTGGAACCGCCTGCCACTTGGCCGCGTACCTTCTCTCACAGTTCGGGAGACCATGTCATGATGCCGTTTGCTAACTCTATCTATACCGCCAATATGAATCCGCAGCAGCAGGTGTGGTTTCACGCCGAGTACGAACGCGCTCGCAAGGACGAGGTTGCCGGCGTTCTCTTCGCCTTCTTTCTCGGGATGTTCGGAGTTCATCATTTCTATCTGCGCCGCAACGGCCTGGGAGTTTTGTATCTCCTCTTTTTCTGGACGGGCATTACGGCAATCCTCGGTTTTATCGAGTGCTTTTTCATGCCGGGCCGCGTCCGCGAGTACAACGCGGCACAGGCCGCCTATATTGCCAGCCACATCGCTCCCACCGCGGTCCTGCGCTGTGCTGCCTGTGGCGCGCCGATAGAACCGGATGCCGTTTTCTGCTTCAATTGCGGAGGTGCAATCGCCGGGTCCGCACCCTTCCGCCCGCAGGCCGCAGGCTGAGCGATGCCAGGCAGCAATCGGCCCGCGCGGCAGAAACCGTGCGGGCCGATTGTTTTTGAGAATGCATGATGCAGACGGGGCTGCGACCGGCTACATGTTCGTATGTCCGGCGCGCATATCCTCGTTGAACGTAGGCTTGGTGAAGGCAAGCGCCTGCGCCATCTCTTCCGCATATTGTTCGTGGCGGGCCATCAGGGCATCGGTCGGCACGGCATACTCCGTCTCCGCGATGATGATGAGGCCCTCGGTCGCCAGCGTGTGCGCGGTCTTCTTCAAATCTTCAAGCGTGGTATCCAGATACTGGGCATCGCGAGGGTCGATCATCCATACGGGCTGCCCTCCGCCCAGCACGCCAGAGAGCCAGTAGACCTTCGCCGCGAGAAACTCTCGCCGCTGCGCCTCGGTTGTGTCGTTGAAGACGAATTTCTTTTGCTTCGGGTTGTAGTACCGGGTGGTCACCGGCACGGGCTGGCGGTTACCGCTCTTGACCAGCTCCAACTGTCCCTGATCAAGGATCTTGCGCACCGCGTTGTAGATAAAGCTTTCGGCAAAGGGCTGCTCGGGTGCGGCCACCACCTCGCGGAAGGTCACGGTCATTGAGGCGGAGACCTTTGCGTGAAGCAGCCGCTCCTTGCCATCCTCCAGCCAGATCTCGCCATGAACCAGCGAAGTATCTGCGCCCGAGCTTGAAGCATGGAAAGGCCACGCGAACTTGTCGAAGCCCAAAGGCAGGCCGCCCAGGGTGAGATAACAATCCGGCCTCGGATTCTTCAGCCGCTTGGCGGCCTCGGCCAGATAATCTTTGACCACCGCAGCCAGATCCGCTCTGCTGATGTCAAAGCCGGAACTCAGCTCCAGCATCTGGGTCTTGGCCAGATCGGCGGCCAGCCCCAGGGTAAATCGCGTCGTGGAGCCGCCGGAGAAATCCGTGCCCTCGGCGTTTGACACTATGACCAGACCCGCGACCCGTGCTGCCGCGCCGACCTGTTCTGTCAATACTGTTTGCGCTTCAATGCTCATCTGCCGTGCCATCCTTATATATTTTCGACAATCCACACTATTTTACGACCCTGGGCTCATCTGTCGCCCCGTTGGCCGTGGTCAAACGCAAAATCGTGGTTTCAGATTCCTGATGTGCCTGAAGGGAGTGGGCGCTTGACCGATCCTTGCAGTAAAACACGACACTCCCCTGATGGAAATATCAGAGGAGTGAGGATCTTTCCTGGGTAAGACGCGATGTCAGGCCTGGGCGGGAGCTGCTTCAGGGCGCTTGGGAGCGGCCGCTGCCGGAGGCGCGGCAGGCTTCTTCGGAGGCGCGGCCTCCGCCTTCTTTGAGGGCGCGAGGATGGCGTGAAGAGTGGTGCCTTCCATGCGGGGCATGAACTCGACAACGCCGATGTCGCCGATGTCGAGGATCAGGCGGTTGATGATCTTGTAGCCGAGATCGCGGTGAGCCATCTGGCGGCCCTTGAAGCGCAGGGATGCCTTGACCTTGTCGCCATCGCTGAGAAAGCTGACAGCCTTGTTCTTCTTGGTCTGGTAGTCGTGCTCGTCAACGGTGACGGAGAACTTGACCTCTTTGATCGTGATGATCTTCTGCTTCTTGCGGGCGGCACGGTCGCTCTTGTCCTTCTCGTAGAGGAACTTGCCATAGTCCTGGATCTTGCAGACCGGGGGAACGGCGTTGGGGGAAATCTCTACAAGGTCGAGCGAGCGCTCGCGGGCCATCTTGAGCGCCTCGAAAGGAGGCATGACGCCAAGCTGTTCGCCGTTCTCGTCGATGACGCGGATTTCGCGTGCGCGGATACGTTCGTTGGTGCGGACGAAAGATTTTGCGGAACGTTTATCGATCGGTGGAATAAGTCGCCTCCACAGCGGGCTTTCGCTCGCTATGCGTTGTATATAGGGTTAGGCGCAACCTGAAGCTTAAAGGTTGCGCCGCAGCGTGAAGTATAGCACTTCAGGCTTCCCCCCCTGGGGTCTAGCCTAGGCATACAGGAGCGAAAAGGGCTGCTTTTGACGGCTGGGACAGAGAAGTTTGCCCCGGGGATTGTAAGGAAAGCTCATTTTAGGGTTAGATAACACCTGCGTGTATGCTCCGAGAGGAAGAGGGAACGGAAATGAAACGTCGGATTTTGCTGGTCGATGACGAAGTTGCGGTGCTGTTGACTCTAAAGGCGGTGCTGGAGATCAGCGGGTTCGAGGTGGATACGGCCGCTTCGGCGCGGGAGGGCCGGTCGAAGCTGCATACGCATGAATACAACATGGTGATTACTGACATGCGGATGGAGAGCGAGGCCTCGGGGCTCGAGGTGATCGAGGCGGCGCGGGCGGCAGCCTACCGCCCGGCGGTGGCCCTGCTGACGGCGTTTCCCGCTGCCGAAGAAGACTGGCAGGAGATGGGTGCCGACAAGATGCTCGTGAAACCCATGCATACGCGGGTCTTGCTGGAGCAGTTGGAGAAGTTGCTGGTCTCGCATGAGAACAAGCTGGCGAAGGACGCCGCCGGCAAGCCTGCCGCAAAGAAAGCTTCCGCGAAGGCGAAGAAGGTTGCTGCGAAGAAAACAACTGCCATCAAGAAGACGGTCGCTGCGAAAAAGGCGGCGGTAAAGGAAACGGTAGTAAAGAAAGCGGCGACAAAAAAGGGTGTTGCCAAAAAGACTACCGCCAGGAAGTCTGCTGCCGGCAAAACTGTCGGCAAGTCGAAGAAAACGGCCCGGAAGTAGCAGGGATGCGGCTGGCAGGATGGCCGGGGATAGAAATCAGTTGGGGCTGTGGTCTTTGATGTAGTTACGTAGGCTCTGGTTGAGGCCGAGCGCCTTCTGGACGCCTCCATCCAGCATCTGCAGCCACTCCGCCGCGGGCTCCTTCAGTTCGGCGGTGCTGAGCAGGTAACTTGTCTGGACGATGATCTCCAGGGCATTGCTAAGGTCATGCGCCAGCTTGCGTATTTCAGCGGCAAGGGGTTCGGGAATCTTATCTTCGCCGGGGGGCCGGGGGGACGGGGGACTTTGATTGGCCATGGAATATACGGGATCCTCATCGGTTAGATGGACATAAATGTTCTGCTTCATTAGACGATGACATGCTCATTCATTAAATGATGAGATGCTGACTCGATTCAAGGGGTCTCTGGCGCTTGCGTGGAATTGACACGGAAGGCGGCGTTTGTAAGACTAAGTGCTCGCGGTTGAGTGCGCTTCGGCTTTCGCCGAGCGATCGATACCGGGCCGTAGTGGCGGAATTGGCAGACGCGCATGGTTCAGGTCCATGTACTCGCAAGGGTGTGGGGGTTCGAGTCCCCCCTTCGGCACCAAGTTCTTGAGAATGAGCACCCGGTACCGGGTGCTCATTTTTCTGCCTTCTGTCCCCGTTTGCTCGTTTGGGGGCTGAGAGCCGCAGTGGGCGTAAGCCGGTAAGATAGAGTCATGCCGACAAAGCTGGACGAAATTCTTGCAAGTACCGTGGCGCAGGTGGCTTCGCGCAAGGCGGCTGCCGACTTGAAAACGCTCGAGCGCAAGGCCGCCGCACATTCGCCGCGTGGTTTCGTGAAGAGCCTGCGTGCCGTCGCTGGAGACGGCCGCCCGGCGATCATCTCCGAGATCAAAAAAGCTTCTCCCTCGAAGGGGTTGATTCGCGGGGACTTTCATCCGGAGACGCTGGCTCGGGGATTTGAGGCCGCAGGGGCGGCTGCGCTTTCGGTGCTGACGAACGAGGAGTTCTTTCAGGGATCGTTGAAGGATCTGGAGGCGGCTTCCGCCGCGGTGCGAATTCCATGCTTGCGCAAAGACTTTATGGTCGATCCGTTTCAGATGCTGGAGGCGCGGGCGTCCGGAGCCGACGCGATTCTGCTGATCGTGGCCGCGCATCTGGACAAAAACCTGAGCGAGTTGCGCGATGAGGCGCGGAAGACGGGACTCGACGTGCTGTGCGAGGTACACGATCGCGGCGAGATGCAGCGGGTCGTTGATCTGGGGTTTGAGCTGATCGGCGTAAACAGCCGCGACCTGCGCACATTCAACGTGCGCACGGAATTGTTTGAGGAGTTGGCCGGATCGCGGCCTGCGAATGCGGTGATGGTTGCCGAGAGCGGCATACGGACGGCGGCGGACATCGCGCAGTTCAAGGCTGCCGGTTATAGCGCTTTTCTGGTGGGCGAGGCGCTGATGCGCGAGCCCGATCCTTCGTTGGCGCTGGCTGCGCTGCTGGAGCGGGAATACTCGGCGGAGAGTTAGCCATGTGGATCAAGATCTGCGCGAATACAAATCTCGACGATGCGCGGCTGGCCGCGGAACTTGGCGCAGATGCGGTGGGCTTCGTGTTTGCGCCGAGCGTGCGCCGGGTGACGGCAAAGGAAGTCGCGAAGATCACGCCGCACCTTCCCGAGCACATGGAGCGAGTGGGCGTCTTCGATTCGCTGTGCGCCGAAGAAATTGCGGCGATGGTACGGGAGGCGGGCCTGAACGCGGTGCAGCTGCACGGCCAGTGGCAGCCTGCCCTGGTGACGCGACTGAACCGGATGTTCGAGGGGCGGCTGAGCATGATCCAGACAGTGCATTGGGCTGTTGATGAGAGTGGAAGCAGCGCTGCATCGGTACGAAGGCAGTTACAGGAGATTGAAGCTGCCGGCGTCGTCGAGCGAATCCTGATCGATTCGAAGGTGGGCCAGGCGACGGGCGGCACCGGGGTCAGCTTCGACTGGAGTGCGGCGAAGAGCGTTCTTGCCAATCATGGCAGCCGCTTGAAGATGATCGTTGCCGGCGGCTTGCGTCCGGAAAACATCGCCGAAGCGATCGGCGAGCTGAATCCGTGGGGAGTGGATGTAGCCAGCGGTGTGGAGCGGGGGCCGGGACGCAAGGATGCCGCGAAGCTGGCTGAATTCATCGGGAATGTGCGCGCGATCAAGGATGCAGCACACTAAGACGTTTCCGCGGTGTCCTGTTTTTGCTTCTCGCAGATCGATGGACGACAGCGTGCACCGCGACGGATACGATCGCCGATCCGAAAGCTCTGCACACTCTCTGCTTTTGTGCCGCGATGGATGGGGGGTCTAGCAGGGGAATATAAGAGGGAACAGATGGCAGACAGCGGACGCATTTGTCTCTCCCGCGTCTTACAATGAGCAGAAAGATGGCGCGGACAATTCAACCATTCAAAGATGTGCGGCGATGGGCACTGGTGGCAGCCTGTGTGCCGCTGGCGATGCTTGCGGGATGTCCGCAGAACCAGGGCGCAGCGAAGGCCACCGTTCCGGTGCAGGCAACGGCGCCGGTGATTACCAAAGCGCCGAACGCCGAGGCGAAGCAGGCAACCGGCTCGCAGGCCGCAGCCGCGCCAAAGGCTGTCGATCCCGCAAAGGCATACAAGGATCAGCAACTGATCAATCGCGCGGAGCAGCTTTATCGCAGCGGCGTCGGCAACTACAGCGCGGGCCACCTGGACGCGGCGCGCGCTGACTTCAATGCCGCCGTGGATGCGATGCTGACCAGCGGAATGGACCTGAAGGGCGACCCACAGCTTGCCGATGAGTTCGATCATCTGTTGAACGCAGTGAACTCGCTGGAGATGGCGGCGCTCAAGCAGGGCAATGGATTTTCGCCCACCATAGAAGCTGCGCCGCTCGACGCGGCCAACGAGGTGACCTTCCCCGCGAATCCCGATTTGACGGCAAAGGTCGAGGCCGAGTTGAAGACAACGCAATCGGATTTTCCTTTGGTCATCAATCAATATGTCGCGGGCTTCATCAGTTATTTTTCCAATTCGCAGGGCGGCCATGCGCACCTGCTGCGCTCGCTTGAGCGCTCGGGCAAGTACAAGGACATGATCTCGAAGGATCTGCGCGAGCAGGGCGTTCCACAGGATCTCATTTATCTTGCGGTTGCGGAATCGGGCTTTCAGCCGCAGGCGCTGAATGCGCGCTCCGGCGCGGGCGGCATGTGGCAGTTTATGCCGACCGGCGCTTATGGGCTGACGCGCAATGGATGGTTCGACGAGAGGTTCGATCCGCAGAAGTCGTCGAAGGCGTATGCGCTGTACATGAAGACGCTCTACAACCAGTTCGGCGACTGGTACCTTGCCATGGCCGCTTACGACTGGGGTCCAGGCAACGTGCAGCGAGCCGTCATGCGCACCGGCTACGCGGACTTCTGGGAGCTGTATCGCCGTAATGTGCTTCCTGCGGAGACCAAGAACTACGTGCCGGGCATCATCGCCGCCATCATCATGGCGAAGAACCCGACGCAGTATGGTCTGGACAAGCTGGTGCTGGATCCGCCTGTCGTCTCCGATACGGTGACAGTGAACAACGCCGTTAACCTGCGCCTGGTCGCCGACGTCACCAATGCGACGCTACCCGAGATCGTTGCCTTGAATCCAAGTCTGCTGCGCATGACGACGCCGCGCGACATGCCGTTCGATCTGCATATTCCTGTCGGGACGAGCGATCTCTTCGCGTCACGCATCAAGCAGATCCCAGATGATAAGCGTGATACCTGGCGTTTCCACGTTGTGCATGAGGGCGAAACTCTGAGTGGCATCGCGACTGAGTTTCATAGTCGCCCCAGTGAGATTGCGGAGACGAACGACATAGCGGCCAGTGACGATGTCAACGCGGGAGATGAACTGGCGATTCCTGTAGTGACCCTGGCCACGCCTGCGCATCCGCGGCTTTATAAAGTGCGGCGTGGCGATACGCTGATCACGGTTGCAGATCGCTTTAATGTATCGGTCGAACAGTTGCGGCGCTGGAATCATCTCTCGTCAAATCGTGTGAGGACGGGCTCTTCGCTACGAATTTCAGAGCCGGTAAAGCTGGCTCCGCACACGCGTACGCGTCGCGTATCGTCGCGCAGGCGCACGCGATCGCACGTATCGACCGCATCATCTCGCTCGAGGACGAAGCGGTCGCGCGTATCGTCCTCGAAGGAAAAATCGACTTCATCCCAGCATCGTTCCACGAAAAGTTCGAGCGCGAAGGCGAAGAGCGCCGTCTCCAAAACGAAACGGAAAGCTGCACGATGAGTGACCCGGCAAAAAAGAGTTCTTGCTTTCGGTGGCGCGGAGTTGCATCCTGTTGCTAGAATTTCGTGCCGGGACACAAAGTTGGTTTTTGCAGCATCATAGTTGTAGCCGTAGCGAAGAGTGAGAGTAGCGCCGAGGGGAAATAGATGATGACGTTCGACGACACGATCCGTGGATATGCAATGGCCGCAGACAACGACAGTGACTTCTACGATGAAGCAGACGATAACCATGACGACCTGCGGCATCGCTTTGATGACGACGATGAAGAGGAAGAGATCACGCTGACCTCGGACGACGATACCGAGGACGATGATCGTGATGCAGACAATGACGTGACGGAGCGGCCCGATACCCATGCCGAGGAAGCGAGCCTGTTCAGCCTGCCACCATCTCCGGCCGCAGGATATACACCCGCGACCAGAGAGGCGACTCTTCCCGTCAGAAGCGAGGCTTCGACAACTCCGGCGCAGACGGCTCGCAGCGTGAACCCTGCCGCGAAGGCGGCTAAAAAAGCTCCCGCGAAAAAGGCCGCTCCCGTGAAGAAGGCTGCGGAAAAGAAAGTTCCCGCAAAAAAAGCCGCAGCAAAAAAGATTGCGTCAAAGAAGCCTGCGAAGAACTCCAGTGTCGCAAGTAAGCCGACGGCAAAAAAGGCGGCGAAGAAATCCGTCGTGAAGAAGGCTGCCGTGAAGAAGACGGTAGCCAGGAAGGCTGCGGCGAAGAAGAAGCCGCTCTCCAAAAAGACATTGAGTTCTGCCGCGAAGAAGTCCAGTGCTCTGCGCGGCGGTAAGGTCGCCCCTAAAAAGGCGTCCGGCAACAAGAGCACTGCCAGCAACAAAAAACCAACGAAGAGAGGTAATACCTTGGCAACTAAGAAAGCAGCAGCAAAGAAGGCCCCTGCGAAGAAGGCAGCGGCAAAGAAGGCCGTAAAGAAGGCACCCGCAAAGAAGGCAGCAGCGAAGAAGGCTCCTGCAAAGAAGGCGGCGAAGAAGGCTGTGAAGAAGGCTGCTAAGAAGGCCGTAAAGAAGTAAGCAACTAACCAAGGCAAGCAAAAAGGCCCGGACACTCGATTGAGAGCCCGGGCCTTTTTGCGTTTGCAGATATCTCTACTTCTTTGCTTCGTCGATTGCTGCGAGCACCTCTTCGCTGTGATGATCCACCTTCACGTCAGGCCAGAATTTGACGACCTTGCCTTCAGGCGAGATCAGGAAGGTCTGACGGCTGGCGAAGTGCATGGGGCCCATCGACTTGATGGGGACGCCGTACAGGTCGACGACCTTGTGGTCGGGATCGGCCAGCATCTTGAAGCTGAAGGTGTCCTTCGCGCACCATTCGCGGTGGCTTTCCACAGTGTCCAGGCTCACGCCGAGAACGACTGCGTTCAGCTTGTCGTATTTAGGCTGGTCGCGCTGAAAGTTGTGCGCCTCGATGGTGCATCCCTTGGTCTGGTCCTTCGGGTAGAAGTAGAGGACCACCCATTTGCCCTTGAAGTCGCTGAGGCTTATGGGCTTGTCCTCCTGTGAGGGAAGGGTGAAATTGGGCGCGGTCATACCGACCTTCACCGTGTCCGTATCGGCAGCCGCGTGAGCCTTCAGGCCGACGCCGCAGGTTGCCACTAAGCCTAGAATCGCTGCAATCCAAATTCCTTTGCGCATCTTCGTTCCCCTTTGTAAAGCATGGTGAATATACGAGCCCATGTCTCTATAAGACTCCTGTTTCAGCCTGTCCGGCGCAATTTTACGCGGCAGTGACAAGATTGTGACAATTGACTACCGCGCGACGACGGCGATGCCTGCCGTGTCGGCGGCGGCGAGGATCGCGGCCGGGTCGAACATCAGCGTTCTGCCTGCCTCGATGGCCAGGCAGGTTGCGCTTGCCTCGACCATGGCATCGATGGTGGCCACACCGACGACCGGCACATCAAAACGCATGTCCTGATTGGGCTTAGCAACCTTGACGACCGTCAGCGAGCGGCTGAGGGTCGTCTCTTCGCCATGGCCGAGGGTGCGAAACAGAGCGCCGGCACGATGGATGGTGGCGTCAGTGCCTTCCATGGCTTCAACGGCCACGCAGGCCTGCGCGGCAATCACCACGGTCTGCCCCAGATCGTAGCCGGCGATGGCCTGGGCCACGGTACGGCCATAGGCGATGTCCTTGAGCTCCTCGTCGTTGGGGGGGCGGCGGGTGAGAACGCCGGGCTTCGCCAGCAGCGGTT
>Ga0207705_10000404_pt1 | contig 37967 bp, 31 predicted proteins | sample KBSC13metaG_FD_184314 | JGI IMG/M metagenome (GOLD analysis project Ga0207705, IMG submission 184314) | Corn rhizosphere microbial communities from Kellogg Biological Station, Michigan, USA - KBS C1-3 metaG (SPAdes) (version 2) | ecosystem: Host-associated > Plants > Roots > Rhizosphere > Soil ... | reverse complement strand
CCTGGAGGTCAAGGGCGCCGGCCAGACGCTGAGGCAGGGCACGCTGATCAAGTCGATCCGGCTGACCGGCGACCCCCAGGAGATCGACTGCAAGTACCCCGGCATCAAGGGACTGGTCCTGCGCGCGGAGTTCGTGCGCAAGCGTTGATCCCGCCCGGACATATCCTTGCCCGTGCGTTAACCTTGTATCTCAACGGCATGGCGACCTGAACTTGTCACACCGGCGGCATGGGAAGCCGCACGCTCACAGCAGCCATTCTGATGGTATCGGCAGTAACAGCCGTTCCCGCCCAAGCGGCCGCGGTTGGCCAGTTCCTGTCCGCAACGGTCTTGTTTGCCGCTCCGACCGCGATGCCGGCCGCCTGCGCTGCGTTCAGCAGTGCCGACGCCCCACAGTCTAAGGCGGAGGCCCTGCTGGGCGGTGCTCCCTCCGCCCTGAGCCGGATAACCAGCGCACAGCAGGCCGCTGTCCAGCCGGCCGCCTTCGTGCAAACCTCGTTTGCCTGTGCCGTTGCAAGGACATCGGACGCTAACCAGGGCGTTGTCCGGACGTTTCCCGCCCAGGTTGACGGCTCCGGGGACGATTTCCTGTCGTCAACGCGGCTGGCCGTTTCCCGCACGCCCTTCGATCGCGAGTGGACCCGGGTCAGCGCGGTGGCGCTGAGGGCGGGCGCCATGAGGCCGCTGCATCTCTCTCCCGGCCATGCAGCGACCCTTGCGCTCCTTCACCAGGTGAACGCCTGGGCCAACGAGCACATCCGCTATGAAGACGACCAAGCTCTCTACGGACGGCCGGATTACTGGGCGAGCGCGCCGCAGACGTTGAAGCGGCGGGCCGGAGACTGCGAGGACATCGCCATTCTCAAATATCAGTTGCTCGCCGCAGCCGGCATTCCGCGCGACACCATGTTCCTCACCGTCGCTCGCGATCTCGTCCGCCATGCCGACCACGCGGTGCTGGTGGTCCGGACCGACGGCAGATACTGGTTGCTCGACAATGCCTCCGCGCAGCCGGTCGATGCCAGTTCCGCCAACGATTACCGGCCGATCTTTTCCTACAGCAGCCAGGGCAAATGGCTCCATGGCTACCGCGGGGACCTGGCGACTACGGTCAATCCACTTCCCGCCCCGGCGCTCAACGCTCGGTAAGCGCCTCGTCGAAGGCACGCAGGACCGGCTTGAGCAGGTAGGCCAGAACACTCTTGCTGCCGGTGATGATTTCGACGTCGCAGATCATGCCGGGCATTATCGGCAGGCGCCGCCCGTTCTTGGTGAGGAACGAACGGTCCGTTTCAACCACCACGGCATAGTAGGCCTGCTTTTCGGCCTCATCGTAGATCGAATCCGCGCTGATGGTTCGCACCCGGCCCGGCAGGCCGCCATAGATTGAAAAGTCGTAGGCGGTGACTTTCACATTTGCCCGATCGCCGATCTTGAGGAAGGCGATGTCCTTGGGCGAAACCCTCGCTTCGACCAGCAGCTTGTCGCCCACGGGAACGACCTGCATCACGCTTTCGCCCGCATTCACGAAGCCGCCGACTGTCGTGACCCGAACATCGTTGACGAGGCCCGTGGCCGGGGCGCGCAGTTCGTTCCGTTCCAGCCTTGCCGAGGCGCCCTTGATCGTCTGCTCGTTGACAGCCAGCTTGGTCGCCACTTCACTCCGCTCATTCAGAGCCTGCTGACGAAAGTCGAAACGCGCCTCGCTCAATTGCGCCTGCGCTTCGGCGATCGCGGCAGACGCGCGGCCCATGCCCTGGCGGGCGGCCGACAAGCGACCTTGCAGGTCTACAACCTCGCGTTTGGCGGTGAGCAACTCGGTCTGAGGAACGATGCCCTTGGCGGCGAGCGGGCTCAGCATGTTCACCTGGTCCTGGGCGAGCTTCAGACTGCCCTCCAAAGATGCGGCGGTAGCCTGCCCCTCCTGATAGTCCCGCCGGCGCTGTTCAACCGCTGCAGCCAGCGCGGTCTGCTTGCTCTGTGCGGTCGCACGGCGTACTTCGGCCAGGGCCTCTTCCTCGGCACAGGCCGATCCCGAGGCGCAGTCTCCACCGCCCTGTCCCGTGCCCTCCTGCTCAAGCCGGGCAGCCCGGGCCGAGAGCCGCTCGGTCTCGACCTGTAGCTGGCCGAGCTGCGAGGCGGATTGGGAATCGTCAAGCCGAACAAGCAGTTGCCCCTGCTTCACCAGCTGCCCCTGCCGGACGAGTATCTCGCGAACGACGGCGGGTTGGGCCGCCTGTATCTGCTGCACCTTGCTGGAGGGAATGACCTTGCCCATCCCGCGGGTGATCTCGTCCACCCGCGCCACCCCAGCCCAAAGGATCAAGACGGCAATGGCCACGGAGGACACCGCGATCAGCCGCTGGTTGGGGTCCCATTCGTCCCATCGCCAGACGCGCCGGATGCTGCCGCCGATTTCTTCGATCGCCTTGCGCACGGCGGTCACGGGGCCACCTGTGTGCCGGAGGCCGAGGGCGCAACATGGCCGTCCTCGCCTACAAGGGCCTGGTATCGGCCGGCGGAAGCGGTGGGATCGGGGATGGAAGGCCGCCAGCTACGGGTCATGTCGATACGTCCACCAACGTCATTCTCCGCGTGCCGATCGGTGATCTGCGGGGCGACGGTCAAGCCGGGAGCGAACGAGCCCGCGTCAGGGGCAGCAAGGCCGTGCCCCGCGATCAGACGGGCACGCAGGCGCGAGAAATCAAGTGCCGGGATTACCTCGCGGGCATTGTACGCCCCGCCAAAGAAGGCCGGCCGGCCCCAGGAGCCCTCGAACCGATAGAACAGATGGCGGCCCAGCTGCGCTATCTTGTCCATCTGGAAAGCCCAGCGTGGAAGGACATAGTCAGCGTGGTAGTGCGTGGCCGTGCCGACTTCCGGCTCCACCCGGCCGGCCAGCGCCTCGCGGGCGATCTGCTGGGCCTCGCGCCACGGACCGGCCATGGGCGCACGCAGCAGCGCACCGTCACAGGTGAAGCTGAACTGGCAACCGGTGGACAGCTCCGCCCCCTGGTAGACGACCCCGCACACGCTCTTAGGATAGGCGGGGTGCCGGACGCGGTTCAGGACGACCTGCGCCACAGCGCGCCGCCCCTCCAGAGGCTCGGTGGCCGCCTCGTAGTAGATCGCCTGAGTGAGACACTTCAGCGCATTTGCTGCTGTGTCGCTCGGGGCGGCCAGGCGAAAGGCTCGCATCGGTACCGCCGTCGTCGTCATCGGGATCGCCGCGTTGCGGGCAACCGCCTCACTGCCAGAGGCAATGATCTGGGCGCGATCATCCACGTTGAGCCGGGCGATCGCCGGGGCCGGGGCCAACTCGATGCGCAGCGCTGGCGCCGCAGCCTCGCGGCCACCGTCCCAGAGGTCCCGCGCGAGCCACGCGCACAGCACAGCGACGATCAGGCCGAGCATGGCCTGGATAACGCGGCCTCGGTTTCGGCGGAGCGATCCGCCCGGCGCCGCGCAATCGGCAAGGTCAAGCACAGGCATCGGTTGCGCAGTCATTGGCCAATCTCCGTTCCGGAGCGCGAAAGGACCTCCGCCGCCGATCCGTCGAGGACGATCTTGCCCTTGTCGAGCACGATCACGCGGTCGCAGACCGAAAGAAGCGCGGGCCGGTGCGTTGATATGACCAGCGTCTGGTCAGGCGTCAGGAAGCGGGACAGTCGTTCGACGAGAAGTTTCTCACTCTGGCTGTCCATCGCCCCCGACGGCTCGTCCAGGAACAGCAGGCGCGATGGCCGTACAAGGGCCCGGGCAATCGCCAGGAAGGAACGCTGGCCGCCCGACAGCCGCACCCCGGCCTCGCCCACAAGCCGATCGAAGCCGCCCTCGTCCCGAGCCAGGAAATGCTCCGCCCCCGCCGCTTCGAGCGCAGTGAGCATCGCCTCCTCGTCGGCACCCCCGCCCGCAAGGGCCAGGTTGTCCTTGATCGTACCGCTGAACAGGGCGGCGTCCTGCCCGACGAAGCGGAAGGCGGCGCGAATGTCCGCCGGCCGGTATTGCCGGCTGTCGAGGCCATCGATCAGCATGGCGCCGCCACTCGGTTCATGAAGGCCGCAGATCAGCCGGCCGAGTGTGGACTTGCCAGAGGCGACCCGGCCGATCACCGCGACCTTTTCGCCAGGCCGGATCACGAGATCGACCGCATCCAGCGCGGGCTGCGCGGCGCCCGGATAGCTGAACGAAACGGTCTCCAGGCGAATTTCACCGGCGCGAACGGATGGGGTGAGGGAAGCCGCGCCCTTGCGGCGTTCGTCCTCCCCGTCCCACAGGCGCTGCAGCGATGAGAGCGTCTGGCGCGCCTGTTGACCGCGCGTCAGCAGAAACGCCAGCTGCGCCGCCGGGGCGAGCGAGCGCGAGGACAGCATGACAATGGCAATGATCGCGCCCATGGTGATCTTGCCGGCATCGAACTGATAATAGCCGCCCAGGATCAGCATGACACTGCAGGCCTGCTGGCAGGTCGCCGCCGCGCCGATCGCCGTCGTGGAGATGTCTCGCTGCCGCTCCTGCGAGCGGGCGCTCAGTTCGGCAATGCGGCGCCAGCGGCCGAGCATCATGCCTTCGGCGGCGATGCTCTTGAGCGTCTCGAGACCGGTGATGGCTTCGACCAGCAGGGTCTGTTGGAGACCATGGTCCGCCTGCGCCTCCACCAGACTGCGTTCCACCTGCCGCTGCAGGCGAAGGCCAAGCACCGCCATGATCGCCATGGCAATCAGCGGAACAACGGCGAGCCACCCCGCGAGATAGCCGATGAGAATGACGAACAGGACCAGAAATGCCAGGTCCACGACCAGGACCAGGGTTGTGGAGGTGAAGAAGTCGCGGACGATCTGGTATTCGCTGACGCGGGCGACGAGATTGCCGGTATTGCCACGGCGCTCCACCAGCGGAGAGGCCAGGATGCGGGAAAATATCTTTTGCGAAAGCTTGAGATCGAGCTCACGGCCCAGGTCGTCGATCACGCCGGTCCGCGCGCGACGCAGCGCGTAATCCAGTGCAAAGGCAAGGATCACGCCGATTGCAAGGACCCACAATGTCGCCTGGGCGCGGTTCGGAATGACGCGGTCGTAGACATTCATCGAGAACAGCGGGAGGGCCAGCGCCAGCAGATTGATGAGGACGCTGGCTGCAAGCACGCTGCCAAACCGACGGCGCAGCTTCCAGACCTCGCTCCAGAACCAGTGCCGGCGGGCCGTGTCCTGCCACGGCTGCGTGCCGTCCCGCAGCGCGGTGGCATCGCCGTGGACGGTGGCCATCCAGTTGCCGAACGACGCCTGAAGCGCGGGAAGCGGTTCCCACACCGTCGTTCCGGTCACGGGTCTCCAGACCAGCGCATCGCCATCGCGCACTTCGTGGACCACCGCGCAGCTGCCATCCGAAAGGGCCACGACGGCTGGCCAGACCAGATCGCCGCGGGGCAGCCTGCGTGGCCGGCTGACATCGGCGTGAAGCCCGAGTAATTCAATCGCCGCCTCCGCCTGATGCAGCGGCAGCCGGCCGTCGGGATCGAGCGCAAAGGAAGCGAACTGCCCCTCGCCACACGGAACCCCGAACCTTTCGGCGAGATGGGCAATGCAAGCCCGCAGCGTATCGTCGCCGCGTTCGTTGGTTTCCGGCCTGTCGGCCATGGTCTGTCCTCGTCTGCGCCCGGCCGGACGACCCGGCCCTATCAAGTCATTTGGGGTTCGTGCGGTACTGCAACTCGGCGGGAACCGGCGGCCCATAACCGAAACGCGCACGCTCGCTCATGCCGGCGCCGGCGGCCGGAGCTACCTGCAGGGTGGTCAGCAACCGATTGGTGGCCGCGAGCAGCTGATACTTGGCGAAAATCTCGGAGAACCGGGCGGTTTCGAGCCTCACCTGCGTGTTGTACCGGCTGTTCTGTGCGTCGAGAACGTCCAGCAGGGAACGCCGGCCGACGTTGAACTGGCTGCGATAGGACAGCAGCAGATCGTCGCTGACCTTGCTCTGCGTGGTGATGGTGCCGACCAGCACGTTCTGGGTCCGCATGGTGGTCCAGGCGGTCCTCACGTCCTCCTCGGCCTGCCGCGTTATTTCGTAGAGCTTGTACCGCGCCTCGCTCGCCCGGCGGACCATCTCCTGGTAGTTGGCGCGATTTATGCCTCCATCGAAGATGTTCCAGCGCAGATAGCCGCGTGCCTGGAGGTCGGTCGTGCGGCCCCGGAAGCCGTCCACGTCATCGCCGATCCGGCCGGTGAGTTCGACCCCCACCTTGGGATAACCATCGCCTCGAACGCTGGACGCCTGGGCATTGGCGGCATCGACATCGGCCGAAGCTTCGCGCACCAGAGGATTCTGCGTGCGGGCAAGGCCCACGGCCTCCTCCATGGACACGGGCAGTCCGCTCGCCACCTGCGGCGGGAGCTGGACGTTCGAGATGTCGAGCCCCGTAAGATGCTGCAGCTTGATTTTTGCCTGGGCGAGATCCTGCTCGGCTTCAGCCTGCCGGACGACCGCGGCCTGGACGCGCTCTTCAGCCTGCTGTTGGTCGGCCACCGAAATCGAGCCCTGCTTGACGCCCGTGGCAAGGTCGGTTGCCAGTGCCCGGTGGAAGGCCACATTGTCCTGGGTCGCGGCAACGACCCGCTGCTGCAGCAGCACTTCAAGATACTGGCGGGTCACCTGCAGTGCGATGAATTCGGAACGTTCGAGCACGCGCAGCGATGCACCATCGACACGCGCGGCCTGCCGCAGCAGTTCGCCACGGCGACGCCCGAAATCCAGCAACGTCCAATCGGCCCGGACCTGGGCCTCAAGCGGATAGAGCGTCTGGTTATCCAGCCCGATCGCGCGGCGTGTGGCATTGTCGAGCCGCCTCACCCCGGCGGAACCTTCCACGTCGACGCGCGGCGCATAGAGGCCCTGCGCCTGCTTGCGCTCGAACTGGATGGCCTCGGTGTTGTACTGCGCCTGAGCCACCTGCGGGTTCGAGTTGACGGCGACGTTGATCGCATCGACCAGACCGATTGCCGGCATGGCGGCGGGTGCCGCCGCGGCCGGCGCGGGCGGGGGTGCGGGTAGGTCCTGGGCGAACGCCTGATGCGTTGCTCCAGCCAGGAGGGCCGCGGTGAGACTTGCGATTTGCTTGAACATGGAGGCCTCCATCCCGGATTACTGAACCGCGATCTCAACGCGGCGGTTGGTCGGGTTACGCTCGCCATCGATGGTCGGAACCTTCGGCTCGTGCTCGCCCTTGCCGACGATTTGCAGAACACCGGCCGGCATTCCCCTGGCCTCGAGCAGAGCGGCGACCGCGTTCGCCCGGCGGACCGAGAGGGCATCATTGTAGGCGTCGCTGCCTGCACGGTCCGTGTGGCCCGTCACCGCCAGGCGCTGCCACGAGCAGACCTTGGTGAAGTTGACGACGGAGTCGAGCGTCGGCCCGGCGGAGTCCGGCACAACCGAACTGTCAAAATCGAAGAAGACGATGCCGGCCAGTGGCTGCGTGCACGCCTCGGGCAATTCCGCGGGCGGCGGCGCCATCACCACCGGCGCGGCAACTTCGCGCATACGCAGCGCGGCATCCGCGCACTTGCCAATGCTTACGGGGTCGCGGGTCCCGCTCTTGAGGAAGCCCAGGGCAATCCCGCACTGCGCCTTGGCCTGCGATGCCCAGGTGAAGCGCTGGCTGTCGGCCGCGACGATGGCCTGGTCCTGGGTCAGGCCAAGAGCCTCGTCATAGCGCGCCTGAATGGCCCCGTGCAGTTCCTCCTTGCCGAGCGACATCAGCTCGGACCCGGCGTCCTGCGCGTTTGCCACCCCCGCGATTAAGAGCGTTCCAAGCGCTCCTGCCACCATCGAAGCGGTCCGTCTAAGCACCATCGTCAGTCCCCTTCATTGCCCCAGTGGTCCTCGTGGGACGTCAATCACGCATGCGTTGCCGCGAGCAGTTCCGCCCCGGCGTGGTTGAAATCGAATATCGGCGCCGGCACCGCCGCAGCATGGACGGGCGGTCCGACCTGCACCGAAAGAAGCGCCGCAAGATCAACCGAGTGCGGAGCCCCTGCGTCACCGCCGGAAGCGCCTGAAAAGTTCGGCGCCGTCTGGTGGGCAAGGACGCTGTCGATCAGCTTATCGACGATTCCCGCACCGTGGCTGTCAGCGAGGGCCTGTTCGACAACGGCTCCCACCGCAGGTGCGTCGGCCTGAGCCGCCGGGCCAGGCACTGCCGGATGGCCGGCAAGCAAGGCGTCCATGGCCTGGGTGACTGCCGGAGTGTCGAAAACGATGGCTGCGGCAAAGTGCGCCGCTGCTTCGCCAGAGACAGCTTCCTGTGCAACCGGTGCGGCCTGGTCCGGCAATCCGTCGGAAAGGGCGCCGACATGGCTCGGCACCGCATCTGTGTGTCCGACATGCGAAGAGCTGGCGAGCGGCTGATCCCCTGCATCGGCAAGGGTCGGCTGAGGATCGGCTTGCACGGTCGGCTGGTCGGTGGCGGGAGCAACCGAAGCGTCGCTGTCCGCGGACACCGTCATCGCGGCAACGGGTGCGGTGACCGGTGCGGTTTCGGTTCCGTCCGTCAGCACCAACCCAGCAAGCGAGGCCGTGACCAGGCTTCCGGCCGCCGATGCGGTAACCGCGTTCTCCACCTGCTGGCTCAGACGCGCGATGGCAAACGAGGCATCGGCCGCCGTAGTCGTGCTACCGTCTGAATAGAACACCGTCGCGGTGCCGGCCACCTGCACGTCGCCCCCGGCTGCGGAATAGGCAACGCCGTTGGATGTCAGACTGATGGCCGTAATGCCGAGGTCCGTCAGCGAATGAAACTCGCCCGCATCGGCAATCCCGTTCGCATTCGCGTCCTGCCAGACGCCGAACTGCGCAAAGTTCGCGTCCCGTGCATCCAACATGCCATCATGGTTGGTGTCGTACTGGGCCGCGAGCCCCTGAAGGTCAGTCAGACCACCGCCCCCGAAGACGAATTCGTCCGCCGACGACACCTTGCCGTCATGGTTGAGATCGATCGCCAGCAGGCCATCCGACGATCCGGCCCACGCGGTCGAAACCATGCCATGGCCGTAGTTGTAGCTGATCCCAGCCTCGTTGCCGAGGAATTCGGCCCCGTTGTGATTGAGGTCGATTACGATCGGCACGACGGAAGTGACCGCCGATGTCAGGCTGACCGGCGTCGACGAATCTGCGCTGCTCGTCACCGTGGCAGCGATGGCCTGGCTGATCTTGTCGCCGTCCCCATCCTGGATCGTCACGGTGAACGAAAGGTTCGCCGTCTGGTTGGTCGTCGTCGTGGTGACGAAGCCGATGTTCTGAATCTTGAACGGGTTGTCGTTCACGTCCGTCGAGAACGGCTGCGTTCCGCTGCTGGCGCCGGATACGCCAAGCGCCCCGTTGAAATCCAGGGCCGTCCCGCTGATGCCGGCATCGGAACCGGCGATCTGCGCGCCGACGATCACCAGGTTGCTGTTGCCCTGCTGATAGTCGTTGGCCTCGATCACGATCAGGCCGTCGTTGTTATCGAGCGCGATCCCGGCGTAGGCGGTGCCCGCCAAGGTGGCGTTCGACGTGATGATATCGCCGTTCTGCACCAGCAGGGCCTGGGTCGTGTACTGATGGGTGGACGTGTCGAACAGCTTGAGGATGACGATCATGTCTTCCGTCGTGCCAACGCCGTCCAACTCGATGAACATCGAAGTCGAGCTTCCGGTCGGAACGCCTCCGGTCGTTCCATGCGGGTCGGTGCTGTAGAGATTGAAATCGAGCACCTCCCCGCCCTGGATTGTGTTGCCGGCGACACCAGCAGCCGAGCTTGACACCGTGACGCTGGCCGCAGAGCCGCTGAACAGGTCAAGGCCCGCGAAGGTCCCCGTCGTCGGGCTGTACGAGGTTCCGGGTGCCACGGTCGTGCTGATGGTCCCGTTGTCGCCGGTGAACTGGACGAACAGGTTGCTCGTCAGGGCAACCGTCGCGATATTCGACGGCCCCTGGGACGTCGTGCCGTCCGCGTTGTAGTTGACGAACGCGCTGGCCGGCGCGCCTGCCGTCCCGACCACGCTGAATGCCTGGATCGGATCAGTCAGGTCGACGGTGTAGGTGCCGTTGACCTTGTTGAAAGTCAGGGTTCCAGTCTCATGTGCGGTGCCCGTTCCGTTCGCATAGTCGAAGCTGAACGCGAAAGAGGCGCTGGTCGCGGTTTCGGCGGCCGTCTCCGAGATCGAAAAATTCTGGACCGCGTTGCCATTCACGGTGGCCGATCCGTTGATCGCGGTGAACACGTTGTTGTTGGTGGGCGCGCCGTCGGCTCCAAGATCGTAGGCGAAGGCTCCACTGGCCGCATAGTCGCCGGAATTCTGGATGTTGATATTGTTGACGGAGGTGAGGATCGGCGCCGAATCCTGGAACGAGATCAGGTTCCCGATCGAAGCCGAAGCCGTGCTGATGTCACCGTCGCCATCGGTCGCGGTGACTACGGCCGAAATGGCCGATTGCGCGATCGACACGGAATCGTCCCGATTGGCGCCGTCAAGATTGTGCTGGATGGAAAGATACTCGACCACCGATACCGCGCCGGTCGCAGAGTTGATCGCCACCGCGAAAGCCGCAGCTCCCGCCTGGCTGCCAACCCGGCCCACGATGATGCCGCCTTCGTTGTAGAGCAAGATCGCATCGCCCGCGGTCGTCAGCAGGCCAGACGACGTTCCATTGACCGTCGAAAGGCTGAACGCCGCCGTTCCGCCGTCGGCTCCGAATACCGTGCCGGTCGAGGTGACCACATTGCCCGCGACCGAACTGGTGCTGAGCGCATATCCCACGGGATTGTTGCCCGTGTCCGGATCGTGTCCCACGTTGGTCACCCCGCCGAACACCGCCAGCGGCCCGGAAACGTCGTTCGAATCGGCTTGCAAGCCCGTGCTTTCATCCAGGCTGACCGAAAGATTACCCGTATTGATCGCCGCCGTCGGCACGTCATCCACGATCGAGACCACGATGGTCCCGCTCGTGCTGTTGCCGTGGGCGTCGGTCACCGTGTAGCCGAAGCTGTCCTTGCCCGCCTCGGTCTCGGTCCCGTTGTTCGCCGCCGGGCTCGTCGTGTAGGCCTTGGTCAGCGTATAGGTGTAGGTGCCGTCCGCGTTCAGGGTCAGCGTGCCGTAGCTCCCGCTCGCACTCCCCGTCAGCGCATAGGTGTACGGACCCGTCCCGCCCGAGCCGACGATCGAACCGTTGTAGATCTCGCTCGTCGCCGCCGGCGTGCTCCCGCTCGCCAGGCCCGCCTCGTTGACCAGCGCGTCGCTGTCGGTCGCGGTCACCGTGACGTTGCCCACCGTGATGTCCAGCGTCGTCGTCGACAGGTCGCCGTCACCGTCCCGGATCGTGTAGACAAAGTGGTCGACCAGCGTCCCGTCGCTCACCACGTTCGGCTTGGCCACATAGCTGTAGCTGCCGTTCGCGTTCAGGGTCAGCGTCCCCAGCGCCGTGGTCACCACCGTCGTCCCGTCGGTCACCGGCGTCGCCGTGTCGCTCCCCGCGCGGATCCCCGTGATCCCCCCGGTCGGGCTCGTCACCCCGGCCCCGTCCGCGCCGAACACGTCGTGCGTCCCGTCGGTCAGCAGGTTCCCGCTCACCGTCCCGCCTTCGCTCACCGCGTTCACGTTCGCATAGGCCGTCGGCACGTCATCCACGATCGAGACCACGATGGTCCCGCTCGTGCTGTTGCCGTGGGCGTCGGTCACCGTGTAGCCGAAGCTGTCCTTGCCCGCCTCGGTCTCGGTCCCGTTGTTCGCCGCCGGGCTCGTCGTGTAGGCCTTGGTCAGCGTATAGGTGTAGGTGCCGTCCGCGTTCAGGGTCAGCGTGCCGTAGCTCCCGCTCGCACTCCCCGTCAGCGCATAGGTGTACGGACCCGTCCCGCCCGAGCCGACGATCGAACCGTTGTAGATCTCGCTCGTCGCCGCCGGCGTGCTCCCGCTCGCCAGGCCCGCCTCGTTGACCAGCGCGTCGCTGTCGGTCGCGGTCACCGTGACGTTGCCCACCGTGATGTCCAGCGTCGTCGTCGACAGGTCGCCGTCACCGTCCCGGATCGTGTAGACAAAGTGGTCGACCAGCGTCCCGTCGCTCACCACGTTCGGCTTGGCCACATAGCTGTAGCTGCCGTTCGCGTTCAGGGTCAGCGTCCCCAGCGCCGTGGTCACCACCGTCGTCCCGTCGGTCACCGGCGTCGCCGTGTCGCTCCCCGCGCGGATCCCCGTGATCCCCCCGGTCGGGCTCGTCACCCCGGCCCCGTCCGCGCCGAACACGTCGTGCGTCCCGTCGGTCAGCAGGTTCCCGCTCACCGTCCCGCCTTCGCTCACCGCGTTCACGTTCGCATAGGCCGTCGGCACGTCATCCACGATCGAGACCGTGAGACGCGCGGTCGACGTGTCGCCGTCCGGATCGGTAACGACGACCACGAACACGTCACTGGTCGTGTCGCCATTCGTGTTGTCGGTGAGGGTGTAGGTGTAGGAAATCTGCCCGTTCGACAGGGAGCCGAGCGTGAGAGTGCCGAACTGGCCGACAATCTGCTGCCCGGCCACACCAGTGAGGAGAACGCCGTTTACGGTGAGCGATGCTATGCCGTCGGGCGATTCCACCAGGATCGTACCATCAGTGACATTTGCGCCATTGCCAGCCGTGGTGCCGGGAGATTCAAGCGTCCCGCTTGCGCGCAGCGCCGGAAGGCCACTTTCGCTGACCTGATCGACCGTGTCGTGCGACGCGGGACCACCGTCCTTGATCGTGACATCAGGCTTGTTGTTGATGCGCGGAAAGATTTCCTGCACCTGCACCTGCGGAAACGACAGCTCCGTGTAGGGGAGCAAGTTGCCGATGTCGTAACCGGGCTGAATGTCCCCTACCGGGTCGGCAAAGTTTCCACCCGAACTGGAGACCGGTCCGGCAGCCGGCTGCGGACCTTCCGGATTGAGCAGGGCGGCAAGGTTCATCGGGGGAACGGCGACGCCTTCGACCACGAGCTGAGGCACGTAAACAGCGCCGTCATGGATCACGTAGACCGTGCCCCCCGGGCCGGTGACGACTATGTCACGACCCTGGACCAGCACATCGTCCAGCGACACTCCGGCGGGCAGGACAATGGTACCGTCCGGACCGGCTTTCAGTTCGATCGCGCCAGCAAGCGAAATCCCGGCCGCCCTTGCCGAAGATGCCCCCACCACGGGCGCCTCGCCATGCGCCGGCGGTTTCCCGTGCCCGCCGTCGCCGCGGGCATGTCCCTTGTGGGACGAGTGGTGGTGATGATGGCGGCTGGCATGAACATCCATGTCACGAACCTCTGTCAAAGCCGGCAGGCACCACCGCCGGCACGAATCCGATAGGCCATCGACGCGAAGCGGCTGGGCGCGCTCTTGCAAGCGAACGGGGGCGCATCCGTCCGGGCTTTTGGATCACAGACGTGAACCGCATTGCCACTCACCCAGCCGCCCGCGGAACCGAGCCTTTGACTCGGCCCGCATCGTCGAAATGTCCCAGATCCGAAGAGAACCGGCCTGCCTACCGGCTCCCGTAGGACCAGTTGCTTTGCGGGTTGGCACGGCAAACGAGAGCGAAGGTAGGCACTACTCTACCGACGGTGAGAGAGCCCACCGGTCGAAATCGGCCATAGAAAGGAGCTGCACAATACGTGCACCTCATCCCAAGCAATTGTTTTCGACTACGCCCCAGTCTGGTCGACCAAGCCCCTTGTTCTAAGGTGCCAGGCCGATATCCGCGTCAATACGCTAGGGAAGGGAGTACGCTCCGATTCACCGAGATAATCAACAGTTTTTTTACTTCTGGCGCTCCGGATGGAATTGCGCAGTCCAAGAATGACACAAGCCATGATCTATGCGGCTGTTTATGTTGATTTTTTCTGACTTTCGGCGAGCCTCCGGCGTCGCACAAGTCTTGGCGCGGGGGACGAATCCTTACCAATCACAGTTAACAAGGCCAAGCCATTCCGGACACGACTCGGAGTTGCGCCCGATCAGGAATGCCGAGACTGATGACTTCTTAGTGGCGTGCCGGCCCTTCGCCCGCAGCTGCCAAGGCCGCCAGCCAGACCTTGCGACCATGGACCCAACTCGCCCCGACCCCGTAAGTTATGACGGGCGTATACCCGGAATCGCGGACTACGGGCCCCTCCACCTCGATTGCATGGCTAGTCCAATCCGGCAGCAGCCAGAAGCGCTGACCGACGCGGACCAGCAGGGCAACGGTTTCGCGAGTCGGCGATCCTGCCCCGGCCTGGAACCGGCCAGTGGTCAGGTAAAGATCGGTGTCCGCCACGCCGAGTGACCGCAGCGCTTCCATCTTCGCGATTGCCACATCGAAACAGTCGCCCATTCCCCGAGCCAGAGTCTCCTGTGCCGGGGCCCAGTAACCATCGTCCGAGCAGTTGTCGGTGCTCACGGTGCGAATGGCCGCGCTCATGGAGGATTGTACGGCCAACACCTTGTCATCGGCGGTCAGGACCCTAAGCCCATCGACCAACTGCATGAGCCGGGATTGCGCGAGCGAGGCCTGCATCAGTTTCACCCACCGGGTGCTGGTCGGACTAGGGGGGATGTGCAGGGCTATGGTGCCCAGGATATCCGGCACCTCCGGGAGGGAAGACGTTGACATGGGCAGTGTCGCTGTCGCCCGGTCCTGCAAAGCCTGCTGCGCAGCGGCGCATGACGGAGACAACAGCGCGGCGGTCAGTGCCGCAATGCGCCAGACCCTGGCGGCTGCGCGCCTCCCCCAAGCAAGCACAATCGGCCGCTCCCCGCTTATCATGTTCTGCGCAGACCCGTCCCGTTATGAAACAAGCGTATGCCAGGCGAGGTGCTGATAATAGCAGTTCAGCGTCAGCCGGCCGCGCCTTTGCGCCGTTTCGTCTCAGTCGAACGCGCCAAGATTGCTAAAATCGCGCCTGCAAGGGTCTGCGACTGCCCCTCAGGGACGGATCGACCGGCTGCCCGGCCCGTCTGATCTCATAGTGAAGGTGGTTGCCAGTCGAGTGTCCGGTCGATCCGACCAGTCCGAGGACTTCCCCTTGTGCCACCCGTTGCCCTTGGCTCACGTCGATGGCCGACAAATGGCCATAGCGGGTTTCGATCCCGTTGCCATGGTTCACGATGACACAGTTGCCATAGCCGCCCATCCACCCGGCGGCCGTAACGATGCCGGCGCCCGTGGCCGGCACGGGGGTGCCTCGCGGAGCGGCCAGATCAAGCCCGCTGTGCATGCGCAAAGTCCCAAAAATAGGGTCCATGCGCAGTCCAAAGCCACTGGTCATCCGCATCTGCGGCAGCGGACGCAAGCCAGACAGGATACCGGCGAACGAAGGGGTGGGGGCCACTGCACGCAGCATCACCGGCGCGCCCTCCAGATCCAGAGCCGCGCCGACGCTGATACGCGCCGGCGGCAGATCTTCGGAACCATCCACGGCAGGCAAGGCGGCGACCACCACCGTCCGCTGGACAGCGGCCCGCCCCTCGGCGCCCTGCGGTGCGACAAGCATGGCGCCGCAAACGCCCCCCAGCAGGGCCCACGCCACCTTCGGTACAAAAGAAACGCAATTCTTGCGCATGTCGGCACTTCATCAAGTTGAGAAGTTCACCAGAATCTATTGAAGCAAATAATCCTCTTGAGCTTTGCAAGCAAGTCTCTGCCGCCTTATACCAAGGTGCGCTGATCCCGTGAGGCGGTTGCACATGAAGACGGTACGAGCGCTGACCGAAACCGAAAGTGCGCTTCGTGGCTGGCTTCAGCTCGGTTGGCTCGGCAAACGGCGGATCACGGCTTACGGGCGAATTCTGGCCGTAGTGTCATTCGCCAGCCTCGCCAACTCCTACCGCCAGGCGATGGGCCGGACCGGCAGCGATTTCCTGGCGTTCTGGTCAGCCGCAAGGCTGACCGTCGGCGGGGCGCAGGACCGGGTCTACGACCTTGCCGCCAGCGGCGCAATCCAGGCCGAACTCGGACGCACCCAGGTGTTCGCCTTCGTGAATCCCCCGCCCTTCCTTCTGCTCATTTATCCACTCGGCTATCTCAGCTATGCCGCCGCGTGGGTGGTGTGGATTACCGTCACCTATGGGCTCTGGCTGATTGCGGCGCGTCGGCTCGACCGGCAACTCGGCTGGGCGATTGCCGCATTCCCCGGCGCCTTGGTGGCCGCCTGGCATGCACAAACTGGGCTTCTTACGGGTGCGCTGATGCTGGCCGCCAGCCTGCTCCTTCCGAGGCGCCCCATGCTGGCCGGACTGTGCATCGGCTGTCTCGTCATCAAGCCGCATCTTGCCGTGCTCTATCCGGTTGCGCTGATTGCCGGGCGACAATGGCGCGCCCTCCTGAGCGCAGCTCTTGGCGCATCGCTATCGTTCGCCCTGGTCGCCCTCCTGCTTGGTCGGGATGTCCTGCTGAACTATCCGGAAAGCTGGCGGGTAAGCCGTTACCTGCTTGAGCATGGGGACGCCGCGTTCTATTTGCGGCAAGGCACGATATACGCGGAAGTGCGGCTCAGGGCCGGCCCCGCGGCCGCCGCTGCGGTTCAGGCGGTTGCCAGCCTTTTCTGCATCGTCATGGTCTGGCGCGCCTGGCGAGGGCCGGCCGGCACCGCGTGGAAAAACGCCTTCCTGCTGGCAGTGATCCCGCTGGCGACGCCTTATCTGTTTTCCTATGATCTGGCGTTCCTGGTCGCACCGGTCATCTGGCTGGCCAGCGATGCGCGCGATCGGCCACGGGGAGGCTGGGAGCGGGCGCTGGTGCTCTGCTACTATCTGGCGCCCCTATGGACCCGCGCGCTCGCCCTGCCTCTCGGCGCCAACCTGCTACCGCTGATGGATGCCCTCATGGTCTGGACATTGTGGCAACGGCGAGCGTTCGGTGCGCCGGATCACGGCGGCCAGGATCAGGCCCATCGCGAAAAGGCACAGGGCTGAAACGGACCAGACGTGCTTGTGGCTCGCCAGCCCGGGCACCAACTCCAGGGCAAGGTAGATCAGCAGGAAATTGGAGGCCGAAATCCACGATAGCAGGCCCACGGCAAGCGCCTCGGTTCCAGACGCCCGAGGAACGACTACGGGTGCGATAAGGGCGAGCGCGACGCCGATTATGGGCAGGTCGTAATCGTAGGTGTATGGACTCAGCAGGGCTGAACTCGCCGTAATTCCTGCCAGCACGACGCGCTCGTCGCGACAGCGCAGTGCCAGCCCGACAACCGCGCACACGACGCCAAGCGAAACGAGCAGATGCGCCCCCATGGCCATGTGCGCCGTGGCACCCGCCTGTCGCAGCATGGCGTAGACCGACACCATTCGTTCCAGCGGAAACTTGCCGTCCCACAGCATTCTGCCGGACTGTTCCGAGGCCTGCCCGAACGCCTGCCAGATATCTAAGCCGAGTTGCAGGATGACCACGGCAGCCGATACCGCCACGACCGCAAGCGCCACGGCTGCCGCCGCGAATTCCCTGCGGACCATGAGGAAGATGGCAGAGGCCGCCGCGAGGTGAGGCTTGATGATCATGGCGCCGAGCGCAGCGCCGCAACTCCGCCGGCGCTGAAGGTAGAGCATGGCGAAGAGCGCAAGCAGCGCGCCGGTCAGAAATCCGTTCTGTCCGCATCGCATGTTCACGATGGCCGCCGGGATGGTCAGCGCCAGCGGGAACCCCGCATATCGTCCGCTGAGCCGCCACACCAGCACGGCGTAAAGCCCGAACGTCCCCAACGAAAACAGGGCGAAGGCAACCGGGTGGGGAACGCGCGCCAAGACAGCCATCAGCCCTGAAAACTGGGGAGGATAGGCCCATGGCATGTATTCCCAGTGGCCGAACTCCGCCATCTGGGCTTCGCGCAGGCAGGGCCAGTCGTATGCGCAGGCAGCCCGGCCCGAGAGCACCAGCCTGCCTACGACGTAGAAATCCTGAAAGTCCGTGATCCCGCGCACACGAGCCAGCCGGGGGGTGGCCAGCAGCAGGGCGTTGATGATGCCAATCGCAGCGATGAGCCCGGCAACCGACCATGCCAGGGCGCGATTGGCGAAAAGCCCGGTTACCAGTTCGGATCTTGGCGCCATGCCCCTCCTGCCGGACCGGCCACGGATCAGTTCCGCACGGCAAAGAGTAGGGTTGGAATTCAGGCAGTCAATGGTGAAAACAAGTATTCGGCCAGAGGCCAAAACATGATGCGCTCATCACGGCACTCGAATCCGGCGGCGATAAGTAATGTTCACCCGATCGGACAGCAGAAGATAGGGAAGCCACACCGCCACGCTGATGAATGCCTTTTGCAGATTTCCATGCAGCAGGCTCTTTAGGCAAGTTCCCACCGACATGGGCAGTGCTGGATCGCGTGCAACCATGTCCGCAATCATGAACTGCATACCCACGTCCACGGCCCAGGTGAACAGCAGCATGCGCGGGAACAGGGGAACGGACCGCAAGGCCATGACAAAGCAGGCCATGTAGAAGAAGTTCATCACGACGACATCTGCGGTCATTGCCAGTTGCAGTGTCTGCGCCCAGGTCGGCGCGCCGGCACCTACCGACGGGATCGCCAGCAGATATTCCGCCGTACGAACCGGAACGTTGAGGATGATCCCGACCAGCAGGGAAGCCATGAAACCGGCCGGGCCGAAGGCCGGGTTGCGGCACGCCGACACGGGATCGACCGACCGCCACCGGCCAATGCACGCCAGGCGCAGCAAGGGCTGGGCGGAAATAAGCCCGCGGGGAAAGCTGCCGGCGGCCAGGCGAAAGCCGGCAACCGGCGAAAGCGCGACAAGGCCATAAGGCAGGGATTGCCGCAGGACGTCCTCCCATCCGCGGATCGGGATCGGCCCGGTCAGCACCTTGGCAATGCAGGCCAGGGCCATGAAGGTCAGCCAGCCCGGCATAAGCCCTTCGATGCGCGCGTCGAAAAAGGCCGCAATCGTTCGGGACCGGCGGGTAAGATGCTCAGCGGCTGCCGCCCACTTGAAGACCACTGGTCTCGGCAGCAAACGGTGCACCGCAGGAATCGGGGATGCAAATGCCATGACCGCGTTCTTGGAGGAACTTGGTTAACACAACGCAAAACGGCGGGTGAAACTGTGCCATTTCGGCAAACTTCGACTCACCCCCGGCAAAATATGGCCCGTCAACGCATTTCGACTCGGAAATGAACCCGACTTTCGCGGGAACCCCTGCCCCCTCTGTGATTTTTTCCGTTTGTTAACAACGTGTTAATTATAATCCAAAATAAGGTTGACGATTCCTTACTTGGTGGGATCATGCAGACATCCCGAGAGGACCTCGTTATTTGGGCTGGCGCGAGCTGGCAATAAACAGACCACGGTCGCGACGGTCCACCACTACCCTCCCGGGCAAGGGCGGCAACTTTGCCGAAGCCATTTTTGCAACCATCCTTGGCGGAGCAGGGGCTCTCCGGGGTGTCGTGGGGGTGAATACGATGATGAATTTCATTCACGGTTTCATGCGCGATGAATCCGGCGCCGCAGCAGCCGAATATGCGCTGATTCTCGCGATTGTCGGGGCCGGCATCGCCGGTGCGGCCTATTACCTGGGGCAGCAGGTCAGCAGCGGCATCCATGGCGCTGGCGCCAAGATTTGCGGAGGCTCGGGCAGCACCTGCTGATCACCGCCCCCCGATGACTCCGTAACGTGAGAAACGGTCAAGAGGAGTACAAATCATGACGAAGTTCTTCCAAGATTTTATCCGCGATGAATCGGGCGCTGCGGCGGCCGAATATGCGCTGATCCTGGCAATCGTCGGGGCAGGCATCGCCGGCGCGGCCTATTACCTGGGGCAGCAGGTCAGCAGCGGCATCACCGGCGCCGGCAACAAGATCTGCGGCGGTTCGGGCAGCACCTGCTGACCACCGGCCAGCCACCCCGATCCTCGCGCGCGGGGCGCATGCGCCGGGGATCGGGACCTGGTTGGCCACATATCCGGAACAGGGCCGGAAAAGGGGGCGTGCCATGCTGTCGCGAAACGTTGCCATCGTTGCGTTTGCCATCGTTCTGGGACTGGTCGCGGTCTGGCTGGGCAATGCCTACTTCACCGGGGTCGAACAGCGGCAGCAGGAAGTCGCTGCGGCAAACAGGCTGGCAAGGATCGTCGTGGTCAGCCAGGACGTCGCCTTCGGCACACCGCTGAGCGAACAGAACGTTCGCCTGGCCAATTGGCCTCAGGGCTCCATTCCCGCCGGCGCCTTCACGGCCATCGCAGACGTCACGCGCAACCGGGTGGCGCTGCGGCCGATGGTGGTGGGAGAACCGGTCCTTGCATCCAAGGTTTCGGGGACCGACGGCCGGGCGTCGATCGCGGCGAACCTCCCTCCGGGGCAGGTGGCCTATACCATCCTGATCAGTGACGTATCCGGCGTCGGCGGGTTTGCTCGCCCGGGCGACGTGGTCGACGTTCTCCTGACCCGCAATCTTCCAGGGGAAAGTTCGGGCCCGACCGACAAGATGAACGATATCGTCCTTCATTCCGTGCCGCTGATCGGCATCGATCTCGTCGCCGATGCAACCAAGAGCCAGCCGGCCATCGGGAAGACGGCAACGCTGCAAGTCAGCCCGACCGATGCGCAGAAGCTTGCCCTGGCTTCGCAGATCGGCGTGCTCAGCCTGGCTCTGCGCAATGTCGCGGACAAGAGCCCGGTCGTGCCCGCTACCATTCTCCCGCGCGACCTGAGCGCGCGGCGCGTGCTGGCCGGAGCCAGCCTTGCCATGATGCCGGCGAGCGCCTCGCCAGCCGCCCGGGCGATCGCGGGCGCCGGGCGCTACCTGGCCCCCCGCCATGCCCAACCGGCAAGGAAGCGCCCGCCGGCCAGCGCCCACGCGGCTGCGGCGTCCCCCGCCTCCAGCATGACCATAGTCCGGGGCGTGTCCCCTACCGAATACGAGGTGCGCCGTGGCCGTTGACCTGACTCGCCCGCTATGCGCTCTTTCGGGCGCCGCCCTGCTCGCAACCGCAGCGTTCGCCCCTTCGACAGCCGCGCGCGCACAGCCCGCGCCTGCCGCACTCCAGCCCTCCCGCCTGGACGCAGGAACGCTCGAAGTCCCGCTCCACAAGAGCAAGGTGGTCAGCGCCGATCGCCCGATCGCGAAGGCCCTGATCGGCAGCGACGAGATCGCGGACGTGCTGCCGCTTACCGACCGTTCGATCTACGTCCTCGGCAAGAAGATGGGAACCACGAGCCTCACGCTCTACGATGCCACGGGACGCGTCCTGTCGGTGATGAACGTGGGGGTGGGGCCTGACAGCGATGCGCTTCAGGTTCAGCTGCGCAGTCTGCTGCCGGGAGAACCCGTGCAAGCCAGCATCTCGAACGATTCCATCGTCCTTACCGGTCTGGTGGACAATCCCGCGACCGCCGACCGGGCGGTGCAACTCGCCAAGACCTATGCGGGCGACCGGGTGGTCAATCTGATCAGCGTGGGCTCGTCGCAGCAGGTGATGCTGGAGGTTCGCTTCGCGGAAGTGAACCGCACAGCCGGACGGGAGATCGGCATAAGCTCGGGGATGAGCGGGCGTTCCTTCTCGGGCGTGACCGGGCGAGGGTCCGGCTGGGTGCCGCCGGTGCAGACGACCAACAACGGGATCACGACTGTCGCCCCGGGCTACCTATCCACTCCGGGAATCACGGGGGCGTTCGGCGTCTTTCGCGACACGTTCAACATTGGCAGCCTCACCATCGACGGGATGCTGAACGCCCTTGAAACGCGCGGCATGGCAAAGACGTTGGCACAACCCACGCTGCTGGCCCTGTCGGGCGAGAAAGCTTCGTTCCTGGCCGGCGGAGAGTTTCCCATTCCGGTACCCCAGTCGGGCACCAACGGGGCCATCACGGTCGAATTCAAGCCTTTCGGCGTGAGCCTTGGCTTCACACCGACTGTGCTGGGCGACCGCACGATCAACCTCGTCGTCGAGCCTGAAGTCAGCGAGATCGATCCGACCGCCTCTCTGGTCCTGAACGGCGTTTCCATCCCGGGCATTCGCACCCGGCGCGCAAGCACCACTGTGGAACTGCGGGACGGTGAAAGCTTCGCCCTCGCTGGCCTGCTGCAGAGCGATTTCAAGACCGATATCCAGCAAATCCCGGTGCTCGGTTCGATACCAATCCTTGGCGCGCTGTTCCGCTCTACCCAGTTCCGGAAGGGCAACACCGAACTGATGATCGTGGTGACACCGCACCTCGTTGCGCCGCTCCGGCCCGGGCAAGTCCGCCTGCCGACCGACCGCGTGAAAGATCCCGACGAACTGAAGACCTTCCTGCTTGGCCAACCTTTTGAAGCCAAGCCCACTCCTCCTCCGCTGCCGCCCGAGCCCGTTGCAGGTGCAGACGGAAAGAGCACGGGACCCGCCACACCGCCTCCGGCCAAGGGAGATGGCTATGCCTACTGATCGGCTTCACCTCATTCTGATCGCCGCGGCCGCAGGTGCCCTGGGCGGATGCGCTACGGGCCAGGACCAACTTGGCAAGGCTCTGGGTGCCGATCCCTCATGGGGAGAGGCCAACCGCCAGACGATGGCGGCCCAGATCATAGATCCGGCGCCGCAATACGACACGGCCATACCGAAAGGGACGGGTACGACGGCAGCTGCGGCAATCGAGCGCTATCGGACAGACAAGGTCAAGAAGCCCGACCGGTCGATCACCAGCCGGTTTCCCACCACGGCTGCAAATTGAACGCGGATGGGCACACAGGAGTAGGGTGCTTTGGGCAACTTCGATCACCTTGGGTTCTCCGGAAAGGAATTCGAATTGCGCACCTGCGCCAACGTAGTGGTGGTGGCATCTGCGAGATACGCCGCCGCCTTGGCCGAAAGCCTCACCGAAAGGGCCTTCCCGGGCATCGTCATCATCGAACGGGATCCGTCCGAACAGGTCTTCTCGGCCGAGGTTCGTGGTGCAGCGCTTTTGGTGGTCGAGGTAGATCCCGCCATTCCCGCCTCCGTGGAACGCCTCAACAGGCTGCTCGAACCGCATGGCGGGGTGCCGGTGATCGCCGCGATTCCGGATGCACCGGTCGCCCTGGTCCGCGCGCTGGTCCGCGGAGGCGTGAACGATGTGCTCGCGCTTCCATTCACGGCTGACGAATTGCTGGAAGCATCGCTGAACGTCGTGTCGGTGCTGTCGTCGACGAATGAACCGCAAGTGCGCCGCGCCCCGCTGATTGCCGTCGCCCGCTCTATCGGCGGGTGCGGCGCCACCTCGATCGCCACCAACCTCGCCGCTGCGCTTTCGGATTGCGGCAAGGACGGGGCGCGGGCCATCGTGGCCGATCTCGACCTGCAGTGCGGCAGCGTTGCGGACGTGCTTTCGGCTCACGGCAACGGCACGATCTCCGACCTGCTCGGGGCCGGCACCCGGCTGGACGACGAGCTGGTCCGTTCGATCGTGCGGTCCTCTGACGATGGCGTCCACGTACTGGCAGCGCCCGGCGACATCCTGCCCCTGGATTCGGTCGATACCGATCAACTGCTCCGCATCCTGGACGCATTGCGCCGCGAGTTCGATTTTGTGGTCCTCGACCTTCCGGCCAATTGGACGGACTGGGCGCTGTCGGCCTGCCTTGCAGCGGACATTGTCCTGCTCGTCACCGAACTGACCGTCACCAGCCTGAGACAGGCGAAGCGCCGGCTCGACTTCTTCACCTCGGTCGGCATTCCCTCTGACCGCGTGGAGGTGATCGTCAACCGCTTCGAAAAGCGCCTTTTCCGTACGATTGGCCTTAATGACGTGGCGCATTCGCTGCGCCACCCGGCCTATGCCAGTGTCGCCCTCGACGATCCCGCGGTCCATTCTGCCCAGGATCAGGGCCGATTGGTCCGCGCGATACATCGGCGCAGCGCCTTCTGGTCCGACATTTGCCGGCTTGCGCAAGCGCTGGTCGACGAACGCTTGGGAGGGACGCGGTGACGCTCTGGCAGATCCGGCGGAATCCCTCCGGCAGCGCCGTCGAACTGCCGGCTGAGCCTGCGCCCCGGATTGCGCCAGCCGACCTGCGCCCTCCCATTCCAGCGGCCAGCGAACGCCTGCTCAATCTCAAGATGAGCATTCACCAGCTGCTGCTGGAGCGGATCAATCTCTCGCTGCTCGACAAGCTGGCCCGCGACACGATCGAGGAAGAGGTCGCCGGGATCGTCTCCGACATCCTTGCCGAGGAAGGCGAGGCCCTGAACAAGGCCGAGCGGAACTCGCTCGCCAACGACATCATCGACGAACTGCTCGGCCTCGGACCACTCGAGCCGCTGCTCAAGGATGAGACCATCACCGATATCCTCGTGAACGGCCATAACACGGTCTTCGTCGAGCGAAATGGCCTGCTTGAACGCGTTCCCACCCGGTTTCAGGACGAGCGTCACCTGCTGCGCATCATCCAGCGGATCGTAAGTTCGGTTGGCAGGCGCATCGATGAATCCTCGCCCTTCGTGGATGCCCGCCTGGCGGACGGATCGCGCGTGAACGCCATCGTTTCGCCTCTCGCCATCGACGGTTCGCTGCTCTCGATCCGCAAGTTCTCCAAGCGACCGATCAGCATGCGGCGCATGATCGAACTGGGAAGCATCCCGGCCGCGGTGGCGCAGGTGCTGCAGGCGATCGTCCGCGCGCGTTTCAACATCATCATCTCGGGCGGCACCGGATCCGGCAAGACGACGATGCTGAACGCGCTGTCCTCCTATGTCGACGAGCGGGAGCGGATCGTCACCATAGAGGATTCGGCGGAGCTGCAACTGCAGCAGGAACACGTCGCCCGGCTTGAAACCCGCCCGGCCAACATCGAGGGCAAGGGCGAGGTCACCCAGCGCGACCTTGTGAAGAACGCCCTGCGCATGAGGCCCGACCGCATCATCCTGGGCGAATGCCGCGCCGGCGAGGCCTTCGACATGCTTCAGGCGATGAACACCGGGCACGACGGTTCGATGACCACGATCCACGCCAACTCGCCGCGCGATGCCTTGTCCCGGATCGAGCAAATGATCGGCATGAGCGGCATCGACATTTCGCCCCGCTCCGCGCGGGCGCAGATCGCTTCGGCTATCCACGTCGTCCTGCAGATCGCTCGCCTGAGCGATGGCAAGCGCAAGATGCTCAGCCTGTCGGAAGTGACTGGCATGGAAGGTGACACGATCACCATGCAGGAAATCTACAGGTTCCGGATGACGGGCCGCGATGACGAAGGCAACGTCCTCGGCCAGTTCGAGGCCACGGGCATACGCCCCAAATTCGCCGCCCAGCTCGCCGCGCACGGAATTTCGCTCGATTCCGAGCTGTTCCGTCCCAATGTCCGGATAGAACAGGGATGAACGGCCTGCTCGTCCGGCTCGTGGCACTCGTGGCCGTGTTCGCGGCGGTATTCCTGATTTCACAGTTCGTCCTTTCCGGCTGGCTCAACCGGCGTGCGCGGACCCGCGCGGTCAACCGCCGGCTCGCGCTCTTGCGGGACGGGATGGACCGCCGGGCCGTGGTGTCGCTGCTGCGGCAGAACCAGCCGGCGCGGCTCAGGCCGGGTGCGGGCTCGTTCGAACGGGCCGCCTTCCGCTTTCAGCAGCTGGTGCAGACCTCGGGCGTGGCGCTGGACGCGCGCGCTGTGCTGGCGCTCATTGTGTTCGGCTTTCTCACGCTTGGCACGGTGCTGCTCTTCGTCGGCTGGGCCATCCACGCGAAGCTTTCGGCCGGGCTGGTCGAACTTGTCCTGGGCACGGCGCTGGCCGGCGCCGCCGGCCTTCCGCTCCTGCTGCTCTCACGTCTGGCGCAGCGTCGGCGCAGGCGGATGGAGGAACAGTTCCCCCTTGCTCTCGACATTTTCACCCGCGGCCTGCGCGCAGGCCATCCGATCGCCTCCGCCATCGATCTGGTCGCCGGCGAGGCCGAGGATCCCCTGGGCAGCGAGTTCGGCATGGTGTCCGACGAGGTTGCCTATGGTGCGGAACTGACCGACGCCCTGCTGGGCCTCGCGGACCGATGGGAGATCGAGGAGATCCGCATGTTCGTGGTCTCGCTCTCGGTGCAGAGCGAGACGGGCGGAAACCTGGCGGAGATCCTGGAAAACCTCACCAAGGTAATCCGCGAACGCGCCTCGTTGTTCATGAAGGTTCGCGCGCTCAGTTCGGAGGGAAGGATGAGCGGATGGATGCTGACGGCCCTGCCCATCTTCACTATGCTCAGCGTCTTTGCCGTGAGCCCCAAGTTCTATCTGGATGTCGTTGACGACCCGATCTTCATCTACGGCTATGTGTCGCTGATCCTGCTCTACGCCTTCGGGGTCTACGTCATCCGCCGCATGATCGACCTCAAGGTGTGACATGGTAGAACTCGTCGCCGCCACGCCCCTTGTCCGCCTGCTGGTCCTGCTGCTGGTGTTCGTTGGCATCGCCGGCCTCGCGCTCCTTGTGCTGACGCTGGCGAACCGGCGCTCGCTGGTGCGCGGAGGGCTGGCCGCGATCAGCACGCAGGCCGAGGCCGGACCGGGCGAGACGCTGAAGTCCCGCAGGCTGGATGCGTGGAGCCGGCTGGCCGACCGGATCGAGCGGATGGGGCTCAACCTGAGGGATTCCCACGACGACGTCCTGCGCAAGAAGCTTCTCGCGGCCGGCTTCGATTCCCCCGGCGCGCCCCGGATCTACACGCTGGTCAGGCTGCTGCTGGTCATCGCCCTGCCGGTCCTGTTCGTCGTGCTTTCGCTCGCAGGAGGAACGCCGCCTTCCTTCATGAAGCTCTACATCTTCGGCTCGCTCTCGGCCCTTGCCGGGCTCTACCTGCCGGCGCTTTACGTGCGCGCCCGGGCTGACCGCCGGCGGGAGGCTCTCGTCAACGGCTTCCCTGATTGCCTGGACCTCATGCTGATCTGCGTCGAATCCGGGCTGGGTCTGGAGGCAGCGCTGGACCGCGTGGGGATGGAAATGGTGCTGGCACGGCCCGAGGTGGCGGAGCTGCTGACGGCAACGACCCTGCGACTGCGCGCCGGGGCGACCCGCGAGGATGCCCTGCGGCGTCTGGGCGAAGATGCCGCGATCGACGAGATCCGGTCGTTCTCCACGCTTCTTCTCCAGTCCGACAAGCTCGGCACGAGTATCGGCACGACGCTGCGGATCTATGCGGCCGAAATGCGCGAGCGGCGGCGGATGCGGGCCGAAGAAAAGGCGCACCGCCTCCCCGTTCTCATTTCGCTGCCGCTGGTCGCCTGCATGCTGCCCGTGATGATCGGAGTGCTCATGCTGCCGGCTGCCATCCGCGTCATCCGCCAACTTGTCCCGGCTCTTTCAGGAGGCTGATATGGCTCGCATTCGCGCACAGTGGATCGTTCTGGCCACGATCGTTACCACCACCTCTGGTTGCTCGTCCGTCTTCAAGGCGGTCTTCGCCCCGCATGGTCGGCCGGCCCTTGCCAGCGCCTCGGCCGCCGCGCCCGCCCTGGCCCCATATACCGACAGCGGACGCGCCCAGCTCGCGGCAGGCAATCTCGGCACGGCAGTGGAGCTTCTCCAGCACGCGCTCGGAACTGGAGAACCGGCCGGGCCAGCCCTCAATGCGCTGGCCGTTGCCTACGCGCGGCTCGGCCGGCCGGACACCGCACGCCGCCTGTTTTCCGAAGCGATCGCGATCGAACCCGGCAATCAGGCCTATGCAGCGAATCTGGCTCGCCTGATGAGCACACCATCGCCTGTCTCCGAAGTGCGCCCCGAGCTAGCCCTGGCGGGTCCGGCCGCGGCCCCTGCCGTGCCACCCGAGCCGGCCGACTCCGGCCGGCTGATCCGCATTTCACCCAATGAATTCCGCATTGTGACCCTCGATCCAGCCGCGCCCCGTGCATCAGGTGCCCGGCGCGGCCAGATGGCCGTGGCCTCAAGAAAGGTCCGCGTCGCGGCGGGGGAGAGCATCAAGGCTGCCCCCCCCGGGGCCAAAGCGGAGGTCGCCCGGACGCCTGCTCCCGCAAGCCGCATTCTCTCCAACCCCTTCGTCGCGCAGAGCGCCGCCACGCGCCTGCCCGCGATCGAAGTGGGATCGACCGGGCAAAAGGCCTCACCGGCTGATCCCGGCGAAAAGGCCGTCTCTTGAGCACACCGGGCATCGCCGGGCCGGTGCTAGCGATCCTGCTCGTAACGGGCGGCGTGCTTGACGTGTTTGCCCGGCGGTTGCCCAACGTGCTGTGCCTCGTAACGGCCATTGCCGGCGCCACGGCCACCCTGTTGACGAGCGGTGCGCAGGGCGCCGTTTCGGCACTGTCGCATGGACTGCTGGTCCTGATCCTGGGCGCCGCACTCTTCCGGATGGGCGTCATCGGGGGCGGGGACGCCAAGTTCTATGCCGCCGTGGCAACATGGTTTCCCCTCGGTGCCGCCGCGCGCCTGCTGCTCGCCGTCTCGCTCTCTGGCCTGGCTCTCTTCATGGCCTGGTTCACGGCGAGGCGCCTTGCCGGCCGCAAGGTGGTCCGCAATGCCACCTCAGCGCACGATAGATTTCCATACGGCATCGCGATCGCCACCGGCGGCCTGCTGGCTTGGGCGCTTCAGGTGCGGATGCCCGGATAGCAGGCATTGGCGGTGAGGTTGACCGAGAGGAAATCGAGGCCCGGCACCGTGCTGAACGTTCCCGTTCCGGTGATCCTGTAGCCGCACGCCACCTTGTTCGAAGCGAAGGTGAGGGCATCGAGGTGCGGGCCGCTGTACGAGGCCGTGCCGAAGGTTGCGATGTTCGCCGAGGTGCACAGGTCCGAACGATCCATTGACATGCACCGCGCCGCCACTTCCGTGGCGCGCTGCAGGCTGACGGTGGCATAAGCCAGCACGCCGCCGCCGATCGCGCCGAACAGCATCAGCAGCACGACCGGAACGACCAGTGCGAACTCGACCGCGGAAGCGCCGTTCGTATCCGCTGCAAGGCGCCGCCAGACCGGCATGATCGCTATCCCACCCTCATCCAGGCGGTTGCCGAAATTGGCCCGGCATAAGCGGCGACGACAGTGAGCCCCGGGAACAGGGGAGCGAAGGTGTGGGTGGTCGTGACCGAGACATAATCACCCGGCTGGGCGGTGCTGTAGGGCGTGCAGTCCGCCGGCTTGGCGCCCAGACTGCCTACCGAAACAAGCGCGCTGCCATTCACGCAGTAATAGCCCTCACTCGGAGTATTCATCGTGATCGTGCTGCCAAGGCTGACCTGCTGCGCCGCCGTCGTCATGGATGTCGAAACGCCGCTGCAATTCACCGTCGCCGGCAGCTTGGCGGCCGTGTTGCAACTGATGGCGGCCTGCGCAACCGCGGCCTGGGCGGCCATGCGAACCTGGAGCGCGCAGTAGACATACCAGCCGAAATCGAGCGCCTGTGCTATCAGGACCACCAGCAGGCCGGATATCAGCGCCGTCTCGACGGCGATCGAGCCCGTCCGGTCGCACCAGAACCCGGGCCGCTTGCCGCCTACTGGATAAGCCATGGATTGCCACCCCCCGGGATCGTGCTGCTGGGCGGAGTGACGCCGGCACTGGCGCATTCCGATTGCGGATTGGCAAACATGTTGCCGGTGCCGTCGATGGTGATGTTGTCAACCACCAGCGCGAAGCAGTTATACCCGTTCGTCGACGTGCCGACCGCGCCGCTCAGCGTGAAGGTGGCGTGGGGCAGGTAGACTATCCCGGTCACGTCCCACTTGGGGGCGCTGCCCGCATAGGTGAAGCTCACATTGTTTGTCAGGGCCGGGTTCTGGTAGATCGCAACCCCCTTCCAGGCCCCCGTCTGCGGCGCCGCGATATCCAGCGTGGCCCCGGGGTTTCCGCCATTCTGCGCGGTCGGGTAATGCTTCGCGGTGGAGGCGTTGGTGCCGGTGAAAATCAGCGTTGCCGAAGCGTTCGCAGCAGTCTTGAACGTGTTCTTGTTCAGGTTGAGCGTTCCGTTGTCGATCACGATGACCGCATTCGACCCGGCCTGCAGGGTCACGTCTCCTGAGACGTTCACGTCGCCGCAGAACCGGATCGTCCCGGTCCAGTTCTTGTTGCCGGAAATCGTGTTGCTGGGTTGGCAGGCGCCCGTGGGAATGTTGGCGGCAAGCGCGGCGTAGGGGTCGGTTATCGCGGTGGCTCCGGTCACCTGCTGCTTGCCGCAGCCGACAGCGGTACCCACCGCGATGCCGTAGTCCGCCCCAAGATCGTTCCCGTTGCAATTAAGGCTGGTGTTGGAAAACACGCTGCACCCGGCCATGTTCGCGAAGGGCACGCCGTTGCCCTGCAGCGCGGGCGTGGCACCGCTGCCCGCCAGGGCTGTGATGCAGAGCGACGCCGGCCCGCCCGACCCGCTTTGCCGGGCGACCGCGACCGCCTGCAATCCCTGCTTGCCGTTGGCATTGCCGACGAAGTTCACGATCGAGGAGAACCAGAATCCCGCCTGGTTGCCGATGGTGACCCGCGTGCACGTGCCCGTCACTCCGCTCGGGCAATAGGTGCTGCCGTTTCGCTCCGTAAGGACGGTGACATCGCCGGCCCCGTTGGTGAAACCGAGCCTTGCCGACGTTCCCTTGGCCGCGCCGTCGCAGTCCGTCCCGCAGGTCGTGCCACTGACGAATGCGGCTGCGAGGGCCGCGGAGTCGGCGGCGTTCTGCATGCTTCGCTGGGTCTTGTACCAGTAGCTCGCGTCGACGGCGAGCGCCATTACGGCAAGGATCGGGACAAGCAGGATAGCGGTAAGAGGTGCAACGGCGCCCCGCTGGTCCTTCCTGAAATTACCCCGGAAGAAAAGGCTCAGACGGCAAAGCAAGGAAGACATCAAACATCTCCCGCATCCTTGTCCAGACAAGTCAGGGGATGCTACTCCCTCTGTTACGCAGAGTCCACGCCGAACAAGAACTGTCAGAATGTAAAGTCCACCGGCCGGAGCTTCGCTGCAAGAAGCTTACAAGGGCAGGATTTCGCGATTCCCAGGAAGCCGGGACAGGCGAATGGATCTGCGCCGGAACTTCACCTCCATCCTTGCGGACGCCGCCTACTTTCTGCGCGCTACGCAGCGGAAGCCGATGTGCCCGGTGGAGGTGTCCGTCGTTTCCGCATGGCGGGCCGCTGGCCGGTAGCGTCGGCAGTAGTTGGCGGCGCACAGGTGCGATCCGCCCTTCATGACCTTTCGCCCGATGCGCAGCTGCGGCTGGGCTGGGTCAAGGCTCTGCTTCAGCGTACCGCCGCGCGGGTCGGGAATGGCGCAGCATCCTGCCACCTTCTTGCGGTTCTCCTGCCACCAGTCACGCGTCCATTCCCAGACGTTGCCGATCATGTCGTGAAGGCCATAGCCGTTCGCGGGATAAGTCCGCACGGGAGACGTGCGCTCCCAGCCGTCCTCCAGCGTGTTGGCGAAGGGGAACAGGCCCTGCCAGTAGTTCGCCATCATCGCTCCGGCCGGCGCCAGCTCGTCGCCCCAGGCATAGGGCTTGCCATCCAGACCGCCGCGCGCGGCAAACTCCCATTCCGCCTCGGTCGGCAGGTCCTTTCCCGCCCACTTCGCATAGGCCGCGGCGTCGCTCCAGGCGACATGGACGACCGGATGATCCTCCAGCCCCTCCAGCGAAGAGTCCGGCCCCGTCGGGTGCCGCCAGTCGGCCCCGAACGCGAACCCCCACCACTGCGAGGGATCGTCGGTTCCGATGGGAACCGGAGACTTGCGGAACACCAGCGATCCGGCCCGGTCCATGCCGGGGAGGATCCCGGGATAGAGCTTGGGGTCGGGCGCCACCTCGGCCAGAGTCACATGATTCGTCGCTGCCACGAACGCGGCGAACTGACGGTTGGTGACGGGTGTCTCGTCGATCCAGAACCCCTTCACCCGCACCCGTGCGAGCGGTGCTTCCTCCGGATAGAAGTCCAGCGAGCCCATGGTGAACTCGCCATCGTCCAGCCACCGCATACCGTCCATCGCCCTCACGCCCTCCGGCCCGCTCAGTGCGGCCGGGCCTGCCCGATCGGACCCAGGTCCACGGTCAGCTTGCGCAGCTCGCCTTGGTAGGCATTGGGGCCATTAGCAGCTTCGTCAACCGTTGCGCCCCCATCAAAGCCAATATCGAAGGTCTCGCTGTTGGCCTCGGCGGCGAGCATGGACCTCTCCAGCAGCTTCTCGGCAACCACCTTGCCATCGACAAGGATGCGGACCATCCCGCCCTTGCCCATGCCGCCGTCGGCATAGTCGAAATCGAAGTCGACCCGGGCATCCTGCCCGGCAGCCAGCGCCTGAGGAGCCACAAGGCGGAACTGGTCCGCAGGCAGCGCAGAAAGCCCATGGTGGACTGCCGGGCGCCCGCCTTCGATCCCGAAGCTCCATCCGCCAAGGTTGCTGCCGAAGGCGGCGATCACGCCTTCCGCCGCGGTCAGCTCCGCCGACAGACGGAATGCGCGCCCCCCCAAACCCGGTGCAACGTCTGCCGGCAGGCTGATGCCTTTGCCCCAGTACTCGAAATGGGTGCGCGCCTGCACATAGGCCCGGATTGCCACGCCGCTGCGGCCCATGCCTGTCCGGTCGTCCAGGGGATAGACGTTGTTGCGCCGCGCTTCCGTATCGAACAGCTGCTCCATCTTCGCCAGCTGCTGCGGGTTCGTCTTGGCAAGGTCTTGCGTCTGGTTGAAGTCCTTCGTGAGATTGTAGAGTTCCCACTTGTAGGTGGGGGCAAGATTGGTGCTGGCGTTGGGGCCGCCCACCATCTGCCATGGCTTGCGCTGCGGCGTGGTCGCGGCGAGCCAGCCGTCAGCATAGATCGCCCGGTTGCCGAGCATCTCGTAATACTGGACGTGGTGCGTGCTCGGTGCGGTGGGGTTGGCGAAGGTGTAGGTCATGTCCACCCCGTCGACCGGCTGCTGGCGCACACCATCGACCTCGGCCGGAGCGGTGATCCCGGCCGCGTGCAGCAGGGTCGGGAAAATATCGATGACGTGGTGATACTGTGTGCGCAGGCCGGTTTCAGCGATCCCCTTCGGCCACGAAATGACCGCCCCGTTGCGCGTGCCGCCGAGGTGCGAGGCGATCTGCTTGTAGAACGGGAAAGGCGTGCTCATCGCCTGGGCCCAGCCCGTACCATAGTTGCTGTGCACGGCAGCGCCGCCGATCGCGTTGATCCGGGTCCAGCGCTCGGCGGGGGTCAGGCGCTTGTTGGCGAGTTCGGACACTTCACCGAGGCTGCCTTCGGGCGATCCGGCGCTGTCCGGACCGTTGTCACCCTCAACGAAAACGATCAGCGTGTTGTCCCGCTGGCCCATCCGCTCGAGCTCATCGAGGATGCGGCCGAACTGCGCATCCTGGAAGGAGAGCTGCGCAGCAAAGGTCTCCATCATCCGCTCCTGCAGCGCCTTCTCCTGCGGCGGCAAGCTGGACCATTTGGGAATGTCGGCCGACCAGGCAGGCAGGTGGATCGATTTGGGGACCAGCCCCATGGCCTTCTGCCGCGCCAGCGTCTGCCGGGCGATCTCTTCCCACCCGGCGGAGAACTTGCCGCGGAACCGCGCGATCCACTCGGGCGGGGCCTGATGCGGCGTGTGTGCCGAGCCGGTCGCGAGGTAGAGGAAAAATGGCTTGTCCGGATCGGCGGCCTTCTGCTGGTGCACCCAGCCGATCGCCTCGTTGGCCAGCCGCTGGTCGAGGATCGGCTGAGGCGTCGTGTCGATCACTCGCAGCGAGTTGCGGTACAGCGTCGGCCGCCACTGGTCGGTGTCGGATCCGATGAAGCCAAAGAAGTATTCGAAGCCGAGGCTGGTCGGCCAGAAGTCGCGCGGACCCGCGGAGCTGAACGGCCCCCTTGGCATGTCGTGGTGCTTGCCGAGGAATGCAGTATTGTAGCCATTCTCGCGCAGGACCTCGGCCACGGTCGCCGCACTCTTCGACATCTGCCCGGTGTAGCCAGGCGCTGGCTGGGGAAAATCCGTCAGCGAACCCATGCCGACGGCGTGATGGTTGCGCCCGGTCAGCAGCGCGGCGCGGGTGGGCGAGCACATGGCCGTCGTATGGAACTGGTTGTACTTCAGCCCGCTCGCGGCCGCCCGGTCGAGATTGGGCGTGGGGACTGGGCCGCCGAAGGTGGAAGCGGCGCCGAAACCGACGTCGTCGGTCATGACCAGCAGGATGTTGGGCGCGCCAGCCGGCGCCCTGGGGATCGCCGGATAGCCGGTCTCGCTTGCCGAACCCGGCGCCGAAGCCCCGGCCTGCACGGCCTGAACCAGCGCGATTACCGACACACAGGTCGCAGCCAGCTTCCTCATTTTTCGCACCATCTCTGCAGAAATTCCTCTTGGTTCAATGCGTTCGTCACACGCCGGCTAGGTGCAGGTTTGGCCCCGACCGGTCAGACCGGTTCGCAGAATGGCCGGTCCCCGACGATGGTGACGCGATCCATTTCGCGGATCGCGGGGAGATAATCGGCGGTTGCGTAGTGCTGGGTCGAGCGGTTGTCCCAGAAAGCGATCGAATTGGCGGTCCACCGGAAGCGGCACTGGTATTCGGGCACGGCAACCTGCGAGAACAGATGGTCCAGCAGCCAATCGCTCTCCTTGCGGCTGAGGCCGTCGATGGACTTTGTGAATCCGCTGTTCACGAAGAGGGCACGAGCGCCCGTTTCCGGGTGCGTCCGCACGATCGGATGGTGCTGCGGCGGATAGAGTTCGTAGAAGCTCTCAGCCGGCTTGCCTTGCATCACCGCGAAGGCAGAACCATCATGAACGGCGGTAAGCCCGGGCAGCCAGGCCTTCAGGGCCGGCGAGAGGCCTTCGAAAGCGGCGACCATGTCAGCCCAGACGGTGTCCCCTCCCACCTCGGGCACACGGCGCGCGCGCAGGATGGAACCCAGCGACGGTTCTGCCCGCCATGTCACGTCGGAGTGCCAGTGATCGGCCATGGTCCGGTGCCCGGGCCCGCTGTTGAGCAACAGCACCTCCGGGTGAGGTTGGTCGGCCGGCGTCATCGGATGGACTTCCAGTTCGCCGAAGCGGCGCGCAAACGCGACGTGCTGGTCACGCGTGATGTCCTGATCGCGGAAGAAGATCACCTTGTGTCGCAGCAGTGCCTTGCGGATGTGGGCGATTGCCTCGTCCGGCAGATCGGCAGCAAGGTTGATGCCGCGGATTTCCGCCCCGATCGTTGGCGTCAGTCCGACAGCCTCGAAATGTGCACAGCCATCTGGGATGGCAAGGTTCATGGACATGGCTGCGCTCCGGGTGATGCTGAGTCGCGAGGATAGGCATGAGCATCCATGCGGACAAATGCATCCTAGTGCCTGGTTTCATAACCCTTTGTTATGCCGGTCGGGCAATTCTAGCTTCGCAAAGCCCTGCGAAGTTGCCGTCGTGTACCCGGTCAGCCGGCGCCGGACAGCGGAGACGGATCAGTTGCTCCCGGCCGGGCCCTTCCCGCCAATTCCTTCGCAGATGCCCCGGATGTGACCAGCGATCGCCAGCAGGCCAGGCGACAGGGTGCGACCTCGGCGCCAGATGAATGAAAGGTCGCTGAACGCCGGGTCGCGATCTGCCACGTCAAGGCGCACGAGACGACCGGCGGCGATATGGTCGCGCACCAGATCGGTGCACGCCACCCAGATGCAATCGGTCTCGAGCGTGAGGTCTCTCAGGATCTCGAAGTTGTCACAGACGAGGCCCGCCGCCGGAGGAAGATTGTCGAAGCGCGGCAAGGTCGTCGCAGTCGCGGCAGAATAGGGCTGAAGATCGGCCATTGCCAGATCCCTGCGCCCGGCAAGCGGATGGGTGGCTCTGACTATGAAATCAATCGACAGTTCGCCCAACGTCTCGACCTCGAGCTCGGGCAAATAGGCCTGCATCAGAGCGCTGCTGCCGAAGATGGCCTCGATCCTGTCCTTCAGCAGGTCGTCGATCAGGCTGTCGGTCGATCGGATGATCGTATTCAGCCGAACCGATGGGCTCGAACTCAGGACCTTGCGCCCCAGTTCGGGCAGAACGAGACTGGCCAGCAACGGCCCGAAGCCGACCGAAACCGAGCCGCCCTCGCCCTTCGCATAGAGCTTGAGGTTGAGATCGATCCCGTCGGCGGATTGCAGCAGGTCCTCCGCTTCCGCCACGACCAGCCGCCCCACCGCGGTGAGTTCGATTCCGCCTCGGCGACGATCGAAGACCCGCACGCCGGCCCGTCTTTCGAACTCCGATACGCTGCGGCTCAGCGCGGGCTGGCTGATATGAAGCTGTTCGGCTGCCCGGGTGAAGCTGCGATGGGCGGCGACTGCAACGAGGTGGCGAAGGCGGGAAAGTTCGACTTGCATGGCCGAAGCTTATGGAATGGGCCTGAGGATGCAATCGTCCACGGCGGCGCTGACGCCTTTCGTGCGAACAGCCCCGGCGGTGAGTCAACTCTCAGCGCGAAATAACAGCAGTTGGCCTGCGCCGGCATTGCCCAGGGCCACGGCAAGCGCGCACACGCCCCTCACTCGTATACGTAGTGTCACCTAGCCGTTGGTTACTTGCCCATTTAGCTAAGTGCGCCGTCGCACCGCAAGGCGTGAACAAGTTATTTTATCTGTATTTTGAATGCGTTGTCGCATTTTTCTATCGCATTTGCGGCCGGGCGTACGGCCGCTCCACCCTCGTTACCCAACGCTATTCTGGCGTTCCGGCTCGCTGCAACCGTTTGGTCAATTCGGCCGCTTTCGGTCCAGCGCGCGAGCCGCCGATGCGACGAACGGAGTGACATTGACCTGCCCTGACCAGAGCGAAATCCCCGACGACGGCCACCGGGCCTGCCCATTCTTCAGCTTCGCGCACCAAGGCTGGCGCGCGGCAACAAACGTAAGCCCGCGGCGGTCGGCGGTTCGCTCGGAACTGCCGAAGTTTGCCGGACGGACTGCAATTATTGCAGTGGCGCGGCGTGGCATGCGCATTATCCTTCCGGGCTGCAGGAGCCTCGCGGCTTGGTTCCGCCGCCGCCGAACTCCGGCGAAGGCACGGACGAAGCGAGAGATGAAGATATGAGTGCGATCCAAGGCCTTGAGCGGCTGTTGGCCGTGGAGGAGATCATAACGTTGCAGTCACGGCGGGTCCGGGCGATCGATACCCAGGACTGGAAACTGTACAAGGCGTGTCACACGGCCGATTTCGTGTCCTACACTATGAACGCCCCGATCAAGGGCATCGATCGGGTCGTCGAGGGGTTGAGCGTGCACCTTGAAGGCGTGCGCACCTCGCATATGGTCACCTCTCCCGAGATCATCTTCGCCTCGGCCGAATCGGCATCGGGGACCTGGGTACTGCACGACCGGCTGTGGTGGGAGCAGGATGGCTCGCCCCATTGGTGTGTCGGCTGGGGCTTCTACAACGATACCTATGCGAAGCGGGACGGCCACTGGCTGTTCACGAGCCGCAAAATCATCCGCACCCGCGTAGAGACCTCACCCGGTGCGCGCCTGACCGGCTGACGCCCGCAAAGTCCGGAACGGGATCCGCTATCCCCGGATCTGCTCACGCCGGGCGACCCGACGCGGCCACCTCAGCGGTGCGTGTCGAGGCCGACGATGACAAGGCTGACCGGCGTTATCAGCAAGTTCGTTTTAATACCGCGGGGCGCGATCACCACCGCTCGATCCTGGCGCCCTGCCGGAGCTGCAACGGCCGCAGGCTGGACTAGCGCGTCTTGTGGATCCACGGTCGCGGCGCTGGCCCCGGTCGAAGGGCAGGCGAATGCGGCGGCCAAAAGGAGTGCCCTGGCACCTGGGACATGGGGACTTCATCGTGGAGCCGCCGTTCTTTTCACAACCATGCCGTGGAGCCGGTCCGGCTCGCGGCGACACGTTCGTGGCTAGCGCCAGTATGTGACAATTTCGCGTAACCCGAATGACCGCCGGCCGGACAGCCCTCGCCCGCTGCGTCAGAACACGACGACCGAGCGGATGGACTTGCCGGCGTGCATGAGGTCGAATGCGGTGTTGATGTCTTCGAGGCCCATGACGTGAGTGATCATGGGGTCGATCTCGATCTTGCCGGCCATGTACATG
>Ga0207705_10000403_pt1 | contig 38049 bp, 38 predicted proteins | sample KBSC13metaG_FD_184314 | JGI IMG/M metagenome (GOLD analysis project Ga0207705, IMG submission 184314) | Corn rhizosphere microbial communities from Kellogg Biological Station, Michigan, USA - KBS C1-3 metaG (SPAdes) (version 2) | ecosystem: Host-associated > Plants > Roots > Rhizosphere > Soil ... | reverse complement strand
ATCTTTCCCGCCGATTATCGCGAATGGGTGTTCCTGAGTTCGGGGCTGGACATGAGCTACAGCCCGAAGGCGCCGATGGGCGATACGCATATGTTCAACAATGTGTTCGCGCCGCGCGCGGCTTACGAGTCGTTCCTGAAAAATGGCGTGTGGCCGGACAAGACGGTGCTGATGCTGGAGAACCGCGGCGGCGCCACCAACAAGTCCATCCTCAAGCACGGCCAGATCCAGACCGGCGAGATCATGGGGCTGGAAGCGCATGTGAAGGATGCCGCGCATGGCGGCTGGTCGTTCTATTCCTATGACGACGACCGCAAGCCCGTGGCGGAAATCGCGCACACCGCGTCGTGCTATTCGTGCCACGAAGCGCATGGCGCGGCGGATACGACCTTCGTGCAGTTCTATCCGACGCTGATGCCCGCGGCGACAAATCTCAAAACGCTGAGCGCCGCCTATCTGGCGGAAACGGCGCCACAAGTGGAAAAGTAAAAGCCGCCCGCTGATTTCGCGGACGGCTTTCGCTCGATGTCGCCGCAATCAGTTCGACATTTTGCCGAGCGATGATAACGGTTTCAAATCCGAAGAACCCGTACCGGCCACATTGCCGCCGTTAGCGGGAAACATCGGAATCTGGAATGCGTGCGGATATTCGTTGATCGCGCCCGTCGCCGCGTCCACGCCGAGTCCAATCACGCCGCCCAGCAGGAGGTTGCCGACCGTCCACCCCTGAAAGTTGGACGGAATGGTCGCCACACCATCCTGATAGCCCGATTTGGTGCATCGTGCCTGGATGTCTTCTTTGCTCTTTTCGACCGTGACAACGCCGGGCGACATGAGGGACCAGTTGCCCTCTTTGCTGCTGAGTACGCACGATGCTCCCGAGACCGGCGGCGTGGTAATCGCGATGGACTGGCTGGAGCCTTTGATGATCGAGGCGCAGCCAGACAAAGCCACGCCCAACGCGGCGATTGCCGCGATGGCTGATAATTTCATTTTCAGATTTCCCCCTCGGCCCGACAGGACGCCGGCCCTTCCTTTCCTGTCTAGCGGGAATAGAACAGGAGCGCCAACAGTATTCGGAACCGCGAATACTATTCGAGCGCAAATACGGGACACGCCATCCATGTCAGCGGAAAGAAAATCCGGAAATACGGCAACAGGATACATATTCCCCAACGTTTTCGGCATTGGGTACTAATCATTCGGCACCCCCTCTGGCATTCTGAGATTCAATTGTGGGAGGGCTAGATGATCGAGGATCTTGAAACGCGCGTCGCGCGGCAGTTTTCCACACTCTACCTGACGCTGGTTAGCGTCCTGGTCGGCCTAGTTCTCTCAGATCTTTTTTCGACAATCCACGCACGCGTGGTGCTCTTTCCTCTCACGCTCGAGACGGCACGCACCTGGTGCCAGATATTCGGGAACATTATCTCCGTACTTTCTGCGTGGGTGACCTATTCGCATTTGGGGCTCCTGAAAAGTCGGCTACCGACCATCTGGGATACGGTCGATGCCGTACTTGTCCTCGTCACCATTCCGCTAAATGCGGCCGTCGGACGTCATGAAAGCGCAGATTGGTTCTTCTGGTCAGCCGCTTATTTGTTCCTCGGCATCGTGGCCGTAAAGATCAATGTTCGGCAGGCGATGAGAGAGCCATCCCTGCGGCATCTATTGCGTCTCGGCCGCTTCGGCGGCCCATACACGATCTGCTGGGTTGGCGCACCGGCGTACCTCGCCCTCGCCGTGGCCTCCCATTTTCACCTGACGTCGCCATGGCTGGAATTGGCCGCTGCCGCGAGCGCGCCTCCCGCCGCAGTCCTGGTGACAATCCTCTTCATGCGGGACTGGCGAGCGGCCGTGCGGCTGGGGTCCGCATCCTCTCTTTCGTCGGTTCCGACCTGATTGGTTCTCGATTGGAAATGCGCACCGGGCAGGATGAAACTGCGAACCGGAAAATGCGGCGACATGATACCTTGAAGCTACCCGCCGCAACTTCGGATCGCAGCGCTGTTCGCGCTGCGATCCGATGCCGATCACATGCGGTGCAACGCGCAGAGCTTGTTGCCGTCCGGGTCGCGCAGATAGGCGAGATAGAGCTTCGGGCCGCCGCCTTCGCGCACGCCCGGCGGATCTTCGATCGCCGTGCCGCCGGCCGCGACGCCCGCCTTGTGCCAGGCATCGGCCTGCGCCGGATCCTTGCACGCAAAGCCGATGGTGCCGCCATTGGCATGCGTCGCGCCCTTGCCGTCGATGGGCTTGGACACGCCGAAAATGCCCGCCGGCGTCATATAGAAAAGACGCCCTTTCGGATCGACCACGCCGGGCGGAACGCCCAGCGCGCCGAGCGTGGCGTCATAGAATTTCTTGGACCGTCCGATGTCGTTCGATCCCACGAAAATATGCGAAAACATGCGCTTCCTTCCTTGATGATGTGGCCTTGATGATGTGGCCTTGATGGTGGCGGCGGGGAGTTTGCCGGTTGCCTGTTCCGTTGACAACCAAGCCGCATCCTTCCGCGCCTTCAGCAAGGCCGCGTCGGCAAGGGCGCGTCGGCACGGGGCGCTTCAAACACCTGGCAGAAGCCTCATTTGCCCTTTGCCGCAAGCCACTTGTCGATCACCGGCAGCGAGGTCTCCCGGATTCTCGAATAATAGGTGATCGCGCCAGTCGCCTTCACGGAGTCGCCGCGCGCGGTCGGCGCGATGTTTTTCTCCGCATAGGCTTTGATCTTCGGGATCATCGCCGGATCGAAGGAACTGCCGGCGAGCTGCATCGGGAAGCGGTCGCGCGCATCCGGCTCCAGGATTTTGTTGAACGCGTCGCGGTGGGCCACGAAGAAGTCGAACGCCATCTCCGGATGCTGCCCCGACACCACGCCCACGATCCGCAAACGCACGGTCACCGGCACTTCATCGGTGAGAGAAAGATCCAGTGCCTTCTGCGCGATGGTCTTGTCATCGGCCGCGCCCAGATAGGTGTAGAACTCTTCTTTCAGCGCGCTGTCGTTGGTCTTCTGCGCCAATTCGCGGATCTGCTCCCAGCGTGCGGCATCGGCATTGCGCGAAACCACGCGCATCACCGTTTGGCGCATGTCGCCCGACATCGAATCCGGATTTTCACGATAGGCTTCGAAGCGTTTGTTCGCTTCGGCGATCACCGCCGGATCGCCGATCTGGCCGAGCAGATCGATCAGATCGCCGCGCAGCAGGGCGACATTGGAATCTTCGCCCGGCCTCGCATCCCAGCCGACATTCGCAAACACCGGGTCGAACACCGTCTGCACGAAGGCACGATAGGCTTTGCGACCCGGCAGGCCGCGATAGAGCGTGTCGATGCCCTCCATGCGCCCGGACAGCGTGTCGAGCACGACCGGGTTCGTGTCCGGCGTCACCTGCGATGCCAGGGTCAGGAACTGGCCGAACGGCACGACATTCACATAGCCGTCGTCACGCGCATCGTTGATGAGACCGAGCTGGTCTTCCGGCGCCAGCGCGGAGAACGCCGCTGCCACATCCTTGAACGAGGCGTCGTCATAGGCGGTGCGGAAATATGCCGTCTGCCCCGCATTCACGAGGCCGCCTTTGCCCGAGGGCAGCGGCACATCGGCCGGCGCATCACGGCTGACGATGCCGTGCCACAGTTCCGAACCGCCAAGGCTCCTCACCACCACCGGCACGTGCCAGCTCGTCGGCGGGTTCTCGCTGCCGTCATCCACCACGCGATCCTGCGTCAGGCGCAGGCCCGTCTTCGTTTTGGTCACGCGGATCAGCGGCACGCCCGCCTGAAGCGTGAAATCGTGCGCGATCTGGGTGATCGGCGTCGGCGAGGTCTTGTCCAGCTCCCGCCACAGATCGTCCGTCACCGTGTTGCCGTAGGCGTGATCCTTCATATAGGCGCGGATGCCGGCGCGGAACGCGTCCTCGCCGACATAGCTCTCCAGCATGCGGATAACCGCCTGGCCCTTCTGGTAGGTGATGTTGTCGAACGCCTGATCGGCCATCAGCACGTCCTTGATCGGGGTGATGATGGGGTGCGTGCCGGCGCGCGCATCCTCACGCATCGCGTTCTCGCGATTGTCGATGGAGGCCATCCACATGTGCCATTCCGGATGGAAATGATCGTTGGCCTTGTTCTCCATCCACGAGGCGAAGCCCTCGTTCAGCCACAGGTCTTCCCACCAGTCCATGGTGACGAGATCGCCGAACCATTGATGCGCCATCTCATGCGCCACATCGACGGAGATGTTGCGGCGGTCCGCTTCACTGCCCGTCTTGGGATCGAGCATCAGCGCGCGCTCGAAATAGAAGATCGCGCCCCAGTTCTCCATCGCGCCGAACGTCTGGCTGGTGCCGGGACCGGCAATCATGTCGAGCTTGGGCAGCGGGTACTTCACACCGAAATAGTCTTCGTAATAGGGCAGGAATTTCGCCGCCTCATCCAGCGCATATTGCGCCTTGTTGCCGTCGCCGCGCTTGAACACGACACCAATGTCCACACCGTCCACCTTGCGCGACACGCGCTCGAAGTCGCCGGTGCCGAAGAAGAGCAGATAGGACGACATCTTCGGCGAGGGCATGAAATGCACGCGCTTCAATCCGCCTTTCAGCGTTTGGGTCGATGCGACGGGCATGTTGGAGACGGGGAAGTCGCCGGCGGGCACCGTGGCGGTCAGCGCGAACACCGCCTTGCGATTGGGTTCGTCCCACGAGGGCACGAACCGCCGCGCGTCGGAATTCTCGAACTGGGTGAACAGCGCGCGCTTCTTGGCGCCGGTCTTGTCGGTGTAGTCGAGCGCGAACAGGCCCGCCGGATGCGGGTTGATCTTGCCGGTGTAGGCAATGGCAAGCATGTGCTTGCCGGCCTTCACGGCGGCGGGGAAAGTGAAGGTCGCGGTGCCTTCGGTGCCGTCGAACACGGGCTTGGGCGCGGGCTTGCCATCCAGCGTTACCGTCTTGAATGCAAGGTCCGCGGCGTTGAGTTCAATCGTCTTCGTCGCGCTCTTCACATCCAGCGCGATCTTCACCGTCCCCGTGAACGTCATGTGCGCGGCGTCGGTGGCGATCGACAGATCGTAGCGCACCGGCTGTACATCCGTGGGCAGCACGATGCGGCCGGTCGTGCCGGCAGCATGGGCGGCAAGCGGCAAAAAGCAGGCGGCAAGACAGGCGAGCAGCGGACGGTGCATGGATATTCCCCAGGATAGTCCGGGGGAATTTAGATATCCCACCCCGCGCTTGCCAACGCGCCATGCGCAATTCCACATGATATCGCGCGCATGGGATCAAACTAGCGGTGGGAAAGTCGCCCGTGGGCTAGACCGCCACGATCAAATCCTTCAACCCCCGGAAGAATGGCAGATCGCGCCATTGCGGCTTCATGCCGGGATCGGCGAGGCGCAGATTGGGGAAGCGCTCGAAGAAGGAGAGCAGTGCGACCTGCGCCTCCAGCCGCGCCAGGGGCGCGCCGATGCACAGATGCAAGCCGCCGCCGAACGCGACATGCGGCGCATCCTTGCGCGCGATGTCGAATTTGTGCGGATCGGGGAAGGCTTCGGGATCGCGGTTGGCGCCGCGCAGGCTCAGGAACATCGATTGCGACGTATGGATCGGGCAGCCGCCCACTTCCATCTCGCGCGGCGCGATGCGGCCGGTGATGTCCACCGGGGATTCATAGCGCAGCACTTCCTCCACCGCGGTGTTGATGAGCGACGGCTGCGCCTTCAGCTTCGCCAGCTGTTCAGGATGGGTGAGGAACAGCCACACCGCGTTGCCGATGAGATCGGTGGTGGTGAGATTGCCGCCGATGAGAAGGCCCTGAAGATTGGTCGAAATCTCGCCGTCGTTCAGCGGCGCCCCCTCCTTCTGCAGCATCACCATGTCGGAGGTGAGATCGTCCTGTGGCTCCTTCCGCCGCGCGTTCATCAGCTCGCGCATGTAAGCGGACAGCGCATTGCGCGACTTCACATAGAATTCCGTCTGTTCCGGTGTGCGGAACGGATTCAGGCCCAGGATCGAGCCTTCGCTCCATTCGCGGAATTCCACCAGCCGCGCATTATCGACGCCCAGAAGACGCGCGATCACGTCCACCGGCACGCGCAGCGCGAATTTGTCCATCACGTCGAAGGTCTTCGCATTGCCGATCCCGTCCAGCCATTCGTTCACGACCTGCTGGACCTTGGGCCTGGACTTCGCCACGCGCTTGTAGAGCGCCCTGGCGAACGGCTCGCGGATGCGCATGTGATCGGGCTCGTCCATCAGGAGGATGCCGGAGCGCTCCTCCTCCTCATCGACTTTCAAACCCTCCGGCCGCGATCCCAGAATCGCGCGTGTCACCACGGCGGCTTCTTCCGCGCGTTCGGGGCTGCGCCACATCGAGGTATCCGAGAGCACGCCGCGCACATCGCCATGGCGCGTCAGCAGGAAGAGGCCCGCCATGTCATCGCGGCGCACGGGACATTCGCCGCGCAGCCGGTCCAGCAGCGCATGCGGATCCTTGTTGAATTCCGGATTCATCGGGGTGAGCTGAAGGACGCCGGGAAGATCGCTCATCGTCATCTCCTGACAATTTGTCAGGGGGAACCATAGCGCAAAGGGCTGCCGCCGCCAGCCCAAAAACGCACGATCTCCTGAATCCTGCACAGTGCCGTCAAATCGCCACGCGCAATGTCTTGAACCCGCGGAACAGGGGCAGCGTCGCCCATTGCGGCTTCTCATCGGGATGGGCGAGACGCGCGTCGGGGAAGCGTTCGAAGAAAGTGAGAATGGCGACCTGTCCCATCAGGCGGCCCAGCGGCGCGCCGACGCACAGATGCGATCCGCCGCCGAATGCGACATGCGGCGCATCCTTGCGCGCAATGTCGAAGCGGCGCGGATCGGGGAAGACTTTCGGATCGTGATTGGCCGCGCGCAGATGCAGCAACATGGATTGCGTGGGATGCACCGGACAACCGCCCACCTCCATTTCGCGCGGTGCGATGCGGCTAGTCAGGTCCACCGGGCATTCGATGCGCAACGCTTCTTCCACCGCGCCGCCGATCAGCGACGGATCGGCCTTCAGCTTCGCCAGTTCTTGCGGGTGGGTGAGAAACAGCCAGATCGCATTGCCGATGAGATCGGTGGTGGTGAGGCTGCCGGCGATCAGAAGGCCTTGCAGGTTGGTGGAGAGTTCGCTGTCCGAAAGCTCCGCGCCTTCGGCCTGTAGCGCGACCATGTCGGACGTCAGGTCGTCCTCGGGCTTTCCGCGCCGTGCCGCCATCAACTCGCGCGTATATTCCGAAAGGCAGTTGCGCGCGTGCACATAGCCTTGCGTCTCCGCTTCGGAGCGAAAGGGATAGAGGCCCAAAATCGCGCCTTCGCTCCATTCGCGGAATTCGGCGAGCCGCGCCGGGTCCACGCCCAACGTACGCGCGATCACGTCCACCGGAACGCGCGTCGCGAAATCGCCCATCACGTCGAGGCTGCCCTTGTCCGCCACGCGGTCGAGCCATTCGTCCACCACCTGCTGCACCAGTGGCCGCGATTTGGCGACGCGCTTGTAAAGCGCCTTGGCCAGCGGCGCGCGCACGCGCATGTGGTCCGGCTCGTCCATGAAGAGAATGCCGGCGCCGCGTTCCGCTTCGGGAATGGTCAGGCCGGGCGGCGCGGGCTGCAGCCCCGCGCGGCTAAGCACGGCGGCTTGCTCCGTGCGTTCGGGATGGCGCCACATCGTGGTGTCCGACAGCACCGCGCGCACATCTTCATAGCTGGTCAGCACGAAACTTCCCGCCGCGGTATCGCGATAGACGGGACAGGCGCTGCGCAGCTTGTCGAGCAATACATGGGGGTCGTCGTTGAAGACGGAATTGAATGGCGTCAAATCCATGACGCCCGGAAGCTTGTCTTCCGCCATGCGGCTTTTCCCCTTTGTCCCCAATTAGGACGATAATTGCCCCGGATTGAAAAGTAATGAGCGCCCATCGCCGCAACGAAAAAGGCCGGACCAGACGGTCCGGCCTTCGTTGCGGCAAGCCGCCGGGATCACTCCCAGTGGCAAATGCGGTGGTGGTGGAGCGCGGAAAAGTTCCCTCAAAAACCGAACCCCGGTGCGGGCCGGATGCATTTGAATCAAAGTCCGCTGATTTTCTTCAGCCTGGCGGAACGTGGCCCGGGTTTAATCCCGTCATGCTGGATGCCATGACAAAGGCCGCCTCGGGCCTTCAGGCCGCTTCGCTGTGGATGCAATCCACGGCGTCGAACGTCGCCAACAGCAACACGAAGAATTACCGGCCGACCGCGGTGGCCTTTCACACCAAGGCGGATGGTGGCGTGTCGGCGCAACTCGTGCCGTCGCCGCGCACCGATCTGGAAACGCAGATGGTCAGCCAGATGGAAGCCTCGACCGCGGCGCGCGCGAACATGGCCGTGTTTTCGGCGGCGGGGCGCGCCTACAAATCGCTGATCGACATCATCGCGTGACGCTGTCGCGCAGTTTGCCGCGCTGATCTTGCTTGGCTTCAAGAAAACGCCGCGCGCGGTTGCAAAGTTCGGCGTCAGCCGTAATGCGGCTCGCGCTTTTCCAGGAATGCGGCGATGCCTTCGCGGAAATCCTCGCCTTGCGCGCAGAGGATCTGGTTGCGGTCTTCCATCGCGATGGCGGCTTCGAGCGATCCGGCATCGATGGCATGGTTCAACGCCTCCTTGGTGAGACGCAGTCCCAGCGGCGTGGCGTGCAGCATGTCCTTCACGAAGCCGCGCGCTTCGTCTTCCAGCCTGTCCTCGCTCACCACTTTGGAAAGAAGGCCAAGCTGCTGTCCGCGCTCCGCATCGATGAAGCGGCCGGTCAGCATGAACTCGCTGGCGGCGCCGGCGCCGATCATGCGCGGCAGGAAATAGGAGACGCCGATATCGCAGGCCGACAAGCCGATGCGGATAAAGGCTGCATTCATGCGCACGGTGGGCGTGGCAACGCGCACATCGGACGCCAGCGCCAGCGCGAAACCGCCGCCGCTCGCCGGACCGTTCACCGTGGCGATGATCGGTTGCGGACAACGGCGCATCGCCATCACGATCTCGCTGATCTTGCGCTGGCTGACGAGCCCGCCGCTTACCGAGCGGGTGGCATTGCTGTCGTCGCGCTCCTTGAGGTCAAGGCCGGCGCAGAAGCCCCGCCCCGCGCCGCCCAGCACCACCACGCGCACGTCCTGGCGCCAATAGAGGCCCACGAAGAAATCGCGCAGTTCCTCCACCATCTGCCGGTTCAGCGCATTCAGGCGCTCGGGCCGGTTCATCGTCACCCAAAGCGCGGGCCCTTCTTCGCGGATGATGAGGTGCTGATAGTCCATGGCGGCTCTCCTGTCGGTTGCTCCGATCATAGGCAAGCACGGCCAAACCCTGCAAAATCCGGGTTTCCGCGACGGGCGCTTTGGCGGGCGGATTGCGCTAAGATGCGATCGGGGCCCTGCCCCACCGATTCGACACCTGCGCGGACGCCCGTTCGCGGTCGCGCCCTGCCAGTCCAGTTCATAAAAGGAATGCCGATGCCGAGAGTCCCCGACGGAAAGCCCAATGTGAAAGCCCTTGCCGCGCGCGCCGAAAAGAACAGCGCCGCCCAGGCCAAGGCGGCCGAAGCCGCCGCGAAAGCCGCCAAGCGGCCCGCGAAGAAAAAGAAGAAGTGAACCGAAGCGCGCATTCACAGGGCAGCCGCAACACATTTCGAATATCGCTGCCCGCGCATATTTGTGCCGGAAAACCCGAAAATGCGTTTCAATAGCGCGCACGGGGCTTTTGCGCGCAGATAAAGCGCGCAAAAATTGGCGCGATTCCTGGAAAGCGAGCCGTCGTTCTCTCTTCGGTTCGTTCAAAGCAGCGGAGGCGCATCATGGGTGCGTTCAAGAAAGAGGTCGCCGAGAAAGCGATCCGATCGCTGCATCTCGAAGCTTCCAATCAGCAATTCGCGGACTATTGGCTTTCGCTTTGGCAAGACGATGACTTGCCCGCGCGCGCCAGCTTCAGCCCGGCGCGGCTGAAGGCCTTCCTGCCCAGCCTGCTGATGTATGACGTGATACCGGAGCAGAGCGTCATTATTCGTCTTGCCGGGACCGGCTATGATCTGATCCTGGGTCCTTCACTGGCCGGCAAGGACTGGATCGCGCTTACGCCGGAAGACTACCGCGCAACACGGCTGCAGACATTCTCCACGATTGCCCGCGGCGCCGTCAGAGTCGCGTATCGCAGCCTCGCCGTATTGAGCGGCGACGACATCATGACGGAAGAGATCCTTCTTCCTTTTGCGCCGCAACCGAACGGCGTCCATCCCGTGCTCGGACGGGTGAATTGGCGGCAGGACCAACTGCAGCGGATCAAGACAATCTCGCAAGGCACCGGCGGTGCGATCGATCACCGGCTGGTTTCGCTGCGCTGAGCCGGGCGCCGCTATGCGCGCCGGAACATGCGCGCGGCGACGAAGCCGGCAACCAGACCGATCAGCGCGGCGATGGCCGCGATCTGAATCGCCACGCCGATAAGCTTGAAGACGATGAAAAGAATGCCGGCCACGACAAGCGCGGCAACAATCTCCATGCCGATTTTCACGATGCGACCCCCCTTTATCCGGTGATGCGCGATCCTAGCAGCTTCGCCGCGTTGGGCCTCGCACAAAACAAAAGCGCGGCTGCCGGAGCAACCGCGCTTCTATTTTCTGAACCGCCAAGTCTAGCGGCGATGGTGCCAGCCGCCATGCCAACCGCGATGACCGTACCAACCGTGATGGTAACGGGGCCCAGCGTAGAAGCTGACATAACCGGGGGAATAGGCCGGGCCGTAATAATCGCAATCGTAGTAATACGGGTCACAGCCGGCATAGACCGGATAGGGACGCGGGGCATAGTAGCCGTAATATCCCGGCGCGCCGACGCCAATGCCAACGGACACATGTGCGGCCTCTGCGGGAGCCGTCGCGAGCGCCGCGCCCGTAGCCAGCGCAACGCCAACAGCAAGTTTCGTTATCGTCTTCATCAGCCATCTCCTTTGATGCGCCACCCGTTCCCATGGGAAACGCGCGTCTTGTTTTGTTGGTTCAATAATATTCGGCGCAGCCGAACAGACGCTGTCATGCGCGTTCATCGGGCGTTCATCGAAGAGGCCCGCAATTGCTGCGAATGCCACCTCTGCGGTAGCGCGCAAAACCCTTCAACCGCGCGGGTCGATGGGCGAAAAATGGAAATAGGCGCGAATCAGAGTACGGCGAATTCTCCGCTTGCGCGGTTCAGCAGCTCCAGCTTTCCGTCGGCGATGCCGAAGCGCGCGCCGTTGAGTTCAAGCCGTCCCGCGTTCACCCGCTCGGCGACGAAGGGAAACGTCATCAGCTGCGCCAGCGACAGGCGCACGGCTTCCTGTTCCAGCAGCGTGTGCCGGTCATGCGTGCCATGCGGCAGCTTTTGCACGGCGGGATCGAGAAGATCGACCCAGGCGCGCAGGAAGGGCACGCCGTCGGCGATGGAATTGTCGAGCGCCGCCGACACGCCGCCGCATTGTGCGTGCCCCATGACGAGGATGTTGCGCACTTCGAGGCTCAGCACCGCGAACGCGATGGCGGCGCTGGTGCCATGATGGGTCTCATCGGTCTCATAAGGCGGGACGATGGCCGCGACGTTGCGGATGACGAACATGCTGCCGGGGCTGGCATTGAAGATCGTGGCCGGATCCGAGCGCGAGTCGCTGCAGGTGATCACCAGCGTTTGCGGTTTCTGGCCGTTGGTCGCTAGATCGAGATAACGCTGCCGCTCCGCCGGCCAGCGTTCCTGCCGGAATGCACGGTAGCCTTCGATGAGTTGCTGCATGGGGCCGCTTAACAAGGGCTCGCTCCCCGCGCTATGCGCGAATAGGTGAATGCCCCCGTATCTACAGCGACAGGCCCGGCGCCTTCAACGCCGGAAACGCCCTGGGCCTGCGACATGCTTGTTCGCCGGGATCAGATCCCCTCGGACGGCACCGTATCGGGGAACGATGCGCGATCGTCACGGCGCAGCGCGCGTGCGATCTGCGTCAGGCCCAGCAGGCCGGGGAACGATCGGCTCGCCGCGCCCATATGCGTATCGACGCCGAACACGATCGCTTCGGAGGGCATGGGCGCGAAGGTGCCAAACAGCCGGTCCCAGATGCTGAACACATCGCCGTAATTGCAATCGGTGCCGGGGGCGCGGAAATGATGATGGGCGTGATGCAGATTGGGCGTCACGAACAGCCATCCCAGCCTGCGCGCCGCGCGCGGCGGCAGGCGGAACGAGATGTGCTGGGAGATGTTGGCGACGCTCTCCGCCGTCTGCCGCAGGATCAGCACGGGCAGCGATGCGCCGCAGATGAAAACGGAAAGCGTGAGGAAGCTCACGCGGATCAGCGTTTCCAGCGGATGCTCGCGAAACGTCGTCGAGACATCGACGGCCTGGTCGCTGTGATGCACCAGATGCAGACGCCACAGGAACGCCACGCGATGCGCCGTGCGGTGATAGACGTAATCGAGAAGATCCAGCGCGAGGAACATCACGCCCAACTGGATCCATGGGCTGTCGGCATGCGGCAGAAGATAGACCAGGCCCCAATGATGCGCCGTATTCCATTGCGCCACCGCGACGCACACCGCGATGGTGCAAAGCTGGACCGGCGTGACCACGGCGAGGAAGGCGACATTGAACGCGCTATGGCGCAACTTGTCGGTCGCCGACTGCGCAAAGAAGACTTTTTCCGTGATCCAGCCCGCGAAGAAAATCGTGACGAACAGAACGCACTGAACGGTACTCGCATGGCCGAGCGCAAAGCGCGCGGCATTCTCCAGACTCATGGACCAGCCTTCCACGTCTAATTGTATCGAGAGAGCAGGACCTTCGACGGCGCCAGCCCAAACGGGAGATCACCCTAGCCCCCAGAGGGGCAAAAGACGCAATAATTCTCGCCAATGAGACCGTAAAATTTTGTAAGAAACGCGGTGCCGTTAAGCATTTTGCACGTTGATCTGCGTGGAGGCGTGGCATGGCTCAATTCGATCTGGAACGGTTTGTCGCAGCGCAGCAGCCGATTTACCCCACGGTGACGGCCGAACTGCGAGCCGGACGCAAGCAATCGCACTGGATGTGGTTCGTGTTTCCCCAGATCGCGGGATTGGGCAACAGCGAGATGGCCAAGCGCTATGCGATCGCCTCGCTGGAGGAAGCGCGCGCCTATCTGGCCCATACCGTGCTCGGTCAGCATTTGCGCGAATGCACGGCTCTGGTTCTCGAAGTGAAGGACAAAAGCGCCGACGATATCTTCGGCCATCCGGACACGCTGAAGTTCCGTTCCTGCATGACGTTGTTCGCCCACGCCGCGCCGGAAGACACCGAGACCGCGTTCCGCGGCGCGCTTGACCGATTTTTTAACGGTCAGGACGATGAAACGACGGTTGCGAAGCTGGAACACCAGAAGCGCGCCCGCCCGCGGTGATCGTCGAGATTAGCCGCTGATGAATTTGTGGACGCGGCTGAGCGGTGCTCTCCGGCGTTTCAGCAAAAACCGCCGACCCATAAGTGGCGTTCCCTTTTTCCGCACTTGCATGAGGGTATTGTGAAAAGCGCAAGCAGTGCGCGCGCTTCGCCGTAAGTCATTCTAATCGGTGACAAATCCCGTACAGGTTGGAACCGGCGTGGTATCCGGCCATTATTCCTCCAGGGTTCGCGCGTCGCGTGCCTTTTTGTTCGGCGTGCCTATGTAAGGACCCTATGTCTCTGCAAACCACATCCACGCCCGCGCCTTCCTTGACCCAGCGTTATCGCGATGTCCGCGCGTTGAGCATGGCCATTGCCGCGCCCTTGTCGGCGGAAGACCAGAATGTGCAATCCATGCCCGACGCCAGCCCGATCAAATGGCACCTGGCGCACACCACCTGGTTCTTCGAGACGATGATCCTGTCGCGCGAGCCTGGCTACGAGCCGTTCGATGCGCGCTTCGATGCGATCTTCAATTCCTATTATCTGGGTCTGGGTACGCCATTCACACGCGCCAATCGCGGATTGCTGACGCGGCCATCCGCCGCCGAAGTGAAGGCCTATCGCGCGCATGTGGATGCGGCGATGGAAAAGATGCTGCCGCATGCGGGGCCTGAGCGGCGCACGCTCACCACGCTGGGCCTGCATCACGAGCAGCAGCATCAGGAGCTGATGCTGACCGACATCAAGCACGCCTTCTTCCACAATCCGCTGCTGCCGGCCTATCGCCCCGCGTCCCCCGAAGCGGTGGATGCAACGCCCGCGCTGGACTGGATCGAACACAAGGGCGGTTTGGCGAAGACCGGTTATGACGGCAAGGATTTCGCGTTCGACAATGAAAGCCCGCGCCATGACGTTTTGCTGCGGCCGTTCAAGCTGGCGGCACGGCTCATCACCAATGGCGAATATTCGGCCTTCATCGAAGACGGCGGTTACGCGCGCTCCGATCTGTGGCTCTCCGACGGATGGGCGCTGGCGCAACGCGAAGGCTGGAAGGCGCCGCTCTACTGGCTGAAAGACGGTCAGCATTTCACCCTGAACGGCGTGCGGCCGATCAATGCGGGCGAGCCCGTCGCGCATGTGAGCTTCTTTGAAGCCGCAGCGTATGCGGCGTGGGCGGGCAAGCGCCTGCCGACCGAGTTCGAATGGGAAGTCATCGCCGAAGCGCATCCCACCGCCGGGCAATTCCTCGATCTGGATCATTTGCACCCGCGCGCCGCGAATGGCGAAACGCGCATGCTGGGCGATGCCTGGGCATGGACGCGCTCGTCCTACGATCCTTATCCGGGCTTTCAGCCGTTCGACGGAAAGCTCGCCGAATACAACGGCAAGTTCATGGTGAGCCAGCTTGTGTTGCGCGGCGGCTCCTGCGTGACGCCGGCCGATCACATTCGAACCACCTATCGAAACTTTTTCCCGCCGTCCGCGCGATGGCAGTTCAGCGGAATCCGGCTGGCGGAGGATATTTTATGAGCAGTGCAGGAATTCTCTTCCGCTCACCGGTCGAACGCGGCCGGCGCATCGAAAACGAATTCGCCGCCGCGGTGCTGACGGGCCTGCGTCATCATCAGAAAGAATTGCCGTGCAAATTCTTCTATGACGAGGAAGGTTCGCGGCTGTTCGATCTCATCTGCGCGCTGCCGGAATATTACCCGACGCGCACGGAAACCAAGCTGCTGCGCGAGAAGGCGGACGCCATAGCGGGCGCCATCGGCGAGAACGCGGAGCTGATCGAATTCGGCGCCGGATCGCTGGCCAAAGCGGGCATCGTTCTCGGCGCGCTGAAAAATCCGCGCGCCTATGTGCCGATCGACATCTCCGGCGACTATCTGCACGGCATGGCGAAGAAGCTGGAACGCGCCTTCCCGCATGTGCCGGTCTATCCGGTGGTGGCCGATTTCACCAAGCCCCTGAAGCTGGTTTCGACAGGCGCGCGCCGCGTGGGCTTTTTCCCCGGCTCGACCATCGGCAATTTCACCCGCGCCGAAGCGCTGGCCTTCCTGCGCCGCGCGGCGGCGTTGCTGAAGGGCGGCGGGCTTCTGATCGGCGTGGACCTGGTGAAGGATCCGGCAATCCTGCATGCGGCCTACAACGACGCAGCGGGCGTGACCGAGGCGTTCAACAAGAACATCCTGGCGCGCGCCAACAAGGAACTGGACGCCAATTTCGATCTGGACGCCTTCGCGCATTACGCCTTCTACAACCCGGCGCACCAGCGCATCGAAATGCATCTGATGAGCATGGAAGATCAGCGCGTGCAGGTCGCGGGCGAGACGGTGGCATTCCGCGAAGGCGAGACGATCCACACCGAGAACTCGCACAAATATACGGTGGAAGGCTTCCGCGAACTGGCCATCGAAGCCGGCTTCACACCCCGCGAAATCTGGACCGATCCGGCCCGGCTGTTCAGCATGCACTGGCTGGAAGCGTAGTCAGAGCGTCAGCGTCGCTTTCAGACCGAGCACGACGATATCCTTGCGCGCGGAAACGCCGCCGGGATCGACGATGTATTGCAAATTGGGCGAAAGCTCCGCGCCTTTCGCCACAATCGCGCGATAGTCCAGTTCGGCCGCGTATTCTGTATGCTGCACAAAATCCGGCGGCAGAAGCCCGGCGGCATTGTGCAGCTGTTCGCCCTCGGCGGCACGGCCGTTGACATGTGTTGCACCGAATGCGAGCGCGATCTCATCGTTGGGCCGGGAGACAAGCGCGCCTTTATAGGTGGCCCCCACCGCGAACTGCTTGTCGTTCAATGACGTGCGGCGGTCCGATTGCATGTATTTGGCGAAGAGCGTGAGGCCCTTGCCGTAACTGCCGCCCGGCGCATCCTTGGGCGGCGCTTCGCCCGTAATCTGCTGCCGCGCATCCAGAAAGAAGCCGTCGCGGCCGTGATCCATCAGCGACGGCAAGCCCGTCACCGAAAGCGGATCGTGGTTCACGTCGTAGAATATATCGGGCGCTTCGCTGCTGCTGTGCCAGCCGCCGATCTGATAATCGCCGGGAAGGCCGGCGACGGAGGGCTTCCATTCCAGCTCAAACGGGATCAATTCGCCATTGCCGCCGGAGAAATCGAACGAGAAGCCGTGCTTCAGATTCTTCGGATTGATCTGGTAGATGCCGACTCCCACGTCCACCGTGTCGCTGACATTGGCCTTGAGGCGCGCGCCCCATTGGCTCACGGGTGAGTTGAACCAGTAATCGCCATCCACATTGCCCGGCGTCGAACCGCAGAAGCCGAGATTCTGGAAATTGCAGGGGATGACGTCGAAATCCGCGCCCGGATTCATTCGCCCGAATTCGACGTCGATCGCTTTGTTGAAAAGGTGTTGTTCGAAGGACAGTTGTGTCAACCGCCAGAGATTGCCGCGGCCCCAGATCTCCTGCGGCTGCATCAGCGTGTGGAGGTCCGCCGTATTGGCGATGTTCGCGCCGAAGCGCTTGGTGATGTTGGCTTCGATGGAGCCGCCGTCGTCGCCGATGAGCTTGCCCAGATCGGCCAGCGCCTCAAAATCCAGCTCGTTCGCGCCCGTCGCCGATTGGTGATCGCCGCCGGACGGATTCCACGCGCCTTCGAAAACGCCTTTGACCTGGAATTGCCAGCCTTCGTTCTTCAGATCGGTGCGCGCGCCGTTCCAGTCGCCAGTCAGTCCCGGCTGGAAATCCGTATCGTTGGCGAGCGCCGCGCTGCTGGCCAGAAACGCCGCCACGCATCCCAGAAGAAGTCCACGCAAGCCGGTCATGACGGCAACGCGAAGGCGACGACCTGGTCGCTGATCTTCGGCGTCAGCAGCGGATTGCCGCCCGCGCTGAACACGACATATTGCTTGCCCTTGTAGATGTAGGTGGCGGGGATCGCGACGGACGGCGCATCGACATCGGCTTTCCACAAAACCTTGCCCGTCTTCAGATCGACGGCGCGCACGCGCGAGTCCATCGAGGCGCCGATGAAGATCAATCCGGTCTTGGTAATGATCGGCGCGCCAATCGTCACCGAGCCCCAGGACTTGGGCATGTAGAAACCCCACCATTGCACTTCACCGAACGGCTTCTTCCACAACAGCTTGCCCGTCGTCATGTCATAGGCCGAGAGCGAACCGTAAGGCGGCGCCCAGCACGGCATGCCGAGCCAGTTGAAGAAATTGTGGACGTAGACTCCATAGGGTGTGCCGGATTGCGGGTAATAATCCGCCGCTTCTTCTTGCGTCATGCCCTTGGTCTTGGCGTCGTAGTCCTTGCGGCTCAGCAGCTGATAAATCTGCGCGGTGTAGGAGTTGTTCACGACATAGATGCCATGCACAGGATCGGCCGCGCCGCCGCCCCATTCCACGCCGCCGACGGTGGGCGGATATTCGAGACTGCCTTGCAGGCTGGGCGGCGTGAAACGGCCGTCATAGCGCAGCTTCTTGAATATGCGCGTGCATTGGCCGCCGCTCGCGATATCGGAAATCCGTGAGATGCCATTCCATTTGTCCGGCACGACGGGCTGCGGGATGGAGACGTAAGGCTGCGTCGGCGAGTCCGCTTCGCCCGGAATGTCGGAGCGCGGAACGGGCTTCTCGGTGATCGGATAGATCGGTTCGCCGGTCGCGCGATTGAGCACGAAGAGGAAGCCCTGTTTGGTCGATTGCACCAGCGCCGGAATCGTCTGCCCATCCTTCTTGATGTCCATCAGGACCGGCGCGGAGTTGGTGTCGTAATCCCAGATATCGTGATGCACGAGCTGGCGGCTCCACACGACTTTGCCGGTTTGTGAATCGAGCGCCGTGATCGAAGTCGCGTAAGGCAGCTTCTCCTTGCGGTTGCCGCCCCAATAGTTCGGGCTGGGCGAACTCACGGGCAGATAGACGATGCCCGTCTTCGGATCGACCGACATGCTGGCCCACACATTCGCGGTGCCGGACGTCTTCACCGCTTCGGGCGGCAGCACGTTGAAGGTCCATTTCAGCTTGCCCGTCGCGGCATCGACGCCGAAGACATTGCCCGCGGGCGCGTGACTGCCGATGGCCCAGTCTTTTCCGGCCCAGCCGATGATGAGCATGTTCTTGAATACCGTCGGCGGCTGCAGGATGGACATCGGCCATGTGCCCTTGGCCGTGTTCCATTGATCGATGTTCAGAACGCCGTTCTGCGCGAAGCCGGTGCATAGCTTTCCGCTGTCGGCATCGACCGCATAGAGCTTGGCCGTCATCGAGCCGATATAGACGATCTTCTGGCATGGCTGCCCGGCTTGCGGATTCGCCGACTGCCAATAGGCGACGCCGCGCGATTTCATGCCGGGCTGGGTCAGCGCCTTGCGCGGTTCATGCGGATCGAAAATCCACTTGACCTTTCCGCTGTCGGGCTGGAGCGCGAAGATGCGGTAGAAGGGCGTACCGATATAAACGGTATTGTTGACGAAGATCGGCGTGGCTTCGGAATAGGTTTCGGCCGGTACGCCGAATGCCTTGTTGGAATGATCGCCGGTGTGGATCTGCCAGGCGATCTTCAGGTTCTTCACATTCTGCGGCGTGATCTGGGCGGCGGTGGAATATTTCTGCGCCATCAGGTCGCCGTTGTAGGTGCCCCAATTCTGGCTCTGCGCAGATGCGCTGGCGGCGCCGAGCGCCATCGCGGCGGCAAGAGCAATAGAAGCGGTTTTCAGCATGTGCATCTCCTTCAGCTTGCGGAAATGCGCGGGGCGCCGCCTGCCAGATGCCAGATCCAGCCGATGAGCGCGACAACCATGCAGACAAGCAAAGTGGTGGATTCGAGAAAGTAGGCACAGACCGCTGTGCCGAGGATGTCCAAAATGATGAGCACCCTGAAAAGCGTGAGGAGCCGGCGCGGCATGGTCCCGAACCCGATCCAGGACGACGCCCACAGCATCAACGCGGTGGAAACCAGCACGAGCAGCGTGCCCCATTGATGCGCGATGGCGCCATGCGGCGTGAAGTAATCGACGAGGCAGATTACAAATCCGACAGCTGCGGCGATGGCGATCAGGCGGGCGCCGTTAAGCGATGGCCGATCCGGAATTGCGATGGAGTTTGACAAGCGCACCCCCAAAAATTCGCCAGGTTCTCGTGGCGTTCGGGAGATAAATGTATCGTATTACGATATGTTCCGGTTGCTTCGCGGTAAAGTTGCCGCATGGCGGCTCAGCCCTTCGCCGTCTTTCTCTTCTTCCCGTTCGGCTCGCCCCTGTGGAAGAGCTTCTTCAACTCGCCCTTGGCATCGTTGAGCGTCTTCTTGCGCGAGGCCGGCAGGTTCTTGCCCGCGCGGTTGATGTAGAAGGTGAGCATGGAGAGCGCCGAGCGATAGGGATCGGCCTTGCGGCGATGGCTGCGCTCGGCGGAGCGCTTCAGCGAGGCGGCGATCTTCTTCGGATCGTTGAGCGTGAAGACGCCTTTCTTCAGGTCCAGCGCATCGCTTTCACGCGTGACGCGGCCGGACCACTTCTTTGTTTTGCGCGTCTTTTTCTTCTTCGCGGCCATGCGGGAAAAACGGAACGGCGGGCCGAGTGTTCCGCTGCTCCGCGATCGTTCAATTCCAAAATAAACCGTCATGGCCGGGCCTGTCCCGGCCATCGATTAACGCAGGCCATGGGCTTCTGGAAAATGGATGGCGTCCGCACGCTGTCGCTACGGACCAAGGGCGGCCATGACGATGGTGGATAAAGAGAAATCTATCGAACTAAGACGCTGCCGCCTTGCCGACACGCACCTCGTCCCCCGCACGCAGCGAATCCGGCGGGTTGTCGATGACCTTGTCGTGATGACTGAGGCCGGCGGCGATCTCCACCGAGGTTCCCATGTCGCGGGTGATCGTGATGGGTTTCACCACGACGCGGTTGTTCGGGCCCACGGTCGCCACCGACGTGCCGTTCGCATTGAAGATCAGCGCGCTGGCGGGAATCTGGACGGTGTTCGTGTTGGCCGGCAGATCGAAGCTCACCTGCGCATAGGCGCCGGCCTTCAGCTTGTGATCCGGGTTGTCGGCCTGAAGCTGCATCAGCACGGTGCCCGATTGCATGTTCACCGATTGGGCGTTCGCCATCAGCGTGGCGGTGAAGCTCTGCCCCGGATAATCGGGCACGGTGAATTTCGCGGTCATGCCGGGATGAATCTGCGCGGAATAATTCTGCGGCACATTCACATAGATGCGCACCTTGCGGTCGTCCGCCACGGTGAAGAGCGGCGTCGCGCCCGCGGTGCCGACATTCACAAGTTGGCCGACATCGGTGCCGCGGCTGGTCACGATGCCGTCGAAGGGCGCGGTGATGCGCTTGAAGTTTGTCAGATCGCTCAACCGATCCATATTCGCTTTCGCGGAGGCGGTGGCAGCGCTCTTGGCGGCAAGATCGCCGTTCGCTTCATCGACAAGTTGCGGCGCGATGGCGTTGGCCTTGCCGAGCATGTTGTAACGCTTCGCCGTTTGCGCGGAGAGGCGCTGATTGGCGAGCGCGGTGTTGTAATCGGCTTTGGCCTGCGCGAGCTGCTGGTCCTGATCGGGCACATCGATCTCGGCGAGTAGCTGGCCTGCTTTCACCGGCGTTCCAATATCGACATACCATTTCTTCAGGTAACCGCTGACGCGCGCATAGATCGGCGCGGCGTTGATCGCCTGCACATTGCCCGGAAGCACGAGGCTGCCGGCATCCTTGCTGGTTTCCAGATCGATGACGCTCACCGACTGGATCGCGTTCGCATCCGTCCAATTGCTGACCGAGCGGCTGGCAACCACGCGCGTGATGAGGCCGACCACGACGATCACCACCAGCACGGCGGCCGTGACGATACCGATCAGCTTCAGCCGCGGCGGCGGCGTGTGGCGCAACATGTTCTCAGGCATAGGCTCCTCCGGATTTCGGCGTGGGCGTTGCGCCTTGCGCTTTTCGCGCGGCGCGGCCGTGAACGATGCTGAACACCACCGGAACGAACAGAAGCGTGGCGGCAGTTGCGAAGACGAGGCCGCCGATCACGGCGCGGCCGAGCGGCGCGTTCTGTTCACCGCCCTCGCCCAGGCCCAATGCCATCGGCGCCATGCCGATGATCATGGCGAGCGCGGTCATCAGAACGGGGCGGAAACGCGTGAAGCCGGCTTCCACGGCGGCGAGCGCCGCGTCGGCATGCACGGCCAGCCGCTCGCGCGCGAAGCTGACGACAAGAATGGAATTCGCGGTGGCGACGCCCATGCACATGATGGCGCCGGTGAGCGCGGGCACCGACAGCGTGGTGCCGGTGGCGAACAGAATCCACACGATACCCGCGAGCGCGGCAGGCAATGCGGTGATGATGACGAAGGGATCGAGCCAGGATTGGAAGTTCACGACGATCAGCATGTAGATCAGGATGATCGCGGCGACGAGGCCTTCGCCCAACCCGATGAACGCCGTGTTCATGGTGACCACCTGCCCGCGCACCGTGACCGTGACGCCGCGCGGAAGATCCTTTGCCGTCGCGGCGATGAGATCGTCGATATCGCCGGAGATGGCGCCCAGATCGCGGTCCTGCGGCGTGCCGTAAAGGTCGATCACGGGCATCACATTATAATGCGAGACGACGGCGCTGGAATCCTCGCGGCTGATGGTGCCGAGGCCGCCCAGGATCTGCATGCTGCTGGCGTTCGCGCCGGTGATCGGGATGTTCTCCAGCCGGTCCAGCGTATCCACCCGATATTCCGGCATTTGCGCCACGATGGGATAATTGACGCCGGTTTTCGGATTGAGCCAGAAGGTCGGCGCGATCTGCGAGGTGCCTGCGAGCGACGCCACGACGCTGTTGGTGACATCGCGCTCGGTGAGGCCCAGCTGCGCCATGCGCGAGCGGTCCACGTCGATCTTAAGCTGCGGATTGTTGAATGCCTGCTGGATGCGCGCATCGGCAAGGCCCGGAATCTTCTGCAACCCGCGCAGAAGCACAGCGGCATAGGAGCGGTCCTTATCGAGCTTGGGGCCGGAGACCTGCACATCGACCGGCGCGGGCGCGCCGAAGTTCAGGATCTGGCTGATGATGTCCGACGGCAGGAAAGAGAATGTCGTGCCGGGGAAAGCGCGCGGCAAACGCTCGCGCAGCTTGCGCACGAAATCCGCCGTTGGGCCGTGATCTTCGGTGAGCGTGATGTAGATGTCGCCGTCCTGATACCCGATGACGCCGGAGTTGTTGTAGACGGTGTTGATGGAGCTGGTGGGCAGGCCGATATTGTCCACGATGGAGGCGATTTCGCGCGGCGGGATCGTCTTGCGGATCTCGCGCTCGAAATCGCCGAACATCGCCGCCGCCGTCTCGATGCGCGTACCGACCGGCGGGCGGGCGTGGATGGTGATCTGGCCCGCATCGACCGACGGGAAGAAGTTCGATCCCAGGAAGGGGAACAGCACGAACGACACCACGACGAAGCCGAGGAAGCTGATGACAAACATCTTCCGGTGCGCCAGCGCCAGCGCGAGGATGTTGCGATAGCCTTCGCGGAAATTCTCGAACCGTTCCTCGAAGTTGCGCTGGAAGCGGGCAAAAACGTTGTTGCCCCGCGCGCCGTGCAGATCGTGATCGGCGTCTTCCACCGGTTCGCCCGTGACGGCATGCGGCTTCAGCAGATACATCGCCATGGTCGGCACCAGGGTGCGCGAGAGGATGAAGGAGGCGATCATCGCGAAGACCACCGCCTTGGCCATCGGCACGAACAAGAACCCGGCCACGCCCTTCAGCGCGAACATCGGCACGAACACGATGCAGATGCAGAGCAGCGAGACGAAAGCGGGCTGAACGATCTGCTGCGCGCCGTCGAGGATGGCGGTGCGCACATCCTTGCCGTGCTCCAGATGCCAGTTGATGTTCTCGATGGTGACGGTGGCGTCGTCCACGAGGATGCCGACGGCGAGCGCGAGGCCGCCCAAGGTCATCAGGTTCAATGTCTCCCCGTTCAGCCACAGCGCCGCGATGGCGGCGAAGACGGCGAGCGGGATCGAGATGGCGATGATGACGGTGGAACGCCAGCTTCCAAGAAATATCAAGATCATCAGGCTGGTGAGTGCGGCGGCGATGATGCCTTCGCGCATGACGCCGGACACCGCCGCCTTCACGAAGATGGACTGGTCGTTCAGCAGGTGGATCTTGAAATTGTCCGGCAGCGTGGCCTGCAGCTTGGGCAGGGCATCCTTCACGCCTTGCACGATGTCGAGCGTGGAGGCGGAGCCGTTTTTGAGGATGGTGGTCAGCACCGCACGCACGCCATCCACATGCACCATGCTGCGCTGGGGCGGGCTACCGTCGCGCACATGGCCGACGTCGCGGATATAGACGGTGGCGCCGTTCACGGTCTTGATCGGGATGTTGTTGAGATCCTCGATCGTCTCCGCCGCGTCGTTGAGCTTCACCGTGTATTGCCTGGCGCCGAGCTTCACATCGCCCACCGGGATGATCTGGTTCTGCGCGGCGATGGCGTTGCCGACGTCCTGCGCCGAAAGTCCGCGCGCCTGCAGCGCCTGGCTATCCAGGTCGATCTGCAACTGGCGCAGCTTGCCGCCATAGGAATAAGGAATGGCGGCGCCGGGAATGGTGGTCAGCACCGGGCGCACGAAGTTCTGCGCCAGGTCGAGAATCTGCGCCTCCGACATGTGATCGCCGGAGAAAGCGAGCTGCAGGATCGGCACGGTGGAGGCATTGTAGTTCAGGATCAGCGGCGGGTTCATGCCCTGCGGCATGGATTTGATCGTGGTCTGCGAGATCGCGGTGACCTGCGCGTTCGCGACGGCGATATCGACGCCGGGCTGGAAATAGATCTTCTCGATGCCCATGCCGGGCAGCGAGGTGCTTTCGATATGCTCGATATCGTTGACGGTGGTGGTGAGGCCGCGCTCGAATTGCGAGATCACGCGGCCCGCCATCTCGTCCGGCGAAAGATCGGTGTATTGGAACGCCACGCCGATGACGGGGATTTTAATATCCGGAAAGATGTCGGTGGGCATGTTCATCGCGGCCAGCGGGCCGGCGATGACAATCAGGATCGCCATGACGATAAAAGTAAGGGGCCGCTCAAGCGCGACGCGGACGATCCAGGTCATTCAACAACAGCTCTCAACGCTCGCATTTCGCCAGCAAACTTCGGCGCAAATGTCCAAAGAAGTTTCGCCTGTGCGGTTCGCGGCGCCGAACCGTTTCATCTGCCCGCACCCATCACGCATGTCGCGTGACACATCCCGAACGCTATGTTACTGACCGGTACGCTTGCGGTTGCCTTATAGGTACCGCTCGGTAACAGCGTCAAGGCGCAGAAGCGTGACAAAAAGCAAAGCTCCCCTGCGTGCCGCGAACGCCCGAAAGATAGGCGTTCCCAAACGCGCAGCCGAACGCATCCGCGAAAGCGCCCGCGATCTCTTCTACCGCCAGGGCATCCGCGCCGTCGGCGTTGACGAGATTGTGACGCATGCGGGCGTGACCAAACCCAGCCTCTACCGCAGCTTTCCGTCCAAGAACGAACTGGCCGCGGACTATCTGCGCCTGATGGGCGAAGAAGGGTTGGCGCGTTTCGACGCGACAATGGCCGCCGATCCCGCCGATCCGCGCGGTTGTTTCCAGAACTGGCTGGCCGATCTTCTGGAGAAGGCGAACAAGCCGGACTATCGCGGCTGCGGCACCACCAACGCGGCGGTGGAATATCCCGACCGCAAGCATCCGGCGCGCAAGGTGTCAGCCAACATCAAGACCCGGTTCCGCGCGAAGCTGCGCGACGCCGCGGCGGCGATGGGCGCGCGCGAACCGGACAAGCTCGGCGACGCGCTGATGCTGCTGCTCGAAGGCGTCTATGCGTCGGGCCAGCTTTTCGGCGTGGACGGCCCCGCGCGCGTCGTCATCGAAGCGGCAGATGCGTTGATCGACCGGTATTTGAAAGTCTGACCCTTCGCCGGGGGGCCTTCACCCTTTTGCTGTCTTTTCCGTTCAATCGGGATAAAGAGAGGCGCGCCATGAGGCGCCTCTTCCCAAAGGTTCCATTTTGGCTTTCCGCAAGACACCTGCCGCCATCGCCCGCGCCCTCGCAGAGCGCGATTATAAAGAAGCCACGCCGGTGCAGGCCGCCGTGATGGAGGCCGATGCGGAAGAGCGCGATCTTCTAGTTTCCGCGCAGACCGGCTCCGGCAAGACCGTGGCCTATGGCATCGCGATGGCGGAGACGCTGCTGGAAAGCGCCGGCACGCTGGGACCGGCGCGCGAGCCGTTGGCGCTCATCATCGCGCCGACGCGCGAGCTGGCGTTGCAGGTGCAGCGCGAATTGAACTGGCTTTATCAATATGCGGGCGCGCGCGTGGTGGCCTGCGTGGGCGGCATGGACCCCGGCCGCGAACGCCGCCAACTTCAGGATGACGTGCATATCGTGGTCGGTACACCGGGGCGCTTGCGTGACCATTTGGAGCGGCGCGCGCTGAAGGTTTCGGCGCTGAAAGTCGTCGTGCTGGATGAAGCGGACGAGATGCTCGACATGGGCTTCCGCGAAGATCTCCAATTCATTCTGGAAACGACGCCGCCGGAACGCCGCACCCTGCTGTTCTCGGCGACCTTGCCCAAGACCATCGTCAATCTGGCGCAGCACTATCAGCGCGACGCGTTGCGCATCAAAACGGTGGGCGCGAGCGAAGGCCATGCCGATATCGAATATCGCGCCATCCGCGTGGCGCACAACAAAGCGGAAAGCGCGATCGTCAATCTGCTGCGCTTCATGGATCCGCCCAATGCGCTGGTGTTCTGCGCCACGCGAAACGCGGTGCGCCATCTGGAAGCGATCCTGCTGGAGCGCGGTTTCGCGGCGGTGGCGCTATCGGGCGAACTCAGCCAGAGCGAGCGCAATCATGCGCTGCAGGCGTTGCGCGATGGGCGCGCGCGCGTTTGCGTGGCGACCGACGTTGCGGCGCGCGGCCTCGATCTTCCGAATTTGGGCCTCGTCATCCACGCCGATCTGCCGAACGACGCGGAAGTGTTGCAGCATCGCAGCGGCCGCACCGGACGGGCAGGCCGCAAGGGCGTGAGCATCCTGCTGGTGCCCAATTCGCGCCGCCGCCGTGCCGAAGAGATGCTAAGCCGCGCGCGGGTGCAGTTTACCTGGACCGAACCGCCCTCCGCCGACGACATCCGCAAGTTGGATCAGGACCGGCTTCTGCAGAACCCGATCCTCACCGAACCCAGCAGCGACGAAGAACTGTCGATGGCGAACAGCCTTCTTGCCGCGCACAATCCGCAGAACATCGCCGCGGCGTTCGTGAAGATGTATCGCGCGACACTGCCCGCGCCGGAAGAAATCGGGGAAGTCTTTGAGCCGCGTGGCGAACAGCGCGGCAGAAGCGAAGCGCAAGGCTCGCGCGAACCGCGCAATCGCGCCGAGCGGCGTGAGCAGAAATTCACGCCGGAAAAGCGCCCACAAGCCGAACGCGCCGATATGCCCCGCCGCCCCGGCGACATGGAAAACGGTGTGTGGTTCAAGATCACTGTGGGCCGCGAGCGCAACGCCGATCCCAAATGGCTGCTGCCGGAAATCTGCCGCCAGGGCGACATCACCAAGAAAGATATCGGCGCGATCCGCGTTTATGAGCGTGAAACGCGCTTCGAAGTCTCACCCGATGTCGCCGAAGCCTTCGCGGCCCATGTCGCCGAACGCAAGAAAGGCGGCGTGCGCATCTTCGCCGCGCCGGACGGACCTTCCGTCGATACCGCGCCCGACACCGGCGGCAGCGCCCCGCCGCGTAAGCACAGCGGCAAGCCACCGTTCAAGAAAAGCAAAAGCCAGCACTTCGCCGAAAAGCGCAAACATGCGAAGGCGAAGGGCAACCGCTAGCGCGGCATCAACTGCGGACAGCTTCGGCCGTCCGGCGCGGTGATATTGTATTCCCAGGCCTGCGATGCGCCCGGCGACACATGCGTCGGGCCGCCGGCCACCGCACCCTGTTGCACCTGATCGGCGCCGGTATAGCCGCCCTGCTCGTTATAATAACAGGCGATCAGGCCCTGCGTCGGAGGACCGTTGTCCTCGATCAGTTGCGGATGATCGATCGGCGTTTGCGCCAAGGCGGAGCCCGCGCATCCCATCACGATCAGCGAAGCGGCGATCAGCGTTTTCATAAGAAGTACCGTTCACGCGTTATTCGTATGTCACCGGATGGAAGTTGCCATTGGTGGAGGGAAAGCCGCCGCATTGCGACGCGAAGGTCGAACCATCCGGCAACTCGATATGGACTTTGCTACCCAGATCCAGTTTGAAGCGCACAATGTGATTGGGATTGCCGCCGACGCGCACGGCGAAATAGGAATTGCCGAAGCAGAAATCTTCGAACTTTGCTTTTCCATAGTGATAAGTGGGCGCGGCTTGCGGATAATACGGCGCGGGCTGGTATGCCGGTGCAGGCTGCGGATAAGATGGCGCTTGCTGCGGATAGGTCGGCGCGGTGGTGAAGGTGGGCGCCGGTGCAACAGGCGGTTGCGAGGTCAGCGCGCAAACGATCTGATAATTGCAGCGCTTGTACGCATCGAGAAACGCCAGGCCCGCAGGATTAAGTCCGGCGGGACCTTCGGGTTCACGGCCCGGTTGATGGCAGGCGGCGCAATCCCTGCCGCTCTGCTGCGCGAAATAGGGATTGGCTTCGGCGCGATGCGGCGCAACCGCGATCATGGCCAGCGCCAGACCGACGCCGGCACAGGAAAGCGAAATCTTCCGCGACAAACGCATGGTGCATGTCTCCAGATTCGTTGCCGTCATTCGACTTTGAGATAGCTGTACGTCCCGTTCGGGCCGACATAGCCGCCGCACTGAAGGGCGTAGGTCGAACCCGGCGGAAGGTCGAAATGCACGGTGTGGCCGTTCTTGAGTTCGAAGCGGATCAGATCGCCCGGCGAACCGGCGACGCGGATGACGACGAAGGTGTTGCCGGAGCATTGATCGGTGAACCGCGCCATGCCGCCGCGCGTGCGCGTGGTGTTGTCGGAGCCGCCGTAATACTGCGCGTGAGCCGAAGATGCGGCGAGTGCCGCTGCCAGCGCTATGGCCATCGGCACAGCGTGAATGCGCAAGCGCATGAAATCCCCTGTCACAAGTCCCTGGGAGAAATTGAGAATCCGGCGTGGCAAAAGCAACGCGCGAACGCTTCGCAATCAAAAATGTACGGCCACGATCAAAAATGTTCGCGCAGATGAAACATTTTTGATCGACTCAGTTTCGCATGTTCATCAACATGCCGGACTGCATCTGGTGAATGTGCTGCACCGCGTTCGTCCATGCCTGCGGGCCGATGCCGACATCGCTGCGGAAGGGGTATTGCAGCTCGAACAACAGGACGAGCGTGGAGACGATGATCGTGACGACCGTGGAGGTCATCAACATCTGCACGCGAACATTCCGCAATCCGAACAGCCAGCAAAATGCAATGATGCAGGCCGCTCCCAGAAGCAGCACCAGCCATTCGAAACCGGACACGCCATCCGCGTTGATGACGGTGCGTTTCTGCCGTGCGTCGTGCATCTGCGTAAGCTGCTGAAGCGTGGCGGCCTGTGCGTTGGATTGCCCTTCGTTGGCGGGCACGAACGATCCCGCCGCGTCGTAGGCATCCATGTCGATCATCGGCGCGGCTTCGTCGAACTGGCCGCGCCGCATGGCTGGCCATTCGCGGTGGATCATCAAATCGGTGTAGGCGACCATGTCATTGCGCACGCGGGCCCGAATGACCGGCGGAAGACCCACGGCGGCATGCCATGCGTCGATATTCGCATCCGATTCCGTCACTACCAGCTCGCGCGCTTCCTGGAAATGCTGCCAGACGACGACGGTGAGAAAGCCGAGCACCACCGCATAGAGCGTGCCCGCCACCGCGATGATGATGCCGCCGACTTCGTTGTGCGCGATGAAATCCTGTTTCTGGAAACGGCGATGGACGAGATATTGCCCGACGCCGGCGAGCAGAAGCGCGATCGCGAGCGCCACGATCAGAAGAAGCGCGGCGGGAATGGCGTAGAGGAAATTCATGCGGGGCCCCTGTCGAAGCGTACAACAAGGCAACGCGCCGCTTGCGCGGACAACGCACATTTTAAATCGGACGGATAAAAACGTCAGATGGCCTGTAAGCCGGGTTCTGTCCTCCTGCCGAAGCAGAATGGATGGCCATTCCTCTGGGATGTGAGTTGCCCCACACCTCACGCGACCTACCCGGACGGCTATCCGGAAACGGATTACGTGCCGTCCCTATTTGGTCTTGCTCCCGGTGGGGCTTGCCGTGCCACCTCTGTTGCCAGAGACGCGGTGCGCTCTTACCGCACCTTTTCAACCTTGCCGCGGCTTTAGGCCGGTAGGCGGTTTCATTTCTGTGGCGCTTTCCCTGGGGTTACCCCCGGCGGATGTTATCCGTCACCGTGTTTCCGTGGAGCCCGGACTTTCCTCGAAGCTTCTTGCGAAGCCCCGCGGCCATCCGGCCATCTGACGCGGACGCAGATTAGAACAACGCCCCGCGCCCGGCAATCGGCGGTCCAAAGGCGGCGCAAAAGTACGATACCCCAGAATTGTCACAGCCGGTTAAAACGGCGCCGTTTTCGATTCAACCTTGCGGCTATTTGGTGGCGCGGGAACTTTCGATGCATCGACGGCGTGTTCCCGAACGCGAAAACATTGGAATTTTCGCGGCGTGTGCCAGCGCGATGCAACAACAGCGTTTGTTTTCCGGCATACCTCGTTCGGAGTATGTTGGCGCAGAACGAAACAGTTGATCGCAATTCGATCCGCGTTCGAACAAAAACGTTTTCCTTCGCTTAACGCATTCGCGATGTGCTGTGCGCCGCCACGGAACGCGTTGTGCTACCCGCGCTTTTCCGTTTCGTAACAGCGAGGTGATGTATGGGACAAAATTTGAATCGCATCGAACCGACCGTCATGGGCCCGAACGGAAAATGGCTTTCGGTGTCGGATCTTCCTGCGCCGGATACGAAACGCTGGGTTCCGCGCCGCAAGGCGGAAGTCGTTGCCGCGGTCCGCGGCGGCATCCTTTCGCTGGACGACGCTTGCGAACGCTATGCGCTGACGGTCGAGGAATTCCTGAGCTGGCAGCGCAATGTGGAGCGCTACGGTCTGCAGGGCCTGCGCGCCACGCATCAGCAGCAAGACCGCCGCGACGAAGACCGTGGCCGCAGCAGCAGCGGCCCGCACGAACACCACCATCACGCCTGAGCGTTTCAGGACCTGGTTTCAGGCCAGGGCGAGATCGACGGCCGACAGTGCGTGCAGCGTGGCAGTATCGTAGAGCGGGACGCTCGCGTGCTCGGCTTTCAGCAGAATGGGAAATTCGGTGCAACCGAGAATGACGCCTTGCGCGCCCCGGCGAACGAGCTTCTCCATGATCACGGTGCACACGGCGCGGGATGCGTCGTTGAAGTCGCCGCGCGTCAGTTCCTCATAGATGATGCGATGAAGCGTGGCGCGGTCGTCCGCATCGGGCGTCAGCACCTCGATGCCGAACTTCTTCGCGAGCCGGTCTGAGAGCACGCCTCCCTCTTCCATCGTATAGCGCGTACCGATGAGGCCGACGGTGCGAAAGCCGTCACGCCGGATCGCCGCGCCCAACGGATCGGCGATGTGCAGCAGCTTCACGCCCGATTTTTCCATCTCGCCGAACACCAGATGCATGGTGTTGCAGCAGAGCATGACGAAATCGGCCCCGCCGCCGGCCAGCGAACGGCAGATGCCTGCAAGTTCTTCTCCGGCTTCGCGCCAGCGGCCGGCGCTCTGCAATTGCGCCATCTCGCCGAAATCGACGGAATACATCAGCGTCTTCGCGGAATGCACGCCGCCCAGCCGCTTCTGCACTTCGCGATTGATGAGCTGGTAATAGACCGACGAGCTTTCCCAGCTCATGCCGCCGATCATGCCTATGGTTTTCATCCGGTGGGTCCCTTCACTGCCGCGAGACTAGAAGGGGCGATCCACCGGCGCTACGCCGTCGCGTGCATGGCAGCTTCGCTCTGCGCCAGAAGGTCGGCGAGGATGCGGCCGCATTCTTCGTCCCACACGCCGTCGAGCTTGGCGGTGCGGAAATGGCGCTGGAATGCCGTGACCACTTTGTCCACCGGCACGTCGACATCGGGCACAAGGCCGTAGCCGAAACGCGCCAGCGCTTTCTCGAACGGTTCGGTGAGCGCATGGAAGCCGCCAGCGGGCCACAGACCGATGCTGTATTCCGACAGGCATTTCCAGGGAAACAACTCGCCCGGATCTTCCTTGCGCGCGGGCGCGACATCGCTATGCGCCACGACGCGCGCGGGCGGAATGGGATGGCGCGCGAAGATTCCGCGCGACAGGTCAATCAGCGATGCAATCTGCGGATCGGTGAACGGCACATAGCCGAACTCATGGCCGGGGTTGACGATCTCGATGCCGATGGAGCGTGCGTTCACATTGCGCTCGCCTGCCCAATACGAAACGCCGGCATGCCAGGCGCGGCGCTCCTCGGGCACATGGCGATAGACGCGGCCATCGCGATCGATGGTGTAATGCGCGGAGACTTTGGCTGCGGGATCGGTGAGACGCGCAAGTGCTTCTTCACCCGTTTTCATGCCGGTGTAGTGCAGCACCAGCATATCGATGGGCGCGTTGCGCTCATCGTGATTGGGGGATGGACATTCGACGATGCGCAAGACCCTGCCCTCTTGGTTCAGACGTGATCGTGTCCGCCGACACGGCCCGGACGCCAATAGCCTTCGGCGGCGATACGGTCGCGTGCAAAGCCGCGGTCCAGCAAGCGGTGGCGAAGCGTCCGAACATTGCTTGTCTCGCCGATAATATAAGCGAAACCGCTGCCGTCCGGAAAAGCGAAGTTTTCGACGGCGTCGTAAACAAGTGGGTTCGGCCCGGCTTTCGCGCCGTTGCGGAACAGCCATGCGGTTTTGGCGTGGGTCTGGAGCGGAACGATATCGGCCTCGCTGTCCACCTCGATGAAGGCAAAGCCTTTTGCATCATGCGGAAGGCTTTCCAGCATGGCGAAGATGCCGGGGATGCAGGTTTCGTCGCCAGTGAAGAGATGCCAGTCGGCGGGGCGCAGATAAGTGTGCCCGCGCGGGCCGACGACATTTACGAAATCGCCGGGCTTGAGCGCGTCCAGCCATGGGGCGCTGGCGCCCTCGCCATGCAGCACGAAATCGATGGCAAGCGTGCACGCTTTGGGATCGTGCGTGCGGATGGTGTAATGGCGGCGCGCGATGCCGTCACCGGTGGGAATCTCCAGAACGACATCCTGCCCGCGCGTCCAGATCAGTTCGTCCAGATCGAAACCGGAGAATTCCACGCGCGCCATGCGCGGCGCGATCTGCTTCTTCGCCGTCACCGTAAGCGGCCAAACGCGGCGGCCTTTGCGGGCGATGAAATTGCCCACCGTTCCCAGAAGGCCGGTGTTCTGTTCCTGCCGGTCCATCGAACCCTCAGACAAAGATTTTGTAAGCGACGGTTTCACCGTCCGCGCGCTTCAAAGAGAACTCGGCGCCCTTCTCATGCTCGTCCACCAGCGCTTCGTAGAGACGCAGCGCGTTGCGGATGACTTCGGCATAGGACGCGGCTTCGGTTTTCTCTTTCAGCCGCGTCAGCCGGTCCATCGCTTGCGGCGGCATTTCGAGCTGCACGCGGGTGGTGGTGCGGCCCGACACTTCGTCGGCGCCGGTTTCCATCGCCTGCGCGGCCGCACGCATCGCCTCGGCAGCGGCATGCTTGTAATAGCGGCGGTGACCAGGACCTCTCATAAGACTCTCACTTTCCATTCGGGGCAGATGGCGGCGGCGTGACCACCACGGTCGGTTGCGGCGGCGGCCGCGGCCCGCCCGCCGGCCTCAGATCGAAATCGTAGTCGCCATAGGGACCGCGAAAATGATCGTGATGGTGATGATGGCGATGGGCGATGAACAGGAACGCCAGCACCGCCAATCCCAAAAACACGAAAGGCGACTTGAACACCGCCGCGATCACCGACACCAGAAGCGCGATGATCAGGATCGGGATCAGAAGTCCGAGCGCGGGCCACACCAAAAATGGAAAGCCGCCCCGGCGATGGCCCGACCTCCATCCGGAATGATGATAGTAGCCGTCTTCATATTCGCCGTAGCGCGGGCCGAAGCTTTCGCGCGCGGCGGCACGCACGCGCTCCTTGAAAGCGCGTTTGCGTTCGCGCCATTCCTCGCGCTGGCGGCGCCATTCCTCGCGTTGCGCGCGATGCGCGTCGCGGCGGCGCTTCCATTCTTCATATTCCGCGCGGTCGTCTTGCGGCTGCGCTTGCTCGCGCCCGTTATTGTCGTCGATGGGGAAATCGTCCCCCACACCAACACCGAATTTGCTCATTTGCGGCCCTCCCTTGAGCCCATCATCTTGCCATCAATATTTGATGACTCGGTCGCTGGACGTCAAGAGAGATCATCATATTTTGATGATTTTCGAACAAGCCTTTGAAATAACTAGGTTATCGTCGGGCCAACCTAGCGCGGGACTTCGATGGGCGGCCCGTCGCAATAGCGGTGGCCTTCGGCGCGGCAGCGTTCGTGATCGAGATAGCCCCGGATCGCGAACACCAGCCAGCCGCCGACGATCACGATGAGGAGGCCCGCGCCGATCATGACGAGCATGTTGCGGCGCGCGGCGTCTTCCTGCTCCCGATCATTTTTCGGATCGCTCATGGGTTGGTGAGATCGTTGCCGGGTGCGCCCGGACCGCCCAGGATCATGAACGTCGCCATGTCCCACGCATTGCGCATGCCGATGATCAGCAGCGTCACCAGCGCCGCCGCGATCAACTCCAGGCCGGCGCTTATATCTTTCACGAACATCAGCGCGGCGGAGACGCCGAGAAGCCCATACATCAGGACGGGAAAGATGCCGTACCAGCAGCGGTCGATGAGATCGATCTTGAGCGTGGTGATGCGCAAATAGACAATGATGCCGTAGATCACACCGGCCAATCCGCCGGTCCCGAGCAGAATCGCAAGAAACAGCGTATCCAGCGTCGGCACCATCAGGATCGCGGCGGCAACGACCACGCTGCCCAGATGCACGGTGGCCGGCGTAATGAAGCCGCGAATGCCGATCGTGCGCTTCTCGATGTTGCCCGCAAGCGTCGCCACCACGAAGGTTGCGCCCACCAGCGCGCCGGCCGCGCCGCCCATCATTATGTAGAAATCATGCCACGGTTCGAGATTGAGTTCGCTCATGCGCATCCCCCGATCGCGCTTATCTTATATCGCGTTCCCTGCGGACCGTCTCGTAAGCCGAGTTGATGGCCGCCAGCTTGTCGGTGGCAAGCTTGACGAATTCGGGCGGCACGCCGCGGCCGATGAGGCTGTCCGGGTGGTTCTCTTTCACCAAGAGGCGATAGGTTTGCTTGATCTCCTCCTCGCCCGCTTCATAGCTGATGCCGAGGATCACATAGGGATCGGCGGAATCCACGAAATGCGTGGCGCGAATGCGGCGATAGACGTTGGGCGAAAAGCCGAAGATCTCCGCGATATGCTCCATCAGCCGCGCTTCGCCGGGATGGAAGACACCATCGGCCTTCGCGATCTCGAACAGCCCGTCCATGATGTCTTCCAGCACGCCGGGGCTGGTGCGGAACATGCGGGCGATCTGCGTGGCATAGGCGTCGTAGCCGGCGGTGTCGCGGCGGGCCAGATCGAAGATGCGCTTGACGTTGGCCTGCTCCGACGGCGGCACCCGGAAGACGCGACTAAATGCTTCTTCTTCGTCGCGCGTAACGACGCCGTCGGCGGTTGCGATCTTGGCGCCGAGTGCGATGATGGCGATGGTGAAGGCGACGCCGGGCTCTTCGGGACGCTCGACCATGAAGCCGCCGCGATCGAACAGCACATGGCCCGCGAACGCGCCCGCCAGCGCGCCAATCGGTCCGCCGGCCAGGAAGCCTGCCGCCGCACCACCCAATTTTCCCCAGATGGACATGGGGCGAAGCATTAGGACAATGTGGGCGGAAATGCGACCGAAAGATCACCACCAAGGAAGAAGAATGTCTCACGCAGAGACGCAGAGCCGCAGAGAAAAACCACATGAAGCTGGGCAGGAATTTAGCGGTACCTTCTCTGCGGCTCTGGTCCGCACGCTGGCGCTGCGGACCTGCGTGACATACTTTTTATGAGCGGACGCTGGAATTTCTATGTCGATCGCGGCGGCACGTTCACCGATGTGGTGGCGCAGGCGCCGGACGGAACATTGTCCAGTCTGAAACTTCTTTCGGAAAACCCCGCCTATGACGACGCGGCGCTGGAAGGCATCCGCCGCTGCGTCGGCGTTCCCACCAATGCCGCGATCCCCGCAGAGCGGATCGGCGAAGTGCGCATGGGTACCACAGTCGCCACCAATGCGCTGCTGACCCGCGAAGGCGAGCGCACCGTGCTGGTGACGACGAAGGGCCTGCGCGACCAGTTGCGCATCGGCTATCAGCACCGGCCCAAGCTGTTCGCGCTGAAGATCGAGCTGCCGGACATGCTCTATGAAAGCGTGATCGAGGCCGATGAACGCGTGACCGCCGAGGGCGACGTGCTGACGGTGCTCGATGAAGCGACGCTGTGCCGCGATCTGGAAGCCGCGCGCAAAAGCGGCGTCGAATCCTGCGCCATCGTGTTCATGCATGGCTATCGCTTTCCCGCGCATGAAAAGCGCGCGGCGGAAATCGCGCACACGGTGGGTTTCGCGCAGGTCTCCACCAGCCACGACACCGTGCCCTTGATGAAATTCGTGTCGCGCGGCGATACCACGGTGGCGGACGCCTATCTGTCGCCGGTTCTGTCGCGCTATGCCTCGCGCATTTCGCGAGCGCTGGGCGATACGCGGCTGTTCTTCATGACCTCGAATGGCGGATTGGCCGCGCCGGATTTCTTCCGCGGCAAGGACGCCATCGTCTCCGGCCCGGCGGGCGGCGTGGTCGGCATGGCGGAGACGGCGAAAGATGCGGGCTTCGCCCATGCCATCGGCTTCGACATGGGCGGCACATCGACCGATGTGTCGCGCTTCGACGGACAGTTCGAACGCATCTACGAAACCGAAGTCGCGGGCGTGCGGTTGCGCGCGCCGATGATGGCGATCCACACCGTCGCGGCAGGCGGCGGTTCCATACTTCATTATGACGGCGCGCGCTTCCGCGTGGGACCGGACAGCGCGGGCGCCGATCCCGGCCCCGCCTGTTACCGGCGCGGCGGGCCGCTCACCGTCACCGATGCGAATGTGATGGTGGGGAAACTCAGCGGCGAATTCTTCCCGCACATCTTCGGGCCTAAAGTCGATCAACCGCTGGACGAAGAGGCGGTGCGCGCGAAATTCGCGGCGCTAGCGAAACAGACCGGGCAATCGGCGGAAGATGTGGCCGATGGCTTCATCCGCATCGCGGTGGAGAACATGGCCAATGCCATCCGGCGCATCTCGGTGGCGAAGGGTTATGACGCGCGTGACTACGCGCTCAACTGTTTCGGCGGCGCGGGCGGGCAGCATGCCTGTCTGGTGGCCGACGCGCTGGGCATGACGCGCATCTTTATCCATCCCTTCTCCGGCGTGCTGTCGGCCTACGGCATGAAACTCGCCAGACTGCGCGCGCTCAGGCAACGGGCCGTGGGACAAAAACTGGACGCCGCGCGGATGGCGTCGCTCGCGCAAACCGCCGATGAGCTGGCGCGCGCGGCGGAAGCGGAAATCAAGGCACAGGGCGCTGTTGCCACGCATGCGATCAAGCGCGCGCATATCCGTTACGAAGGCAGCGATACGACATTGCCGATCGCGCTGACGTCTCTTGACGAGATGGCGTTCACTTTCGCCGAACAGCATGCACGGCTGTTTGGTTTCGGGTTCGAAGGCAAAGGACTGATTGCGGAATCGGTTGAGGTTGAAGCCACAGATTCTCCTCCCCCGTTTACGGGGGGCGCTAGCGACAGAGTCAGCGTGCCGAGCGCAGCGAAGGCGGAGGGGCCCCCCTCCACCGCTTCGCGGTCCCCCTCCCCCGTAAACGGGGGAGGAAAGAAAGAAGCAAAGTTCTTCTCGCTCGGCACCTGGCACGATGCGTCTCTCTATAAAGTGCGCGATCTCACTGCCGGTGCTGTCGTTAGCGGCCCGGCGCTTCTGATCGAACCGCACCAAACCATCGTGGTCGAACCGGGCTGGCGTGCGGAGATCCGCGAGGATCATTCGCTGGTTCTCACGCGCGCCGCCGCCGCGAAAGCCGCGATCAACGCCACCACGGAGGCCGATCCGGTTTCGCTGGAAGTGTTCGCCAATCTCTTCATGGCGGTCGCCGAGGAAATGGGCGCGACGCTGCAGAACACTGCTTCTTCCGTGAACATCAAGGAGCGGCTGGATTTTTCCTGCGCGATCTTCGATGCCGATGGCGGGTTGGTGGCGAATGCGCCGCACATGCCGGTGCATCTGGGATCGATGGGCGATTGCGTCACCGCGATCATGAAGAAGCATCCCGCCATGCGCGACGGCGACATGTTCGTCACCAACGCGCCCTATGACGGCGGCACCCATCTGCCGGACATTACTGTGGTCGCACCGGTGTTCGTGGATGGCACAGCGCGGTTCTATGTGGCG
>Ga0207705_10000402_pt1 | contig 38093 bp, 29 predicted proteins | sample KBSC13metaG_FD_184314 | JGI IMG/M metagenome (GOLD analysis project Ga0207705, IMG submission 184314) | Corn rhizosphere microbial communities from Kellogg Biological Station, Michigan, USA - KBS C1-3 metaG (SPAdes) (version 2) | ecosystem: Host-associated > Plants > Roots > Rhizosphere > Soil ... | reverse complement strand
GCCTCGTCGTGGCCGAACTCGTGGCCGCCAACTCGGGCCTGGGCTACGCGATCCTGAAGGCGCAGCGCTTCCTGCTGACCGACAAGATCTTCGCCGGCATCCTGCTGATCGGCCTCGTGGGGCTGTTCACGGACCAGGCATTCCGCTGGCTGCACAAACGCTGTTTTCCCTGGCATCACCTGCGAGGCTGAACCATGACACCCAAGATTTCCGTACGCGGCCTGTACAAATATTACGGCAGCGGGGCCCGGCGCACGCTCGCGCTGCAGCACGTGGACCTGGACATCGCCGCCGGCGAGTTCGTGACCCTGGTCGGCGCCTCCGGCTGCGGCAAGTCCACCCTGCTGCGCACGATCTGCGGCCTGGAGGAATACGGCGAAGGCCGCATCGTCTGCAACGACCGCGACGTCGACGGCCCCGGCGCCGACCGCGCGATGGTCTTCCAGAGCTACAGCCTGTACCCGTGGCTGACGGTGGCCGGCAACATCCGCTTCTGCCGCCGCCTCGCGCACCACGCCGCCGCCACGTCGAGCGAAGTCGAAATTGCCAGCGGCCGCGCCGACGCCCTGATCGGCCTGATGGGCCTCTCGCACGTGGCGCATGCGTATCCGGCCGAGCTCTCGGGCGGCATGCAGCAGCGCGTGGCGATCGCACGGGCGCTGATGGCGCGCCCGGACGTGCTGCTGATGGACGAACCGTTCGGCGCGCTGGACGCGCAGACGCGCGAAGTGATGCACGACCTGATCCGCCACGTGTACCACCTGGAGAAGACCACCATCGTGTTCGTGACCCACGACGTCGAGGAGGCGATCTACCTGGGCGAGCGCGTCGTCGTGATGGCGCCGCGCCCGGGCCGCATCGATTCGATCGTCGACGTGCCGTTCGGCGCCAGACGCCACCAGGACCTCAAATTGTCGCCCGAATTCTCTGACCTGAAACGCCGGATCCTGAACCGCATCCGCGAGACCTCCGGCGTGAAGACCGACCTGGAGCAGCTCGAAAAACTCACCCGCACCGCACAAGACTGACGGAGACACCATGAACGTTACCGAACACTCCACCGAACCCACCTCCGACCTGGACCCGGCACGCGTGCTGTGGATCGAACGCTTTCCCGGCGGCGCGCACTGGTCGTACCGCGTACGGCGCGGCACCACGCTGCGCTTCATCGCCGTCGACGCCGGCGCCAACGCGTCCGTGCTGCTGTACCGCGCCGACGAGCGCATGGAGCGCCTCAACGTACCCGACACGCTGAAGGCCCAGCACACCGCGCACCTGACCGCGGGCCACGTGCTGTACTCGGACATGGGCCGCATCCTCGCCTCGATCCCGCGCGACACCGTCGGCTGGCACGACCCGCTGTGTGGCCTGTCGGACGCCGAGGGCATCGCCCGCCGCTACGGCGTCAGGCGCTACCAGGAACACCGCAACGCCATGCACCGCAACGGCAAGGACAGCCTGCTCGTCGAGATGGGCAAGTGGGGCCTGGGCCTGCGCGACCTCGTGCCCAACGTGAACCTGTTTTCGAAAGTGGCGGTGGACGCCGACGGACGTTTCCGCTTCGCCGAGAACCACGCGCAGCCGGGCGACTTCGTCGAACTGCGCTTCGAGATGGACACGCTGGTGCTGGTCTCGACCGCGCCGCATCCGCTCGACCCGCGCCAGGACTACGCACCCGGCAAGGTCGCCATCGTCGCCTGGGATTCCGGCCCGGCGGGAAGCGACGACCTGTGCCGCCTGTCGTGTCCTGAGAACGGGCGCGGCTATACCAATACCGAAATGATTTACCGCTGAGGAGACCGTCATGCAAACCCTGCGCGCAAGCACGCTCGATCCCGCCGCCGCCCTGGCCATCCACGACCTGCCGGCCGGCGAACCCTGGCTGCACGAGCTCAAACGCGGCCAGACGCTGCGCATCGTCGACCTGGAGGGCAACCAGGCTGTGGACACGATCTTCTACAACGCGGCCGACACGGCCGAAAGCTACAGCGTCACCGACACCCTGCAGCGCCAGGGCGGCATCTACCTGTCGACCGGTTCGGTGCTGTATTCGAACCGCGGCCGCCCGATGCTGTCCATCGTGGCCGACACCTGCGGCCGCCATGACACGCTGGGCGGCGCCTGCGCGGCCGAGAGCAATACGGTGCGCTACGCACTGCAAAAGAAATTCATGCACAGCTGCCGCGACAACTACCTGCTGGCTCTCGCACGCGCCGACAACGGCATGGACAAGCGGGACCTGGTCCCGAACGTGAACTTCTTCATGAACGTGCCGGTGACGGAAGCGGGCGGCCTGTCGTTCGAGGACGGCCTGTCCGCGCCCGGCAAATACGTCGAGCTGCGCGCGGAAATGGACGTGCTGGTGCTGGTCTCGAACTGCCCGCAGCTGAACAACCCGTGCAATGCCTACAACCCCACCCCGGTCCGCTTCGTGATCTGGGACGCCGCCTGAGAGAGCCGCCATGTTCGACAAGATCCTGATCGCCAACCGCGGCGAAATCGCCTGCCGCGTGATCCGCACCGCGCGCCGCCTCGGCATCAAGACCGTAGCCATCTATTCCGAGGCCGACGTCGAGTCGCTGCACGTGCGCCTGGCCGACGAAGCCGTGTGCGTGGGTCCGGCGGCAGCCGCCGAGAGCTATCTGTCGGCCGAGCGCGTGCTGGACGCCGCGCGCCAGACCGGCGCCCAGGCGATCCACCCCGGCTACGGCTTCATGAGCGAGAACGCCGGCTTCGCGGAAGCGTGCGCCGCGGCCGGCATCGTGTTCATCGGCCCGACGCCGAAGCAGATGCGCGACTTCGGCCTGAAGCACACGGCGCGCGAACTGGCGCAACAGGCCGACGTGCCGCTGCTGCCGGGCACCGGCCTGCTGGACGGCGTCGAGGCAGCACTCACGGAAGCGCGCCGCATCGGCTATCCCGTGATGTTGAAAAGTACGGCGGGCGGCGGCGGCATCGGCATGCGCCTGTGCCGCGACGACGACGAGCTGGCCGGCGCCTACGCGTCCGTGCGCCACCTGTCCGAGAATAACTTCAAGAACAGCGGCATCTACCTGGAAAAATTCGTGCAGCGCGCACGCCACGTCGAGGTGCAGATCTTCGGCGACGGCCGCGGCAACGTCGTCTCGCTGGGCGAACGCGATTGCTCCGTGCAGCGCCGCAACCAGAAGGTGATCGAAGAGACGCCCGCGCCGGGCCTGTCCGACGCGACGCGCCACGCGCTGGCCGCGACCGCCGTGCGCCTGGGTGCGGCGATCGACTACCTGTCGGCCGGCACCGTCGAATACGTACTGGATGCCGACACGGGCGCGTTCTACTTCCTCGAAGTGAACACGCGCCTGCAGGTCGAACACGGCGTGACGGAAGAAGTGTTTGGCGTCGACCTCGTCGAATGGATGATCCGTGCCGCTGCCGGCGAGCTCACGCTGCCCGCGCAGGCGTCGCTGGTGCCGAGCGGCCACGCGATGCAGCTGCGCGTGTATGCGGAAGACCCGGCACGCAACTTCCAGCCCTGCTCCGGCGTGCTGACGGCCGTGGAATTCGCGCCCGGCCTGCGCGTCGACACGTGGGTCGAGCGCGGCGTCACCGTGAGCCCCTATTACGACCCGCTGCTGGCCAAGCTGATCGTCAAGACGGACAGCCGGGAGGCATCGGTCGCCATGCTGTCGCGCGCACTGGAGACGTCGGGCATCGACGGCATCGAAACGAATCTCGCCTACCTCGCGCGCATCCTGCGCTACGGCGATTTCGTCGCGGGCCGCCAGATCACGCAGATGCTGGCCGCGATGGACTTCACGCCACACACGGTGGAAGTGCTGGACGGTGGCATCCAGACGACCGTACAGGACTACCCGGGCCGCCTGGGCCTGTGGGCCGTGGGCATCCCGCCGTCCGGACCGATGGACGCGTACGCACACCGCGTGGCGAACCACCTGCTCGGCAATGACATCGCCGCTCCGACGCTGGAAATGACCCTGCAGGGCGCCACGCTGCGCTTCAACTGCGACTGCACGATCGCGCTTGCCGGCGCCGACCTCGGCGCCAGCGTCGCCGGTGCGGAGGGAAAACGCGAACTCGCCAACTGGAGCGTGCACGCCATCGCCGCCGGCGAAACGCTGCGCTTCGCGGGCGTGCGCGGCGCGGGCGTGCGGGCCTACCTCGCGTTCGCGGGCGGCGTCGACGTGCCGGCATACCTCGGCAGCCGCGCGACGTTCACGCTGGGCCAGTTCGGCGGTCACGGCGGCCGCGCCGTGCGCGCTGGCGACATGCTCAAGCTGAAACCGGTGCCGGCGCGTCCTTGCGAACTCGCGCCCGCTGCGATCCCGACGTACGCGCACCATTGGGACATCGCCGTGCACTACGGCCCGCACGGCGCGCCGGACTTTTTTACCGACGACGACATCGCCATGTTCTTCGGCACGGACTGGCAGGTGCACTTCAATTCGAGCCGCACCGGCGTGCGCCTCGTCGGTCCCAAACCGCGCTGGGCGCGCACGGACGGTGGCGAGGCCGGCCTGCACCCGTCGAACATCCACGACAACGCCTACGCTATCGGCTCGATCGACTTCACCGGCGACATGCCCGTGATCCTCGGCCCGGATGGCCCGAGCCTCGGTGGCTTCGTGTGCCCCGCCGTGATCGTGTCGAGCGACCTGTGGAAGATGGGCCAGCTGAAGCCGGGCGACACCGTGCGCTTCCACCGCGTGTCCGTCGACCAGGCGGCAACCCTGCGCGCGGCGCTGGAAGCCGTGTTCGACCGCACGGACGCGGCGCCTGTGTGGGCGCCGCCGGCATCGAACGAGGGCCTCACGCAGCCGGCCGTCGCGGGCGAAGCGGCGCTGCCGGACGGCACGCGCGTCGTGTTCCGCCGCGCCGGCGACGATTACCTGCTGGTGGAATTCGGCGACCTCGCGCTGGACATCAACCTGCGCTTCCGCGTGCACGCGCTGATGTGCGCGCTGGAAGACGCGCGGCTGGATGGCGTCGTCGACCTCACGCCCGGCATCCGTTCGCTGCAGATTCACTTTGACCACCGCAAGCTGTCGGCCACGCGGCTGCTGGAACAGGTCGGCGTGCTGCTCGCGGCGCAGGGCCCGGTCGAGGACATGGTGGTCCCGTCGCGCATCGTGCACCTGCCGCTGGCCTGGAACGATACGCAGACCCGGCTCGCGATCCAGAAGTACGAGACGACTGTGCGTCCGGACGCGCCCTGGTGCCCCAGCAACATCGAATTCATCCGCCGCATCAACGGCCTGGCGTCCGTGAGCGATGTGTACGACGTCGTGTTCAAGGCCAGCTACATGGTGCTGGGCCTGGGCGACGTCTACCTCGGCGCGCCGGTCGCAACGCCGGTCGACCCGCGCCACCGTCTCGTTACGACGAAGTACAACCCGGCGCGCACGTGGACGCCGGAAAACGCGGTCGGCATTGGCGGCGCCTACCTGTGCGTGTACGGCATGGAAGGCCCGGGCGGCTACCAGTTCGTCGGCCGGACAGTCCAGATGTGGAACCGCTACCGCCAGACGGCCAGCTTCCGCGACGGCAAACCGTGGCTGCTGCGCTTCTTCGACCAGATCCGCTTCTATGAAGTCAGCGAGGAACAGCTGCTCGACCACCGGCGCGACTTCCCGCTCGGCCGCTTCGACGTGCGCATCGAGGAGACGACGTTCTCGCTGGCCGACTACAACGCCTTCCTGGCACGCGAGGCAGACTCCATCACCGCGTTCAAGACGAGCCAGCAGGCCGCGTTCGAGGCCGAGCGCGAACGCTGGCGCACGAGCGGCCAGGCCACATGGGTCAGCGAGGAAGCCGGTCTGGATGCCGGCGAACTGGCCGACCTGCCCGCCGGCAGCCAGTATCTGTCGGCCGTCGTGCCGGGCAGCGTCTGGAAGATCGTCGTGCCGCCCGGCGCCACCGTGCGCGAAGGCGACACGCTGGCCATCTTCGAATCGATGAAGATGGAAATCCCCGTCGTGGCCACCGCCGACGGCGTGCTGGCCGAATGGCTCGTCAGCGAGGGCAAGCCCGTCGCCGCCGGCCAGCGCATCGCCATCTTTACTGCAGCCCCCTGAACCAGCCCACCATCATCCAAGACAAGGAGCCCCACATGCACGACAAGAAGATCATCCTCGCCATCGCCACCCTGCTGCTCGCCGGCGCCGCCCAGGCCGAAGACGCCCCGGCGCCCGCATTCACGGGTCACGTCGACCTGGTCAACAAATACGTCCTGCGCGGCGTCACGACGACCTACGGTCCCGGCCTGCCGGGCCTCGGCAACGAAGGCGCCGACGCGCCGGAATCGAGCAAACCCGCGCTGCAGTGGGGCGTGGACTGGACCCACCCGTCCGGCGTCTACCTGGGCTATTGGGCCTCGCAGATCAACTACTCGTACAAGCGCCTGGCCGAGTCGTACACGAACCGCGCCGTCGCCAGCTTCCAGGACAAGAAGTCGATCGAGAACGACTTCTACGGCGGCTACAACGGCAAGGTCGGCGACTTCGGCTACACCGTCGGCCTGACCGGCTACTACTACCTCAACGGCGGCGACTCCAATGCGTTCGAGACCAAGCTGGGCGCCAGCTACGGCATCTTCAGCGCGACGGCGCAGACGCTGCTCAAGGACGTCGTCTGGGGCAACAAGGGCGATACCTACTGGACCCTCGGCGCCAGCCAACCGGTCGCCTACGACATCACCCTGTCCGCCACGCTCGGCTTCTACACCTACCACAAGGAAGGCCGCTACCTGGGCACGGTCGACACCCTGACGGGGACCGCCTGCGCCGCCGGCACGAGCTTCATCGTCAACGGCTGCTTCGCGGGCGGCGCGCCGTCATCGAGCGGCTGGCGTCATCTCACCGTCGGCTTCACCCAGCCGATCGGCGCCAGCGGATTCACGTGGGGCCTGCAAGGGCTGATCGGCGGCGACAACCGCTTCGGCGTGAAGCAGGGCAACCGCCTGCTGGCATCGCTCAGCTACGGTTTCTGATCCACCCATTCGCGAGACATCATGACGATCATCGACACCCACGCCGCCTATTTGAGCGGCGCATCGACGCCCAGCGGCTGCATCGAGCAGGTGCTGGCGCGCATCGCCGCCGCCGACCGTCCCGAGATCTGGATCAGCCGCGTGGCCGACGACGCGCTGCGCGCGCAGGCACGCGCGCTGGACGCCGTGCTGGCGGCCGAAGGCGCCGCCGCGCTGGCGCGCCTGCCGCTGCTGGGCATCCCGTTCGCCGTCAAGGACAACATCGACGTCGCCGGCATGCCCACCACGGCTGCCTGCCCCGGCTTCGCGTACGTACCCGACCAGTCGGCACCCGTGGTGGACAAGCTCGTCGCGGCCGGCGCCCTGCTGGTCGGGAAGACGAACCTGGACCAGTTCGCGACGGGCCTCGTCGGCACGCGCTCACCGTACGGCGCCGTGCGCAATGCCATCGACCCTTCCTATGTGTCGGGCGGTTCCAGCTCCGGCTCGGCCGTCGCCGTCGCACTGGGCATGGCCGCCTTCTCGCTCGGCACGGACACGGCCGGCTCCGGCCGCGTGCCGGCCGGCCTGAATGGTATCGTGGGCCTGAAACCCACGCGCGGGCTGCTCAGCACGCGCGGCGTGGTGCCCGCGTGCCGTACGCTCGATTGCGTGTCCGTGTTCGCGGTCGACGTCGCCGACGCGTGGAAGGTGGTGCAGGTCGCGGCCGGCTACGATGCGCAGGACCCGTATTCGCGCCGCATCCCGCCGCAGGGCGTGCGCCGGCGCGGCTACCGCATCGCCATGCCCGCGCAGCTGGAATTCTTCGGCGACACCGCCGCGCAAGCGGCCTTCGAGTCCACCCTGGAGCGCCTGCGCGACCTGCCCGGCTGCACGTTCGGCACGGTGGACTACACGCCGTTCCGCGACGCCGCCGCCCTGCTCTACCAGGGTCCGTGGGTGGCCGAGCGCCATGCGGCGGTCGGTGCCTTCATCGACACGCAGCCCGACGCCGCGCATCCGGTGGTGGCCGGCATCGTCGGCCAGGCCAACGGCTACGACGCCACGGACGCGTTCCAGGGTCAGTACAAGCTGGCGGCGCTGCGCCGTGCGGCCGAGGCCGCGCTGGCGGAGTACGACTTCCTGCTCGTGCCCACGACGCCGACCATGCACCGCATCGCCGACGTGCTCGAACGCCCGGTGGAACTGAACTCGCAGCTGGGTTATTACACGAACTTCGTGAACTTCTTCGACATGGCCGCGCTGGCCGTTCCGGGCTTGCCGCGCGCGGACGGCCTGCCGGCCGGCGTCACGCTGATCGGCCCCGCCGGCAGCGACCACCTGCTGGCGACGGCGGCAGCAAAGCTGCTCGGCGGTGCGGATGCGACTGCGCTGGCGTCCGATCCGTTGCCCTTCAGCGAGCCCACCGTGCAGGTGGCCGTCGTCGGCGCCCACCTGGAAGGCCAGCCGCTGAACTGGCAGTTGCTGGAACGGGGCGCGCGCAAGGTGGCGGCCACGCAGACGGCGCCGCGCTACCGCCTGTACGCGCTGCCGGGCACGACGCCGCCCAAGCCGGGCCTGGCCCGCGTCGACGGCGACGGCACGGCGATCGCGATCGAGGTGTGGGAACTGCCGCTGCGCCGCTTCGGCGAATTCGTGGCCGAGATCCCGCAGCCGCTGGGTATCGGTTCGCTCGAGCTGGCGGACGGGCGCTGGGTCAAGGGATTCATCTGCGAACCGGCGGCGATTGCGGGTGCGACCGACATCAGCGCATTCGGCGGGTGGCGCGCCTACCTCGCCAGCATCGCGTAATTCAACGTAGGGTGGGCACCCGTGCCCACCCTACGCCAACGCATTCACTCCGGCGTCGCGATGCCGCTGCTGCGCCAGCCACGCCGCCACCTGCTCCGCCCTGCGCTGCACGGCCTCGTCGAAGCCATGTTCGGCCAGCAGCGCCACGCCGTTCGTGCGCCCCAGCACGCCCGGCTCCAGCACCAGCCCGCCATCGCCGCCGCGCACGATGCGCCACGGCGCCAGCGCATCCGCCAGCAGGGAGCCCAGCACGAGGTTGTGCGACGACACGACCACCAGCGCATGCCGCGCCAGTTCGTCGACGACGGCCGCCGCGGCCGACACGGATTCCTCATGGTTCGTGCCGCGGAAGATCTCGTCGACGAGGCAGACGACGGTCTGCTCCCCGCGCGCACGCTCCAGCATCGTCCGCGCACGCGCCAGTTCCGCGATGTACAGACTCTGGCCGCCGAGCAGCGAGTCCTCGTTCTGCATGCTGGCCACGACCGGCAGCGCCGGCAGGCTGGCCTGCTGCGCGTAGCTGAAACCGAATGCGCGCGCAACGATGAGGTTCAGCCCCAGCATGCGCAGCAAGGTGCTTTTACCGACGCCGTTCTGGCCCGACAGGAACGCGCCCTTGCCGTCCAGCGCCACGGACAGGCCGCGCGACTCGTCGAGCAGCGGATGCACGCCGCCGTCCAGCACCAGCGTGCGCGCCGCAGTGCGCGTGACCCAGCACCACGTTGGCTGATCTCGCAGATGCCGCGCCAGCGCGACGTCGGCTTCCAGCTCCGCGCACAGCCAATAGCACTCGCGTAGAAAATCGCGTCGGCCGAAGACCCTGCCAAGCGTGCGGTAGTAATGGCGCACGTCGGCCGCGCTGAACCAGTCCGCGTAGTCGCGCAGGATGGGCGTGCCGGAGCCGGACCATATCGAGCGCTCCAGCGCGCGGCTCAGGCGTCCGGCCGGCGTGCCGCGTCCCGTGAACGGTTCCGCCAGCGCGAGACCGCTGCCGTCCAGCAGAGAACAGGCGCGCAGCAGTATCTGCAGCGCGCGCAACGAGCGTGTCCAGCGGCCGACGAGGTCATGGTAGCGCAGGCGCACCGTCACGAGGAAATACATGGCGACACCCCCGCCGAGCCAGCCCCATGGCGACACAAGCACTGCCGCAACGATCGACGCGGCCAGCAGCACAGGGAGCCAGGGCAGCCAACCGACCCAACCGGGGCGGGCCGGCGGCGTGTCCGCGAACAGCAAGGTGGCCACGTCGATGTCCGCATGGCGCAGACAGGCCAGCTTGCGCCGCAGGGCGTCCAGCTGCGCAGGATCGTCCAGCAGCGCCTGCACGCGCGCCCGCCGCGCCGCCACGGCGTCGTCGTCCAGGCCGCCGCGCAGGTCGCGCTCCAGCACCTGGCGTCCGAAGATACTCGTGCCGGCCGCGAAGCCGTCCGTGTAGCGCGGCAGCAGCAGGTCGCGCCAGGTCGCGTCGTCCACGACGTCGCCGGCATCCGGCGGGACGGCGGCGCTCAGCGCGGCCACCTCGTCCGGCGTGAACAGCTGGGCGTCCGGCTCGGTGTCGTAGGGTGCCAACAGACGGGACAAGAATGAACTCACGCGCGACTTTCCTCGGCAGCGCCGGATTATTGTTGGCAAGAAAGTATGGCTGTTTTCCAGAATATCAAGACCGTCATGTCAAACCGTCCGCACTGTCCGTCCGGACCGGGCGCGGACAGTCGCGGACGCGGCCGTGTCCGCCGCCCACCCGAATGAAATCAAGAACTTATGAACTGGCATGGATCGTGCGAATGCAACACTGTCCACCAATCCGTGTCCACATCATGATCCGCGATACATCCGAACAAGACGCCGTCCTCGCGCCGCCCCCGGGCCAGAAGCTGAAGCGCCGCGCGCTCTGGATCGGCAGCGCTGTCCTCGTCGCCGCCCTGTGCGCCGGCCTCGTGTCGACGTGGCGCGGCAGCGAAGCGTCCGTCAGCGCGGCGCGCCTGCGCATCGCCGAGGTCACGCGCGGGACGCTCGTGCGCGACGCCTCCGTCAACGGCAGAGTCGTGGCTGCCGTCAGCCCGACCCTGTACGCCAAGGCGGCGGCCACCGTCAACCTGAAGGTCGCCGCCGGCGACACGGTGAAGAAGGGCCAGGTGCTGGCCGTGCTGGAATCACCCGACCTGACAGACGTGTTGAAACGCGAAGTATCCGCCTACGAAGGCCTGAAGGCCGAAGTGGCGCGCCAGCAGATCCTGTCGCGCAAGCAGAAGTTGCTGGCCCGGAGGGACGCCGACACCGCCGAGATCGACCGCCTGTCGGCCCAGCGCACGCTGGAACGCTACGACAGCGTGGGCCAGGTCGGCATCATCGCGAAGAACGATTACCAGAAAGCGAAGGATGCGCTGCAGTCGGCCGAGATCCGCGCGAAGCACGCCTCGCAGGCCGCCGTGCTGGAGGGAGAAGACGTCGCGCTCGCGTTGAAGACGAAGATGAACGACCTGGAACGCGCGCGCCTGTCGCTGGAAGAAGCGCAGCGTCGCGTCGACGAGCTGACGGTGCGCGCGCCCGTCGACGGCTTCATCGGCACCCTGAACGTGCAGGACCGCATGGTGGTCGCCGCGAATGCGCCGCTGATGACGCTCGTCGACCTGTCCCGGCTCGAGGTCGAGATCGAGGTGCCGGAAACCTATGCGGCCGACCTGGGCCTGGGCATGAACGCCGAAGTGACGCTGCCTTCGGGCAGCGCGACCGGCAAGCTGTCGGCGCTGTCGCCGGAAGTCGTCAAGAGCATGGTGCTGGCGCGCGTGCGCTTCGACGGCGCACAGCCGAAGGGCCTGCGCCAGAGCCAGCGCGTGACGGCGCGCCTGCTCATCGAGGAAAAGCCGAACGTGCTGATGGTGCCGCGCGGCCCGTTCGTCGAAAGCGAGGGTGGACGCTATGCCTACGTCGTGCGCGACGGGATCGCCACGCGCACGCCGATCCGGATGGGCGCCACGAGCATCTCCGCCGTCGAAATCCTCTCCGGCCTGAAGCAGGGCGACAAGGTGGTGGTGGCCGGTACCGACGCATTCAACAACGCCCAACGCATCTCGATCAACCAGTAACCCACAAAGGACCAGCCATGCTGCGCATGACCAATCTCTCCAAGGTATACCGCACCCACATGATCGAGACGCACGCGCTGCGCGGCTTCGAGATCGAAGTGCGCGAAGGCGAATTCGTCACCGTGACCGGCCCGTCCGGCTCGGGCAAGACAAGTTTCCTTAACATCGCGGGCCTGCTCGAGGAATTCACGTCCGGCGAATACATCCTCGACGGCGTCAACGTGAAGGGGCTGGACGACAACGCCCGTTCGCGCCTGCGCAACGAAAAGCTGGGCTTCATCTTCCAGGGCTTCAACCTGATTCCCGACCTGAACCTGTTCGACAACGTCGACGTCCCGCTGCGCTACCGCGGCTTCAACGCGTCCGAGCGCAAGAAGCGCATCGAGGACGCGCTGTCCAAGGTCGGCCTGGCCTCGCGCATGAAGCATTATCCCGCCGAGCTGTCCGGCGGCCAGCAGCAACGCGTGGCCATCGCGCGCGCCCTGGCCGGTTCGCCCAAGCTGCTGCTGGCGGACGAACCGACCGGCAACCTCGATACGCAGATGGCGCGCGGCGTGATGGAACTGCTGGAAGAGATCAACGCGGCCGGCACGACGATCCTGATGGTCACGCACGACCCGGAACTGGCCGTGCGCACGACGCGCAACGTGCACATCATCGACGGCCGGGTGTCGGACCTCGTGCGGCGCGGCCCGACGCTGGTCGACGCCAGGGCCGCCACGGCACCGGTATAAGGAGACGACCATGTTCGGCTATTACTTCAGGCTCGGCGTGCGCAGCCTGCGCCGCAACCCCGCGCTCACGGCGTTGATGGTGCTGACCTTGGCGGTGGGCGTCGCGGCCAGCGTGTCCACCTTGACGATCCTGCACATGATGTCGAGTGACCCGATCCCGCAGAAGAGCAGCCGGCTGTTCGTGCCGCTGATCGACAACGGCCCGGTCGAAGGCTATACGCCGGGTGAGGATCCGGAAGACATCCAGATCAGCTACAAGGACGCCCTCAACCTGCTCAAGGGTGGCCAGGGCGTGCGCCGCACGGCGCTGTACGGCGTCTCCGCGCCGGTCCAGCCACCGCGCGCGGACATCCAGCCGTTCAACCTGACCGGCCTCGCCCCCACGCGCGACTTCTTCGCCATGTTCGACGTGCCCTTCCTGCACGGCCAGGCCTGGACGGAGCAGGACGATGCGCGCGGCGCCGACGTCGTCGTCCTCAGCCGCGAGATCGCCGAAAAGCTGTACGGCGACGCCGATCCCGTCGGCCAGCGCATCGCACTGATGGGCTTCCCGTTCACCATCGTGGGCGTGATCGACAACTGGATGCCGCTGCCGCGCTTCTATCGCCTGAACGGCGGGGTGCGCTACGGCGCCGGCGAGGAATTCTTCATTCCGCTCGCGACGTCGATCCGCCACGAGGTCACGCACAACGGCAGCATGAGCTGCTCCTCCAATGCCGGCGCGGGCTTCGCCGCGCGCCTGGCGTCGGAGTGCACGTGGATCACCGTGTGGTTCGAAACCGCATCCGCCGGCGACCGTGCCGAGCTGCAGACGTGGCTCGACAACTACGCCGCCGACCAGCGCAAGCTGGGCCGCCTGAAGCGCAATGCGCAGAACCGCCTGTACGACGTGCCGGAATGGCTGGTCTACACGAAGGTCGTCGGCAAGGACAGCAAGCTGCAGACCTGGCTCGCCTTCGGCTTCCTCGCGCTGTGCCTCGTGAATACCATCGGCCTGCTGCTGGCCAAGTTCTCCGTACGCGCCGCCGAGATCGGCGTACGCCGCGCTTTAGGCGCCTCGCGCGCCGAGATCTTCCGCCAGTTCCTCATCGAGACGAGCGTCGTGGGCCTCGTCGGCGGCGTGCTCGGGCTCGTGCTCGCGTTCGGCGCCCTCGCCCTCATCGGCATGCAGGGCAAGCAGACCGCGGCCGTGGCCCACATGGACTGGCAGATGCTGATCCTCACGTTCGTGATCTCGGTCGGCGCCGCCATCCTCGCGGGCCTGTTGCCGACCTGGCGCGCCTGCCAGGTCACGCCGGCCATCCAGTTGAAGTCCCAATGAGATCGCAGTAAGGAGAACCCGTCATGGAAATCCGCCCCATCCTGTCCGCGCTGTTGCGCAGCAAGACCGGTCCGATCCTGGTCGCGCTGCAGGTCGCCCTGAGCCTCGCGATTTTGGCCAATGCCGCGCACATCGTCAACGAACGGCGCGCCGTCGCCGCGCGGCCGTCCGGCCTCTCGGACGAGCACGCGGCGTTCTACATTACGGTGCGCAACCTGGCGAACGACACGCCCGAACAGCAGCTCGCCAACATCAAGCGCCAGACGGCCGTATTGCGCACCGTGGGCGGCGTCAAATCGGTGGCCAATGTGAGCCAGATGCCGCTGTCGCGCAACGGCAGCAACTCGAGCGTGGCCGTCGACCCGCGCCAGGACAAGCCCAGCGCCACCGCCTCGACCTACGTGTCGGGCGATTCCCTCGTGCAGACCTTTGGCCTGAAACTGGTCGAGGGGCGTGACTTCCTGCCGCCGGAACTCCTCGACGTCAACGGGGAAACCACGTCCGATCCGCCGCCGCAGGTCATCCTGACGAAACCGCTCGCGGACAAGCTGTGGCCGAACCAGTCGGCGATCGGCAAGACGATGTACTTCGGCACCGGCAAGGACGCCCGCGGCACGCAGGTGGTCGGCGTCGTCGAAGCCCTCATGAGCGCCCATGGCGAGGTCGGCGAGCGCGGTGACCATTCCGTGATCATCCCGGCGCGCCTGTACGGCAGCGAACCGGTCATCCTGTACGCGATCCGCACCGAGCCGGGCCAGCGCGACCGCGTGATGAAGGAAGCGGAGGACGCCCTGCGCAAATCGTCGGCCACGCCGATGATCACGAAAATGAAAACCGTCGACGAAGACCGCAAGGACCGCTACCGTGCCGACGTCGCGCTGCAGTGGATGCTGGTCACGGTGAGCGTGCTGCTCCTCCTGATCACCGCGAGCGGCATCGTCGGCATGGCCAGCCTGTGGGTCACACAGCGCCGCAAGCAGATCGGCGTGCGCCGCGCACTGGGCGCGAAGAAGACCGACATCCTGCGCTACTTCATCGCGGAGAACTTCATGATCACGAGCGCCGGCGTGTTCGGCGGCGTCGCGCTGGGCCTGGCGCTGAACCAGCTCCTCGTCAGCAAGCTGGAAATGGCGCGGCTGCCGGCCGGCTATCTCGTGTTCGGCGCCCTCGGCTTCTGGCTGCTGGGCGTGCTGGCGGCGTACGGTCCGGCATGGCGCGCGGCCAGCATTTCGCCGGCCACCGCGACGCGCAGCGTCTGACCCGGCGGTGATATGCTAGCGGGCATGCCTACCGTATTGATCATCGATGACAACGCCGCCGTCGGCATCGCGCTCGACGTCCTGTTTTCGCTGCACGACATCGCGTCGCTGCGCGCCGCCTCGCCCGAGGAAGGCCTCGCCCTCCTCGCGCATGAGCCGGTCGACCTGGTCATCCAGGACATGAACTTCACGGCCGACACCACGTCGGGCGAGGAAGGCGTGGCGCTGTTCCGCCAGATCCGCAAGCTGTACCCGGACCTGCCCGTGATCCTGCTGACGGCGTGGACGCACCTGGACGCGGCTGTCGACCTGGTCAAGGCCGGCGCCGCCGACTACCTGTCCAAGCCGTGGAACGACGACCGCCTGCTGGCGACGGTGACGAACCTGATCGAACTGGGCCAGGCCAACCGCGCGCTGGGCCAGCGCCTGCAGCGCGAGCGGCGCGCGCGGCACGAACTGGAACAGAACTTCGACCTGCGCGGCCTCGTCTGGGCCGACCCGGCCACGGAACGCGTGCTGAGCCTCGCCTGCCAGGTGGCGCGCGCCGACGTGCCGATCCTGGTCACGGGGCCGAACGGCACGGGCAAGGAACGCATCGCCGAGATCATCCAGGCCAATTCCATGGTGCGCGACGGCCCGTTCGTCGTGTTGAACTGCGGCGCCCTGCCCTCGGAACTCATCGAGGCGGAACTGTTCGGCGCGGACGCCGGCGCGTACACGGGCGCCTCGAAGGCGCGCGAAGGCAAGTTCGAGGCGGCCGACGGCGGCACGCTGTTCCTCGACGAGATCGGCAACCTGCCGCTGGCAGGCCAGATGAAACTGCTGCGCGTGCTGGAGACGGGCCGCTTCGAGCGCCTCGGCTCGAACCGCGAGCGCCAGGTGAAGGTGCGCGTGATCAGTGCGACGAATGCCGACCTGTCGTCGATGATCCGCGCCGGCACCTTCCGCGAAGATCTGTACTATCGCCTGAACGTGATCGAACTGAAGCTGCCGGCGCTGGCCGCGCGTCCGGGCGACATCCTGCCGCTGGCGCACGGCTTTCTCGCGCCCGGCAAGACTTTGCATCCGGGCGCGGAAGCCGCGCTGCTGGCGCACGCCTGGCCGGGCAATGTGCGCGAACTGAAGAACGTGATGGCGCGCGCGAACCTGCTGGCCCAGGGCAACGTGATCAAGGCGGCCGACCTTGGCCTGCCGCTGCCCACCCATGCCGCACTTGATGCGGAACCGGACCGCGAAGCCATCACGCAGGCGCTGGTGCGCGCGGGCGGCGTGATCGCGCAGGCGGCCGCGGAACTGGGGCTGTCGCGCCAGGCCCTCTACCGCCGCATGGAGCGACTGGGCATCGCCCGCGTTTCATGAAATTCCGGCTGTCCCTCGTCACCCGCTGGTCGGCCCTCGTCGGCACGCTGCTGGCGGTCGGGATCCTGATCGCGCTGGCGCTCGATCACCTGCTGCCCGGCCAGCCGCTGGCCGTGCTGGGCATCTGCCTGGTGTGCGTGGTGCCGATTGCGATCATCACCCTGCGTTCGCAGGTCCAGCCCATCCTGTCGCTGTTCCGCGCCCTCGAAGGCACGGTCACCAGTTACCGCGACGGCGATTTCTCGTTCAGCCTGCACTGGCCTCAGAACGACGAACTGTCGGACCTCATCGCCGCCCACAATGCGCTGGGCGAAGTGCTGCGCGAGCAGCGCCTGGACCTCGTGCAGCGCGAACTGCTGCTCGACACGATGGTCCAGAACACGCCCGTCGCCATGCTGCTCGTGACGGAACCTCCGGGCGCGGCCGGGCGCGTGATCGTCTACGCCAACGTGGCCGCGCGCCAGCTGCTGTTCGGCGGCCACAAGCTGGAAGGTCACGCGCTGCACGACGTGCTGGACAAGACGCCGGCGCTCGTGGAGGCGCTGGCGCGCGGCGGCGACGGCCTGTTCACGGCCGGCGACGGCGAAGAGGAAGAGGTCTATCACCTGGCACGGCGCAACTTCAGCCTGAACGGCCGGCGCCACGAACTCCTGCTGCTGCGCCAGCTGACGGCCGAACTGCGGCGCCAGGAAGTGCAGACCTGGAAAAAAGTCATCCGCGTCATCAGCCACGAATTGAACAATTCCCTCGCCCCGCTCGCATCGCTCGCGCACTCGGGCACGGAGCTGGTGCGGCGCGGCCAGACGGAGCGCCTGCCGCAGATCCTGCAGACCATCGGCGAGCGCACGCGCCACCTGGAGAGCTTCATCCTCGGCTACGCGCGCTTCGCCAAGCTGCCGACCCCGCGCCTCGAACCGATCGCCTGGGCCGACCTCGTCGCAGGCCTCGCTAGCCAGGTCGCGTTCCGCCTCAAGGGCGAGCTGCCGGAGACGCCGGCCCGCATCGACCGCGCCCAGATGGAACAGGCGCTGCTCAACCTGCTGAAGAACGCCCACGAATCCGGTTCGCGCCCGGACGACGTCGAGCTGCACGTGCGGCGGGTGCAGGACGTGGTACGTATCGATGTCCTCGACCGCGGCACCGGCATGAATGACGCCGTGCTGACGAACGCTCTCGTCCCGTTCTACTCCACCAAACGCAGCGGCACGGGCCTGGGCCTGGCCCTCGCGCGTGAAATCGCCGAGGCGCACGGCGGCCGCATCACCCTCGGCAACCGCGAAGGCGGCGGCCTGGCCGTCACGCTGATCCTACCTGTCCAGCCGGAGGGCGCAGCGCCGGTTTGAACGCCGTTCTTCGTACTTGCGCACACGATGAACGACGTTGCAATCCCCAGAATGTTTGGCCGATATGCACGATCGTGCGATACTCCCGGTTTCGTTGTCGTTGGAGTATCCCGAAGCATGATGCGACTCTCGCTCTTTTGCATGGCCCTGCTTACGCTCGTCGGTTGTGTCCAGTCCCCCTCATCCCGCACCGCCGCCGCGCCCGCCCAGCCGCAGCCGCAGCAGCCGGGCCAGGACTGCGCGCCGCCCGTCTATCCGGCCGAAGCCCTGCAGGCACGCATGAGCGGCGTGTCGACGATGGCCTTCCTCGTCGGCAGCGACGGCGCCGTGCGCGAGGCGCGGCTGCTGAAGTCGAGCGGCCATGCGATCCTCGACCAGGCGGCGCAGGCCGCGCTCAGGCTGTGCCGCTTCACGCCGGCGGTCAAGGATGGCCAGCCGGTTGCGGCTTGGCGGCCCATCCAGTACGCGTGGGCGCTGCCGTGACGAACGCCAGGGATCCCCGCTTTTCCCGGCCGGGTCACCCGCCGGCCACGATCACCGAGTTCGAAGGCGTGCGCTCGCTGCACCTCGGCACCTCGTGGGTCCAGGGCGCCATGCGGCTCGCGCGGCCGGATGCGATCGAACTCGAATACGTCCAGATGATGATGATGTGGATGCTGTTCCTGCCCGACCCGCGCCGCATCGTCCAGCTGGGCCTCGGCAGCGCCGCGCTGACCAAGTTCTGCCACAAGAGCTTCCCGCAGGCGCGCGTGACGGCCGCCGAGCTGAATCCGAACGTGATCGCGATCTGCCACGAATACTTTGGCCTGCCGCCGAACGACACCCGCCTGGACGTGCGCGAGATGGACGCGCTCGATTTCGTGCTGGACGCATCCAACCACGGCACGGTCGACGTGCTGCAGGTCGATCTGTACGACGAGGAGGCGCGCGGCCCCGTGCTCGACACACCCGAGTTCTACGCGGGCTGCGCCGCCTGCCTGAAGGATGGCGGCATCATGACCGCCAACGTGTTCGGCGATTTCGCCAACTACGACCGTAACCTGGAGGCGATGGAAGACGCGTTCGACGCCGTCGTCTGGCTGCCCGAGGTCCACGATGCCAACATCGTCGTCATCGCGTTCAAGGACGCGCCGCAGATCGACTTCGCCGAGTTGTACGCACGTGCCGGCGAGATCAAGCGGCGCTACAACCTCCCTGCGAAGAACTGGGTCAACGGCCTGAAGGAGTGGATGCGCGACCATACGGGCTGATCGTGCGCCGGCCCGGCGCGGGTCGGGCTAGCATGGGGCATGACCGCTCCCGACATCTCCGTTCTCCACACCGCGCGCCTGCGGCTCGTCGTGCCGCACGCGCGCCACACGGCCGCATTCACTGCGCTGCACGCGGACCCGTACACGATGCGCTACATCGGCGACGGTCGCCCGCTCGACCGGATGGACGCCTGGATGCATCTGGCCATGCTGATCGGGCACTGGCAGATGCGCGGCTACGGCGTCTGGATCGTCGAAGACGCCGGCGACGGCAGCTTCGTCGGACGCGTCGGCCTGTTCCATCCCGACGGGTGGGACGAGCCGGAACTCAACTGGATGATCGTACCCTGGCTGCGCAACCAAGGCCTCGCCACGGAAGCGGCGCAGGCCGCGCGCGACGCCGCGTTCGGTGCGCTGGGCTTGCAGAGCATGGTCAGCCTGGTCCGGCCCGGGAACGAGGCATCGCGCCGCGTGGCCATGAAGGTCGGGGCCACACCCGCGGAGACGGTGAGCTTTCCGGACGGCCCGCTGCAGACATACCGCTACCGCGCCTCCGGCTGAGGGTCAGCGCCGCTCGCGCCACCACAGGCCCAGCATGGCCAGCGCGAACGCAACGCCAAACGGCCACACGGGCAGCGGCCGCGTGCCCGCTTCCACCGCCGACTGCGCGCGCGCCGCATAACGCGCCGTTGCCGCGCGCCTCTCGCCGCGCTGCCACAGCGGCCAGTCTCCCGGCGCATACACATACACCTGGCCATCGGCCGCACGCGTCTCCAGGTGCAGCCAGCCGCCGGCCGCCGGCCACACGGCCACGCAGGCAGCGTCGACCTGTTCCGGGCGTCGTTGCCAGTCGAGCGTCTGCGCCAGCGCCGGCAGCGTGACCTTGCCGCTGACGCCGCGCGCACACACGCTCGTGCGGCGCCGCGGCAGCGGCATCTCGTCCGGATCGAGCCACGCGACGTCCGCGCGCCGCTGCACGCGCAGGCGGTCGAGCACGCCCTGCCACCACAGCGCCAGCTCGCGCGGCCGGGCAATCGCGTGGCGATGCCAGTCGCCCACGCCCAGCCAGGCGACGCGCCCCTGCTTCCAGTCGCGCGTCCACAGGCCGCCCTCGCCTAGCCAGTCGCCCGCATGATCGGCGCCTGGATTCAGACCCGCGGAGGCCATCGGCAGCGCCGTGCCGAGCGTCCGGCCGGCCGGCTGCGGCGCCAGCGGCAACGCCACCGCGCGCGCCCACACGGCCGCATCGCGCGCGTTCGTGCCCAGCACGAGCAGCGGCGTGCCCGCCGCCACGCGGGCCAGCAGCGCACCGCGCACAGGTTCGCCCGCCCGTTCGAACCACGCGGCATCGACGATCTCCAGGTCCGGCGCCGCGATGTCCGCGCGCGCCGTCTCCGCGCGTTCGAGTCCCTTGCCCAGCTCGACCCGCCAGTCGATGACGGCGTGGCTGTTCGCGAGCAGGTCGTCCAGCACGCGCAGGTCGAACGATGGCGCGCCGAACCTGCCGCGCACCTGCAGCGGCACCGGTTCCGTCACCGTGAACGGGACGGGGCCCTTGTCGACCACGTTGCCGGCCGCGTCCAGCAGGCGCGCCTTCAGCACGAGACGCTCGGCCACCGGCGGCAGCCATTGCACCACGAGGTCGCCTTCTCCCTTTGCCTCGGCCAGCACCTGGTCGTTCTCGGCCAGCAGTTGCAGGCGGCCGGGGGCCGACCACGTGCGCTGGACGGTCAACGTAAAGACCCGGCCCAGCGCAATCGTGCGCGGAAAGTCGAGGCGGATCGCGGGCGTGTCCGGCCGTTTCCAGTCGAGCGGCCGGGCCGGCAAATCGTCCCACTCGGCCGCGCGCAGGCCGTCGCCGGACAGGCGCAACGCCCGGATGCCGGCCAGGGTGCGCGGCGGGTCGGATGCATCCACGTCCAGCGTCGCGCCGACCTCCCCCGGCAGCGTGTATCCGCCGACGGCGCCGGCCAGCGCCACGCCGGCCACCAGCGCCAGCGCGGCGTCGATCCAGCGCCGGCGCGCATCATAGGCCAACGCGGCGAGCGCGGCCAGCACGCCGACGATGACTGCGGCGACGGCGGTCATCGCTCGCCTCCCCGCAGCGCCTGCGTGAACGGCGTGTCGACGACGGGCCGCGCATGCAGCAGCACGGGCGCATCCCCGACGCCGCCGCGCAGCCAGGCAGCCAGTTGCGCGCGCGCGGCCGGTTTGCCGTCGGCCACGTCCTGGATCGCGCGCTGCGCCGCGAGCCGCTGCTCGTCGTCCGCGATGCGCGCGCGTACCCAGTCGTGCGCCGTGCGCGTCCACAGGGCGGGCAGCGGACCGTCGGCGCCGAGCGCCCGCACGAGGTCGCGCAGGTTCGCGGGCACGATCTCGCCGGCGTCCGCCTGTACGCGTTTGTAGCTCGCCGCGCCGGCCATGTCGCCGCTCATGCGCTTGTCCTCCTTGATGGCCGGCGGGGCGAACGCCGTCTTGTGCAGGTAAATCCGTTCCGACTGCTGCAGTTCCTTGATCGCCTCCAGCGCCTTGTACTCGGGCGGCAGCGCCGGCTTCGGCGTGATGGCGCGCAGCGCCTTCTCGGCATCCCACATCGCGGCCAGCGCGCGCCGCAGCAGTTTCTTCGTCGCGTCGTCGAACAGGGTCGCGTTCTCGACCGAGTCATGCGCGTGGCCGAATTCGTGCAGCACGTCGAGCTTGGCGCCCGGCTTGTCCTCGTGATCATCGTCCTTGCCGAACAACGTGGATTCCTCGCCGAGGAACTGGCCGTAGCGCCGGCGCAGCGCGGCCTGGTCGGACGCGATGCTTTCGCTGCGCTCGCGCACCTCGTCCTCGCGCATTTTTTTCGACCGCATGTCCGCCACCAGCTGTTCCGTGTCGATGATCACCTGGCGCTGGCTGCGCAGGCTTTCCGGCTTGACGAGCGTCGGCAGCGCCGTGGTCTCTTCCGCCTGTTCCGACGGCGGCGCGGGCAGGCGCAGCGTGTACGTGGGCGATTGCACCGTGTGCGGCCGTACCGCGTTGTCGCCGGCGCGGACAAAGAAGTACAGCTCGTCGCCCGGTTCCATGCCGAGGTCCGTCAGCAGCCAGTTCCTGCTCCAGCTGCGCCGGCGCGGATCGTTCGATGCGGGCAGCGGCAGCTCGCGGTCGCTGAAGCGGATGTTCTCGCCGCTGCCGCGCGCCAGCGTGAGGTGCAAGGTCGCCTGCTGGACGCGATGGTCGTCAGTGACGGTCACCGCGATGGCCGCGTTCTGCGCATCGCGCGGCAGGTCCTTCGTCATCTCGTTCGGCTGCCTGACGGCGATCTCGGGCGGCTGGTCCGGGATCACCTTCAGCGTGTAGCGCGTGCCGCGCCAGCGCCAGAAGATGGATTCCGTGGCCGTCCAGCGCGCGCACCGGCGCCCCGCGCGCAGGGTCTGGCCGTCGCTCAGCTCGATCGCTTCGTCCGGCTCCTGGGGCTCAATCAGGCACCATTCGACCGTGGTCTGCTCCGGTACCTGCACATTCTTCGGCGCGGACGATGATGCTGCCACCCCCGTGTACGGCGGCGGCGCCAGTTTCACGACCAGTCCGGCATGCGCCGCGGGCGCGGCCGACTGCCGGCCCGGCGCATGTGCAGGCGGGGCCGGCGTACCCGCCGCGTGCGGCAGCAGGGCCGAAGCCCACGCAAGGCCCGCGAGCGCCAGATTCGCAGCCAGCCAAGTCCAGCCGAACGGCACGTGCGCGGCCACGATCGCGCGGACGCGGGGCGGCGGCAGTGCGGCATCGATGCGTTTGATCAGGCGCTCGCGCTGCAGGCGAGCGACAGGTGTCTCCGGTTCCTGCGCCAGCAGCGCGGCGCTGTCTTCCATCTCGGGCACGGCGCCGTCGATCCAGTGCGTCCAGCCATGCGCCACGCGGCGTTGCAGGTGCAGGCCGTCCCACGCGCAGAACGCGGACCAGGCCAGCAGGCCAGGGCCCGAGCGCAACAGCAGCCAGGGCACGGCACCCAGTATCCACAGGCCGGCGCGGCGCAGCAGCGCGGCACGCCGCAGGCGGTGCGCGAGGTCAGCGGCGCCGGACATGGGTGACTGTCCTTTCGAGTGCAAACAGTACGACGAGCGCGAGGCCCAGCCAGTGGCGCAGCGCCCCGGATGCCGGTCCGGCCGGCGCGGCGGCGTCGGGCACGAGTGCCTGTGCCGGCGCCGTGTAGGGTTGCGTCCCGAGATGCAGGCGCTGCCACGCGGCGAACAGGGCACGCGCGCCGTCGGGGTCTTGCGTTGGCCAGCCATCCGCCTGCCACAGGCGCCCGCGCGGGCTGTCGGCCCAGCGCATGCCGTCGACGGCTGCAGTGTGCGCCAGTTCGGGGAAGCCATCGGCGTGCGTCACCCACCACAACGGCGCGCGCAGGCCGGCCGGCGGTGCGTCGGGCCGGTCCCACACGATGACCTCCGTGCGCGCACCGGGCGTCGCATCGACGACGACGCGCCATGCACCATCGGCCGCCGCGAACAGCCGGCGCCACGCGTCGGCACGGTCACTGAACACGGCGACGTGCCTCTCGGCCGGCGCAGCGGGCGCCGCGGCCGTGCGCAAGACGACGTCGTGCCGGAAGCGCGGCAGCACGGCCGGCATGACGACATCACCCACGACGAGCAGGCGCGCCTCCGGTTCGAATTCGCGCTCGTGCGCGTGCAGCCATGTCACGGCGTCGCGATCGGGCAGCGTGAATCGCTGCGCATTCCCGAAACCGGTGGTCTCCCTGTCCACGACCGCCGGCGGCGTCCCCGGCACGACCAGCACGGTGTCGCCGCGCCAGGCCAGCACGAGGTCGCCCAGCAGCGCAATCAGGGTCACGAGGAGCAGGCAGCGCAGCAGCAGGAGCAAAACGTCGCTCCACCGCCACACGCGCTGCTGCTTCGGCTCAGCCGCCGGCAGGAAGCGCGCGGACGCGAACGGGGTCGTCTTCGCCTGCTCGCGTTTCTGCCGGTGCCACAGGATGGGCAGCAGCACGACGGGCAGCGCCCACCACCACAAACTCATGCCGTTCATGCCGCGCGCGCTCCCGTCATGTGCGAGCGCAGCCACGCGCGCAGGACTTCACCCGGCACCTGTTCGATGCGCGCCTGCAGCAGCGGCACGTCATGTTGTCGACAGACGCGCGCGACCTCGTCGAAGTGCATCGCACGGTTGCGCGCATAGGTCTCCTTCACGTCGCGACCGAAGCGATAGACGGTGCCGGCGTGCTCCGGGTCGCGATACGACGGCCCAGTGTCGAACGCGGCATCCGCCTCGGCCTGCGTGTGCAGGCACAGCGCGCGCACATCGTGGCGCATGCGGCGCAGGCGTAGCATCGCTTCGGACAGCGGCGACGGCCAGTCGAGGAAATCGCTCGCCACGCACACGACGCCGGGCGCGCGACTGAAATGCAGGCTGGTGCGCAAGGTATCGGCACCGGGCAGCTGGCCGCCCGCCTCGGCGTCGTTCAGCCGGGCCAGCACGCGCTGCAGCTGGCGCGGTCCGCGCATGGCGGGCGTGAACTCGGCACGTTCTCCCCGGCACACGACGAGGCCGAACGCATCGCCCTGGCGCTGGGCGATGGCGGCCACGCAGGCGAGCAGCACGCGTGCGTACTGCAGCTTCGTCAGGCCGTCCACGCTGCGGCTCGGCTCCGCCATCGACGCCGTCGCGTCCAGCACGAGCCAGACGGCCACGTGGCTGTCGCGCTCCGCCTCGCGCACATAGTAGCGGTCGGCGCGCGCCAGCAGCTTCCAGTCGACGCGGCGCCATTCGTCGCCGGGGGCATAGGCCCGGTACTCCGAGAACTCGACGCCGGCGCCGCGCTCGCGCCCGGCGTGGATACCGTGCCCGAGCCCCGCCAGCACGTGGCGCACCACGAGGTCGAGATTGGTCGTGTGCGCGACGAGCGCGGAAGATACCAGCACGTTTTACCCTGGCTGGACGCCGGCGCGCAGCGCGGACAGGATGTCGGCGATGGCGATGCCGTCCGCCTCCGCCTCGAAGTTGCGCAGCACGCGGTGCGCCAGCACCGGCAGCAGCATCGCTTTGACATCGTCACGCGTGACCGCCAGCCGGCCCTGCATCAGCGCGCGTGCCTTCGCGGCCAGCACCAGCGCCTGGCCGGCGCGCGGACCGGCGCCCCAGCCGATGTGCTTGCGGATCGCGTCCACCGGAGAATCCGCCGGGCGCGTCGCGCGCACGAGGCGCGTGGCGTAGCGCAGCATGGCGTCCGAGATTTCGATGTCGCGCACGAGTTGCTGCAGGCGCAACAGCGTATTCAGATCCATCGCGGCTGTCGCGTCACGCAGGCCACTGTGCGTCGTGGCACCGACCATCATCATCTCTTCATCCTCGGTCGGGTAGCCGATGTCGATGCGCAGCAAAAAGCGGTCGAGCTGCGCTTCCGGCAGAGGGTAGGTGCCGGCCTGCTCGATCGGGTTCTGCGTGGCCAGCACGAAGAACGGCTTCGGCAGCTCATGGGTCTGGCCGGCGAAGGTCACGCTACGTTCCTGCATCGCTTCCAGCAGCGCGGACTGCGTCTTGGGCGGCGCGCGGTTGATCTCGTCGGCGAGCAGCACCTGCGTGAACACGGGGCCCGGCTGGAAGCGGAACACGCGCTGGCGCGTGGCCTGGTCTTCTTCCAGGATCTCGGTACCGACGATATCGGACGGCATCAGGTCGGGCGTGAACTGCACGCGCCGGAACTGCATGTCGGTCGCCTGCGCCAGCGATTTCACGAGCAGCGTCTTGCCGAGGCCGGGCACGCCCTCGACGAGCGCGTGGCCGCCGCCCAGCAGGCACGTCACCAGCAAATCGATCACGTCGCGCTGGCCGATGATCACGCGGCCCATGCTCTCCTTGAGCGCGTCCACCTTCGCCACCAGGTCGGCGATCTCGTTCTCGGTCCACGCGGATGCTTCTGCCACGGCTATGCTCCTAAAGCGTATTGAATGATGTTGACGGCAAAGCGCGTGTTGTCGACGGCCAGCCAGCGCTTGTTGCGGAAGTCGTAATCCCACTCGCAGCCGTAGTCCTTGTTCGAGTACAGCACGCGGATGCGGCCATCGATCTCGATGGCGCGCAGGTATTCGTGCACGAGATCGTCGCCCCAGCCGTTCAGCTCCACCGCCGTGTTGGGCGGCCCGTCGAAGTGGAAGAAGCTGGAATACAGGCGGTGGTTGTTCGGGATCTTGTGCAGCGCCTTCGGGCCGAAGATGCGCGCCATCTCGGCCTCGAAGGATTTGGCGAACAGGCCGTCGATGTCGTGGTTGCAGTCGTCCACGAACACGAAGCCGCCGCCCTTCACGTAGCGCTCGAAGTTGCGCCGCTCGGCCGGCGTAAACTGCACGAGCTTGTGGCCGGCCAGGTAGCAGAACGGCGCCTCCAGCATCTTCGGGTCCGCCAGTGCGACGATGCGCTCGGCCGTGTCCACCCTCAGGGTCGTGTACTCGACGAGCGAGTTCAGGACGTTGCTGGGCATGCGCTGGTCCACGTCCCAGTCGCCCGACTCGTACGTCAGCCGCGTGAAGTAGAAGTCGTAGGTGGCCATGCCGTCAACCGATCTTGCGGCCCGTGTTGATCACGTTGATGCCGTTGAAGCGCGTGGTCGGCGTGCCGTGCGAGACCGCGCTGACCTGGCTCGGTTGGCCCTTGCCGTCGAAGAAGGAGCCGCTCATGCGCCAGTCACGCTCGTCGCAGATCGCCGTGCACGCATTCCAGAAGTCCTGCGTGTTCGACTGGTACGCCACGTCTTCCAGCATCTGGCCGATCTTGCCGTCCCTGATCTCGTAGTACAGCTGGCCGCCGAACTGGAAGTTGTAGCGCTGCTGGTCGATGGAATAGGAGCCGCGGCCGAGGATGTAGATTCCCTTCTTGACGTCCTTGACCATCTCGTCCGGCGTGAGTTTTTGTTTCCCGGCGCCGAGCGACACGTTGGGCATGCGCTGGAACTGCACATTGCTCCAGCTGTCTGCGTACGAGCAGCCGTGCGATTCCTTTTCGCCGATGATGTGCGCCTGGTCGCGCGTGGCCTGGTAGTTGACGAGGATGCCCTCGCGGATGATGTCCCAGCGCTTCGCGGGCACGCCCTCGTCGTCATATCCGACCGCGCCCAGCGAACCGGGGGCCGTCTTGTCGCCCGTGAAGTTGACGATCTTCGAGCCGAAATTGAAATGCTTCGACTCCCATTTGTCGAGCGTGCAAAAGCTCGTGCCGGCGTAATTGGCCTCGTAGCCCAGCACGCGGTCCAGCTCCGTCGGGTGGCCGACGGATTCGTGGATCGTCAGGAACAGGTTTTCCGGTGCCAGCACGAGGTCGTACTTGCCCGGATCGACACTCTTTGCCGTCAGCTTTTCGCGTGCCTGGCGGCCCGCGTTCTTCGCTTCCTCGACGAGGTCGTAGCCGCCGTTGTACAGCGTGGTCACGCCCCCCGCCGCACGCACCTTGTGCTCCGGTTTCGCGTCGAAGTACTCGTAGCCCATGCCGACCGGTGGCGCCAGGCCCGCGCGCGAACGGAATTTGCCGGTCGCCTTGTCGACGGCCGTCGCGTTGGTCGGCGCCCACAGGCGGTGGATGTCCTGGTCGATGTACGAGCCGTCGGTGGATGCGAAATACTTTTGCTGGTTCACCTGGAACAGGTTCGCCGTCATGAAGCTGGCGCCGGCGGCGAGGCCTGCCTGGTTCGCGGCGATCAGCATGTCGGCCTTGTCCTTGACGGGCACGGTGCGCCAGTCGCGCTTGATGGGCGTCGCCCACGCGACTTCCCCGACGCCCTTCACGGGCGCGAGCCGCACGGGCTCCGTCTGCAGCCTGGCGTTGGCCTTCGCGATGGCGACGGCCTGCCGCGCGGCGCCGGCGACGGCATCCGGGCTCAAGGAGTTCGTTGCCGCGAAGCCGTAGGCGCCGGCGGCGATCACGCGCACGCCGACGCCCGTCGATTCGGTATTCGTCACGTTCTCGACGTTCAAATCGCGCGTGGTGATGTACTGGTTCAGGTAGCGGCCGATGCGCACGTCGCAGTACGTTGCACCGGCTTTTTTCGCGGCGTCCAGCGCGGTGTCGGCCAGCGATTTCTTGAAGCTCAAGGCCAAGGGGTTGAGCAGTTCCTCGGCGGCGATCGCATTGCCGAACACGGGAACCAGCATGGCGCCGGCCGTGCCGGCACCGATTTTGAGGAAGGTACGGCGTTCCATTGTTCAAACGGCGTCCGACAGCGACGTGAAGTTGAAGTCGCGGACCTTCATCGGCGGGATCAGCATCTGGAACGGCACTTCATCCCCGCCGATGACGACCGGCTTGCCGATCTCCTCGATATTGTTGAGCATCGTGACGGGGCTCTCGTTGAAGCGGAAGTTCTTGATCGGGTACTTGATCTTGCCGTTCTCGATGTAGAACGTGCCGTCGCGCGTGAGGCCCGTCAGCAGCACCGATTGCGGGTCGACCATGCGGATGTACCACGTGCGGGTCACGAGCACGCCCTTCTTCGTGTTGGCGATGAGTTCCGCCGTCGACTTGTCCGTGCCAGCCATGATGATGTTGCCCGGCGTGGCCGTCGGCTGCACGCCCTTCTTCCTGGCCCAGTACTGCGAATAGTTCAGCGCATTGACCTTGCCGTCCTTGATCAGGTCCATCCGCTTGCGGGCGATGAGGTTGTCGGTGTCCCACGGCAGCACCGGCACGTCCGGGTTCCATGGGTCGGCCCAGATGTTCACCTGCTGGTCGAACAGCTTGTCGCCCAGGCGCGAGGCGCCGCCCTTCTTCGACAGGAAGCTGCGGCCTTCGTCCGTCTGGCGCGCGTCGAAGCCGAACAGCATGTAGCCGAGCAGCTCGGAGGTGGCCGCCGGTTCCAGGATCACCGTGTAGCGGCCCGGTTCCAGCGCCTTCGCATCGACGGAACGCAGCGCCTTCTCGATCGCGACGTCGGCCGCTTCGCGCGCGTCGAACCGGTTCGCGTCCGTGGCCGAGCGCTTGACCCAGCCGGAGCCGCGGCCGTCTTCCGTGCGCACGGTGCAGGTGAAATCGAGACCCGTCTGTTCCTGGTGGCCGTACACGCCGTTCGAATTGGCCACGCTGGAGAACGAGGTGCCGTCCGTGAAGAAACCGGCGGCCACGAGCTTGTTCTTCTTGCAGGCCTCGATCGCATACGCCGCGGTCTGGGCGCGGAAGTCCGGATCGATGGCGGCCGTCTTCGCGCTGAAGGTCTGCGATGCCTTGTAGTCCTGCTTCGCGACGGCCGGCATGAATTCCGGATTCTCCGGCGCAAGGCGCGCCAGGTCCTCGGCGCGGCGCACGACTTTTTCCAGGGACTTGTCGTCGAACTCGTTGATGACGGCGGTGCCCTGGCGCTTGCCGAAGGCCACCGTCACCGAGATGCTGGTATCGTCCGCGAGGCCGGCGGTGGACACCTGGTTGCGCGCGAAGCGGATGTTGCCGTTGCGGCTGCCCGTCACGGCGACGCTGCATTCGTCGGCCTTGGAGAACGACAGGGCGCGGTCGCAAATGTGTTTGGTTTGTTCCTGAGTCAGGATGGTCATGGTGTGGGGTCTCCTGCCTTAGCCGATCTTGCGGGCGGTGTTGATGACGTTGATGCCATTGAAGCGCGTGGTCGACGAACCATGCGACACGATGCTGATCTGCGGAGGCTGGCCCTTGCCGTCGAAGAAGGAGCCGCCCATGCGCCAGTCGCGCTCGTCGCAGATCGCCGTGCACGCATTCCAGAAGTCCTGCGTGTTCGACTGGTACGCCACGTCTTCCAGCATCTGGCCGACCTTGCCGTCCTTGATCTCGTAGAACAGCTGGCCGCCGAACTGGAAGTTGTAGCGCTGCTGGTCGATCGAGAACGAGCCCTCGCCCACGATGTAGATCCCCTTCTTGATGTCCTTGACCATCTCGTCCGGCGTCAGTTTCTTTTTCCCGGCCTGCAGCGAGACGTTCGGCATGCGCTGGAACTGCACGTTGCTCCAGCTGTCCGCGTACGAACAGCCGTCCGATTCTTCCTTGCCGATGATGTGCGCCTGGTCGCGCGTGGCCTGGTAGCTCACGAGGACGCCGTCCTTGATGATGTCCCAGCGCTTCGTTTTGACGCCTTCGTCGTCGTAGCCCACGTTGCCCAGCGAGCCCGGGGTCGTCTTGTCGGCGACGATGTTCACCAGCGGCGAGCCGTAGTTGAACTTCTTCGACTCCCACTTGTCGAGCGTGGCGAAGCTGGTGCCGGCGTAGTTGGCCTCGTAGCCCAGCACGCGATCGAGCTCGGTCGGGTGGCCGACGGATTCGTGGATCGTCAGGTACAGGTGCTCCGGCGACAGCATCAGGTCGTATTTACCCGGCGTGACCGACTTCGCCGTCAGCTTGCGCTTCGCATCGCGGCCTGCGGCACGCGCATCCTCGATGATGTCGTAGGACTTCGTGTACAGCGTGGCGACGCCGCCCGCGGCCTTGATCTTGTCTTCCTTGCGGGCGTCCAGGTATTCATAGCCCATGCCGACCGGCGTCGAGAGGCCGTTACGCGAGCGGAACTTGCCGCTGGCCTTGTCGACCGCGGTCGCGGAGAACGGCGCCCACAGGCGCTGCAGGTCCTGGTCGATGTACGAGCCGTCGGTGGAGGCGAAGTACTTCTGCTGGTTCACCTGGAACAGCATCGATTGCATGAAGCTCGCGCCGGCATCCATGCCCGCTTTGTTCGCGGCGATCAGCAGCTCGGCCTTCTCCTTGATGGGCACCGTGCGCCAGTCCTTGACGATCGGCGTCGCCCAGGCCACGTCGCCCACGCCCTTCACGGGCGCGAGCCGTACCGGTTCCGACTGCAGTTTCGCATTCGCCTTGGCGATGGCCACGGCCTGGCGCGCGGCGCCGGCGATGCCGTCCGGGGTCATGTCGTTGGTGGCGGCGAAGCCGTACGCGCCATTGCACACCACGCGCACGCCGACGCCGGCCGATTCCGTGTTCGTCACGTTTTCGACGTTCAGGTCGCGGGTGATGATGTACTGGTTGAGATAGCGGCCGATGCGCACGTCGCAATAGCTCGCGCCGGCCTTGGTGGCGGCGTTCAGCGCGACGTCGGCCAGCGCCTTCTTGGCCGCGACCGGCATCGCCGTGAGCATCTCCTCGGCGGCGATGGCGTTGCCGAACACGGGCACCAGCATGGCGCCGGCGGTACCGGCACCGATTTTAAGAAAGGTACGGCGTTCCATGGGGTCTCCTGAAATCACACAACATCCTGGACAGCGGCCCGGGTGGCGGTCCGCTCTTGTTATTACTGCGGTGCGTCGCGCGGGATGGCCGGGCGACCTGGCAGGCGCATGCACCTTAGCAGCAAGTTGACATTTTGGATAGGCAATCTTCATGCCATGCGCGAGGCCGCGGATTTGCACGTTTCCGGCGCATTCATCGTGTCCACGCAGTGTCCGCGACCGTCCGCGCGCCGTGGCCGGACACCCCATGTATGCACGCGGACGGGCCGTAAATACCCCTGCCTCCAGCGCCGCACGCGCAACATTACCGGCTGGTTACGCGTGAGAATTCGCGCATTTTTACCGTTACGCACCGTGTATATTGCGTCGGCAAAGTATGAATGTCACATTTTCAGAACACAGGGATACCATGAAGATCGTCCGCTTCGCCGCTGCCAGCGCGCTCGCACTGGCCAGTTGCGCGCTCCACGCCCAGGAGGCCGGCGAGCCGGCCGCGCCGCCCGCAGCAGCACCGGCCGCCGCGGTATCGACCGCCGCACCCTCCACGACCACGGCGCCCGTGTCGCCGGCCGTCGAGAACTCGGTGGTCAAGATCTTCAGCACGCTGCGCAGGCCGGACCCATTCAAGCCGTGGACCAAGGCCACGCCGCAGGAGGTCACGGGATCGGGCGTCGTCATCGAAGGCAAGCGCATCCTCACCAATGCTCACGTGGTCGGCTACGCGAGCCAGGTGGAGGTGCAGGCCAGCCAGGACGGCGACAAGGTCGGCGCGACCGTCGTCGCGATCGCGCGCGGCATGGACCTGGCTCTTTTGAAGCTGGACGACGAATCGTTCTTCGACAAGCACCATCCGGTCAAGCGCACGAGCGTCCTGCCGGACGTGCGCGAAGCCGTGATGGCCTATGGGTATCCGCTCGGCGGCACGTCGCTGTCCGTCACCAAGGGCATCGTCTCGCGCGTCGAATTCGTCCCCTATGGCTATGGCAGCGCGGGCCTGCGCGTGCAGATCGACGCGCCGATCAACCCCGGCAACAGCGGCGGCCCCGTGATCGACGGCGACAGGATGGTCGGCCTCGCGTTCTCGGTGGCGGTGAACGCCCAGAACATCGGCTACGTGATCCCGAACGAGGAAGTCGAACTGTTCCTGCGCGACGTGGCCGACGGCCGCTACGACGGCAAGCCGCTGCTGCTGGACGACATCCAGACGCTCGAAAACCCCGTGCTGCGCCAGTACCTCAAGCTCGACAAGTCGATCAACGGCGTCGTCGTGCACCGTCCCTACCGCAGCGACGCGTCGTATCCGCTGAAGGAATGGGACGTCATCACGCACATCGGCGAGTACCCCATCGACGACCAGGGCATGGTCAAGCTGGGCCCGAACCTGCGCGTACGCTTCCAGTACCGCGTGCAGCAGGTCGCCAAGAACGGCAAGGTGCCGCTGACCATCGTCCGCGGCGGCAAGACGATGCAGGTACAGGTACCCGTCGACGGCCCGCGTCCGCTGCTGATCCCGCCGCTGGAAGGCGATTATCCGCCCTACTTCGTGTACGGCCCGATCGTGTTCTCGCGCGCCACGGCCGACTTCCTGTCCTTCATCAACGGCAACGCGCCGCTGCTGAACGCCTACGGTTTCAACGCCAGTCCCCTCGTCACGCGGCGCGGCGACGAGCCGGATGCCCAGCGCGAGGAACTGGTCGTCGTCAGCTCGCCGTTCTTCCCGCACAAGCTCGTCGCGGGCTACAGCAACCGCTTCGGCTCCGTCGTCGAATCCATCAACGGCGTGAAGGTAGCCAGCCTGCGCCATCTCGTGGCCCTGCTGCGCGACCTGAAGGACGACCTCGTCGTGCTGCGCTTCGACCAGCGCCTGGGCGAGACGATGGTCCTGCCGCGCAAGGCGATGGTCGACGCGACCGAAGGCATCCTGCAGGACAACGGCATCCGCTCGCAAGGCTCGCCCGATATGATGGACGTCTGGAACGGCAAGAAGAACTGATGGCGCAGATGATTTCGGTGCGCCGCGCTGTCGTCGGCGCGGTGGTAGCAGCCTGCATGCCGGCCGTGTGTTACGCGATGGGACCGGGGCCCCTGCCGACCGCGGCCCAGCTGGCCGCGCTGGCCTTCCCCGGCTGGAACGACAGCGCTGCCGGGCGCGTGCACGGCGCCACCATGCCGGCCATTCCCGGCATGGTGACCCACGGCGTCCGTACCGGCTGGAACCAGGGCATGAACCGCGTGCTCGTCGAGCCCAAGCTGGTGGTGCGCACGGATGCCACGCACGTCACCCTCATCGCGGGCCTGGTGCCGGCCGGCGACGATGGCCGGAACCAGGCAGTGCACGCGACGCCGATGGCGCTGGCCGCCTACCAGTTCGAACAGCACGGCGGCACCTGGGGCGTGAGTGGACGCCAGGGCATCTTCGCGCTGCGCGGCTTTTCCGGCGCCGCCACCGTGCGCGAGATCGCGCTGGCCGCGCGGCGCCCCGCCGTGGCCGTCGAATACGGCAGCTGCTGGCAGGGGTATTGCGGCACCTGGCTGGCCGTGTACGAAGTCAATCGCGACATGGTCAGGCACGAGCCGGCCGTCGAGCTGGCGCTGTCCGGCATCAACGCCGACAGTGCGACGGACTGCCAGCGCCGCCTGGTCCCGCTCATCAAACCGCGCACGCAGGATGCGGCACCGCGCGACGACGGCGCCGCCGCCGATACGCACGACTGCTATGCGATCGAGAGCAGCTGGGCCATCGACGCCACGCATGACCAGCCGGGCGACCTCACCATCCGCTACCAGGGCGCGATGAGCCGCGCCGAGGCGCATGCGGGGCCGCCGGCCGCGATCGACCAGCGCCAGGTGCTCCGCTACGGGAACGGCAAGTACCGGGCGATCTCCGGCTTTTCGCCGGTGCCTGCCATCTGAAGACTACGGCGCGGCCTTCTTCACGGGAGTGAAATTCAGGTCCTGGAAGTCGTAGCTGAAATCGGTCTCGGTGGAGATCGGCTGCATCTTCATGCGCTCGATGCTGCCGTCCGGGTTCAGTGCGAACGTCACATAGGCGTCGGCGTTGAAGTTGCGCTCCTTCCAGCGCACGATGAACGTATCGTGCTGGTAGTGTTCCAGCGTGCCCGTCAGGTCGGGCGTGCGCGACAGGGTCAGCACCTGCTTGCCGCCCACGTGTTTGATCGTCGCGCTGCCGTACCACGGATCCTCGTAGTCGCCGTCGTACGCCGTGCGCGCCAGCGACGGCTGCGACTTCGCCGCGCGCGCCGCGCTGGCCTTGCCGAGGCGCGCCAGTTCCTTCGCGTGGTTCTCGTCCTCGACGGCCTTCACGATGCCGATCCAGTCGGTCGTCGCCGCCGGGTTCAGCATGCGGTCGAGCAGCTGGTACTGCAGCGCGTTCAGCGACCCGCCGCTTTCCGCGTTGGTCAGAATCGCGATGCCCAGCTTCGCTTCCGGCACCAGCACCACCTTCGAATAAAATCCCTGCAGCGCGCCGCTGTGCATGGCCAGCAGGCGGCCCTGCCAGTCGCGCAGCTGGAAACCGAGGCCATAGGCCAGGAAGTTCGGGCGCGTGGCGGCCAGCTTCGGATCGGGTTCGCTGATGCGCATCGGCGTCTGCGCCGTCCACATCTCGCGCGCCTGTTTTTCGCTGTACAGGCGCGTTTCCTTGCCGTTCGCATCGAGGCCAACGCGGCCGCCGGCCAGCAGCACGTTCATCCAGCGCGCGATGTCGTCCGCATTCGTATTGATGCCGACGGCGCCCACGGCGTTCGGCACCGGCATCGCCTTCACGGCGGCGATCCGGTCGTCGATCTTGCTGTGCGCATTCGCCACGTCGGCATTGCCCGCGTTCTCCGCGAGGCTGGTCGTGGTCGAGACCATGCCCACCGGTTGCAGGATGCGCGCGCGGATCGTCTCGCCCCACGTCTTGCCCGACTTGGCGGCGATGATCTTGCCGGCCACGATGTACAGCAGGTTGTCGTAGGCATAGCTGCTGCGGAAGCTCGTGGCCGGACGGATGTAGCGCAGCTTGTGGATGATCTCGTCGGTGGAGAAATCCGTCGTCGGCCACCACAGCAGGTCGCCCGCGCCGAGACCGAGTCCGCTGCGGTGCGTGAGCAGGTCGCGCACCGTCATCTCGTGCGTGACGTAGGCATCGTACATCTGGAAGTCCGGCAGGTGCTTCGTGACCGGGTCGTCCCACGCCAGCTTGCCCTCGTCGACGAGCATCGCCAGCGCGGCCGCCGTGAACGCCTTCGAGTTCGAGGCGATCTCGAACAGGGTTTTGGCGTCGACCCGGGCCAAAGCCCCCAGCTTGCGCACGCCGAAACCCTGGCTTGCGACGACCTGGCCGTCCTTGACGACGGCGATCGCGATGCCGGGCACGTCGAACAGTTTCATCGTGCGTTCGACGTCGGCGGCGAGATGGGCATACCGGAGGGCGGCGGCGTCAGGGGTGCCGGCGGTGGCGGCAACGGGTGGCGGGGCGGACGTCTGCGCCAGTGCGGCGCCGGAAAAAGCGAGCAGGATCGCTGCCAGCATGCGGGTCATGGATTGCACTCTGTGGATTCCTCGGATGGTGATTGGCCCCGGGTGACGGGAGCGCGGAGCAGCATAGCATTTTCGCGGCGGCCCCGCCGTCCCCGGGTTCTAGCGCAGTGCGGGCGCCTGCTGCGTGATCCAGACCGGCGCCGACCACAGGATGCGGCCGTCGTCCTGCGTCACCTTCGCATAGTAGAAATGGGAACCGGGCGCCGGTGTGACCGTGACGTCGGCCTGGTCGGACATCTGGCTCACGTCGCCGTTGCGTCCCGGGACCCCTTCCATGATCGCCACCGTCGCCGCCTGGCGGCCAGCAGCACCCGCATACGCCACCTGCAGCCGCAGCGGTCCCGCGTTGTCGATACGCTCGCCCATCAGGTGGCCGTTCGCCGTGAAGACCACCTGCGCCTCCTTGTCCATCGTCGCGAACACCCGGCGCGCGCGCACGGCCTCGAGGAAGCTGGCGCGCGTCAGCGGCACGCCGTTCGGAATCAGCACGGCGGTGCGGTTGCTGTACGACGCGCCCCAGTTGGCGCAATGGTTGTCCTGGTCGCTGCTGAACGCGACGTGGTAGCCCGCTTCCAGCAGCTTGTTGCAGGCCTGCTCGAAATTGCTGCGCCGCGTCTCGCCTTCGGTCTCGCTGTTCGAAAATGCCGAACTGTTGACCACTTCGCACAAGGCCATGACGGCGTCGCCGTCCGGCGTGTACGCAAGTGGGGTGCCGTTGATGACGAACTGGCCGGCCGGCGCGGGGTGATTGAACTGGCCCGTCCAGCCGCGCCGACGCATCAGCGCGTACAGCGCCGCATAGTCGCTCTTTGGCGTTTCGGTGTCGGCGATGAGCTCACCTTTCGCATTCCGCTCCCAGCCGAGCAGCGCGTCGCTGTCGAAGATGTTCAGGTGGCCGCCGTTGCCGATCACGCCCCACTCCATGCCGTACAGGGCCAGGAAGCCCGGATTGGCGTCCGAATAATCGCGCGCCGTCTTCAGGCCTGCCTGGTACATGGCCTTCGCCCTGGCCGGATCGGCGTCCGGATTCGTGCCGTCCGAGCCGTCGTACATATGGTTGTGCTCCGAGACCATCAGGATGTCGAGGCCGTGCCCGCGTGCGTACGGGTAGGCGGCCTCCGGGCCAAAGGGAGCGCTCTGCGGGTCCTGCGCGCCGTGGCAGGCATCGACCGGCCCGCCGCCGTCGCTGTCGTGCGTCTGGCTGTGCAGGTTGCCGTAATAGACGGTGTACGGCAGCGCGCCCGGCCCCGGCGCGGCCAGCCGTGGCGCGCGCCCCATCGCCAGCGGCGCGAAAGCCGGTAGCGCAGGCCAGGGCAGGCCGCCCACGGCGATGTCCCATGCCTGGTCGACGGTTTCGCTGCCGCTCGCGGCATGCAGCCGGACGCGATAGATGCCGGGCGCAGGATTGCGGCCGGCCAGCCGGCCCGTCCAGTGCACGGCCACGTCCGCCGGCCGGCCGGTCAGCGCCAGCCGGCCCTGCCAGCGCGCGACGCGCCGGCCGGACGGGGCGACGAGGTCCAGGCGCCACGTCACGGGGCGTCGCCCGGCCAGGCCGGGATAGTCGAACGACAGCGTGAACGTGCGGGCCTCCGGCTGTGCGCCGGCGCCGCCGCGGTAAGGCGCCGCCAGCGTCGCATCGAACTCGCGGTGTTCATGGATGGGACCAGCCGCGGCCGCACGGGCGCAAGGGTTGAACACGCCGGCCGCGGCCAGCACCAGGAAGGATGGGGTCAGGAATGAGATCTTCATGATGCAATTTTTGCAATTGCATGCCCGTGCCCCTTGATCCACCACCCATAAAATTATCAAATAATTATTATCTTATTGACAAACTTTAAGGCCGTATTTTTTCGCAGCTCGTCCTGTCGGCAGGCGGTGCGGCGCAGGCCGCGTCGTGGCGGCAGGCCACGTGCAATTCGACGTCGTGCCTGCAGCCGTCGTCCACCAGCACGATCGTATTGCCCTGCTGCGCCTCGCCATCCACGCGCAGCAGCGGGGTGTCCGCGCGGCGCACGGCGATCGCGTAGTGGCTGCCGCGGTAGCGATAGTGCAGGCGGAACCCATCCCAGCCGGCGGGCAGGCGGGGCATCAGCGTGAGCGTGTCGCCGGCGCGCGTCAGGCCGAGCAGCGATTCGACGACCAGCCGGTACATCCAGCCCGCCGATCCCGTGTACCAGCTCCACCCGCCCCGCCCCACGTGCGGCGCGGCGGCGATCACGTCGGCCGTCATCA
>Ga0207705_10000401_pt1 | contig 38155 bp, 39 predicted proteins | sample KBSC13metaG_FD_184314 | JGI IMG/M metagenome (GOLD analysis project Ga0207705, IMG submission 184314) | Corn rhizosphere microbial communities from Kellogg Biological Station, Michigan, USA - KBS C1-3 metaG (SPAdes) (version 2) | ecosystem: Host-associated > Plants > Roots > Rhizosphere > Soil ... | reverse complement strand
GGGGCCGGCGGGCCCCGAGCTGCACCGGGCGCTCAATCCGGCGCGCGACCAGTCCTATTTCCTTTACGCGACCACCGAAGAGCAGCTCGACTACTTGCGCTTCCCGCTTGGCGGCCTGCCCAAGGACGAGGTCCGCCGGATCGCCGCCGAGTTCGGCCTTTCGGTGGCCGCCAAGCCCGACAGCCAGGATATCTGCTTCGTGCCCGACGGCGACTACGCGCGGATCGTCAAGACGCTGCGGCCGGAGGGCGGCCGACGCGGCCGCATCGTTCACGCCGAAAGCGGCGAAGCTCTCGGAGAGCACCCGGGCGTGATCCATTTCACCGTCGGCCAGCGCCGCGGGCTCGAGATCGGCGGCCAGCCTGAACCCCTGTACGTGATCGCGCTCGATGCCGAAGCGGCCGAGGTGCGGGTTGGTCCGAAGCACCTTCTGGCGGTCGGCGGCGCCCGTCTGGTCGAGACCAACCGTATCGGCCCCGTGCCCTATGGACCACTGAAGGCCAAGGTCCGCTCTCTGGCGAAGCCGGTGCCGATCGCGCTCGAAGGGACGCTGGGCAAAGGCGCGCCAGTAGCGATCCGCTTCGCCGACCCCGAATTCGGCGTCGCACCCGGCCAGGCCGCGGTGCTCTACGCCGGGGATCGCGTGGTCGGCGGCGGCTGGATCGAGAGCACCGAACCGCACCGTCCAAAGGACTGAGCGAGCAGCATTGCGATGCTGCGGAAGATAGGGCAGACGGGCCTGCGCATCGGGTCGCCAATGCCGAGGGAACCACGTTTTGCCAAAGCGCGCACCGATCACCCGGGTCACGGACCCGGCGGACGCTCATCTCGCCCCGCCGCTGCCCGACGGATGCCTCGTGGCCGAGGGGAGCGACGCCCGATGAGTTACCCCCTAGAGGGCCGGCGCGTGTTTGTCTCCGGGCACCGGGGCATGGTCGGTTCGGCGATAGTTCGGCGGCTGGCGACAGAGGGCTGCACCATCCTCACCGCGGACCGCTCGATTGACTTGCGCGAGCAGGCCGAGGTGCGTGACTGGTTTGCCGCCAACATGCCCGACACGGTTATCGTCGCCGCGGGCAAAGTCGGCGGGATCCTCGCCAATGACTCGCTGCCGGCAGAGTTTCTCTACGACAACCTGATGATCGAGGCGAACCTCGTCGAAGCGTCGCGCCAGGCCGGCGTAGGCAAACTGCTGTTCCTCGGATCGTCGTGCATCTATCCCAAGCTGGCCGAGCAGCCGATCGTCGAGGAGGCGCTCCTGACGGGGCCGCTGGAACCGACCAACGAATGGTACGCGATCGCCAAGATCGCCGGGATCAAGCTGTGCCAGGCTTACCGCCGCCAGTACGGCTGCGATTACATCAGCGTGATGCCCACCAACCTCTACGGCCCGGGCGACAAGTACGACCTCCAGACCAGCCATGTCCTGCCCGCGCTGATCCGCAAGGCTCATGAAGCCCAGGCAAACGGGTCGGAAGCGATCGTCATCTGGGGCACCGGCAGGCCGCTGCGGGAATTCCTGCATGTCGACGACCTCGCGGATGCGTGCGTGTATTTGCTGGCCAATTATTCGGGCGAGGAGCACGTCAATATCGGCTCCGGCGAGGAGATCGCGATTGGCGATCTCGCCGAGCTTATCGCCGAAGTCGTCGGCTTTGCCGGCGCCGTCACGCGCGATGCCAGCAAGCCCGACGGCACACCGCGCAAGATGATGGATTCGGGCAAGCTAAGGGCGATGGGCTGGCGGCCGCGCATCGGCTTTCGCGAAGGGATTGCCGGCGCCTACGAAGACTTCCGGAAGCGCTTTGCCGCCGACTGAGGCCTAATCGCGCCAGGGTTCGAGCACGCAGCCGTAGCCCTTGCGGAAAGTCGCGCTCTCGCTGGCGATCAGCGGGACGTAGCCGGTGACCGTTCCGGTACCGGGGTCATCGCTGAGGAAGACCGCTTCCATCTTCGGCTCGAAGTCCTTCTTGCAGTCCTTGAGGCTGCGCCCGGCGATGTAGCGGCAGGCGCAGGTGTTGCGCGCACCGACCGCCGCGCCGGTCTCGGCATAGCCGTAAAGCGGCTCCCGATAGATCCAGCCGATCAGGGCGAGCGCGATCAACAGCACGAGCGCGACCTTGAGCCCTAGCGGGCGCTTGCGGGCGCCCGACCTGCGCGCGCGGTTCTTTGCGGTTGCCATGCGATCCTGCCTGCGAGATGGATGCGGCGCCGATGCCGCGCCCCACCTTTCCTAGCTTCGCCGCCCTCCTGCTGCCAGCCCTCATGCTGGCCGGGTGCGGCGGCTCGACCGCCGCGGAAAAGCCGTTGAGCGCGGCCGCCCTGCACGCCGTCGGCAAGGCGCCGGGGGTGCCGCGCGAAAAGCTGGCGCGCGCGGTGGACGATCTGTTCACCGCCAAGGGCATCGGCGAGACCCGCGCGGTGCTGGTGCTGCACGACGGCAAGATCGACGCCGAGCGCTATGGCGAAGGCTACGGCAGACGGACCAAGTTCCTCGGCTGGTCGATGTCGAAAACGGTGACCGGCGTGATGATCGGCGCGCTTGTCGCCGAAGGGCGGCTCAAGCTCGACGATCCGCCGCCGATCCCCGCCTGGCAGCGCCCCGGCGATCCGCGCGGCGAGATCACCTTGCGCCAGCTTCTGCAGATGCGCTCCGGCCTGAGGCACAAGGAGAACGCCCAGCCGATCTACGATTCGGGCGAAGTGCGGATGCTTTACCGCGATGGGCGCGACGACATGGCCGCCTGGGCGGAGGCGCAGCCGCTGGCGCACGAGCCGGGCGAGGTGTTCACTTATTCGACCCCGACCGGCGTGATCCTGGCGGACATCGCCGCGCGGGTCCTGGCACCCGGCGCCACGCCCGATGCGCGGCAGCGAGCGGTCGACGACTTCTTCGCCTCGCGCATTTCCGCGCCGCTCGGCGCCTTCTCGTTCACGCCCGAATACGACGCCGCGGGAACGCTGATCGGCGGCAGCATGATCTGGGCGACGGCCCGCGACTGGGCCAAGTTCGGCGAGATGCTGCGGCACAAGGGCTCGGTCAACGGCGCGCAACTTGTGCCCCGGGCGTGGGTCGAATTCATGACCTCGCCGAGCCCGGCGGCGCGCGACTACGGCGCGCTGGTCTGGCTCAACCGGCCGTCCGGCGGCAAGCGCGACGAACTCTTCGCCGACCAGGGCCCGCGCGACGCCTTCGCCCTCGTCGGCCACCTCGGGCAATACGTGATCGTCATTCCCTCGCGCGATCTGACCATCGTCCGCCTCGGCAAGACCGACGGAACCGACCGCCCGGCTCTGATCGGGGCGCTGGCGAAAGTGGCCGCGCTTTACCCCTCGTCGAGATAGAAGGTGCCCTCCACCACCGTCACGCAATCGCCGCCGAGCCACGCCTGATCGCCGTCCAGCCGGCAGGCGAGGTCGCCGCTGCGGCGCGAGGCCTGGTGGGCGGTGAAGCTGTCGCGGCCGAGCCGCGCGGCCCAGAACGGCGTCAGCGCCGCATGCGCGGAGCCGGTGACGCTGTCCTCGTCCACCCCGCCGCCGGGCACGAACACGCGGCTGACGACGTCGGTCCGCCGACCCGGCGCGGTGCAGATGAACTGATCGTCGCCGAGCGCGCCGAGACCCCGCAAATCGGGATCCAGCGCCCGGACCTCGGCCTCGCTCTCGAACAGGTAGATCCCGTAGCGGTCGGGGCTGCGCCAGACTTCCTCCGGCTCGGCGCCGAGCAGCGCGACTGCCTCGGGCCACTCGCCCGGCTCCGTCGCGATGGTCGGCAGCGCCAGCTCGTAACCGCCGCTTGCCGTGCGCCGCACTTCGAGCGTGCCGGCCTTGCGGGTGCGAAACGTTACCCTCTCGCCGCCATCCCGGCCGAGCAGCACGTAACCCGAAGCCAGCGTCGCATGGCCGCACAGCCGAATCTCCATCGCCGGCGTGAACCAGCGTAGCTCCCAGTCGGCCTCACCCGTCGCGTCCTTCACGACGAAGGCGGTCTCGGCGAAATTGTTCTCCTCACCGATCGCCTGCAGCGTCGCGTCGGGCAGCCACGCGTCGAGCGGCATCACCGCCGCCTGGTTTCCGGCGAACGGCCGCGAGGCGAAGGCGTCGACATGCCAGTAGGGCAGCTTCACTTGGGCGCTCCCGCCAGGCCCGGCAGCAGCTCTTCGGCCGCGGCGCCGGTCTCGTTGATCAGGCCCTCCGGATCGGGGTGGATCAGCACCTCGACGCCGGGAAATTCGCGCTCGATGCGTTCCTCGATCTCGTCCATCACCTTGTGCGCTTCGGCAACCGTCATCCGCCCGTCGACCATCGCGTGAAACTGGATGAAATCCTGCGCCCCGCTGGTCCGCGTGCGCAAGTCGTGCACCCCTTTCAGCTCCGGATGCCGGGCGATCGCCGCAAGGAATTGCTCGCGCTTGTCGTCCGGCCACTCCTTGTCCATCAGGTGGTCGATCGCCTCGGCCGAGGCCCGCCAGGCACCCCATCCCAGCCACAGCGCGATGGCCAGGCCGAACAGCGGATCGGCCCCGGCGAGACCGAGATAGCGATCGAGCACCAGCGCGGCGATCACGCCGAGGTTGAGGAACAAGTCCGACTTGTAATGCACGTTGTCGGTCTTGATCGCGATGCTGCCGGTCTTGCGGATCACGTGGCGCTGCCACCCCAGCAGCGCGAACGTGCCGGCGATGGCGATGATGGAAACCGCGATGCCTTCGTTCGCCGCGGACACCCGCTCGCCGGCAAGCAGTTCGGTTGCTCCGCGGAAGGCCAATCCCACGGCGGACAGGGAGATCAGCACGACCTGGAACATCGCCGCGAGCGCTTCGGCCTTGCCGTGGCCGAAGCGATGTTCGGCGTCCGCCGGCTGGGCGGCAATCCACACCCCGATCAGCGTCGCCACGCTGGCGATGAAATCGAGCGCGGTATCGGCGAGGCTGCCGAGCATCGCGGTCGAATCCGTGCGCATCACCGCCCAGAGCTTGAGCGCGCCGAGCGCCAGCGCCATCGCGATCGAGGCGAACGCCGCGCTGCGGGTGAGCCGGGCGCGAACTTCGGGATCGACGGCGTCGGTCATGGATAAAGCAACGTGCTGCTCCACCCGGCGCTATCGCGCGTGAACCGGCGGCGCTCGTGCAGACGATTCGGGCGGTCGAGCCAGAATTCGATGGCCTCGGGCGCGAGGCGAAAGCCGGTCCAGTGCGGCGGCCGGGGAATTTCCTGACCCTCATAACGCTCCGCCAGCGCCTCGACACGGTCGAGATAAGTCTGCCGCCGGTCGAGCGGCCGCGACTGGTCGGACGCTGCCGAACCGAGCTGCGACATTCGCGCGCGCGAATGGAAATAGGCGTCCGCCTCGGCAGCGGTGACCTCGCTCAGCGGCCCTTCGATGCGAATCTGGCGGCGCAGGCTCTTCCAGTGAAACAGCAACGCCGCGTGCGGATTGGCGGCGATCTCTCCGCCCTTGCGGCTTTCGGCATTGGTATAGAACACGAACCCGTCGGGCCCGTGGCCCTTGAGCAGCACCATGCGCGCCGATGGCCGCCCCTCCGCGGAGGCGGTAGCGAGCGCCATCGCGTTGGCGTCGTTCGGCTCGCTCGCTTGCGCTTCGGCCAGCCACGCGTCGAACAGCGCGAACGGATCCGATTCGGGAATGGCGTCGTGCGCGGAGTTCATGCGGCAGTCCTGCGAATGGTCCCAATGTTCGCGGTGCCCATGAAGCGCCCCGCGATCGCGGAATTTGGCGATCGCGGAAGGCGCCGGCGCGCGAGACGGTTGGCGAGTGGCATGCGCGAGACGCTGGCAGAATGGAAGCGCGTAGGAAAGGGCCGCTTGCGCGCTTGTGCTGTAACACTTAGCTAAAACGCCATGGCCGATCCGTACTCGACCCTTGGCGTGGCGCGCAACGCGAACGAGAAGGACATCAAGTCCGCTTACCGCAAGCTTGCCAAAGAGCTCCATCCCGACCGGAACAAGGACAACCCCAAGGCCGCGGAGCGTTTTTCCGACGTCACCAGGGCTTACGATCTGCTGTCGGACGCCGATAAGCGCGCGCAGTTCGACCGCGGGGAAATCGACGCCGAAGGCAACCCGGCGATGCCGTTCGGTCACGGGTTCGGAGCCGGCGGCGGCGGCGGCTTCCGCCCGGGCGCGGCCGGCGCGCGCGGCTTTTCGGCGCAGGACTTCGAAGGCTTCGGCGGCGCCGAGGGGGTCGATATCGGCGACATCTTCGAAGGCCTGTTTGGCGGCGGCCGGGGCCCGGGGATGGGCGGCGGCGCCCAGCGCCGGCCGCCTCCGCCGCGCAAGGGCGCCAACGTGCAGTACCGCCTGCGCGTCCCGTTCGCCGACGCGGCGAGCCTGAAAGCCCAGCGGATTACCCTGGCCGACGGCAAGACGATCGATCTCAAGCTTCCCGCGGGGGTCGAGGACGGTACGCAGATGCGCCTCTCCGGCAAAGGCGAGCCCGGCCCCGCTGGCAACGGCGACGCGCTGGTGACGATCGCCGTCGAGCCGCATGCGTTCTTTCGCCGCGAAGGCGACGACGTGCGCCTCGAGCTGCCGATCACCCTCGACGAAGCGGTCCTGGGCGCCAAGGTCAAGGTGCCGACGGTCGATGGCGCGGTGATGCTCACCGTCGCCCCCGGCTCGGGCTCGGGCAAGGTCCTGCGCCTGAAGGGCAAGGGCTTCACCCGCAAGAGCGGGGGGCGCGGAGATCAGCTGGTCGCGCTGGAGATCGAATTGCCCGAGGACGTCGGCGACCTGGCCGGCAAGCTCGACGGCTGGCGCGATTCGCGGAACGTGCGCGCGAAGCTCGGCGTTTGAACCGGCGGGCGTCGCCAAGCCCGGCAACTCGACAGCCCGCGCCCGGCTGCTAAACCGGCGAGCCCATGGAGCTTCATCCCATTCCAGACATCGACAAGCACGGCCCGCCGGTCGAGGACTTGTCGCCGGAAGGCCGCCGCAAGGCCGCCATGCGGCACATGACGGGGCTGAAGGAGGAGGTCTACGAGGCCGTCGGCCCGGGCACGCGTGCCTTCCGCGTCTTGAAACGGGTGCTGCTCGGCACCTACAACGACGGTTTCATCCATGCCGGCAACCTGGCTTACATGGCGGTCCTGGCGATCTTCCCGTTCTTCATCACTGGCGCGGCAATCTTCGCCATCGTCGGCGAGAAGAGCCAGCAGGCCGCGTCGATCAATGCGATCCTCTATGCGCTGCCGTCGGTCGTCGGCGACGTGATTGGCCCGGTGGCGCGCAGCGTGATCGCGCAGCGCAGCGGCTGGCTGCTGTGGATCGGCGGCCTGGTCGGATTGTGGACCGTGGGCAGCCTGATCGAAACGATCCGCGACCTCCTGCGCCGCGCTTATGGCACCTCGGCGACCGCCGCCTTCTGGAAGTACCGTCTGTTTTCGACCGGGATCATCATCGCCGCGGTAATCCTGCTGCTGCTGAGCCTGATCGCCCAGGTGATCATCGGCGCGGCCCAGGAAGTGATCGACGCCTATTTTCCCCAACTCAGCGACCTTCTCGGCTCGCTCTCGCTGTCGCGGCTGGTTCCGGCCTTCGGGCTCTACGGCTCGCTCTATCTGCTGTTCTATACGCTGACGCCTTACGCCTATCGCCAGCGGCGCTATCCGAAGTGGCCCGGCGCGCTGCTGGTGACGGTGTGGTGGATTCTGGTCGCGATCGCACTGCCGCCGCTGTTGCGCAGCGTGTTCAGCTATAACCTGACGTACGGCTCGCTCGCGGGCATCATGATCGCGCTTTTCTTTTTCTGGCTCGTCGGCCTAGGGATGGTTATGGGCGCCGAGCTCAACGCCGCGTTGGCCGAGACGCCTGAAGAACAACAGCAGGACCGGATCGGCCAGGGCGACAACCGGCGGCGGGCTACTGCCGATGCCGGCGAAACGGACGTGCAGGAGGAGACCACCGCATGAGCGGCTTGATGGACGGCAAGCGCGGTTTGATCATGGGGTTGGCGAACGACAAGTCGCTCGCCTGGGGCATCGCCCAGAAGCTGCGCGAGCACGGCGCGGAGATGGCTTTCTCGTACCAGGGCGAAGCGCTCGCCAAGCGGGTGATACCCCTGGCCGAGCAGCTCGGCAGCGACTTCACCTTCGATTGCGACGTATCCGACATGGCCGCGCTCGACGACGCTTTCGCCAGGCTCAGGCAGCGCTGGGAGACGATCGATTTCGTCGTCCACGCGATCGGCTTTTCCGACAAGAGCCAGCTGCGCGGGAAGTTCTACGACACCACGCTCGACAACTTCCTGATGACGATGAACATCTCTGCCTATTCGCTGGTCGCGGTGACTCAACGGGCTCGGGCCATGATGGCGAACGGCGGCAGCATCCTCACACTGACATATTACGGCGCCGAAAAAGTCGTGCCGCACTACAACGTCATGGGCGTGGCCAAGGCGGCCCTGGAGGCCAGCACGCGCTATCTCGCCAACGACCTCGGGCCGGAGAACATCCGCGTAAACGCGATCAGCGCCGGGCCGATCGAGACGCTGGCGGCGCGCGGGATCGGCGATTTCAACTACATCCTCAAGTGGAACCAGCTGAACTCGCCGCTGCGCCGCAACGTGACGATCGGGGATGTCGGGGGGGCGGCACTTTATCTGCTGTCGGACTTGTCTTCAGGGGTTACCGGAGAGGTGCATTACGTCGATGCGGGTTATCATCTCGTCGGGATGAAGCAGGAAGATGCGCCGGACATTGCGTTGGTTTGATCATTGGAGAGCCGGAGCGATGATCCAAATGTCCCCGCGCAGCCCGGCACCGGATAGAAAAACTACACCGTCTGCGGCGCCGGGTTGCGTGCGGATTTGAGCTTGCGGAAATGCCGCTTTAGCTGCGGTTCCTGAGTCGCCAGCTGTCGTTGCCGGTCTCGACGATGTCGCAGTGGTGGGTGATCCGGTCGAGCAGCGCAGCGGTCATCTTCGGGTTGCCGAAGACCGTAGGCCATTCGCCGAACGCCAGGTTGGTGGTGATGATCACCGAGGTGCGCTCGCAGAGCTTGCTGACCAGGTGGAACAGCAACCGGCCGCCCGAACGGGCGAACGGCAGGTAGCCAAGCTCGTCGAGCACGACGAGGTCGAGGCGCGAGAGCTGGCAGCGAGCGCACCGGCCTTGCCGAGGCGGCTCTCCCCCTCGAGCCGGTTCACCAGATCGACGATGTTGAAGTAGCGGTCGCGGGCACCGGCACGCACCACGCTGGCGGTGATGGCAACCGCAAGATGGGTCTTGCCGGTCCCGGTGCCGCCGACCAGTACGATGTTGCGCTGACTCGGCAGGAACGAGCCTGCATGGAGCGAGCGCACTAGGTCTTCGTTGATCGGTGTGTCCTCGAACACCAACGCATCGATGTCCTTCACCATCGGCAGCTTGGCAGCGCTCATGCGATAGCGGATCGATGCGGCATGGCGGTGAGCCGCCTCAGCCCGCAGCAGATCGGTCAGGATCTCCATGGCCGTGCGCTTGCGCTGCACACCAGTGGTGACCGCTTCGTCGAACGCGCCAGCCATGCCCTTGAGGCCGAGGCCGCTCATCGCGGCGATCATCTCATGCCGCTGCACGGGCGCCTCGTAGCAAGTCATAGCGGGCGCGGTCGGCGGTCGGTGGGTGGCAGAGCGCGTGCGTCGGACGTGGCGATGGTCAGCGGCCGGGGCGGCTCACGGCGCCGCGCCAGGATGTTGAGGATCACATCGTCGCTGGCAGCGCCGGCATCCAGCGCTTCGCGGATCGCGGCCTCGACCGCCTCAAGGCCATCGGTGAGCACGGCGGATAACACGCGCACGAACCGGCGGTCGGCTTCATCGCCAGTCCCGAGCTTGCGCCTGAGCCGCGCGAGCGCTGGCGGCAACTCCCAGCCCTGGAACGGGACGCCGTTCCTGAGCGCGCCCGGCTTCTTGGCCAGCACCGGCAGATAGTGCCAAGGATCGAGGATCATCCGATCCGGCCGAAGAAGCGGGGGTGCTCGGCCACGACCTCGTCGTCCAAGCGGACCACGATCCGGTCGGCGTAAGCGCGCACCTGCACCGCGCGGCGGGCCGCCTTGGCCATGACCGAGTAGCGGTTGCGGGCGAAGCTGATCAAGCAAGTGATGGTCACCGCGTGCGGCGTCTCGTGGAAGCCGTCGAACGGCGCCAACATCGCCTGGAGTGCCGGACGTTCGGCGTCCCAGGCCTGGGCGATGGTCAGCTCCTTCTCATCGGGGTGCTGGTGCAGCGCCCCCCACCGGCGGCACTCCGGCTCCAGCCACCCGTTCAGCTCCTCCAGGCTGGCAAAGCGCAGGCGGGGCTGGAAGAAACGACCCCGGATGGTCTGGACCTGGTTCTCGACCTGACCCTTCTCCCATCCCGCCGCCGGCGAGCAGGCCGTGGCTCGACCATGTAATGATCGGCCATGACGAGGAAGCGGCGGTTGAACACACGCTCCTTGCCGACGAACACTGAGGTCACCGCGGTCTTCATGTTGTCGTAGATCCCGCGCAGCGGAACGCCGCCGAAGAAGGCAAAGCCCCGGGCATGGGCATCGAACACCATCTCCTGCGTCTCGCGCGGATAAGCCCGGACGTAGACTGCCCGCGAGGCGCACAGCCGCATATGTGCGACCTTCACGCGCATCGGCTTGCCGGCGATCTCCACATCCTCGTGGCTCCAGTCGAAATGGTATGCCTCGCCGGGCTGGAACATCAGCGGGACGAACGCCGCAGCACCGTCACCTGCATCCTTGCGCCGCTCGTCCAGCCAGCGCTTCGCATAACGCCGGACAGCATCGTAGGAGACCGTCAAACGCTCTCCTGAGCTTGCCGGTGGGCCCTCGCGTACGAGCAGATCGTGGATCCGCGTCATCCGCAGCCGATCGCGCCGGGGCCGCGCCTCGTTCTCTGCCAACAGAGCATCCAAGCGCTCCTGGAAGTGACCGATCCGGGGAAGCGGTTGCACCGAGCGCCGATACGCGAAGCCCGCATCCGGTGCCCTGATCGCCTTCCTCACCAGCTTGCGCGACAACCGCAGGTCCTGCGCGATCGCCTTGATCGACTTGCCATCGGCGTGCTGTCGCCGGATCCTTACCACCGTCTCCAATATCAACATCCCGATCCCGCCATCTGGTCATCACCAAACGGACGTACCTAGAGCAGTTTCCGATCATTCTGCGTCATAGCCGGCGTTGGTGAAGTAGTTGGCGCATTCTTGAGGTGTGAACAGATCGAGGATGCGACCGATGGCGTTCCAGAGGCTGTGGATGGTGCGCTCAGCGGCCTTGCGCAGGTGCGCCTTGAGCTTGGAGAAGGCCTGCTCGATCGGATTGAAGTCGGGGCTGTAGGGCGGGAGGAACAGCAGCTTGGCGCCGACCGCCTCGACCAGCTCGCGCGCGGCAGGGGCTTTGCGGCTCGACAGATTGTCCATGATGACCACGTCGCCCGGCTTCAGCTCGGCACGAGCACCTGGTCGACACAGGCGATGAAGGCATCGCGGTTGATGGGGCCATCGAGCACCATCGGCGCCATCATACCGGTGCGGCGCAGTCCAGCGACGAAGGTCGTGGCCTTCCAGTGGCCATGCGGAACGCTGGCGCGCAACCGCTCGCCGCGCGGGCAGCGGCCGTGGCGACGCGCCATATTGGTGCTGGCCCAGGTTTCGTCGATGAAGACGAGCCGATCGGGATCGAGGTCGAGCTGGCCCTCGAACCATTCCCACCGTCGCTTCAGGATGTCGGGACGGTTCTGCTCGCTCGCGTGCGCGGACTTTTTTTACGCGTGATGCGATGACGATCGAAGAACCGCCAAAGCGTGCCGATTCCCACCGGCGTGTCGCGTGCGGCGAGCAGCGCCTGCAACTCGACCAGGGTAATATCCGGCTGCGCCTTGATCGTCTCGCGGATGAACACAGCATGGGCCTCGAGCCTGCCTGATCGGGTATCGCCTCCTTGCGGCTTCGCCGCCGTGGTCCCGTGGCGCAGATGAAGCTGGCGCCAGCGGATCGCGCTCGCCGCACTTACACCAAACCGCGCTGCCGCCTGCCGGCATGACATCCCGCCCTAAACGGCGGCAACCACCCGATCCCGAAGATCCTGTGAAAGTATTCGGCCCATCCATGCTGACCTCCTTTCCAGCATGGATCCTGAATCAGAAAATCACGCCGCTGTGAATTCCCAACGATTCACGTCGCGCGGAAACCGCTTTAAACCATCGAAATGGGGGTCCCTCTTAGACGCCGATCACCCCGCTAACGGGGTCCTTCTTGCACGCCGATCCACAGCCTGGGGCAGCGCGTCGAACAGCAGCACCGCGCCTTTGTAGTCGCTCATCTGTCCTTCGGAGAGCAGCATGACGAGCGGACCGCCCTTGCCGTCGCAGACCGCATGGAGCTTGGAGTTCAACCCGCCTTTGGTGCGCCCGATACGTCGGGGAACAGCCCCCCTTTTAACAGGCTGGCGGCGGTGCGATGCGCTTTGAGGTGCGTCGCGTCGATCATCAGCCGGTCAGGCTTCCCGCCCTTGCCCGCCAGCGCCGCGAAGATCCGGTTGAACACACCCATCCGGCTCCAGCGCACGAAGCGGTTGTAGATCGTCTTGTGCGGGCCATACTCTTTCGGCGCGTCGCGCCAGCGCAGGCCGTTGCGAATGACGAAGACGATGCCCGAGATCACCCGCCGGTCATCGACCCTCGGCTTCCCATGCGACAGCGGGAAATACGGCTCTATCCGGCGCATCTGCGCCTCCGACAACCAGATCAAATCGCTCATGGCAACACCCTCCTCGGCACCGCCATTGAATCACAATCCCGCCGTCCTGTGAATCCCCTTAATGGGTCCTGAGGCTAGGTTAGGAGGCCCGGACGGCAGTCGCGCAGCGGGGCTCGCCACCGCCACGCACGGCTCGATCAGGACGATACTCCCGCACAATGCGCGCGAGGATTTCGAGAGCCGCGGTCTGATCATTTAGTTTCAGCGCCTGGACCAGTTCTATGACCGCGCCGTGCACCTCTTCCCACGACAGCTCACACTCGCGCGCTCGCATGATCCGCGGGTGCGCACTCGGCTCTGAATCTTCGCCGATGAGCAATTCCTCGTAGAGCTTTTCCCCGTCCCTAATTCCCACAAATTCGATTGCTATGTCCCCTTCTGGATTGCGTTCATCACGCACGGTGAGGCCAGACAGCTGAATCATGTTGCGAGCAAGGTCGAGGATCTTGACCGGCTCGCCCATGTCGAGGATGAACACTTCACCGCCCTTCGTCATCGATCCCGCTTGCAGAACGAGCTGCGCCGCTTCCGGAATTGTCATGAAATAGCGTGTCATTTCGGGGTCCGTAACGGTCACAGGACCGCCGCCGGCGATCTGCTGATGGAACTTGGGGACCACCGAGCCGCTAGAGCCCAAAACGTTTCCGAACCGGACCATCGAGAATTTAAGTCCCGGGTTCTGTTTGGCGAAAGCCTGCACGATCAACTCGGCCAAGCGCTTAGTCGCGCCCATCACGTTCGTCGGCCGAACTGCCTTATCAGAGCTCACGAGGATGAAGTAATCTGCAGCGTGCCGGGCGGCCAAGTCGGCCACCACAAACGTGCCTAGTACATTGTTCGCAATGCCTTCGCAGGGGTTCGCCTCGACGAGCGGCACATGCTTATACGCCGCGGCATGGTAGATGGTGCTGGGTTGTTCGGTGCGGATTACTTCTTCCATGCGGCCTGCATCGCGAACCGACCCAAGGTAAGGAACGATCTCCAAGCCGGCGCCCGTTTTGGCTTTTCGGTCGCGAAGCTCTTCGGTGATTAGGTATAAATTGTATTCGGCAACATCGAACAGCACCAGCCGAGCCGGTTCGAGATCGAATATCTGCCGGCAAAGCTCGCCCCCAATGGAGCCGCCAGCTCCGGTAACCAGGACTGTACGGTCGCGAATAGTCTTTGCGAGAAGTTCGCTTTCGGGCGGCACCGGATTGCGACTGAGGAGATCTTCGATCGCCACATCCTTAAGGTCCGCTACCGACACATTCCCGCGGACAATATCGGTCATCGACGGAATGGTACGCACGTGCAGGCCAACTTCGGTAACCTGCTGGACGATTTCGAGCCTGCGGGAGCGGTTCAGATTGGGCGCCGCCAGCAACAGATCGTCAACCCGCCCCGCAGCGGCCAAATCGGCCAAGTCGGCAATGCTGAAGATCGGCAAACCGGCGAACGTGGCGCCATGCAAAGCGTGTTCTTCGTCAACAAAACCTACGATGCGCAGCGCGTGGCTCCTTGCCATTGCAGCGTAAAGCTGTCGCCCCGCCTCTTCGACGCCGTAGATGACGGCCCGAGGCGACGAGTCATCGCGATATTGCCGCCTATAGGTTTGCCCCAGCAGCCAATCTGCCGACACTCGGAGGCCGGCTATCGACAAGAACAGCAAGATGGGCTCGATGATACCAATCGTTCGGGGCACGCCGACCACCCCAGCGAACGAGAAAATGGCCACGCAGGGCAGACTGAAAATGATTACGCTGCGGACAACGGCATGCAGGGCGGCGGGCGTAGAATATCGGAAGATTGACCGGTATAAACCTTGGGTGATGAATATCGGAATGGCGAGGCCCACGGTCGCAACGGTCGCGTAAAGAGGTCGCCCATCGACTGGCTGCCACTCGCCCAAGCGGAGGAAGAAGGAAGCCTGGACGGTGGCGAAGCAAAGAAGCACGTCAAGCGCCAGCATGATCGCGCGTTTCGCAGCGCGTGGTAGGTTAATCAGGAAGTCGACAGCGGGACTGGTCATGGGGCGCTCAGTGCCGGACGCCTTCACGGCGTACCACCTTGAGAATCGTTTGGGCTAGAATTCGCAAATCCAGCGCAAGACTGCACCGTTCAAGGTATTCGCGATCATAGGCGACTTTCTGCGCGACTGGGATTTCGTCCCTTCCCAAGATCTGCGCCAGCCCGGTTATGCCCGGAACTAGCCGATCGACGCCGCTGGCCCGACGCATCGTGATGAGGTCATCCTGGTTGAACAACGCAGGCCGCGGCCCAACGAGCGTCATTTCGCCGGTCAGCACACTCCAAAGCTGCGGAATCTCATCCAAGCTGGAACGGCGCAGAAAGCTGCCGACAGGAGTCAGTACGGACCGTGGGTCTGTCAGCAGATGGGTAGCCACCGCCGGCGTACCGACGGCCATCGTTCGAAATTTGGGCATCGAGAAAACGCGTCCATTTGCACCCATTCGATTCGACCAATATAGGATGGGTCCGGGGGAGCTCAGCCTGACGGCGAGCGCCGTCAACGCGGCTACCGGCAGCACGACCGGCGTGGCCGCGACAACTAGCGCGAGGTCTACGCCGCGTTTAAGCGACTGGTAGATTTGTTTTTCGATCACAGCTGCCTCAGGTGCGCCTCTAACCGTCAAGACCGTGTCGGGAAAGCTTTCTATACCGGAGCCGGTGTGGCAGGTGCGCGCCATGTCCATACCAAAAAGGGTCATTGTTATCGGCGGCCAAAGCTCGGTCGCCCTGGCATTGAGGCGGCATCTCCCGCAAGCGAAATATGTCGTTCGCCATTCCGCGCAGGCCGGTGACCTGGTTGTCGGCGACTACCGCGATCTAACGAGAGCCCACCTCCAAGGGTTCGACGCGCTGATAAATTGCGCGGGAGCGATTGCGGGCAGCCTCACCGAGCTTGAGTGGGCGAACGTTGAACTGCCGACCATCCTCGCGCAATCGGCGCGTTCTGCGGGGATTGGAAAATTGGTGCAAGTGTCCTCGTTCTCAGTCTACGGCCGCGTCGAGCGGATCGATAATGGGACCCCAGCGAGGCCTGCTTCAGAATACGGCCGCAGCAAGCTCGCGGGCGACCGAGCGATTTTGGAGATGGCCGACAAAGCCTTTCATCCGGTGGTTGTGCGCTTCCCGGCGATCGTCGACTGGCGGCGGTCGACAGGGAAGGTGGCGCAACTGCTAAAGACGTGGCTGCGCGTGCGTTTCATACCTGCACCGATGGGAGACGTGCGCCGCTCTATGATTTCTTCGACACTGGCCGCCCGGGTGCTGGCTCAAGCCGCCTGCACATCATCCCCGTCCATCCTTCTCGCGGCCGATGAACAACCGTTTGCCTATCGTCCACTGGCCGATATCCTGAGCGCCGATCTTGGAAAAAAATTGAGAGTCGTCATGTTTCCTCGCCGAGTCTTGGCGCCTCTGCGCCTAGTGGCGTCAGGAGCCTACCAAAGCTTGTTCGCCCCGAGTATGGTCGACGAGGCGAGCAACTTCGCTCGGGATATGCCCAGCGATCTCTATCCGACCATCGCCAAACTTGCGAAAGTGCTGGCGGGGAGATGAAAGTGCGCAGGCTGTGGGTCGTCTCGGAACTCTTCTATCCGGAAGAGACGTCGACCGGGTATTTCCTCACCAAGATCGCAGAAGGATTGGCGGGAGAACTGGAGGTTCACGCGATCTGTAGTCGGCCGACCTATAGCGAGCGAGGATTGGAGGTGCCCTGGAGCGAAACTCACAATGGAGTCCACATTCACCGCATGCGGTCGACGCGTTTCCATAAAGATCGCCTGCTTGGGCGCGTACTGAACGCGGCGACCTTTTCACTTGCGGCAACCATATTTTGCCTGTTGCGGCTGCGCCGCGGGGACCAAGTACTTGTGGTGACCAACCCGCCGACAGCGCCCCCCTTAGTTGGGCTGTTGGCGAAGCTTAAAGGAGCACGGCGCTTCCTTCTTTTGCACGACGTCTATCCCGAGGTCCTCATCGCCACCGGAATAGCAAGCGAAACTAGCCTCTCCGTGCGCCTACTTGGCCTGCTGACCGCTGCCACCTATCGACTCTACGATACGGTGATCGCCCTAGGGCGGGATATGGCCGAGCTCGCGGTGCGCCGAGTCGACGGGCGGGATGACCGTGTTGTCATCATACCCAACTGGGGGGATGTCGAGGAGATTGGGCCAATCGACCCCGTGGCCAATCCATTCATGCAGGCATATAATCCCAAAAGGCGCACGTTGATCCAGTTCTCGGGGAATATTGGGCGAACGCACGACGTCGAAACGGTAATCGAAGCAGCACGCCTGTTGGGTGCACGCCGCGAATTGCAGATTCAGTTCGTTGGCGGCGGGGGTAAGGCCCGGCTGGTCAGTGAACAGGACGATCCTGCCGGCACAATCAAGTATCTCCCGCGCCAACCGCGCGAGATGCTCGGCCCCATGCTGGCGGCGGCGAATGCTGTCGTTATCGCCTTCGTCGACGGGATGTTAGGCGTATCGGTGCCAAGCAGAATGTACAACGTGATGGCCGCGGCGACGCCGATCATTGCACTGGCCGATCCTGCGTCCGAGCTCGCCCTGACGGTCTCCGAGGAAGGCTGCGGTTGGATCTTGCGCTCCGGCGACGCGCGAGGATTGGCTGACCTGCTTGACTACATCGCCACACCGGAGGGAAAGACCGACGCGCTTGAACGAGGACGCAAAGGGCGGGACGCCGCCACCCGCCGTTTCACCCTGCCGATCGTTCTCGCCCAATTCGCCCACCTTCTCGGTCTCGCTGACAGTCAGCCAATGGTCTCGGCGGACCATTCGAGGTCAGAACGCCCAGCGGCCGAAAGACAAACAACCCCCTGATCATCGTGGGTTCTCGTTTGCCCTCCCGGACGCTCGCCGAAGCAAGCCGACAGATCGAGGGAGGGTCCTGCGGCCTCCAAAAGAGTCACGGAGTGACCGTTTGCCTGCCCAACTATCACACAATCCGCAGCGGCGAATCCGCCGGGAGAACGAGTGGCGCGGGCGGCTATTCGCCATGCCGTCGTCGCTCCGCGCCAGGGTAGAACTAGCGAGCCGTCGCCGTTAGTGCGGCCGAATCCATTTACCCCGCTGACGCTGAAACGCCCCGACGGCTTGCCTTCGAAACGCAAAGGATCCGCGCCGCCGGCCGAGAGGCTGCCGCCTTGCCAGACCAAGTTCGCCAGATCAGGTCCAATCGCGACTGCAGGCCCCGCGAGAGCCCGAAACCGGCAGCCCGACAGGCTCAAGCGCGCACCGGCACCTGTCAGCAACCCGGCCGATGATGCACTCGCGCTATACCGGATGCTGGAAGGCGATCCATCGAACACGCATCCGTCGAAGCTTAACTCGGCCCCCGTGCCGGCTTGCTGGCGGACAGCAAACCCGGGATGGTTGCGAAAAGTGCATGCGGAAAACTGCGCATCGCAGGGCTGCGAGCGGACATGAACGTGGCCGAGGAAGGTCGAAAATGCTTCGTTGCTAAGGAAGTCGCAGGCCGTAAAGCGGACCGAGCCGATCCCCGCCGCGCCCTCGGCGAACAGGACCGAGGCGTAGCGCGAATAGGCCAGCACAGCCTGCGCCAGCACAATGTCGTTACTAGCTTCCTCCAACGTGATAGCAAAATTTGCCAGGTAGGTCACTAGCCCTTGCACGACGATGTTTTGCGCCGAGCGAAACACGAGCCCCCGGAGCGCTTGATCGACCACCACATCAGAGATCACCCCGTCCGATCCCGACACCTCGATTGCCGTCCCAGCGGCCGAAAGGAACAAGTGGGAAAGCGCGAATCCTGCGGCATGCACCTTGATCACAGGTGCCGAGCCTGATCCGCCCAAGAAACGCAGCCCGGTTGCGCCGACCGGGGCGCCTCCGGGATCTATGCGGCCCTTCTCATCCAGTCCCAGCGTAAGGGTTGGCCCGGAGGCGCGGCTCGCATCTATCAGTGTGGCTTCGCCGTCGCCGAAGAGGTGCTGGCCCTTGCGCACCCGGATCGGCCTATCTATACGATATCGGCCGGCCGGGATGTAAATGGCCCCCCCGAGAGCCTCGTCCCAATCACTGGCAGCTTGGGTCGCTGCGTTGAAGGCGGCGCTGTCGTCCGTTTGCCCATCGGCGCGAGCGCCGAACTGCGTTACGGATCGGCGGGAGAGCTCAGCCATAGGGGGGTGCGAAGCGTGCCTGTGGACAAGGGGCGATGGCCCGGCAAAGGAAATGCCAGCAATCCCCAGTTTTCGCAACACGCTTCGTCGGGCGTCCATATTTCACTTTCATCTCTGACTTTGTGCTCAAAGCGGTTTGATGGCAAGCGCAAGAGCCAAGCTTCCATTTGATAAGGCAAATCCGCCGATGGCATTAACTTTCGTTAGCCGTGAGCAGTTAATCCAAGCCCTGAGCCTGGCGCCATGGCCCATCCGAAGAGCAATCTTCACGAGACGCTATAAACGCGAGATCAATCGAACGGGCGAAGCCGAACTATTGCTGCTGCGAACGTTTCTGAAGTCGGGGGACCTATGCCTCGACATCGGAGCAAACCTCGGGACATATGCATTCGAGCTCGGGCGTTTGACAGGGAACTGCATAGCTTTCGAGCCGAACCCGTACCTGGCCGGCATCGTTCGCGGCCTGCGCCTCGAAGGGGTCGACTTGCGGCAATTGGCCGCGGCTGACGCAGCTGGGACATCGGATTTCGTGGTGCCAAGATCGAAATTCGGCCATGCGCTAGGTCGTTTGCGGGCAAATACCGACGATGGCACTGGCGACGACGTTTACACTGTGAAGACGATCAAAATCGACGACCTCGGTTTGCGAGACGTACGATTTGTGAAGATCGACGTCGAAGGATTTGAGGAGGAAGTGCTTCGCGGCGCCGCGGAAACGATCCAACGGGACAAGCCGATCTTGCTAATCGAGATCGAGGAGCGTCAGAATGAGGGTGGTCTCGGGCGGATCGCCCGATCGCTGTCGAGCTACGGTTATGGCGGATATTTTTACGACGAGGGATGGATTCCGATCAAAGATTTCGAGGCGAGCCGGCATCAGCCGGCGGGTGGAGATGATCCGGATGGACAAGTCGCGCGGCGCTCTTTGCGCTTCTTCAATAATTTCTTATTCGCCCAGGAGGACCCGCGACGAAGCGCCCAGCGTGCAACCGACAACCTCACCGGACCATCGACTTAGCCGGAAACCAGCGGTGAATTGGGGCGACCGTACGATTGAGGCTTGATGCGCCGCTTTAGGCGTCTAAGGGACGCGGATCAAAAGGACCGCTACTGGCACTAAGCGGCGGAGCGACCAGCCGCATTCCTGACAGGCATGGTATGACTGTATTTCTCTTTCTCACCGCAGTCTCAATTATCCTGGCCATCAGAGCGCTTGTCAGAATGTTCACCGGTAGGTTTGTTCACCCGCTCGACCTGGCCACCATTTCGACATTCTATTACGCTGTTCCTTTGGCGGTCGCCGGCTACTTCCGATACAATCCGAGGGAGGTCGTATTCCTCCATGCCCAAGCCGCCGATCCCGCGATCGCATTCCAAAGCATGCTCTACGCGAGCGTGGCGATGACGGCACTCTTGTTGGGAAGTCAGACTGGAAAGCTATTCGGCAGGCCGCGCTTGGGTACCTATTTTGAATTGAACGAGGCCGGACTGCCGCGAGCTTGGCTGGCAACCGGGCTTCTGATCGGTCTGATCGGACTCGGAATAATGCAATTCGGCCTGGGGGATTTTCTGCGCGGATACGCGACGGAATCCGGTGAAGACGACGCGACCCTGGGCATGGCCCTGGTATACTTCTCCACGGGCAGCATTGGGCTCGTAGTGCTCTATGCGGTGATGTTGCAGCGATTTTTGCAACGACACGAGCTGTGGCTGACGATCGCCGCGGGTTTCGTTATCGCGATTATGGTTTTGCTCATTCGCGGAAAACGGCTCGAAATCGTCACGACTTTTCTTCCGCTGGGAATTTTGCTTCTCGCAGCTCGCGGCCGCCTCAAAGTCGCCGCGTGGAGAGCGGTTTTAGGCGCTTTTGGAGTAATCGCCCTGGTGGCGGTGGCGATCAGCCGCATCAATGATCAATTCGAGCTGTTCAACTTCAACTTTTATCTCTTGTCGGAAGGCCTCTATGCCGGCCACGCATTGCCAGGCATAATAGGTCGCTTGAACGGCGGCATGCTGGACTATGAATACGGCTGGCGCTTCCTGAACTCGCTGCTGGCTTTCGTGCCTAGGTTTTTGTGGGAATCCAAAGACGATTTCGTATACGCGGGGAATGTTGCGCTGGAAGGCGTGGCGCCGTTAGGCGCAAGCACTTTTCTAGCCGAAGTCGTCTTGCAGGGAGGGATGATCGCGGTCGTTCTTGTGCACTTTGTCTTGGGACTAATTTTCGAGCGGGCGGCTAGATTCGAAGCTGTTTGGGACGCGGCCGTTCTGAGCGGCAAGATTCCTGGCCGGTTCCTCGTTTACATCATTCTCACTGCCATATTCATCCCACACTTCCGCGACGGGATTGTTCCAGCCATCAAACTTTCCCTTCAAGCCGGAGTTTTCCTTGCGATTTTGGTGGGCCTTCGTCGGACGCCCGTCGTGGTCGGGAGTGCGGAGAATATCGCACCGCCTGCTCTTCGCACCACTTGATTGTGAACGTCCGCCGAAATCTCGTAGCCAACTTGCTTGGCCAGGGTTGGTCGGCGGCGATTAACCTCGTTGCGGTGCCGATCTACCTGAAGCTGCTCGGTCCAGAGAACTTCGGTCTGATCGGCTTCGCGACGGTCATACTTGTGCTCGCATACTTGCTTGATGGAGGGTTGGGAAACACGCTTAACCGCTCGATGGTTCATTTCCGCGCAGGAAGTTTGAGCGCGCAAGCGGCCTCCGACCTGCTGCGCAGTGGGGAGGCGGCTATCTGGGGCGCGGCAATGCTGATTGGCGCAATTGCCTTCGGCCTGAGTTCGCACTTGGCGCATTGGCTCATTGATGCGCGGCAATTGCCGGACACCGCCGTGGCACAAGCCCTGACACTGAGTATCGTAATTGCGTTGATGCGCGTCACCGAGGGCATTTATCGCTCTGCCCTGTTGGGCCTTGACGGAGCGATAAGCGTTAACGTTTTGTCGGTCGCGGGGGCCACGTTACGTGGTCTTGGCCCCCTTCCATTTGTGCTCCATTCTCGTGGAGGAATACTGACCTACTTTTCGGTCCAGCTTATAGTATCGACGGTTTCCCTTTTCGCGTTCGCTGGGCTGACTCATATTAGACTTGAGGGAACACCGTTCGGGAGGGGAGGCATTCGCCTCGATCCATTGCGAAGCGTGTTCCGCTTTGCGGGCGACGCATTCGTGGTTTCCTCGCTTATCGCCGTCGCCAACCAAGCCGACAAGCTTCTCGCTGCAAGGCTCACTTCCTTGGAAAGGTTCGGATACTATTCCGCAGCCGCGATCGTGGCCACGGGGATATACCAGCTCGTCGTGCCGGTTTTCATGAGCTTCTACCCCAAACTCTCCTTGTTGCACGCCACCCGCAAGCAAGGGGAGTTCGAGCGGCTTTTTCTCAAACTTGCGGTCGTCGTCGGATTTATCGCCGGGGTGCCGACAGCGGTCATCATAGCAAACTCGCAAGACGTGGTGTTTGCTTGGACCGGAAACGTGGTGACAGCAACGCGCACCAGCCCGCTACTGTTTTGGCTCTGCTTCGGCACTTGGGCCAACGGATTGTTTTACATTGCGCTCGCTCCCCTGTTGGCGTCCGCGCGCCATAGGATAGCAGTGGTGACGACCGGTGTGTTGCTGCTCACGCTTCTGCCGCTGTTGCTGCTGGGCTGGTTGGAGGCGGATCTGGTGGGCATCGCCGCTGCTTGGAGTGCTGCGATGGTGGTTTGGTCCTTGCTGACACTTGCCCTTACGGGACGAGCAGTTACCGGTTCGCCCTTCCTCGCGAAGCTCTTCGCTGCCAGCTTGAGTCCATTCCTACTCGCACTTCTGTGCTCCTATGCGATACGTAATTTGGCTCCTCATCCCGCAGTGCAGAGTCAGGCCTTTGAGGCGGTGTCGGTCCTTCTCAACGCGACCCTGATCGGGACGATAACCGCAGGCGCGCTCTGGACCGCAAGCTTCGCGATCTCCGGATCGAGTAAGACATGACCGACACCTTCGACATCGTGTCGGTCAAGGCCTTCGGCGATCTGATTATCATCTTGAGTTCGCTAAAGTCGGCGCCGACCGCACACAGAACCCGGTTACTGCTCGGCCGACATCTCCAGCCTTTATTTGACGCATTGGGTTGCCCTGTTGAAGCGAGATGGCTAACTCATGGCGAAGCGGGTGTGCCGTCCTTCTACGACATTCGAAAGAACGGCATGCGAAAGGCGGCCGTTAGCGCTCTGCGGCTGCGTCGGGAGGTCGCGTCGGCCGCCTCACCCAATGTCCTGCTTTTCGATCGTCTCGGTTGGCGGGAGCGGTTCCTCGCCGGAGGAATGCGGGCGAGGGCGCTGCCGCGATCCGACAACATCTATCTCGCTTATCGGGCTCTTTTCGGAAATCCCGTTCTCGATCCAGCTCTCCCGGGGGGCAGCGGGCATATCGGAATATTCCCTGGCAGCCGGTTGGCGCGCAAGAACCTGCCGCTGGAACTGGTCGATCAGGTGAAGAAGCGGATCGCAGCTCACGGCGCACAGTCAGAGCTCCTGTTGCTGGACGGCGAGCGCCCCGATCTCGAGCACGCCGGGCTCGGCGGTCGCGTCCTGCCGCGCAGCTTCGGTGCGATGATCGACGCGGTGAGTGCTTGCGATGCCGTAATCTCGGCGGACAGCATGCCTGCACATTTGGCGGAGATGATGGGCCGACCGGTTTTCGTTTTCACGCCAGCGGCCAATAATTACTGGCTTCCTTATTCGGCACTTGCAAGCAACCGTTGGGCACTTTTTCGAGATGGTTCGGGGCAAGCCTTGGCTGGTTTTCTGAGCGGATGGAACGCAGATGATGGCAGGTGAACAAGAACGGTTGGCGGCCTCTCGAGTGTTGGTCGCTGGCGACGTCATGCTAGATCGCTACTGGCACGGCGACGTCGAGCGTATTTCTCCGGAAGCCCCCGTGCCGGTCGTGCGGATGACCACCGAGGAATGTCGCCTCGGCGGAGCCGCGAACGTCGCCAACAATGTTGCTTCTCTCGGCGCGGGCGTCACGCTAATGGGAATTGTCGGCCAAGATGAAGGCGCCAACGAGGTGCGTCGGCTGCTCGACAGTAGCGGAATCGAGAATGGGCTGCTGCACGGCGAAGGCGCGCCGACCACGGTCAAACTGCGTATAAATGGTAGGGCGCAGCAACTTCTTCGGATCGACTTCGAACGCGAGCCCGAAGGTCGGCTCGTCAAGAAGATGCAGCAAGCGTTTCGCGATCGTTGCCACGAGTTCGGCGCGGTGATCCTGTCCGACTATGGCAAAGGAGGGCTGGCTCTGATCCGTGACGAGATCGCCCATGCTCGCAAGATCGGAGTCTCGGTCCTCGTTGATCCCAAAGGTTCCGATTGGACGCCTTATGAAGGGGCCACTGTGCTCACGCCCAATCGGGCTGAGCTCAAGCAGGTGGTGGGCTCGTGGAGCAGCGAGAGCGATCTTGCGACACGGGTCAACCATCTGCGACGCAAACTAGGTGTCGAAGCCATTCTGGTAACACGGTCGGAAGAAGGTATGACGCTGTTCGACGAGGATGGGTCCATGCACGCTTCCGCCATGGCGCGCGAAGTATTCGATGTAACGGGCGCGGGCGATACGGTCATCGCCACGTTGGGAGCGCTCGTCGGATCAGGTCTCAGCCTTCGCGAAGCAGTTCCTTACGCCAATCGCGCCGGCGGTATCGTGGTCGGCAAGTTTGGCGCAGCCACAGTTGAGCTGGAAGAATTATTCGGATGAAGATTATTGTCACCGGCGGCGCCGGTTTCATCGGCAGCAACATAATCCGCGCGCTCAACGAGCAGGGCCACGATGACATCGTGGTGGTAGATGACTTGGAGCAGCCGGGTAAGTTTGCCAACCTGGTTGGACTGAAGATCAGCGACTACTTCGCCAAGGAAGACTTCCTCGCGCGCTTCGCTACGGGTTATTTCGGCACTGTCGAGGCCGTGTTCCACGAGGGGGCCTGTTCCGATACGATGGAGCACGACGGCCGCTATGTGATGGAGGTCAATTACCGTTTCTCGAAAGAGCTTCTGACGAGCTGCGAGGCTATCGGCGCACGCCTACTCTACGCTTCGTCCGCAGCTGTGTACGGCGCTTCGAGCGATTTCCTGCCGGACCCTGTCAACGAAGCTCCTCTCAATGTCTATGGCTTTTCGAAACTGCTGTTCGACAATGTAGTGCGGCGCCGGCTCGCCTTGGGAGCGCCGCATCCCCAGATCGCTGGTTTCCGATATTTCAACGTCTACGGCCCTGGCGAAGAGCATAAGAGCAGAATGGCCTCTGTAGCGTGGCATCACATGCAGCAACTGCGCGAGGAGGGGCACGTCAGGCTATTCGGGGCCTACGACAACTACGGAGCCGGGGAACAGTCCCGCGATTTCGTGTTCATCGGCGACGTGGTTCGGGTAAATCTGTGGTTCCTCGATCACCCCGAAGCGAACGGCATCTTCAATCTCGGCACGGGCAGGGCGGAGCCGTTCAACGCCGTCGCCCACGGTGTGGTCAACGGCTGGCGCAAGCAAATCGGCGAAGCGCCGTTGACTCTCGCGCAGCAAATCGACGCTGGTTTGGTGCGCTACATCGAATTTCCGGATGCCCTGAAAGGAAGATACCAGAGTTTCACTCAAGCCGACATCTCTCAGCTGAGGCAGGCCGGATACACTGATGGATTCCTAACGGTCGCGGAGGGGATCGAACGTTACACTTCGGAGGCGATGAACCCCCGTCAATAACCGAGCTGCCGCTCGACCGTCCCGCACAGACTGTGGCCGATCAGAATATGCGCTTCCTGGATCCGCGCCGTAACAGCGCTTTCGACGACCACCGGGATGTCCGAAAGCTCGCGCAGCTTCCCGCCATCGCGGCCCAGGAGCCCGATGGTGATGATCCGCGAGCGGCGAGCCTCCTGAAAGGCGGCGACCACGTTCGGCGAATTGCCTGAGGTGGAGATGCCCACCAGGCAATCCCCGGGCCGGCCCAAAGCTGCTACTTGGCGGGTGAATACCGTGCCAAAGTCGTAATCGTTGGCGATGCAAGTCAATGCAGAGGTATCGGTGGTCAAGGCTATCGCGGCGAGCGGAAGACGATCCTCCACAAAGCGCCCGGTGAACTCCGCAGCGAGGTGCTGGCAATCCGCCGCCGAACCGCCGTTCCCGCAAAACATCACTTTGCCGCCTGCCCGCAGACTCTCGGCAATGGCGTTTGCGGCTTCCCCCACGCGATAATTTAGCTCGTCAAGCCGAGCAAAGAGCTCGCGGTTTTCGGCGAGATTGTCTAGGAAGATGGACATGAATGATCCTCTTGCGTCCGCAAGCATGCGTCAAAGCCGTTTAGCGACGGTTGATAGCGTAACTGCCCTTCTCGACAAGATTATTTCGCAAAGCGAAGCTTCGGATGCAACATCCGCCGCCCCTAGCCCGTTGGTATTCACGAACGGAGTCTTCGATATCCTCCATCGCGGGCACGTGAGCTATCTGGTTCGGGCTCGCGCGCTAGGCGGGAGTCTGGTCGTCGCGGTCAACACCGATGCTTCTGTCAGACGGCTGGGCAAAGGCGCGGACCGGCCGATAAATTCCTGGGCCGACCGCGCGATAGTGCTCGCTGGGCTCGCCGCTGTGGATTTCGTGACTTCGTTCGACGAAGATACCCCATGCGCGCTGATCGAACGACTACGCCCACAAATATACGTCAAGGGGGGCGATTACGACATTGAGACGCTGAAGGAAGCGCGGTTGGTGCGCGGCTGGGGCGGTGAGGCGTACGCGCTCCCATTTGTCGACGGCTACTCGACGACAGCGTTGCTCGACCGCATGCGCAGCTGATGGGACGGATAGCGCGCGCGGCTGCCTTCCTTGACCGCGACGGAGTAATCAATGTCGACCACGGTTACATTCATCGCCCGGAGGATTTCGAGCTGCTACCTGGCACACTGGAAGCACTGCGCCAGCTGAAGGCCGCGGGATACCTCCTTATCATCGTAACGAATCAATCGGGCATAGGACGCGGTTATTACTCGGAGAGCGATCTCGCAGCGCTGCACGGGCACATGAAAGAGCTTCTTGCACGTGAAGGGGTCAAGCTGGACGCTATATACTACTGTCCACACCGGCCCGACGAGCGGTGCAGTTGCCGCAAGCCATTGCCGGGCCTCATTCAGCGAGCTTTGGATGAACTCGCGGTGGACGCCAGCAGGTCGTTCATCGTTGGTGACAAGCCGTCGGACATCGCTGCCGGAGCGGCTGGCGGGCTTGGGACGGCCTACCTCCTGTCAGACGAAGGCGAATTCGCGACCCTAAGCGAATGCGTCGCCGCGCATATTGCCAAGGTCTGCCACGGCGGCAGGGGTTCAGCGAAGAGTTAGGCTGCGTACGGAAGCCTCTATCGGGCGCGAGTCGTCTCCATCTCGCAAACCTAGCTCTAGCCATTGGTTGCTGCAGTTCGTAGGAACCCTGAACTGAAACGTCCCTTTCCCGCGATTGGCGGCTACCGGCAGTTCATCGTTTGAACCATGACACGCCATTGCCAGATAGATCACGCTTAGGTCGGCGGCATCCGCATCGAGCCGGATCGTGTAAGTCCCAGGTGGGAACGACACGAGCTGGCGGGCAACAACGCCTTCGCGATCGCTGGCAGCGTACGCGGTCAAACCCTCGCCGCGGACAAAATCGGCCGTAAGATCGGGATCCTCATTGACGAGCCAACCGAAGGGAGCTTCGAGAGAGGGATGTGTGAAATCCGGATCAAGGATCGGCCCATGCATTTGCGGGTGCAGCGCTTGGAAGTAAGCCCGCGCGAGCCCGATCTGGTTATTGGCGATCAGTTGGTTGATGAGATTGATGCGCAATTGCGGGTCTCGCGCCGCACTGCCGTTTGGGGCCATTAGCATAAGCTGCCGGACCCCCGGCAGTGCGGCCGGGATTGTCAGCGCCTCGCCGATGAATAGCCGGTACCACGACGGATCTTCGCGAGCGATCGGCGCCATCAGATCAATGAGTCGTGGGTGGTTTAGCGCTTGGGCGAGCACGGGGAAGAGGGTCCCATACAGAGCTTGATTTGTACGTAATGCCTCGTCCATGTGCCGAATCAAACCGCGCTCGTCGCCAGTAGTGCTGGCCCTCTGAATGAGCTCGAGCTGAACAAGTACATCCCTTCGCGACAGCCGTGCGGCGTGGTCGAGAACCGCATTCGCCACCGCAGGCCTGTGCTGATTCCTTTCGTATGCGACTATCGCCGCTAGCGAAGACAATGCGAAGGGCTCTTGCTGCAACGCGACACGGGCACGTGCAATAACGGGTTCAAGGTTGCCGCCACCCGGTTTCTGTAGAAGCGGGGCGAACTGTAGCCGGACCAATTGGTCCTGTGCGAGGCCGTTGGCCGGAGCGAGTGACGCGGCCAAGCCTGGATTCTGGTCGACTACCGCATTCGACAGGCTGCGCGCTGCCGCGTAGCCCATCAGCGCCAGTGCGGCGATCACGATAAGACCGGTACGCAGCCAACCAACCACCATTTCCAGCTCCGGGATCAGACCGTTACCGAGTCCTTGCTGCCATGACCGTAGCCGTAGCCGTAGTCGTATCCGTAGCCGTATTGCGCCTTGCGGGCCTCGAACTTCGTCAAAACGGCACCTACCGGCGTTATACCCGCCTGCAACAGACGGGAGACCGCAGTGCGGATGGTGCCGCGACGAGCGGAGTTGGCTTCCACCGCGTAAACTACTGCCTCCACTCGGCTGGCAATGATTACTGCGTCGGCAAGACCGAGCACCGGCGGCGAGTCGATAATGACGTATTCAAACCGCTGCCGGAGTTCGTCGATCAGCATTTGCAACCGCGGGCCGGCCAGAAGTTCGCCGGCATTCGGAGGGGTAGGTCCGGCCGGCAGGACGGACAGGTTCTTGACCGCCACGTCAACCAGCAGTCTACCGAGCGTATCCTCACCGCTGAGGAAGTTGCTAACGCCCGCCTGGTTGGCGATCTCGAAGAAGCTGTGCACCGACGGGGAGCGCAAGTCGCAATCGACAAGAACCACGTTGCAATCGGCGCGCATGAGGGAGAGTGCCAAGGCCAGCGCTGTAGTGGACTTTCCTTCCGATGCCTGCGTGGAGGTCACACTAAGTGAACGAGGGACCCCGTGGTCGGTGGAAAACTGCAAGTTCGTCCGGATGGAGAGATAGGCCTCCGACTGAGGCGACTTGGGATCCTTCAGTACCTCCGCCGGACTTTCCTCGGACCCCGTGATCGGAACAACGCCAAGCAGCGGCAAGCCGATCAGCTCCGATATTTGCGCCGGATCGCGAACCGCTTCGTCGATCTTGTCGAGCAAAAAGGCGACTGCAACACCCATAGCCAGTCCGGCAAGAAGGGCCAAGAAGAGATCAAGAGCAACTCGTGGGCTCGACGGCTTGTCGGGCGCCTGTGCGGGGTCGATGATTGAAATGTTGTTATTGCCGACGCCGCCGGCCACGCCAATTTCCTTGTATCGCTGCAACAGAGCGTCATATAGCTGGCGATTGGTGTCTGCCTCACGCTGATATATGTTGTACTGAATCGACCGCCGGCGTTGATCGAGCATCTGCCGTTTCAGCTTCTCAACTCGTTCCCTGAGCTGCGCTTCCCGGTGAGATGCGGAAACGTAATCCGAACCCAAGCTGCGGCGGACACGCGCCTCTTCAGCGGCAATGCTACGATCGAGCTGAGCCAACTGGGCAGCCAGCGCTCGAGCCGGAGGGTAATCAGGCTGAAACTGCGCGAGCAACTGCGCATACTGGGACGCGATATCGGCGCGCTTGCTGCGCATATTGCCGATCGCCTCGTTCGTCAGCGCTTCGTGGCTCGCGTCGGCGGAGCCAGAGCGACTGGCGGCTGCGATGCGATCTGCTGTGGCCTGTGCCAGCGATTGATTGAGTGCGATGAGGTCATCTGCAACGATAGAGGTTTCAGCCACCTGCCCCTGGGCATTTGGAGCACCCTTGGGAAGGTTGATGATCTGCTGTCTTTCTGCATACGCGACGACAGCTCGCTCAGAAGCCTCTAGCCGCTCGCGTAGCTGGTTCAGCCGGTTTTCCAGGAAGCTTCGGGCGTATGAGGTCGCCTCGTACCGTCGGGCGAGCGTCTGGTTTATGAAGTTCTTGGTCCACGCATTGACCACTCGTGCGGAGAAAGCTGGATCTGGGCTGGTGAACTTGATCGTAACCAGGCGCGACCCGCGGGTTGGGGAGATGCTAACGTTGTCGAGCAGGATCTTGGCGGCTTCACGCATGCGCTCTTCCCGCTGCGCCTTCGTAAGCCGTGCGTTTCGGTCCTTTCCGAACAGGGCGCCATCCCTCAGCTTCGCCCCGTACATTTCGAAGAACTTATCATCTTCAACCAGGCGCAAATCGTTGGCTACGGCTTCGGCGAGCGATTGCGCCTCAAGCAGCGAATACTGCGTCTGATAGAATTCTTGGTCGATAAAGCTCGACTCCGGCTTCACCTCGTCGACGGCGACCACTCGATCCTGCTGTCTTGCAATTTCGATAGTGGAGGTTGCCGTGTATTCACGAGTGGTAAACAGGGTCATTAGTAAACCCAGCACCAAAAATGCAGCGGTGATCGCCAATATCAACCAACGCCGGCGGAGCACGGTCCGCCAGTACCGTAGTAGAAGTGGGGGCGCGAGCCAAGCTTCGTTTACGGCCTGACCAGGCGCTGGCGCCTCGGCCCTAGCGGAGCCAAACCAAGGAATCTCTGCCGTATTCATCAGAGTCTCGTCAGAATGTAGATGAGCGGAGTCACGAGAGCTGGCCCGATCTGAACGGCGTACTGCATCATGCGTTTCTTGGCGGACTCGCCTACCACGATCTTATCGTTGGCGTACACAAGGGGATCTTGATAGACGCCGCGGCGAATGGCCCCGAGATTGTAAACCGCTGCCATGTGCTTGCCAGCCACGGTCCGGAAGATCACCACTTCTGAGGAATTAGCGAGATCCTCTTCCCCCTTGGCGGCGGCAACCGCGCGGATCAACGTCATGTTGTTCATCACCGGATAGTTGCCCGGCTCCTTCACCTGTCCATCCACTGTAAGCGTCCGGCTGAGAGCTTCCTGGACATTCACCGAGACCACCGGATTCTTGACGTAACGCACCAGACGTGCGCGAAGAACCTCGGCGACAGCGTCCGGCTCCATTCCCGCGACTTGGATGCGCCCGGCCAGAGGTACCGAGATCGTACCCTCGGAATCGACCTGGACCATCCGCGAAAGATCCGGAACTCCCCATACGTCGATTTGCAACTTATCTTGAGGCCCGATGAGAGTTCGGCGAAGCCCTGCAATCTGGTCGGCATCCGACGGGGGGGGGAGTTCGCTCGCGCTAGTGACTGCGACGGCTGGCGTACTGACGATTGGCGCGGAGCCGCATGCGGTCAGCGCGATCAGAGACACAAGCGCTGTACTTCGCAAAAACACTTGGACACTCCCTCAACAGCCCGCATTCTGCCGGCCGGTTCGCGAAGCGCCGCCCTAGCCTTCGCGAAAGTTACGGTCCACTAAAAGTTCTTTTGCCAGAGGACCATGCGGCAAGCATAGCCACTGCTACGGCTACAACGGCCTGGTGCGCCGCAGTGCGCAATGGATAGTCGGCGAGGCTGGCTATCAGGGTCATAGCGATGATTGCGCTGCCGCAGCGGGCTGCCAGCTGCTCGGGCGGCAGCGGACCTTCGGCCCGTCGCCAAGCCCGCACACTTCGCGGAGCCATCCAAGTCAGGAATGCGAGCAGCAGTCCCAACGCTACCACGCCTCCTTCGATATAGATTTCCAACAGATCGTCGTGGGCGTGGTTGATGTAGATCGGCGATAGGTTGCTGAACGGCTCTCGCATTCGGAACAGGGGGTCGAAGGTGCCGAAACCGCCCCCCCAAGGAGCGAAGTCGTTTCCTACCTGGACCATGGTTCGGAATAATTTAAGCCTGATTTCCTGCGAAACATCCTCGCTGAATAGCCGGTTCACCGCCTCGGCGCGAGATAACACAACTGTGAGTCCCACCATTCCGACCAAGCCGGCCGCGAGTAAGAGCGGCACCAGTCGTGCGCGATCGGCTTCAGAGCGCCGCACTTTGGACCTTCGGAAGTTGCGAAGCAGCGCCGGCCCGTCCAAACCCAAGATGGCGGCCGCGGCAACGATACCGACCATGAGCAGAACGAGGCCGGCCCGCGATCCAGTAATCAGGACGAGAGGCACCAACAGGACCGCCGCACTGAGCGCCATAAATTCGTTGAGTCTACGTTGCCTGCGCTTTACCTGCGGCCAAGCGGCGACCAACGCCAGCATTGGAAAGATCTCCGCCATGAGCAGTGCCTGATGATTGCGGTTGGCGAACAATCCAACGCCCGCTCCCTCGTTGGTTATGAGGTAGAAATAGGCCCAGCGGGCCTGGCTTGTGATTTGCACAACCCCAAGCAGCGCGCTAAGCGCCCCGATCGCCAGCAAGCAGCCCACAATGACCGGCATATCGCGTTGCCGCAGTCTAGCCATAGCCGCGAGCACCGATAACGGCACTACCGATGCGAAAAAGGCGTTCAGGGTCGCATTAGGAGACATGGTCAGTGGCCGCCAAACCTTATCGACGTGAATGGCGCGAAAAATGTCGAAGAACTCTCGCCGATGCGGCAATGACGCCCACAGGGAGGGCGGCAATGGTATTAGCTGAACGCCGATCATCGCGCTCCACAGTACCGCGAGCCAGAGCGGCGCCAGCAGCCCACGTTTGCGTGCGCCTATCCCTTTGATCAGCGACCAGGCGAGGACCGCTATCGCGACGGGGCGAACGATAACATGGCTCTCAAGATCGCTTCTTGAGCCGCCGCCGAAAAGCATCGCGATCGCGATCACCACAATCGCGGCGATCAGCGCCTCCCGCGAGCGGGCCTCCCCGTCGGAACGCCCGGTCATGGCTGAACCTCGCCGTGCTTCACCTCGCCGGCAAGAAAGTCGCGATACGTCCTCTCGATGCCCTCCTTGAGCCTGATCCGTGGTTGCCACCCCATCGCGAGGAGACGCTCACTACTCATCAGCTTGCGCGGAGTACCGTCTGGCTTGGAACTATCCGAGACAATGTCGCCTTCGAATCCGACTACCTCGCACACCATCCTGGCGAGGTCGCGGATCGCGATATCCTCGCCCCAACCCACGTTTACGTGTTCCTCGTCCGAGTATGTCCGCAGCAGGAAAACACAGGCGTCGGCCAAATCGTCGACGTGGAGAAACTCGCGGCGTGGGCTCCCGCTGCCCCAAATGACAAGCTCCGCCGCGGCGTTGTCTCGAGCATCATGTGCTTTGTGAATTAGCGCCGGAAGAACGTGGCTGCTTCCCAAGTCGAAATTGTCGCCGGGCCCGTAAAGGTTGGTCGGCATCGCCGAGATAAAATCGTTGCCGTATTCGCGACGATAGGCTTGGCAAAGCTTGATGCCCGCGATCTTGGCAATCGCATACCATTGGTTCGTCGGCTCGAGCGGCCCGGTTAGCAAGTCGCTCTCCTTGATCGGCTGGGAAGCCATGCTCGGATAGATGCACGACGATCCCAGGAACAGCAGCTTTTCGACTGCGGCCTGGTGAGCCGCCTCAATCAGATTTGCCTCGATCATCAAGTTGTCGTAAAGAAACTGCGCCGGATAAGTGTCGTTCGCGAGTATGCCGCCAACCTTGGCAGCGGCAACGATTACAGTATCGGGGCGATTGGCGGCGAACCACCCGCGCACTGCCGCCTGCTGGCGAAGATCGAGCGAGCGGGGTGCGGTGAGGATTTCACAGTTCTCCCGATGAAGCCGGCGCACGATCGACGAACCGACCATGCCCCCGTGACCGGCGACGTATATTCGCTTGCCCTCCAGTTGATACATCACGGATGCTTTGCAATGGGTGCGTCACGCATAAGCTCAAGATCAGCCATCACCATCTCGCGCGCAAGTTCCCGAACACTGGTTTCGTGGCGCCACCCGAGCTTCTGGCGCGCTTTCCCCGGATCGCCGATCAGGAGATCGACTTCAGTGGGCCGAAAATAAGCCGGGTCGACTTCGACTAGTATCTTACCGGTACTTTGACAGTAGCCTTTCTCGCGAACGCCCTCGCCGCAGAATGCGATCGGAATGCCTGCATCTTCAAACGCCCAGCGAGTGAACTCGCGCACTGCGGTCGTCTCGCCGGTTGCCAGAACAAAGTCGTCCGGCTCGTCCTGCTGCATCATCATCCACATACCACGAACGTATTCCTTAGCGTGGCCCCAGTCGCGCTTGGCATCGAGATTGCCGAGGTAAAGCCTGTCCTGGCGCCCCAGCCTGATCGCTGCCGCCGCGCGACTGATCTTGCGGGTAACAAAGGTCTCGCCGCGCAAGGGACTTTCGTGATTGAATAAGATACCATTCGAAGCGTGAATTCCATAGGCCTCGCGGTAGTTGACGACGATCCAATAGCCATACAGCTTGGCCACACCATAAGGGCTTCGCGGATAGAACGGCGTGGTCTCGCGCTGCGGCACTTCCTGCACAAGTCCATACAGCTCCGAAGTGGAGGCCTGATAAAACCGCGTCCGCTTTTCAAAGCCCAGAACACGGATGGCCTCAAGCAGGCGCAACGTGCCCAGTGCATCAGCGTTTGCGGTGTATTCGGGCGTCTCGAATGACACAGCGACGTGGCTCTGCGCAGCAAGGTTGTAGATCTCGTGCGGACGAGTTTCCTGAACGATCCGGATCAGATTCGTAGAGTCGGTCAGATCCCCATAATGAAGCACGAACCGCTGGTCTGGATCGTGCGGATCTCGGTAGATGTCTTCAATTCGGCCCGTATTAAACGACGACGAACGGCGCTTGATGCCGTGCACTTCGTAGCCCTTATCGAGGAGGAACTGGGCTAGATAAGCGCCGTCCTGACCGGTCACCCCCGTAATCAGAGCTACTTTGCGCTCAGGCGTCCCTTTCATCGCATTCCTCTAGGCTGTCCAGCTTTGTGGCGGCCGTACCCACTCGTTCGACGAAAGCAAGCCCGGACGCGGGAACGGGGTGAGTAGAGCCGAGTCGGTGTAAACGAGCAGACGGAAGAATTGCGTCGTCCGGAGCTCAACCGGCCATGCTAAGAAGCGGAGTCGCTGGTGTAGCGGCGGAGTCGGACCAGATGCCGCGCGTATCATATACAATCTTATCCATGCGCTCGGCGAGGGGTACGGACCTGAAGATCTCATGATCGACCAGAACAATGAGGATCGCACACTCCTCGAGCGCCGTGTCGATGTCGATCTGTGCGGCATCTGTCCCGTCGAACTCTCGCGGCAGCTCGCTAGCATACGGCTCGACGATGTGGATGCGTTCTCCGAAACGCCGGGCCAGTGTTGCCGCTACCAGCCGCGCAGGGCTTTCGCGGAAATCGTCGATGTTGGCTTTGAACGCTAATCCCAGACACGCGACTTTCGCGGTTGGGTGCTTCTCAACCAGGGCGCTTGCATGCCCGATCACGTGATGGATCTTGCTGTCGTTTACACCCCGCGCGGTGCGGATCAGTGGCGTTTGCTGCGGGGCGCCGTGGACAATGAACCACGGATCCACCGCGATGCAGTGCCCGCCGACGCCCGGTCCTGGGGAGAGGATGTTCACCCGCGGATGGCGGTTGGCCAGCTGGATAACTTCCCACACGTCGAGGCCCATCGCGTCCGCTACCATCGACAGCTCGTTGGCGAAGGCGATGTTGACGTCGCGATAAGCGTTCTCAACCAGCTTGGTCATCTCCGCGCTCCTGGCGTCGGTGGTGACGCAAGTGCCACGCACAAAGTGCTTGTAGAACCCAAGCGCCTTCCTGGCGCAGCGCGGTGTAATGCCGCCGATCGAACGGTCGTTGTGCGTCAATTCCTCGAGGATGCGCCCGGGCAGGACCCGTTCCGGACAATAGGCGATGGCCACGTCTGGCGTTCCGGCCGTCAGGCTGGGTAGCGCGAGGTCCGGACGTTCGGCGGCAATGGCATCGCGCAATTGCTCGGTCGTGCCGACCGGCGAGGTCGATTCGAGGATGATCGTGTCGCCCGGCTTGAGGACTTTGGCCACGCTGCCGGCAGCGGCGAGGACGTAGGACAAATCGGGCGTGTGATCGGCATCCTTGTGGAACGGCGTCGGCACGGCGATGACGAACACATCGGCCGGCTGGACCTCGGTGCCCGCGCGCAACAGGCCGCGCTGCACCACGCCCTGCACCAAGCCGTCGAGATCGACTTCCTCGATATGGATTTCGCCGCGGTTGATCGTCTCGACCACCGCCCGGCTGACGTCCACGCCGTACACTTCCATGCCTGCCCGCGCGATCACGGCGGCGGTCGGTAAGCCGATGTAGCCGAGCCCGATCACGCTGACCCGGGGGAGATTGTCACCGCGCATCAAATGAAAACCCGAGAAGTTTATGCTGGCCGCTTGCTTAGGCGGCGAGAGTAAAGATACCGGTAACGCTGAGTCGCTACCGGCGCTCCCGGGAGGGCAAGGCCATGCAAGTTCTCGTCACCGGTGCTGCGGGGTTCATCGGCGCGGCTGTCGCCGAGCGACTGCTGGCGCGCGGCGACCGCGTCATCGGGATCGATGTCTGCAACGCCTATTATGCGGTCAGCCTCAAGCACGACCGCGTCGCTCGCATCCGCGCCTCCGCCCGCGGCGCCGAGTTCGACTTCCGCGCCATCGACTTCAGCGACATGGCAGCGCTCGAGCGCGGCTTGGCAGACTGTTCTTTCGAGCGCATCGTCCACCTCGGCGCGCAGCCGGGGGTGCGCTACTCGCTCCAGCACCCGCACGCTTATGCCCAGGCCAACCTCGTCGGCCATCTGAACCTGCTCGAACTGGCGCGAGATCGGCGGGTCGAGCATCTGGTCTATGCCAGCTCGAGCTCGATTTACGGGGGCAATGCCAAAGTGCCCTTCTCGGTCGAGGATCGGGTCGACCACCCGTTCTCGCTCTACGCGGCGACGAAGAAGGCCGACGAGCTGATGAGCGATGCCTACGCGCATCTTTACGCCATCCCGCAGACCGGGCTGCGCTTCTTCACCGTCTATGGCCCATGGGGGCGGCCCGACATGATGCCGTGGATCTTCACCGACAAAATCCTGCGCGGCGACCCAATCCCGGTGTTCAACCACGGCGAGATGCAGCGCGACTTCACTTACATCGACGACATTGCGGCGGGCGTTCTCGCGGCGCTGGATCGAATCCCGCCGGGCGACGGCGCGGCCAAACCCGGCGGGAGCACCGGGCCGCACGGGCTCTACAACCTCGGCAACAGCCATCCCGAAGCGCTGCTCAGAGTGATTTCGATCATCGAGGAGGCCTGCGGGCGCAGCGCAGTGCTGGACATGAAGCCGATGCAGCCGGGCGACGTGCCGCGGACTTACGCCGACATCGGCGAAACCGAACGCGACCTGGGCTGGCGCCCGACAACGCCGGTCGACGTTGGATTTCCGGCGTTCGTGAGGTGGTTCAGGGACTACCACCGGCTCGGCTGAAGGCGGTCAGCGAGCGAGCAGCTCCACGATGCGGCTCGTGCTTTTGCCGTCGCCGAAGGGATTGTGCGCCCGCGCCATCGCCGCATAGGCATCCGGATCGTCGAGCAGCGTTTCGGCCTCGGCGACGATCCGGCCGGCGTCCGTGCCGACCAGCTTCGCGGTCCCCGCCTCGACGCCTTCGGGCCGCTCGGTCGTCTCGCGCATCACCAGCACCGGCTTGCCCAGCGCGGGGGCTTCTTCCTGCACCCCGCCGCTGTCGGTCAGCATGAGCGTGGCGACGTCGAGCAGGCGGGCGAAGTGTGGATAATCGAGCGGCTCGATCAGGGCGACGTTGGCCAGGCCGCCGAGCCGCTCGTTCATCACGCCGCGGACGTTGGGGTTGAGGTGGACGGGGAACACGATGGCCACGTCGGACCGCGCGGCCAGCCGGCGGATCGCCTCGGCGATCGCTTCCATTCCGCCACCGAAGTTCTCGCGCCGGTGGCTGGTGACGCCGATGATCCGCTTGCCGGAGAAGCGCCGTTCGATCTCGGCAAGACCCGACGCCAGCTCTGGCTGCTCGGCGATCCGCGCGGTGATCCAGTGGAGCGCGTCGATCACCGTGTTGCCGGTGACGTGGATCGCTTGCGGATCGACATTCTCGCGCCGCAGCGCCTCGGCGGCCGTCTCGGTCGGCGCGCAATGGAGCGCGGCGATCGTGCCGATGATCTTGCGGTTGACCTCCTCCG
>Ga0207705_10000397_pt1 | contig 38200 bp, 40 predicted proteins | sample KBSC13metaG_FD_184314 | JGI IMG/M metagenome (GOLD analysis project Ga0207705, IMG submission 184314) | Corn rhizosphere microbial communities from Kellogg Biological Station, Michigan, USA - KBS C1-3 metaG (SPAdes) (version 2) | ecosystem: Host-associated > Plants > Roots > Rhizosphere > Soil ... | reverse complement strand
TGCATCCGCCAGGCGGTGCGCACTGGCATGGCGATCGATGCCAAGATCAACAAATGGTCGCGGTTCGACCGCAAGAATTATTTCTACGCCGATCTGCCGCAGGGGTATCAGATCAGCCAGCTCTACCATCCGCTGGTCGGCGAGGGCGCGGTCGAGATCGAGCTGGAAGGCGAGGCCGAGGCGACCAAGAAGATCGGCGTCGAGCGCATCCATGTCGAGCAGGATGCCGGCAAGCTGATGCACGACCAGCATCCGACGCGGTCATACGTCGACCTCAACCGCTCGGGCGTCGCACTGATGGAGATCGTCAGCAAGCCCGACATGCGCTCGCCGGCCGAAGCCGGGGCCTATCTGACCAAATTGCGCTCGATCCTGCGTTATGTCGGCTCGTGCGACGGCAATATGGACCAGGGCTCGATGCGCGCCGACGTCAACGTCTCGGTGCGCAAGCCGGGTGACGAATTCGGCACGCGCACCGAGACCAAGAACGTCAATTCGATCCGCTTCGTGATGCAGGCGATCGAGCACGAGGCGTCGCGTCAGGTCGATGTGCTCGAATCGGGCGGCAAGATCGTCCAGGAAACGCGGCTGTTCAATCCCGACACCGGCACGACGCGGTCGATGCGGTCGAAGGAAGATGCGCACGATTATCGTTATTTCCCCGATCCCGACCTGTTGCCGCTCGAACTCGACGACGCGTTCCTCGAAGCGTGCCGCGCGAGCCTGCCCGAGCTGCCCGGCGCCAAGCGCGCGCGGTACGAGGCGTTGGGCATCACGCCCTATCAGGCCAATGTGCTGACTGCCGAGGTCGAGACCGCGCGCTGGTTCGATGCGTTGCTCGACGAAGGCGCCAAGCCGGTGGCGGCGGCGAACTGGGTATCGTCGGAATTGTTCGGCGCGCTCAACCGGCTCGGCAAGGACATCACCGAATCGCCGGTGACGCCGGGCCAGGCAGCGGAACTGCTGGCCCTGGTCGACAACGGCACTTTGTCGGGCAGCCTGGCCAAGCAGGTATTCGAGGTGATGCTCGAGACCGGCGACGCACCCGGCAAGATCGTCGAGGAACGCGGGCTCAAACAGACCAGCGACACCGGTGCGATCGAGGCGGTGATCGCCGACGTGCTGGCGAAGAATCCGAATCAGCTTGAGCAGTATCGCGGCGGCAAGGAGGCGCTGTTCGGCTTCTTCGTCGGCCAGACGATGAAGGCGATGCAGGGCAAGGCCAATCCGGGCGTGGTCAATGAGTTACTGAAGAAGGCGCTGTCCTGAGCGAGATCGCCGTTCGAGCCGCGGCTTCGGCCGGGTCGGCCGGCTCAGCACCGGCGGCAACCCGACCATCCTGGGGATACGCGCCCGGGTCGGAAGCCGAAGCAGCGATCGGCCATGGCGGAGCAGGCTGGGCATATGGCCCGGACTGATAGGCAACCTTCCCCGGCCAACGCTGTTCGAGTTGCCGTTGCAGTGCGCGGGCGGGCTGTTTCCAGCTGTCGCCTCCTTGCGGTTGGTAGACGCTGAACAGGACGCCATCTCCGCCCGCGGCGGCATAGACAGTTCCAATCTGCGTTCCGGCCTCTGTGCAGACACTCGCGTAGAACCACTCCATGTCCGGGTCCGGCGGTGAGGAGTCGCGGAACGACCAGTTTCTGCTCTGGGTAAAACGACGCAATTCGCGGCGCAAAGCCGGCCAGTCGCTGATCGGCACCCGCAATTCGAAACCTGCCACCGGATCGATCGACGATCGGCCGTCGCGCAATGGATTGTGGCAGGAACGATCGACATAGAGGCCCGGAACCGCCGCACCACCGAAGATCGCACCGACGACCAGAGCCGCCAGCAGGCCAATCCTCCAGGATCGGCCGAAGGCCGAAGCCTGATCGGCCGAAAGCCAGTCGATCAGGCGCCAGGTGATGAAGGCCCCCAATATTCCGGCAAGACCGGGTACGCCGACGAACGCCACAAAACCTGCCCAAGCCTCGGTTTTGTCGCCGATCGTCGTGGTGCCCCCAATGATTTGCGCGAGCAGCAGTAGCGACAGCAACGCCGGGACGACCGCGCCGGTGACGAACCCGCCCTTGACGACCGATCGCCACGACACGCCCCCTCTGTCCCGAAGGGCGATCAATATCGGCAGACCGACCGCGAGCGCGATGAACATCGTGACCCCCATCACGACCGGCAGCGCTCTCAGCAAATCCGTGGCCCAGGCGATGGGTACCGATACGATAGCCGCCGCCGTAGCAACGGCAACCAGCCCCGCACATCCGCTGGGGTGAAGGGCAGAGGTAGAACGCTCATCCATCGGCGTGGCCACAAATTAAGAAATAAAGAGATTACTTAAATACCGAATTTCTTTAGCTACGCAAGCGAGCAAATATGCTGTCGCCAACCAGAGACATTGCCGCAACGCGCCTAGAGCCATAGGCTCAATTCGAGAGGAGTATCCCGATGCTGCGATTGACCCCGATGACGCTGGGCTTGCTGGCGATGCCGGCGCTGGCGCAAACCAGTCCGACCACCGCACCGCAACCCGCACCGACGCCGACGATCGCGCCGACGCCGATCGCCACACTGCCGCGCGTGAAGATCGACACCACCGTCGGCAGCTTCACGGTCGAGGTCGAGACGGTGAAAGCACCAGCCACCGCCGCCAATTTCCTCCGCTATGTCGACCAGAAGAAGCTGGACGGCATCACTTTCTATCGGACGTGCAAGGTGGCCGATAAATTCGGCTTCGTGCAGTTCGGGACTAATGGCGATCCCAAGCGGACGCTGCCGCCGATCAAGCACGAGCCGACCACCATCACCGGGCTGAAGCATCTCAACGGCACGCTCTCGACCGCTCGCCTGGCGCCAGGATCGGCGCGCGGCGACTTTACCATCAGCGTCGGCGATCAGCTGTCATTCGACGCCGACCCGACCAAGCCGGACGACGCCACCAAGACCAACCTGGGCTATGCCGCGTTCGGTCGCGTGGTGGACGGCATGGATGTCGTGCTCAAGATTTTCGACGCGCCGATCGACCCCAATGCGACGGTGCGCGGGTCGTTCAAAGGAGAGGTTCCGGCGGCGCCGGTACGCGTGTTGAGCGCTCGGCGATTACCCAAGAACTGACGCCGGGTTCGATCCAACGGACGAAACCGTACTGGAACAGCGAGTTGTACTCGTTTCGCCTTGCCCCGTGACCGGCTGATCGATAGGCTCCCTCAGGAATCAGGGAGGGGCAATCCATGAAGAGGCTGTTACTCGTCGCCGCGCTGGCGGTGACGTTTCCCACGTGCGCGTACGCCGGGGACAAAATCAACAACGATACGGTGATATCGCTACTTCAGGCCGGGCTGGGCGATGAGGCGGTGATCGCGAAGATCAACGCGTCCGACGTCGATTTCAATCTTTCGACTGATCAGATGATCGCGCTGAAACAGAAAGGCGTTTCAGGGCCGGTCATCGCCGCGATGTTGAAGCGATCATCTCCTGGCGTGTCAGCGGCGTCGCTCGACTCGATCGATCCGATGATTCCTCATCCCGCCGGGGTGTACATGGTACAGAACTGGGACGGTCTTGCGCGTATGCAACGGCTCGATCCGACGGTTTCCTCCCAGGCGAAGACCGGCGGGTTCCTAGGATATGCTCTGACGTCCGGGATAGCATCGATGAGCATCAAGGCGGCGATCCAAAATGAGGCGGCGCGCTACAGCGCGAAGGTGCCGACGCCGGTCTTCTACTTCTTTTTCGACGAGGCTAACGGCCAGCCTCAGCAGACGACGTCGTGGGCGGCAGGGACGGCCGCGACGGTTACCGCACCCAGCGAGTTTACTCTCGTCGAATTGATGCAGAAGAAAGGGCGGCGTGAAGCGCGCGTCGGGAGCGTCAATATCGGTGGCGCGAAGACGGGGGTCATGGACAAGGATCGGCTATCCTTCGATTATGAACTGGTCCGTCCCGGCGTCTATAAAGTGACGCCGAAACGGCCGCTTAAAGCCGGTCAATATGGCTTCATCTATTCGTTGGCCGGTGGTGGTGGCGCTGGCGCGCTCACCGCACGGATATTCGATTTCGGCGTTCAATAGCACTGACGGCAGGACGGCGGCGCACTATTGCGCGTCGTCGTCCTGGTTCTTGGTCTCTCCGCCGGTGCCGGCATTGCCGGAGAACAGGCCGGGCGCGGCCAGGGTCTCGGGCTCCTCGCCGCCTTCGCCGCGTTCGACCGCGTCCTTGCGCGCCTCGACTTCCTGTTGGAGGTCGCTGCGGGTGTCACCCTTGCGGATATTGCGTTCGCGTTCGCCCGCGGCATCGGCCTGCGTGTTTCGATCGGTCATCGGGATCATCCTTGCGGGTTGGCGGGGCCGGTCGGCTGTTCGCCCGGCGAGGGAATATCGATATCGGGCATCGGCGGTGAGATTTCGGGCGGTGCGGGCGTCGGCTGTGCGGGCTGGCTGGGCTCAGGGGGCTGCTCGGGCGGCGGCGTCTCGGGTAGGGGATTGGTCGACATGGCGATTCCTTTCGTGCCTTGAACGCCCTCGTGACCGCGGGGTTGCTCCGGGGGAAAACTTGCTGTGGACCTTTGGCACGGCCCTGCTTTTTGGCAGGCACCTTCACGACGCGCCGGTGGCTCAGTTCAGTGACGGGTTGCCAAACCCACGGTCGGCACGGTCGCGGATGAAGGGGAAGAGCAACGGGACGGCGCGGCTGCTGCCGGCCGTGCTGAAGTGGCCGTCATCGGCGAACAGGAAGCTGGGGCCTGCCTTGTAGGGGCAGGTGTCTGTACCGCACAGGACGGCTATCGGATCGACGAAATGCGCGCCGATCGCGGCGCGGCGCAGGGCTTGGTTGATGCCGCGATCGACCGCGACCGGCCAGGATGCGATGCCCCGATCCGTAGCGGCGCTCCGATAGGCGATGGTCTGGACGTCAGCGGCGAACAGCGGCGTCTGCCCAATCACCGTCACGCTCGCCCCGGCCTTGCGCAACGCGGCGATAGTGGCTGGCAAGGCGTCGAACCCGCGCGCGCGCCAATTCTGCCAACGCGCCGCGATGACGACATGGGTGAACCGTCCTTGCCGCACGACGTCGAGGACATGCTCGTCGAACGCGCGACAGGTCGGCGTCATGCCGCTGGTATCGAGCAACGGGGTGCAGGCGGCTGCGGTGTACTGGACGACGGTGGCCGCGATGTTGCCGGCATTCGCCTCGATGCCGGGTACATAATGGGCAGCGAAGCTATCGCCCCAGAGCAGGACCTTGGGGCCAGCGGCGCGGGCGCGGGTGCACGCCGCTTCACGCCAGACGAGCGGGTTTGCGCCGCCTTCGAAGAAGCAACTCCCTTTGCCCCAGCGTGCATCGGTCATCAGTGGCTGCGTCGCTGGCAGCGCGAGGCGCCCCGACAGGCCGCGCGTCATGACACCCGCGATTCCGGCCAGCGCGGCCATCAACAACACCGCAGCGGCCAGGCGCAATACCGTGCGTCGATCGGCGGTCGCATAGCGGAGTGGCTGTTCCACCCAGCGCTGGATTGCCCAGGCGAGGGCGATGCTGCCGGCGATCATCGCCGCGATCGCGATACCGTCCGGCTCGCGCATCGTTGTCTCGCGGACCAACACGACGATCGGCCAATGGACCAGATAGAGCGGGTAAGAGATGCGTCCGACGAACACCAGCGGCGAACTGGCCAGCATGCGGTTGATTGGCGTCGCCGGGTGGGCGCCGCCACGGGGGAATCCGGCAAGGATCAGTGCTGTGGCCCCCAGTACCGGCGGCAGCGCGGCGATTCCGGGAAAGGGCGTCAGCTCGTTATAGCTGAAGATCGGCAGGGCGATCAGGGCGATGCCGGCGATCGCCGTCGCCTGCCGCAGCCAGGCTGGGGCGGCACGGGGGGGACATAGAGCGAGCAGAGCGCCGGCCAGCAACTCCCACAGGCGCGTCGGTAGCAGGAAGAAGGTCGCCGACGGTGCGATCGGCAGCAGCGCCAGGTTGAGCGCAAAGCTGACGAGCGCGACGACCAACAGGGCAGGGCCGCAGGCGCGGCGGAAATGGCGGTGGCCAGCCGCGAGCAGGATGGGAAACAGCAAGTAGAATTGCTCCTCCACCGCCAGCGACCAGAGGTGCATCAACGGGACTTGCCGGGCGTCGGGGGCAAAATAACCCGAGCCGACCCACAAAAAGAGATTGGACGCCGACACTGCGGACGCGGCGAGCGATTGCGAATAATGGATCAGCGCAGGGGGCAGCAGGATCAGCCAGGCGGCAAGCGTGGTCGCCGCGAACATCACGCCGAGCGCCGGCAGCAACCGGCGCACGCGGCGTTCGTAGAAACCGCCCAGCGAGAAGCGACCGGTATCGAGATCGGCCCATAATCCGCGCGTGATCACGAAACCGGAGATGACGAAGAAGATATCGACGCCAACGAAACCGCCGGGAAGTCCCGGTACGCCCAGATGGAACAGCAGCACCGGCAGGATCGCGAGCGCGCGAAGGCCGTCGATATCGGCGCGGTAGCCGGGCAGGACACGTGCCGCCGGCCGCAACGCGCCCCGCGGCCGCGAATGGGCGCCGGCCAGGGGACGCGCCAGGGAGATCGGAAGGCCAGTCACGGCCCTGGCGATACCGGCACGCTGGTTGCCATCGCGCTAACAGGTGGCAGGCGACGCTACCTTTTGCGCCTTTGTGATGCCGTCAGTTGCCAAGCGGGTTGCTCCCGGTGCCGCAGTTGCTATAGACGCCGCCGACCGGCGGTCCTCTGGCGGGCGTGGCGGAACTGGTAGACGCGCTGGATTTAGGTTCCAGTATCGCAAGATGTGGGGGTTCGAGTCCCTTCGCCCGCACCAGTCCCCGCGCCTTTGGGGCGGGGTGGCCACCAAATGATTTTCCGGAAAGATGAAGGCCTGAAATGCAGACTGTCGAGACGTTGAACGAGGGGCTCAAGCGCGCCTACACCCTGACGATCACCGCCAAGGAGATCGACGCCAAGGTCGACGCCGAGGTGAAGCGCGTGGCCCCGCAAGTCCGCATGCCCGGCTTCCGGCCCGGCAAGGTGCCCGCCAACCTGGTCCGCAAGATGCACGGCGAGGCGCTGACCCAGGACGCGCTCAACGCGGCGATCCAGGAAGGCATCCAGACCCTGATCGGCAAGGAAAAGCTGCGTCCGGCGATGCAGCCTTCGGTCAAGCTCGAGAACGACTATGAAAAGGGCAAGGATGCCGAGCTCAAGATCGAGCTGGAAATCCTGCCCGACGTGCCGACGCCCGCGATCGACGCGCTCAAGCTCGACCGGCTGACGGTTCCGGCCGGCGAGGACGAGGTCCAGGCGCAGCTCGAGAAATTCGCCGCGCAGCAGAAGAATTGGGAAGACACCAAGGACGGCTACAAGGCCAAGCAGGGCGACCTCGTCACGCTCGATTTCGTCGGCAAGGACAAGGATGGCGTCGCGTTCGACGGCGGCACCGGCACCGACATGGCAGTCGAGATCGGCTCCGGCCGGCTGATCCCTGGGTTCGAGGACCAGGTCGTTGGCGTCAAGGCGGGCGACGAGAAGACCATCAAGGTCACTTTCCCCGACGATTATCCCGCCGAGGAACTGGCGGGTCAGCCCGCGACGTTCGACCTGACCGTCAAGTCGGTGAAGACCGCGGGCGAGACCAAGATCGACGACAGCCTGGCCAAGTCGCTCGGGCTCAACGATCTCGAGCAGCTCAAGGGTTTGCTCAAGGGCCAGATCGAGCAGGAGCTCAACGGCCTGACTCGCACCCACATGAAGCGCAAGCTGCTCGACCAGCTCGCCGCGGGCCATGATTTCCCGGTACCGCCGTCGATGGTCGCCGCCGAGTTCGAGCAGATCTGGGAGCAGCTCAAGCACGAAGCCACGCACGAGCCCGATCCCGAGGCCGCTTTGGCCGAGATGGAAGTCGAGCGCGACGATTATCAGGCGATCGCCGAGCGCCGCGTGCGCCTGGGCCTGCTGTTGTCGGAAATCGGCCAGGCCAACGGCATCGAGGTCACCAACCAGGAAATGAGCCGGCTGATCAGCCAGGCGGCGATGCAATATTCGCCGCAGGACCAGCAGCGCTTCGTCGAATATATCCGCAACGAGCCGATGGCCGCCGCCCAGCTGCGCGCCCCGCTCTATGAGGACAAGGTCGTCGACTTCCTGTTCTCGACCGCGGACGTCACCGACCGCGAAGTGACGCGCGCCCAACTCGAGGAAGCGATCGAGTCGGAGGACGGCTTCGCGACCGGCACGCATCATCACGACCACGACAATCACAAGCCCAAGGCGAAGAAGGCCGCGGCCAAGAAGGCGCCCGCCGCCAAGGCGGACAAGGCTGAGGCCGCCAAGGCTGAGGAGCCGGCGAAGAAGGCGGCGACCAAGAAGGCGCCGTCCAAGTCGGACGAGAAGGTCGAGGCACCCGCCGACGAGCTGAAGGCCGAGGAACCGGTCAAGAAGGCCGCGACCAAGAAGGCTCCGGCCGCCAAGGCGGAACCCGCCGAGGAAGCCCCCGCCAAGAAGCCGGCCGCGAAGAAGGCTCCGGCGAAGAAGTGACATTGTTATCCCTCTCCCCTTGTGGGAGAGGGTTGCGCAGACTTGGGTCGCGCCCTTGCGCGGCCCTAGTCGAAGCTGGGTGAGGGGTAGGCGGTCGCTCTTGCGACCGCGCGAAGCTGCGCTTCGCTTCCCCCTCATCCAACTACGACTAGCGAGCAAGCTCGCAAGTCTCCGTATCCTTCTCCCACAAGGGGAGAAGGTTTTGGGGGCGCCGGCCGGGATGACAGAACCACGTATCGCAGTCCTGCTACCCTGCTATAATGAGGAAGCCGCGATCGCGCAGACGGTCGCGGGATTCCGCGCGGCGCTGCCAAGCGCGACGATCTACGTCTACGACAACAATTCGAAGGACCGTACGGTCGAGGTCGCGCGGGCGGCCGGCGCGATCGTGCGATCGGAGCGGATGCAGGGCAAGGGCAATGTCGTCCGCCGCATGTTCGCCGATGTCGATGCCGACATCTATGTGATGGCCGATGGCGACGCGACCTATGATGCGGAGGCGGCACCACAGCTCGTCCGCCGGCTGATCGACGAGCAGCTCGACATGGTGGTTGGCAGCCGGGTGACCCAGCACGACGCCGCCTATCGCCGCGGCCACGTCATGGGCAACAAGCTGCTGACCGGCATGCTGGCCAAATTGTTCGGTCGGAGTTTCACCGATATTCTATCGGGTTACCGCGTATTCTCGCGACGGTTTGTGAAGAGCTTTCCGGTGCTGTCGGGCGGGTTCGAGATCGAGACCGAGATCAGCGTCCACGCGCTCGAACTGCGCATGCCGGTCGGCGAGGTCGAGACGCGCTATTTCGCGCGGCCGGAGGGGTCGGCGTCGAAATTGTCGACCTATTCGGACGGCTTGCGTATCTTCAACACGATCGTGACTTTGTACCGGATCGAGCGGCCGTTGCTGTTCTTCGGCGCGATCGGCGGCCTGCTCGCGCTGTTGGCGCTGGTGCTCGGCATCCCGCTGGCGATCACTTATTACCACACGCATCTGGTCCCCCGGCTGCCGACCGCCATCATGGCGACCGGGCTGATCATCCTCGCGGCTTTGTGTTTCTTCGCGGGGTTGATCCTCGACACCGTGGTGCGCGGACGGCGCGAGGTGAGGCGGCTGGCGTATCTGGGGCATCCGGCGCCGGGCGGGTGAAGTCGGCAAAAATCCTCCCCCGCCAGGGGGAGGTGGCGCCGAAGGCGACGGAGGGGGAGGAAGCCGTGCGGCTTGAGGGCTCTGGTAATGGAAAGCGCAACGCGAAGCGCCTGCGCAAGGAAATGACGCCACCCGAGATCGGACTGTGGCTCGCGTTGAGGCGGAATGACGCGGGTTTGCATTTTCGTAAGCAGCACGCGGCCGACGATTATGTGCTCGATTTCTATTGCGCGCGCGCCAAGCTCGCGATCGAAGTCGACGGTGAGGCGCATGAGCGTGGCAATCGACCCGAGCGCGATGCTGTTCGGGATGCCTGGTTAGCAACTCATGGATTGCGAGTGTTACGCTATACAGCGGCCGACGTGTTGACGAACCTAGAAGGCGTGGTTCGACAAGTTATCTCAATCGCGCTTGAGCGCAGAGGCCAATTCGAGAAGTAGTCGCCGTCCGCCCCCTCCGTCGCCTTCGGCGCCACCTCCCCCTGGCGGGGGAGGATTATGGAGACCGCCCTCAGAAGTCGCTGACCCCGAACCTCGCGACACCCTGGTTATGCCCCGGCGGATCGAGCACACTAATGTCGAGGTCGAGCGGCTGGCCGATCCAGTGGGCGAGCGTCGTATGGTCGGCGACGTCGTCGTCGGTCAGCGGATGGACGAGCGCGCGCAGTCCGGTGGTTTCGATCGCGCGGGAAACCAGCGCCCCGCCGGCCGCCGAGAAGTGGATCTCGAACTGCGCGATCGGATGCGGTCCGACCGGGCCATCGGTCATCCGACCGATGAACAGGATCGGCGCGACATCGTCGACCATCATGTCGGCGAAGGTCGCGCGCAAAGCCTCGGCGACGGCGCGCTCGGACGCGTCGTAATAGATATGCGCATGCCAGGGCGCATTGTCGTTCATCGCACGATCCCCAGCTTGATCAGGCTTTCACCCGACGCGACGATCGCCTCTTCGTTGGATCGGAATTGCCAGTCCAGCAGTTCGCGCGCCTTGGCATTGCTCGCGGCGGAGCGGATGCCGACACGGGGTGCCGCCTCGCGCGCCAAGGGATTGAACAAGGCCATCACGCGGATCAGCCAGTCGGGCATCTGGCGCAGTTTCGCCTTGGCCGCTTTCTCGCCCATCGCCTGCTGGAGGATCACCGACATGTCGTAGATCGATACCGGATCGCCGGCGACGGCGAGGAAGCGCTCGCCTTTCGCTTCCGGCGCGGTCATCGCCTTGATCTGCATCCCCGCCACGTCGCGCACGTCGACCACGCCGAAATAGAGCCGCGGCGCACCGGGCAGGCTGCCTTCGAGCATGCGCTTGATGATCTCGATCGAGGTCGACAGATCCTCGTTGAGCACCGGGCCGAATAGGGCTGGACCGCCGGGCCATCGACGTTGGTCCAATCTGTTTCGGTGTAAGCGGCGGCCTGGTCGCCATGACCATAGCCGATTGCCGCGAAGGACGAGGTCAGGACGACGCGCTTGACGCCGGCGTGGCGCGCGGCCCTCAGCACTCGCAGCGTACCGTCGACGGCCGGCCGGATCAGGTCGTTCTCGTCCTTGGGCTGGGCGAGCGGGAAGGGGGAGGCAACGTGCTGGACATAGTCGCATCCGGCGACTGCCTCGGTCCAGCCAGCATCCTGGTTGAGATCGGCGGCGGCGAAGGTCAGCCGGTCGAGATTTTTCGCCCCGGCCTTCGCGAGCGTATCGCGCACCGCCTGTTCCTTGGCCAGCGACCGCACCGTCGTGCGCACATCGTGCCCCGCCTCGAGCAATTGCAGGATGACGTGCCCGCCGACAAAGCCCGATCCACCCGTGACCAGAATGATGCTCATCGCAGCCCCTCCGTCTTATAGGAGAGACGTGGGCCTGCCGCGATGGCGATGCAAGACGCGGAAAATCGCGCCTCGCCGCCGTTCACCATTGCGCCCCCTTGCGCCCCGCCGGGCGAGCGCCGATGTAGGGCGCAAGCAAGGCATAAGGACCCGAGAGACTTCGCATGCACAATCCCTTCGAAACCGGCCAATTCGCTCCTCCCGGCTTCCGCGTCGACCCCGTGACCGGCGGCCTCGTGCCGATCGTCATCGAGCAATCGAACCGCGGCGAGCGCAGCTTCGACATCTATTCGCGGCTGTTGCGCGAGCGGATCATTTTCCTGGTCGGCCCGGTCGAGGACCATATGGCCTCACTGATCACCGCACAGTTGCTGTTCCTCGAATCGGAGAATCCGAAGAAGGACATCTACATGTACATCAACTCGCCGGGCGGCGTCGTCACGGCGGGCATGGCGATCCACGACACGATGCAATACATTCGTCCGCGCGTCGGCACGGTGTGCATCGGCCAGGCGGCGTCGATGGGCAGCTTCCTGCTCGCGGCGGGCGAGCCCGGCATGCGGGTCGCGCTGACCAATGCGCGGATCATGATCCACCAGCCGTCGGGCGGCGCGCAGGGCATGGCGTCGGACATCGAGATCCAGGCCAAGGAGATCCTGCGCATCCGTCAGCGGATGAACGATCTCTACGCCAAATATACCGGTCAGCCGATCGACGTGATCGAGCGGTCGATGGACCGCGACAATTTCCTCGAGGCCGAGGAGGCCAAGGCTTTCGGGCTGGTCGACGAAGTGTTCGACAAGCGTCCTGCGCCCGCCGACGATCAGGCGCAGGCAGCTTGAGGTTGCGGCAGGGGCGGGGGGATGTTCGTTCCGCTGCCCCTGCTGATTCTGGCGGGACTGGTCTTTGTCGTCCTGCTGGTGATGGCAATGCTGCCGCGTGGCCGGTCGGACGATTTGATGGCGGCGCCGCGACCGCGCGTGCAGCGGATGGCGGTTCCGGCCGGGCAAAAGCTGGAATTATCGAGCGAAACACGTGTAGAGGTCGAACGGTTGCTGGCCAATGGTCAGGTGATCAACGCGATCAAATTGGTCCGCGAGGCGACCGGGTCGGGATTGAAAGAAGCGAAGGACGCGGTCGACGAAATGCGGCGATCCGTCCTGCCGTCGCGGTAACGCGGTTAAGACGGCGTGATTTTTATTGTGGGTTTACGGTGGTGCGCTAACATGCTCGCCCGAAAACGGTACGCGCCCGTATCCGCGCGCGACGAGGTGATTGAATGCCAAAGTTAGATGGCGGCGATTCGAAGAGCACGCTTTATTGCTCGTTCTGCGGGAAATCGCAGCACGAAGTGAGGAAGCTCATCGCCGGCCCGACCGTGTTTATCTGCGACGAGTGCGTGGAGCTGTGCAACGACATCATCCGTGAGGAAACGAAGTCGGCATTGGTGTCCAAGAAGGACGGTGGCGTGCCGACGCCGCAGGAAATCTGCGACGTGCTCGACGATTACGTGATCGGTCAGAAGCAGGCCAAGCGCGTCCTCTCGGTCGCGGTGCACAACCATTACAAGCGGCTCAACCACGGTGCCAAGGGTGCCGATGTCGAGCTCGCCAAGTCGAACATCCTGCTGGTCGGCCCGACCGGATGCGGCAAGACGCTGCTCGCGCAGACCTTGGCACGTATCCTCGACGTGCCGTTCACGATGGCCGACGCGACGACGCTGACCGAAGCCGGTTATGTCGGCGAGGATGTCGAGAACATCATCCTCAAGCTGCTCCAGGCATCGGACTATAATGTCGAGCGGGCGCAGCGCGGCATCGTCTATATCGACGAGATCGACAAGATCAGCCGCAAGGCGGAGAATCCCTCGATCACGCGCGACGTGTCGGGCGAAGGCGTGCAGCAGGCTTTGCTCAAGCTGATGGAAGGCACGACCGCGAGCGTCCCGCCGCAGGGCGGCCGCAAGCATCCGCAGCAGGAATTCCTCCAGGTCGACACGACCAACATCCTGTTCATCTGCGGTGGCGCCTTCTCGGGCCTCGAAAAGATCATCGGCGACCGCCTGCAGGGCAAGTCGATCGGATTCGGCGCGCATGTCGCCGCGCCCGACGAGCGCCGCACCGGCGAAGTGCTGAAGTCGGTCGAGCCCGAGGATCTGCTGAAGTTCGGCCTGATCCCCGAATTCGTTGGTCGCCTGCCGGTGATCGCGACCTTGGAGGATCTCGACGAGCCGGCGCTGGTCAAGATCCTGTCCGAGCCGAAGAACGCCCTGGTCAAACAGTATCAAAAGCTGTTCGACATGGAGGACGTGAAGCTGGGCTTCACCGACGACGCGCTGTCGACGGTCGCGCGCAAGGCGATCGACCGCAAGACCGGCGCGCGCGGACTGCGCTCGATCCTCGAGGCCATCCTGCTCGACACGATGTTCGACTTGCCCGGCATGGACGGCGTCGACGAAGTGATGATCGACAAGGACGTGGTCGAGGGCCGCAAGGACCCGATCCGCGTCTATGCCAAGAAGGAAAAGGAAAAGGCCGGCGACGCCGCCTGATCCGACCGTGCGGTCCAGAGCCTGTGCTCCTACGAAAGCAGGAGCCCAGGGCTATTTGCCGTTCCGCTCTTGGCTCTAGGCTCCTGCTTGCGCAGGAGCACAAGCTCATTGGGGGAGGAGGGGCGATGCTCGACCTGAGACCGAATTGCGAATGCTGCGACCGCGACCTGCCGGCCGACAGTCCCGACGCGCGCATCTGCACGTTCGAATGCACCTTTTGCGCGGAGTGCGCCGAGGGCGTGCTGGGCGGAGTCTGCCCCAATTGCGGCGGGAATTTCGTGCCGCGGCCGATCCGCCCGGCGGCGATGCTCGAACGCTATCCGGCCTCGACCAAGCGCGTGCTCAAGCCCGAAGGGTGCAAGGCGGCATGATCCGCGTGGCGACCAGGGCCGATCGCGATGCCGTCGCGGTGACGCTCGCGCGCGCCTTCGCCGACGACCCGGCGACTTCCTACATTTTCCCTGATCGCGCCGATCGCGTGAAGCGCTTGCCCAGGATGTTCCGACTGATCTTCGACGAGGATGCCGGCGGCATGCCGCTGGTGACCGGGAGCGGGGAAGCGGCGACCTTGTGGCGGCGGCCAGGGCAGGCCGAGATCGGCAAGCTCGAGATGCTCAAGCAATTGTTCCCGTTGATCGGCGCCTTCGGGTCCTCGCTGGTGCGAGCGATGCGCGTGGGCGACGCGATCGACGCGCATCATCCATCGGGGACCTATTGGTATCTGCACATCGCCGGCGTCGATCCCGTGCATCAGGGCAAGGGGCTCGGCTCCGCGTCGATTCGCCAGGGGCTCGCCAAGGCGCGCGAGGACGGCATGCCGGCATTCCTCGAAACCGCGACGCCGCGCAATGTCAGCCTCTATCAGTCGCTCGGGTTCGAGGTGATCGACGAATGGCACGTGCCCAAGGGCGGGCCGAAATTCTGGTCGATGTTGAATCCGAGGCCGTAGCGCGCGTCGACATTCCCGCCGGATCTCCCCTCCCGCCTGCGGGAGGGGTTGGGGGAGGGCGTGTTTCCTCGCCGTATCGCCTGTTTCGACAGGCCCTCCCCTAGCCCCTCCCGCAAGCGGGAGGGGAAGCAAGGGCGGACTAAAAAACCCCCGGCACGAACCTTTTCACCCGCGCCGCATAGTCATCATACGCCGCGCCAAACTGCGTCCTCAGCAGCCGTTCCTCATGCGCCACGCGCATCCAGGTCCCGACCGCGTAGAGCGGTACGCCAAGAATCAGGTTGCGCGTGTGGCCGAACGCGATCGCCATCGCGATCATGAACCCGAACAAAGCGACATAGATCGGGTTGCGCACGACCGCGAACGGGCCGTTCTGGACGAGCGTGTGGTCGGTTAGCGTGCGGGCAACCAATGCCCAGTTCTTGCCCATCGCGCGCGAGGAGGCATGGAACAACCATACGGCGCCCAACATCAGCGCAAGAACTACGAGCGCTTCGACGATAGCTTTCGCCGACAGCGGATCGAGTTCGACGCGGACGGGGCCAAAGCCCGAAACGCCGATGCCGATTCCCTGGACGACGATCCAGAGCCAGGTGATCGAGGCGCGTTGCGACAAGGGCGTGGTGCCGACCTTTGTCGCCCGATGCCGCGCCGCCATCAGCGCAATGAAGAACGCAAAGAAGCCGAGCATGATCGCGGCAAGCCCGGGCAGGGCGACGGCGTCGTTTGGGAAAGCGTGCTGCATCGCCGTCATCATGCTCCAGCCGTATTATTATAACAACACACTTACTGCTTCAGCTTGAGCCCTGCCCGATAATCCTCGACCGCGCGCGATCGTTTCAACACGCGGGCATAAGGGTCGACCACGACATGGGCGCCGGCGGGTACGTCGATCGTCGCGGTGCCGTCGGGCATGTCGACTTTCATCAATTTATCGTCGACCAGGACTTCGACCGGCATCGGGAAAGGGAGATTGTCGGGCGTCAGCCAGAACAGGTTGAGCTTGTCGCCGCTCCGCGCCTCGACCAGTTCGGGCAGCTCGGCCTTGCGCAGATAGACGTCGAAGAACCAATCGAGATCCTTGCCGGTGACCTTCCTGACATCGTCCTCATAGTCGCGGGTCGAACCGAAGCGCGGCGTGAAATTGCCCGGTTTGGGATCGGAGCGGCCATAGACTTCGAGCCGGGTCACGTCCCAGAATTGCTTGTCGCCGATCAGCCAGCGCAAGGTGTGGAGCATCCACGCACCCTTGTAATAGATGTCGCCGCCGGGGCCGCCCTTGCTCGGCTCATACACCTCTTCCTCGGTGATCCAGCGGCCGCGGGTGATCGGCACGGCGTTGACGATCTTGTTGCGCTGATCGTCCATCATCGTCGCGTAGCGGGCAAAGCCCTCGCGCCACAGGCCATAAGCGGGCTGCATGTATTCGCCATAGCCTTCGTGGATCCAGTAATCGTCCCAATTGGCGGCGGTCACCTGGTTGCCGAACCATTCGTGGCTGAATTCATGCTGGAACAGCCAGTCGAAGCCCTCGGGCGCCTTTTTATAGGCGTTGCCGTATGCGTTGATCGTCTGATGCTCCATGCCGAGATGCGGCGTCTCGACTACGCCGACCTTCTCGTCGCCGAACGGGTAGGGGCCGACATTGCTTTCGAAGAAGTCGAGCGTGGGAGCGAATTCGGCGAACAGCTTTTTCGCCTGTTCCTCCTCGCCGGGCAGATACCAGTAGAACATCGGAATGGTGTTGCCGAAACGGCTCTTATAGTCGGCGGTGATCACTTCGTAGGGCGCCACGTTGAGCGCGATCGCATAGGTGTTGGGGTGCTTGATCTCCCAGTTCCAGGTCTCTCGGCCGTCGGGTCGGGTGTCGATGCCCTGGAACACGCCGTTGGATGGGGCCTTGAGCCCCTTGGGAACAGTGATGTGGAGCGCGACCTTGCCCGGTTCGCCTTCGGGAAAGTCGAGACATGGCCACAATATGTCGCAGCCATAGCCTTCGCTCGTCGTGGCGAACCACAGCCGGCCGTCCTTGGTCTTCGACCAGACCACGCCATCGTCCCATGGCGCGTTGACCGCGACGTGGGGGACACCGCCATAGGTGATCGTCGCGGTGACGCGCTCGCCAGCCGCATACGTGCGCGGGAGGGTGATCGTCAGGCGCCCATCGGGGTTCGACCAGGCGCTCGCCGCAAGCTTTTGCCCGTCGATCGCGATCGCGCTTGGTTCAAGGTTTTTGTCGAGATCGATCACCAATTTGTCGGTCGGCGCCTTGGGCGTGAAGCTTTCGACCGCAACCGCCTTGAGCTGCTCGGTTTCCGGGAGCACCTCGAACGACAGATCAGCGCTGTCGAACTGCAGGTTCGCCTGGTCGGGATCGACCGGCCCGCCCGACCGCTGGGTCTGCGCGGTCAAGGGCGGCTCGCCCTTTTTGGGCAGGCTTGCGGCGCCGGCCGCCGCGGCCGCGATCAGGCTTATCCCCACCAATCCGGAGGCGAACAGGCGTGGGAGATTGATGGAACGCACACGCTTCCCATATAGAAAGACAAAAGCGTCCCGGTTGGGCGCCCCCGGAGTATCCATGACTACCCAATCCTTCCCCGTATTGCCGCTGCGCGACATCGTGGTGTTTCCCCATATGATCGTGCCGCTGTTCGTCGGCCGCGACAAGTCGGTCGCCGCGCTGGAAAGCGCGATGGCCGCCGACAAGGAGATTTTCCTGGTCGCGCAGCTCGACCCCGCGCAGGACGATCCGCAGCGCGACGATTTGTACGACATGGGCGTCGTTGCGACGATCCTGCAGCTGCTGAAGCTCCCCGACGGCACCGTCCGCGTGCTGGTCGAGGGCAAGGCGCGCGCTACCTTGACGACCTTGTCGGGCGGCGGCGATCACCTCACTGCCGAGATCGAGCGGATCGAGGAAGAGGCAGAAAAGGGCGTCGAGATCCAGGCGCTGATGCGCTCGGTGGTCGACCAGTTCGAATCCTACTCGAAGCTCAACCGCAAGCTGCCGGCGGAGACCGCGGTGCAGCTGAGCGAGATCGAGGAGCCGTCGCGGCTGGCCGATTCGATCGCCGGCAATATCGCGATCAAGGTTGCCGAGAAGCAGGCGTTGCTGGTCGAGCTCGACCAGTCGAAGCGGCTCGAGATGGTCTATGCCTTCATGGAAGGCGAGCTCGGCGTCTTGCAGGTCGAGAAGAAGATCAAGTCGCGAGTCAAGCGCCAGATGGAGAAGACCCAGCGCGAATATTATCTCAACGAGCAATTGAAGGCGATCCAGCGCGAGCTGGGCAATGAGGCCGACGAGGGCGATGGCGACGAGATCGCCGAGCTGACCCAGAAGATCGCGACGCTCAAGCTCAGCAAGGAAGCGCGCACCAAGGCGACCGCCGAGCTCAAGAAATTGAAGACGATGGCCCCGATGTCGGCCGAAGCGACCGTCGTGCGCAATTATCTCGACGTGCTGCTCGGCCTGCCCTGGGGCAAGAAGTCCAAGCTCAAGAAGGACATCGCGGCCGCGCAAGCGGTGCTCGACGAGGACCATTATGCGCTGGAGAAGGTCAAGGACCGGATCATCGAATATCTCGCGGTCCAGGCGCGCACCAACAAGCTGAAAGGGCCGATCCTGTGCCTGGTCGGTCCTCCCGGCGTCGGCAAGACCAGCCTGGGCAAGTCGATCGCCAAGGCGACCGGGCGCGAGTTCATCCGCCAGTCGCTGGGCGGCGTGCGCGACGAGGCCGAGATCCGCGGCCATCGCCGGACCTATATCGGCTCGCTGCCGGGCAAGATCGTGTCGAACCTGAAAAAGGCCGGCGCGTCGAACCCGCTGTTCCTGCTCGATGAGATCGACAAGCTCGGCCAGGATTTCCGCGGCGATCCCGCCTCGGCGCTGCTCGAGGTGCTCGACCCCGAACAGAACAGCAAGTTCAACGACCATTATCTCGAGATCGACATCGATCTGTCGGACGTGATGTTCGTCACCACCGCGAACACCTTGAACCTGCCGCAGCCGTTGCTCGACCGCATGGAGATCATCCGGCTCGAAGGCTATACCGAGGACGAGAAGGTCGAGATCGCCGAGCGGCACCTGATCGCCAAACAGGTCGAGGCGCATGGGCTGAAGGAAGGCGAGTTCACGCTGACTCACGAAGGCCTGCGCGCGCTGATCCAGCGCTACACGCGTGAGGCCGGGGTTCGCACGCTCGAGCGCGAGATCGCCAAGCTGGCGAGGAAGGCATTGCGCCAGATCCTGGAGGGCAAGGCCAAGACCGTGACGATCACGCCCGACAATCTCCACGAGTTTGCCGGCGTGCTTAAATATCGCCACGGCCTGAGCGAGAAGGAGCACCAGATCGGCGCGGTTACCGGGCTGGCCTGGACCGAGGTCGGCGGCGAGTTGCTGACGATCGAGAGCGTCACGGTGCAGGGCAAGGGCCTGGTCAAGACGACCGGCAAGCTGGGCGACGTGATGAAGGAAAGCGTCCAGGCGGCGATGAGCTTCGTCCAGGCGCGGGCGCCTTCCTATGGCATCAAGCCGAGCCTGTTCGCGCGCAAGGATATCCACGTCCATCTGCCCGAAGGCGCGGTGCCCAAGGACGGTCCGTCGGCCGGTATCGGCCTGGTCACCTCGATCGTGTCGACGATGACCGGCGTGCCGGTGCGGCGCGAGGTCGCGATGACTGGCGAGGTCACCCTGCGCGGTCGCGTGCTGCCGATCGGCGGCTTGAAGGAAAAGCTGCTGGCGGCGCTTCGTGGCGGCATCGAGACGGTGCTGATCCCCAAGGATAATGAGAAGGATCTCGTCGAGATTCCGGCCAATATTCGCCAAGGGCTCAAGATCATTCCCGTCGAGCATGTCGATGAAGTGTTGCGGCTCGCGCTGACCGAGCCGCTCGAGGCGATCGACTGGACCGAGGCCGACGAGCTGGCGGCGCAACCGCCGGCGAACATCGCCCAGGCTGGGGAGCTGCCGCATTAATCGTTTGCAGCTTCGCTGAGACGGCACCGCAGCCGTTTCAGCTCTGCTGAAACCAAATGATGCGTGCTGAATCGGGACGCGATGAAACGATCCGCCGCAAATTCGATCGTTACGGTCGAGGTTGCGGCGGATTTGTTTTGACTCGTTCGCCCGGAGCAGCGTTACTGCGCGCCCGGCCTCGGGCCGCGAGTCTTATTCCAGTAGCAAACGTGTAACGCACTCTAAACGGGGGTTTCGAGGACGATGAACAAGCAGGAGCTGATCAGCGCCGTTGCCGACACGGCAGGCCTCAGCAAAGGCGATGCCAGCAAGGCCGTGGAGGCCGTGTTCGACGTGATCGGCGGCGCGCTCAAGAAAGGCGACGAGGTTCGCCTGGTCGGTTTCGGCACTTTCTCGGTTTCGAAGCGCAAGGCATCGACCGGCCGCAATCCGCGCACCGGTGAGCCGATGACGATCAAGGCGTCGACCCAGCCCAAGTTCAAGGCCGGCAAGGGCCTGAAGGATTCGGTCAACTGATCGCGCGGCCCTTCTGGATTTTGTTTCAGCAAAGCTGAAACGGTAGCGGCACCGGCCCACTCCCCCACCCGGCCTCCCATAGAATATCCTGACTGGGAGGCCGGGTGGGGGAGTGGGCCGGCGCCGATCCAGCGAAGCTGGAAACGACTCCAGAGGGGCTGGACAAGATCGAGCTGATCGTCTTAAGGCGATGACAACGGGGCGGCGCTAAACGTCGCCCCATTCCTTTTGCGATGTCGGGATCGGCTCGCGATCGGGCGCGTAGCTCAGCGGTAGAGCACACCCTTCACACGGGTGGGGTCACAGGTTCAATCCCTGTCGCGCCCACCATCGCCCTCCGGCGATCGGTATCGAAGACGGCCTTGCGGGGCCGCTTTTAATTGTGGCCGGTCAGATGTCGGCGACAGGATCGACCATGATGCCGGCGGCCTTGCGTTCCGAGTAACGGTCGACCAACTGCGCCGCGTGCGGACGCAACAATATCGTGAAGCGGACCAGTTCTTCCATCACGTCGACAATGCGATCGTAATAGCTGGACGGTCTCATCCGACCCGCCTCGTCGAATTCCTGATAGGCCATCGCGACCGACGATTGGTTGGGGATGGTGAACATCCGCATCCATCGCCCCAATAGCCGCATCGTGTTGACCGCGTTAAACGATTGCGACCCGCCCGACACCTGCATCACCGCGAGGGTCCGCGCCTGGGTAGGGCGCATACCCTTCGACTCGAGCGGCAGATGATCGATCTGCGCTTTCATCAGGCCAGTGATCTGCCCGTGTCGTTCGGGGCTGCACCACACATGGCCTTCCGACCACATCGACAAGTCGCGGAGCTCGTTGACCGCGGGATGATCGTCGCCGGGTATCTGATCGGGTAGCGGGAGCTCGGAGGGGTCGAAAATCCGGGTTTCCGCGCCGAAAAACTGGAGAAGCCGCGCCGCCTCTTCCACCGCAAGGCGCGAAAATGAGCGTTCGCGCAACGAGCCATAGAGCAAGAGAATACGCGGCGGCGGCTGATCGTCGCCAAGCCCAAGCCCAGGTCGTCGCATCGCGAAGGCCGGATCGAGCGCGGGGAGGTGATGGGGATCGGGCAGACTGCGGACGTGGCTCATTTGAGCTCCTTGACGAGAGAGGCCGCGCAGGGAGGGCACAGACGCAAGAAGTCTTGGTGTCCTTGAGCAAGGCGCGAAAACGTGACGCCGCTCATGGAGTCTCGCGCGACGGCCTCGCGAAGAGCGTACTGCCCACGAGGAGGGCAGCGATCGCGCCGACCAGTTGCGCTGCGATGAACCCCGGAACACACGCCGGGGCAATTCCGGCGAAGCTGTTGCTCAGCGACCGGGCAACGGTGATCGCCGGATTGGCGAAGCTGGTCGAGGAAGTGAACCAGTAAGCAGCGGTAATATAGAGCGCGACGCTAGCGGGAACGGCGGCAGGCCGCATCCTCACGGTCCCCAGGATCGTCAGGATGAGCCCGAACGTGGCGATTGCCTCGCCCGTCAGTTGGCCCGGTCCGACACGGACCTTCGTCGACAGTTCGAGGATCGGCAGGTCGAACATCAGGTGCGCGACCCACACGCCCAGGATACCGCCGCCAAGCTGAGCCGCGACAAAGGCCATTGCCACACGGCTACTGATCTCGCCGCGCAGTCGCATGACCAAGGTTACGGCCGGATTGAAGTGCGCACCTGAAACCGGCCCGAGCATCGTGATGAGCACGAAGAGGATGGCGCCGGTCGCGATCGTGTTGCCGAGTAGCGCGATCGCGACGCTCCCGCCCGCGAGCCGTTCGCCCATGATACCTGAGCCGATGACTGTCGCGAACAGGAGAAAGCTGCCGAGTGCCTCGGCGAGAATAGCCCGCCGCGTCACGACGAGTGAATGCGATGGCCGGCGGCGTTGATCACCAGTTCGCCATCTTCCTTGGCGAAGGGGCCGCGCTGCGGTGCCGGCAGGAGGTCGAGAACGACTTCGGAGGGCCGGCACAGCCGTACGCCAAGCGGCGACACCACCAGCGGGCGGTTGATCAGGATCGGATGGGCCAGCATCGCGTCGATCAAGGCGTCGTCCGACAGACTCTCGTCGCCAAGACCGAGTTCGGCATAGGGCGTGCCCTTCTCGCGCAATAGTTGGCGAGGCGTCAGTCCCGCGCGCTCGATCAATTGCGACAGCAGCGCGCGCGAAGGCGGCGTCTTGAGATATTCGACGACGTGCGGCTCGATGCCGGCATTGCGGATCATCGCCAGCGTGTTGCGCGACGTGCCGCAGTCGGGATTGTGGTAGATGATGATGTCGGTCACGATTTCACCTCGAGAATGTCGGTTGTCCCCATGCTCATGCCGCACCCGTCGTACCGCAGCGGCCGCGCAGGAGCGTGTCGGCGAGCGACGCACAGATTTCGGGCGATCCGCCGCAACAATCTTCCATCAGATATTCCAGTAATGCCGTCATGGCCTCGTATCGCGCCGAGTAGATGATCGAGCGTCCGTCGCGCACGCTGTCGATCAGGCCGGCATGGCTGAGGATGGTCAGATTGGCCGACAGCGTGTTGGGCGGAACGTCCAGCCTACGCGCGATCTCGCCGGCTGGAATGCCCTCATGCCCCGCCTCCACCAGCATGCGAAACACGGACAGGCGACCCTGATGCGCGAGGGCGGAGAGGGCGGTCACGGCGGCCTTCATTTCCATATTTCCGAGATATAGGAAATAATGCGGAATAGGAAGGCGGAATGTGCCGGTCGGGTGAACGGTAAAAAAGGCGGCCTCCTTTCGGAAGCCGCCTTTCCCCTTTTATCCTGATCCGGGGATCAGAACTTGACTGCCGCCTCGAAGCCGAAGGTGCGGGGCGGGTTGAAGTTGGCATAATCGCCCAGCACTGCGGCATTGGCCGCCGAGCGGCGGTAGATATGCTGTTCGTTCAACAAGTTGCGGCTCCACGCCGACAGGGTGAACTTGGTCGTCTGGTTCAGCTTGATGTCGGCAAGGGCGATGCGGCCGTTGACGATGAACGAGCTGTCGGTCTTCACGCTTTCCGACTGGAAGCTGTACTGCGCATCGGCATAGTTGGCATCGATGTGGAAACGCAGCGCCATGTCGTTGATCGGGATCTCATAGTCGATATAACCCGACGCGGCGTTGGGCGGCGTGTAGACCGTGTACACCGGCGTCAGCACGCCGAAGGTCGGACCCGGGTTCGGGTTCGGCGTCGCCGGCACCTTGATCGAGGTATAAGCATAGGACGCACCGATCGTCAGGTTGTCGATCGGACGGGCGGTGAAGTCGACCTCGATGCCGCGGATCTTGGAGGTACCCGGGGCGTTCTGCGTGTTCTCGGTGTGCAGGTTGAAGGTCGGATTGGGAATGCTCGTGCCGGGCAGGAACTGAGTCGTATCGACATTGTCGAAGTCGATCTGGGTGCCCGAACGGTTCATGAGATAGCCGGCGATGTTCAACCGGACCCTGTGGTCCAGCATCTCCAGCTTGGCGCCGATTTCATACGCCTTCACCGTTTCCGGACCGAACGCCCCGAAGGTCGACGAACGGTCGTTCGCACCACCCGCGCGATAACCGGTCGAGTATTTGGCGTAGAGGTTGACGCCCTTGGCTGCATCGAGCGCCAACACGATCAGCGGGTCGAACCGGCCCTTGTCGTAGTTGAACTTCCAGTTCGTCGGAATGCCCGAGACGAGATAGAGCGTCCCGTCGCGCTTGTCCTTGGTGTAGCGACCGCCGACCGTCAGGTGGAGGATGTCGCCGGCAAAGTCAGGCGTATAGGTGAACTGGCCGAACGCCGCGTAGCTGCGCGCCTTGGCGAAGCTGGCACGCTGCAGGAAACGCGAATTGTAATCCCAGCCCTGGTTGCTCGAGGTGATCGGCCCGAACACCTGCGAGGGCAGGATCGTATAGGCGGTGCCGTCGATGTTCCACTGGTTGGTCGACGGAGTTGCCGCCGATTCGCGGGCCTGCTCGTAAAAATAATAAAGGCCGGCGACATAGTCGAGTTGCGGAATGCTGCCGACCGCCTGGAACTCCTGGCTGAACTGGCTCTGATAGAGGTCGGACAGGCTGTAACGGCTGAACTTGCCGTTCGGCGCGAACGGCACGCGCTCCGGGCCGCCCGAATTATCCCACTGGTTGGTGGAAACCTTGCGCCATGCGGTGATCGAGCGCAGCTCGATTTCGGGGGCAATCTTGTAAGCGAGCTTGGCCATCACGCCCGACGTCTTGTCGACGCTGTATTGCTGCGGCACGCCGACGTCCGCGACGTCCTGACGGTCGGAATGGACCTGCACCAGCGGCGGCAGCGGCGCGATGCAAGTGGTGGGGGAGATCGTGTTCGAAATGCACGACGGCGACCCGGCCGGCGCACCGGGCAGGATGATGCGGCCAGTGGTCTTATCGACCACGCCGACCGGACGGCCCTTCGGGTTGAAGTTCACCAACTGGCTGAAGAACGGCGTGTTCTCGTCCTTTGCCTGGTCGTAGGAGAAATCGGCGGTGAAACCCTCGAACGGTGTCCAGCGCGCCGAGACGCGACCGCCGACGCGGTTATAGGCATTCCATCCGATTTGTCCGGCTAGCGGATCCTTCACCGTCGGGCCCTGATGCTGGATGATGCCGTCGAGCTTGACCGCGAAATTGGCGAAGGACGGCAGGTCGAGATGCATTTCGCCGTTATAGCTGCCGTAATTGCCGAACCCGCCGCTCATGCGCCCGCCGAACTCGCCGGTCGGTGCCTTGGTCACGATGCTGAGCGCGCCGCCTTCGGTGTTGCGGCCGAACAGCGTGCCCTGCGGGCCGCGCAGGACTTCGATCCGCTCGACGTCGAACAACGCGGCGTTGAGGCCCTGCGAACGGCCGAGATAGACGCCGTCGATATAGACGCCGACGCCCGGCTCGCGCGCGGTCTGGTTCTGGTCGAACGGCACGATGCCGCGGATGCCGACGGTCAGCGCCGACTGGCGCGCTTCGAAGGTGGCCACGCGCAGCGAGGGGATGCCGCCGTCAGCCAGGTCCAACAGGCTCTGGACGTGGCGATCCTTGATCGTCGCTGTGTCGAGCACGGAGATCGCGATCGGCGTCTTCTGCAGATTGGTTTCGCGCTTCGTCGCGGTGACGACGATGTCCGGCACGCCAGAGCCGGTATTTTGCGGCGCAGCGGCCGCATCGTCTGCCGCCGGCGTTGCGGCCGGCGCCTTCGGGTCTTCGGCGGCGAAGGCCGGCGTAGCGGTAACCGCGATCAGCGCGCTGGCCAGCAGCGTGCTCCGCAAGGTCGAGATCCCCATTTAAATAGCTCCACTGGGTAAGGCGGCGGCTGGTTGCCGTCCGTCCGTTCACGACGATCGTTCAGCGAGTCGGTGATTCCCGCCCGCCACGTCGTCGCGTTGGCCCCTATGGGTAGATTGCGTCGGCGCGGTTGCACTTGCATGACTCGGCCGTGGCGATTTGATGAAAGTCTTGTGACGGTCCTAAAATGTCACGATGCCCAGCCCCAGGGGCGTTCGCGGAACCACTTGGTAATGACGTACTTGGTGCCGGCGCGCACCTTCATGCCCTGATGGATGGTGCTGGGATTGGGGCCGCCGTCGGGGCGCAGATTATTCCAGCAGAGCACTTTCCCGGTTTCCGGCTGGACGATCTTGTCGATCGCCTTGAACCGGGTCGCGCCGCCGGCCTCCGGTTCGTTCAGATAGATCATCGCGGTCCAGGTGCGGTTACCGGCGACCGAGGTATAGGTGTGGAAGTCGATGCCGCCTGGTTCGAAATAATCGGTGTGCGCCTTGAATTCCTGGCCCACCGCGTAACGCTGGCCCTGGATCGGTTCGCCATGCGCCGGGTCGAGGCCGATGAAACCGATGATCAGCCGTTCGAGTTCGGCGACGATGGGGATATCCGCGTCGAGGTCGCAGGTCTCGCTCGTCCGAAAAGCCGCGTCGCCATTATAATCGGAGACCGTCGACGGGCGCCGCTGCGTGTCGACCAACGCGATCAGCTTCTCGCACAGATCGCGCGTGACGAAGCCGCGCCGTTGGAACAATGTGAGCTTGGGGCTGGGGGTGCGCTGCACGCCCGGCTGTGCCATGATATGCGCGATGACCGGCTCGGACGGGTGACCCGAACCGAGATTGGGCGGATATGAAACGTCGGCGGATGACATGGTGCCGAGCCTAACCAAATCATCCGGCATCGTCAGCCTTGACCTGCACCGGTTGGTGCCGCTAGGGGCGCGCGTTCTACGGCGACCGTAGTTCAATTGGTTAGAGCGCCGGCTTGTGATGCCGGAAGTTGCGGGTTCAAGTCCCGTCGGTCGCCCCATCATTCCAGCCATTTCGCGCTAGCGGCGCATTCGGGCTGGCCATCGCCGCTCTAGAAGAATATTACGCGGCTTCGTAATTTTCTTTGCCACGCCGGAGCCAGCATGACTTCCGTTTGGGACCTCCCCGATTTCGACGACCATGAGGGCGTCCATCTGTTTCGCGACCCCGAAGCGGGGCTGACCGCGATCATCGCGGTGCATTCGACTCATCTCGGCCCGGCGGCGGGCGGCGTGCGCTTCTGGCATTATGCCGACGCCAATCGCGCGATCACCGACTCGCTCAGGCTGTCGCGCGGAATGAGCTATAAGAATGCCATGGCGGGCCTGCCGCTGGGCGGGGGCAAAGGCGTCGTGCTGGCATCGACGCCGGGCGAAGCGATCAGCCATGCCCAGCTCGAGGCGTTCGGCGCCGCGGTCGAGTCGCTGGGCGGCCGTTACGTGACGGCCGAGGATGTCGGCATGTCAGAAGCGAGCATGAAAGTCATCGCGACGCGCACCAAGCACGTGTCGGGCCTGCCGGTTGCGGCGGGCGGTGCCGGCGGCGATCCGGGTCCGTTCACCGCGAGCGGCGTCTATCAAGGCGTCAAAGCGGCGGCGAAACGCGGGCTGGACGTCGACTCGATGGCCGGCGTGCACGTCGCGATCCAGGGAGTCGGCAGTGTCGGCGGCGGGCTGGCGCGATTGCTGGCCGCGGACGGCGCGAAGCTGACCCTGGCGGACGTCAATGGCGACAAGGCGAAGGCACTGGCCGCCGAGCTTGGCGCCGCGATGGTGCCGACCGAAGAGATACTGGCGCTGGAGGCGGATATCGTCAGCCCCAACGCGCTGGGCGCGATCCTGACCGCCGAGACCATCGCCGCGCTCAACACCAAGGTGATCGCCGGCGGCGCCAACAACCAGCTCGCGACGCGCGAGGACGGCTCGCGGCTCCACGCGCGCGGCATAGTCTACGCGCCCGATTACGTGATCAATGCTGGCGGCATCATCAATGTCGGCCTCGAATATCTCGGCCAGGGCGACCGCGCCGAGGTCGAGGCGCGCATCGCCCGCATTCCCGAGCGCCTGATAGAAGTGTGGGACGAAAGCGACCGCACGGGCGAACCGGCTTCGGACGTGGCCGATGCGATCGCGCGGAGGCTGATCGGGCGGGGGTAAGCGCGCCGCGCGCAAGGATGCGGGGCGCTATAGTGGATCGACAAGTTCGTCATGCGGCTCGTCCCGGCATCCACCGTGCCGCACGCGCGGGCCTTACGATTCGACGCACCTCGCTGGTCTCCCGGTGGATGCCGGGACAAGCCCGGCACGACGGTTGAAAAGACGGGCCAATATCCTCGTCACCCCAGCGAAAGCTGGGGTCTTTTCGTGATCGCGCGTGCTTGCGGCGCGAGACCCCAGCTTTCGCTGGGGCGACGGCTCTCTTTGGCGGTTGATCGGGCGGGTAAGGCGAAGTCGCGTAAGGTGGCGTGCGGTTAGTCAATCCGTCTCAACTCCTAAGTGACACCGCGCACATCTTGTCCTATTCGCCTCGGCCATCGTGGCCAGCCTTCATGCCCTTGCGAATCCCGCGCGTTTCCTGCGCCTGGCGCGTCCGCTGACGCCGGCATTCCTGTTGTCGGGCGTGGCGCTGACCTTGTTCGGCTGCTGGGCGGGGCTGACCCAGACGCCGCCCGATTATCTGCAGGGCGACAGCGTGCGGATCCTCTACATCCACGTGCCGACCGCGTGGCTGGGCATGGGTGGATGGAGCGGGATCGCGATTGCCAGCCTGTCCTATCTCGTCTGGCGGCATCCGCTGGCGCGGATCGCCGCGCGCGCGATCGCCTTGCCGGGCGCGGTGTTCGCGTTCCTGTGCCTCGCCACCGGATCGATCTGGGGCCGGCCGACCTGGGGCACCTGGTGGGAATGGGACGGGCGGCTGACCAGCATGTTGCTGCTGTTCTTCGTCTATCTTGCTTATATGGCGCTGGCGCGCGCCGATGCCGACCGTGGCGGGGACGGGCGGCTGCCGGCAATCTATGGCATCGCCGGCACCGTGCTGCTGCCGATCATCCGCTATTCGGTGGTGTGGTGGAATACGTTGCACCAGGGCGAGAGCATCGGGCTGACCAGCTCGACGATCGATTCCTCGATGCTGTGGCCGCTCTGGTTCACGCTGTCGGGCTTCACTTTCCTGTTCGCGGGTATCGTGCTGATGCGGATGCGCGCGATGCTGGCGCGCGAGCGGCGCGAGGCACGGATGCGGAGGATGGCGGCATGAACCAATGGCTGTTCGTCGCGGCGGCGTATGGCGTCACGCTCGGCGCGACGATCGCGCTGATCGGGTGGAGCTATGTCGCGATGCGCGCCGCGGAGCGCGATCGCAAGTGAAGCCGAAACATCAACGATTGTGGCTCGCGGTGCTGGCGGTCCTGGCGATAGCGGGGGCAAGCGGGCTCGCTTTGTCGGGGCTGAAGGACCAGGCGTCGTTCTTTTACGCGCCGTCCGACGTCAAGAAGCAGGGGCTGCCGCTGGGCAAGGCGGTGCGGCTCGGCGGTCTGGTCGAGGCAGGATCGATCAAGCGCGCCGCCGACGGCGTGACGCTCGATTTCGTGGTGACCGATGGCGCCGCCTCGACGCCCGTAAGCTTCAAGGGCATTGCGCCCGATCTGTTTCGCGAGAAATCGGGCGTCGTCGCCGAAGGGCAATTCCAGCCCGACGGCAGCTTCGTCGCGACCAATTTGCTCGCCAAGCATGACGAGAAATATCAGCCGCCCGAAATGGCCGGCAAGCTGCACGAGACGAGGTCGCTCAAGCAATGATCGCCGAAGGGGGATTGGCGGCATTGTGGCTGGCCGCCGTGATGGCGGTGTTGCAGCTCATTGTCGCGTCGAGTGCGGTGATCGGCGGGCGCGAAGACATGGCGCGCGCCGTACGCCCGGTGGCGATCGCGCAAGGGCTGCTGACCGGGCTCGCGATGCTGTGCCTGATCCTGGTGTTCGTCCGGTCCGACATGTCGGTGCTGCTGGTCGCGGAGAACAGCCATTCGCTCAAGCCGATGATCTACAAGATCGCCGGCGCCTGGGGGAATCACGAGGGATCGATGCTGCTCTGGGTGACGATCCTGGGGCTGGCCGGTGGGGCGGTTGCGATCTTCGAACGGCGGCTCGATCAGCGGACGCTCAATGCAACGATCGGGGCGCAGGCGCTGATCTCGATGGGTTTCTACGCGTTCCTGTTGTTCGCCTCCAATCCGTTCGCGCGGCTGTTTCCGTCGCCTCCCGACGGCAACGGGCTCAACCCGTTGCTGCAGGATCCCGGCTTGGCGTTCCATCCGCCGACCTTGTATGTCGGCTATGTAGGCATCTCGGTCGCTTTCTCGTTCGCGGTCGGCGCGCTGGTCACGCGCGATGTCGGACCCGCCTTTGCCCGCGCGATGCGCCCATGGGTGCTCGGTGCGTGGATCTTCCTGACGATCGGCATCACCGCAGGAAGCTATTGGGCCTATTACGAGCTCGGCTGGGGCGGCTGGTGGTTCTGGGATCCGGTCGAGAATGCCAGCCTGATGCCGTGGCTGGCGGCGACCGCCTTGCTCCATTCGGTGTCGGTGCTGGCGACGCGCGACGGCTTGCGCGCCTGGACGATCATGCTGGCGGTGGTGGCCTTTTCGATGAGCATGATCGGGACGTTCCTGGTCCGCTCGGGAATCCTGACCAGCGTCCATGCCTTTGCCGTCGACCCGAAGCGCGGCGCGTTCCTGCTGGCGCTATTGGCGATCTATATCGGTGGCGCGCTGGCGTTGTTCGCGGCGCGGATCGGGACGGTCCGCCAGGGCAATACCTTCGCGCTGATCAGCCGCGAAGGCGCGCTGGTGGTCAACAATCTGCTCCTGTCGGTGATCCTGGGGATCGTGCTGATCGGCACGCTCTACCCGCTCGCCGCGGCGGGCTGGGGCGTGCAATTGTCGGTCGGCAAGCCGTTTTTCGACAAGACCGCGGGGCCGGTGGCGCTGGCGCTGGTCGTGTTCATCGCGATCGGGCCGCTGTTGCGCTGGCGGCGCGACGAGCCGCAGGCGCTGCTCAAACGCGTGACCTGGCCGGTCGCGGCGTCGTGCGCGGCGCTGATCGTGTTGGTGCCGTTCGCCTGGGGCGTGGGACTCCTGCCGCTGGCGGCGCTGGTGCTGGCCGCAGGGCTCGCGGTGGCGAGCGTCGCGCCGTTATGGGGGCGCAATTTGCGCCGTACCCCACTCTTCATCTGGGGCATGGTGGTCGCGCATCTGGGCGTCGCGGTGAGCCTGGCCGGGATGGCGAGCGACAGCGCCTTCACCAAGGAGACCTTGGCAGTGTTGCGCCAGGGCGAGACGCGCGCGGTCGGGCCGTATCTGGTCACCATGACCGGCATTCGCCCGGTGGTCGGACCCAATTGGTCGGCGATCGCCGCCGATCTCAGCATCCGCCGCGGTGAAGGTGGCACGCCCTTCATGCTGTCGCCGCAGTCGCGATTCTTCGCGAGCCCGCCGACGACGACCAGCGAAAGCGCGATCGCGACGCGACTGGATGGCCAGCTTTATACCGTGCTCGGCCAGCCCGACGGCAAGGGCGGATGGCAAGTCCGCTTGTGGTGGAAGCCGTTCGTCACGCTGATCTGGCTGGGCGGCGCGTTGATCGGGCTCGGCGGCGCCTTGTCGTTCTTCGGTCGGATCCGTCGCCGTAAACGCGCCGTGTACGAAGAATATGAGGAACTCGCGGCGTGAGGCGGGTGCTGCTCTGGCTGCCGCTCGTCCTGTTCGCGGGGCTGTTCGGGCTGGTCGCGCTCGGCTTGTTCAAACCGGCGGACCGCACCGTACGCTCGGCGATGGTCGACAAGCCGCTGCCCGATTTCGTGCTGCCGGCGATGCTGCCGACCAAGCCGGGAGTCGCCCGCACCAGCTTCGGCGGCGGTAAACCGCGCCTGATCAACGTCTTCGCCAGCTGGTGCGTGCCCTGTATCGCGGAGGCGCCGGAGCTGATGAAGCTCAAAGCCGCCGGCGTGCCAATCGACGGCGTCGCGATCAACGATACGCCAGAGGCGGTACAGAAGTTTCTCGATCGCAACGGCGATCCCTATCAGCGGATCGGCAACGACAAGACCAGCCAGGTCCAGATCGCCTTGGGCTCGTCCGGCGTGCCGGAGACCTTCCTGATCGATGGGCGCGGGCGGATAGTGCGGCAATATGTCAGCAATTTGCAGTCGGATCAGGTCGACGACATCCTCAAGGCGTGGCGGGGGATGCGATGAGACGCTCCAACCGTCATGCCGGCCTTGTGCCGGCATCCACCGGGCCGCTATTCCAGGGGCGGGAGGCCAAGTCCGACGGCGAGATCTTCCCATCTGGGATTGTCGCGCTCGATCAGGTTCTTCTTGAAGTCGCGCGGCCACTTCTTGATCCGCTTCTCGGCGGCGATGACGACCTTCATCGTGTCGGCCGTGTCGAACCAGACGAGGCGTTTGACACTGTACCGCTTGGTGAAACCACCAAAGGTCCCTTCGCGATGCTGCATGACGCGGCCGATGAGATTGGACGTCACGCCGATGTACAGCGTGCCGTTGAAGGCGCTGGCCATGATGTAGACGCAGGGGTTCCGCTCTCGCATGGCCGTGAATCTGCGGTACGGTGGATGCCGGCACAAGGCCGGCATGACGTTAGTGGTTATCGGATCGCTAGCCTCCGTCGTCATGCCGGGCTCGTCCCGGCATCCACCGGGAGGCAGGCGAGCTGCGTTGGGCCGAAAGGCCTGCGCGTGCGGCGCGGTGGACCCCGGCACAAGGCCGGGGTGACGGTTTTGGTTTTGGGGCTTCTGATGGGAGCGGCAACAATCGCTTTCACCACTCCCGCGCTCGCGCAGCAAGCGCCGCTCGCCGATACCCAGCTCAGCGACCCCGCGCAGGAAGCGCAGGCCAAGGCGCTGATGGAAACGATCCGCTGCGTCGAATGTCAGGGGCAGGCGATCGCCGACAGCAATGCCGATATCGCCGGCAATATGCGCTCGCTGATCCGCGAGCGGATCAAAGCCGGCGAGAGCCCGGAACAGGTGCGCGCCTGGCTGATCCAGCGTTATGGCGATTATATCAGCTACGATCCGCCGCTCGGCGGCGCGACCTGGCCGCTCTGGGCGGCGCCGTTCGTGCTGCTCGTAATCGGAATCGCGATCGCGCGGTCGAGCTTCAGGAGGAAGCGCTGATGGGCTGGATCATGCTCGCGCTGATCGGACTGACCACGGCGGCGCTACTTGCCGTGCTGCGCCTGCCGCGGATGCTGTGGCCGCTGGCCGGCGCTGCGTTGATGCTCGGGGCTGCCGGCTATGCGTGGCAGGGGCAACCCGACCTCGCGGCGCAACCGGTCGCCGCGGATGCGGCCAAGCTGCCGCAGAGCGAAGCGTACAAAAAGCTGCGCGATACCTTCTTCGGCCGCTTCGGTGGCGAGTCGATGTATTTCGGCATTTCCGACGTCGCGCTGGCCAATGGCGATCCCGACTTCGCCGCGCGCGCGCTGACCGGCGGGGTGGATTACGCGCCGCAGAACGCAGCGATGTGGAGCGAACTCGGCAATGTGATCGCGCTGCACGATCGCGGTGTGATGTCGCCGGCGGCGCTGCTGGCCTATCGCCGCGCGATGATGCTGGCGCCGCAGAATCCGGGGCCGCCCTTGTTCCTCGGTCTCGCCTATATTCGCGCCGGGGAATTCGCCAAGGCGCGGCCGCTGTGGAAACACGCGCTGGATCTGACTCCCAAGGATGCGAGCTATCGCGACGAGATCGTGCGGCGGCTGTCCTTGCTCGACATGCTGCTCGCCGAAATCGCTCGCGAACAATCCGCCCAGCGCTGAACGCGCGGGGCGGATCGTCAGCCTGATCAGGCGTGCCAGGCCTCGAACGGCAGGTCGAGCGCTTCGGCCACTGCTTTGTGCGTGATCTTGCCCTTATAGACGTTGAGGCCGTTGGCGAGGTGCGGATCGGCCTTCATCGCCGCCTCGGCACCCAGCTTTGCGAGCTTGAGCGCGAAGGGCAGGGTGGCGTTGTTGAGCGCGAACGCGCTGGTCCGCGCAACCGCGCCGGGCATGTTGGCGACGCAATAATGGATCACGCCGTCGACTTCGAACACCGGATCCTCATGGGTAGTGGCGTGGCTGGTCTCGAAACAGCCGCCCTGGTCGATCGCGATGTCGACCAGCACCGATCCGCGCTTCATCGTCTTGACCATTTCGCGCGTGACGAGCTTGGGCGCCGCCGCCCCGGGGACCAGCACCGCGCCGATCACCAGATGCGCGTTGCGCACTGCCTGCGCGATCGCCTGCTTCGACGCGTACTGCGTCTTGATCTGGCTCGAGAAGAACATGTCGAGCTCGGCCAGCCGATCGTTGTTGATGTCATAGATGGTGACGTCGGCGCGCATGCCGACCGCCATTTGCGCCGCGTTGACGCCCGAGACGCCGCCGCCGAGGATGGCCACCTTGGCCGGGGCCACGCCGGGTACGCCGCCGAGCAGCACACCACGACCGCCCTGTTCCTTTTCGAGATAATGCGCGCCGACCTGCACCGACATGCGGCCGGCGACTTCCGACATCGGCTTCAGCAGGGGCAGGCCGCCGCGCGCCGCGGTGACGGTCTCGTACGCGATGCAGGTCGCGCCGGACTTCATCAGGCCCTCGGCCTGCGGCTTGTCGGCCGCGAGGTGGAGATAGGTGAAGAGCACGTGGCGCGGCTCAAGCATCGCCACTTCCTGCGGCTGCGGCTCCTTGACCTTCACGATCATGTCCGATTCGGCGAACACCGTCTTCGCATCGGGCACGATCCGCGCGCCGGCGTCGATATAGGCCTGGTCCTCGAAATCGATGCCCATCCCTGCCTTGGTCTCGACGATCACCTCGTGGCCGGCATGGACCAGCTCGGTAACCGAGCCGGGGGTCAGGCCGACGCGATATTCGTGATTCTTGATTTCCTTGGGAACACCGACTCGCATGCGAACTCTCCTGAAAGGGTTGCCACGCAAATAGCGCCGAAAAGCCGAGAGAGGTTCGCAAGTTTTTTGACAGGAGCGACCTCTGGCAGGATATGTTTGCGTGATTATATTCCAGTGAGAGAAAAATGCTCGACCATCTCGATCGCAAGATCCTCAAACAGCTCGTCGTCAATTCGGACCTGACAAGTGCGGAACTCGGCGAGGCGGTAGGCCTGTCGGGAAGCGCTGCGCATCGCCGCGTTGGTAGCCTGTGCGAGCGTGGGTTGATCGCCGGATTCCGCGCGGTGCTGTCGCATGAGGCGCGGGGGCATCCCGCAGTAGTGATGGTCAACGTCACGCTCCGCGACCAGCGGCAGGAGACGATGGCGGCATTCGAGGCAGAGATTAAAGAATGTCCGGAAGTACGCGATTGTTTCCTGATGAGCGGCGAGGCCGATTACATGCTCCACGTCGAGGTGACGCGCGACGACAGTTTCGAGCGAATCCACCGCGAGACGCTGTCGCGCCTGCCCGGCGTGACGCGGCTGGCGTCGCATTTCGTCATTCGCGAGGTCATCCGTCGTCCGTGAGCGGCCGGCTGACCCATAACGAGCCAGCGCATCCAATGCGTCGTTGCGGGCGTTCCTGTGCAATGCTAGGGCGCCGCCACCGTAAACAGGGGCTTCATACGGTCATCATGACCATTCGTGCGAACGCGCGGCGCTTGCCGTGAGCGCAGCCACTCCTTCCATCGCAGTAACCGACGGGCACGACGACGACGCGCACGCCGGCCACGCGCATGCCCATGGCAATGACGGGCTGATCAAGCTCGCCATCGGCGCGATCGGCATCGTATTCGGCGATATCGGCACCAGCCCGCTCTATGCGTTCCGCGAAACCTTTGCCGGCCATCACAAGCTCAGCCTCGACCATGCGCACATCATGGGCGTCACCAGCCTGATGTTCTGGTCGATGATGGTGGTGGTGACGATCAAGTACGTCGCGATCATCATGCGCGCCGACAATAAGGGGGAAGGGGGCAGCCTGGCGCTGCTCGCGCTCATCTCCAGCAAGGCGCAGACCAAGAGATGGACCGCCGGGATCGTCCTGCTCGGCGTGTTCGCGACGTCGCTGTTCTACGGCGACTCGATGATCACCCCGGCGGTGTCGGTGCTGTCGGCCGTCGAGGGTCTGGCGGTTGCGCAGCCCGGTATGGGGCATTTCGTCCTGCCGATCGCAATCGCGATCCTGATCTTCCTGTTCGCCATCCAGCAAAGCGGGACGGCCAGGGTCGGACTGTTCTTCGGCCCGATCATGCTATTCTATTTCCTGACGATCGCGCTGCTCGGCGCGTTCAGCGTCGCCAAGACGCCGGACGTGCTCTGGGCATTCTCGCCGCATTATGCCGTCGAATTCTTCCTGCTCGATCCGGTCCGCGCGTTTCTCGCCTTGGGATCGGTGGTGCTGGCGGTGACCGGTGCGGAGGCGCTCTATGCCGATATGGGGCATTTCGGGCGCAAGCCGATCGGCATGTCGTGGCTGTGCTTCGTCCTTCCCGCGCTGATCCTCAATTATATGGGCCAGGCCGCGCTGCTGACGCGCGACGGGGCGCCCGCGCTGGCAAGCCCATTCTATCTGTTGGCGCCGGTCTGGTTGCAGCTGCCGCTCGTCATCCTGGCGACGGCCGCCGCGGTGATCGCGTCGCAGGCGGTGATATCGGGCGCCTTCTCGGTGACTCAACAGGCGATCCAGCTTGGTTTCGTGCCGCGCCTTCGGATCGAACATACCAGCGCGGCGACGGCGGGGCAGATCTATATTCCGCTGATTAACTGGCTGCTGATGTCGATGGTCATCATCCTGGTGCTGTTCTTCCGCACCTCGTCCAATCTGACCAGCGCCTACGGCATCGCGGTCACCGGGGCGATGACGATCGATACCTGCCTGTTGGCGGTCGTGCTGTTCCGTCTGTGGCATTGGCCGAAATGGGCGGCGATCCCGCTGCTCGGGCTCTTCTTCCTGGTCGACGGCGCCTATCTGACTGCCAATTTGACCAAGATCCCGGATGGCGGCTGGTTCCCGCTCTTGGTCGGGCTGATCGTCTTCACCATCCTGACGACCTGGGCCAAGGGGCGGCAACTGATGATGGCGCGGCTGCGCGAGGCGGCGATGCCGATCAAGGTGTTCATCTCGTCGGCCGCAACCTCTGCGACGCGCGTACCCGGCACCGCGGTGTTCATGACCTCGACCGCCGACGGCGTGCCGCACGCGCTGCTCCACAACCTCAAGCACAACAAGGTACTGCACGAGCGCATCATCCTGCTGACGGTGAAGATCGCCGACGTGCCGTTCGTGCGCCAGGTCGAGCGGGTGAAGCTCGATCATCTCGGCCATGGCTTCCATCGCCTGGTGCTGCGCTATGGCTTCATGGAGGAGCCCGACGTGCCGGCGGCGCTGGCCTTGGTCACCGGGTGCGGCGACAAGTTCAAGATGATGGACACCAGCTTCTTCCTGGCGCGGCAGACATTGTTGGCGTCGAGCAAGCCCGGCATGGCCATCTGGCGCGAAAAGCTGTTCGCCTGGATGCTCCGCAACGCGGAAAGCGCGATGGAATTCTTCCGCCTGCCGACCAACCGGGTGGTCGAGGTGGGGAGCCAGGTCGAGATCTGAGCGACGCGGTGACCGCGCTGGTGCCCGCGCCGATCATCGTCACGGCGGTGATCGGGCGTGAGGATCAGGCGTGGCTCGACACGCAGCGCCGCGCGCATTTCCCATCCGAGCGCAATCTACTCCCCGCGCATCTGACGATGTTCCACCATCTGCCGCCCTCGCTGGCGGACGAAGTGCGGCAGCGGCTGGGCGACCTGGCGCGGGAAGGGGCGCTGGCCGCGCGGATTACCGGGCCGATCTCGCTCGGCCGCGGGGTGGCCTATCGCATCGACTCCGCCGAGCTGGAGGACCGCCGCGCCTGGCTCGCCGATTGCTGGGCGGACGTGCTGACGCCGCAGGACCGCGCGCCGTGGCGCCCGCATGTCACGATCCAGAACAAGGTCGAGCCGGGCGAGGCGAGGACGTTGCTCGACCGGCTCAAGGCGGACTTCCGACCCCGGCCGCTCGCGATCACGGGTTTCGCCAGCTGGTATTATCGCGGCGGACCCTGGGAGAAGCTTTCCCGCCACATGGTCGCTTGACCGCGTCGGGAGCGCTACTTATAGGCCGCCGCTCGCGGCAACGCGGGCCTTTCGGGGCGGAGTAGCTCAGCTGGTTAGAGCACGGGAATCATAATCCTGGGGTCGGGGGTTCAAGTCCCTCCTCCGCTACCAAGGGACCTAGACGCTCCCTTGTCCGGATTTCATCCGGCAACGTCCGGAAGCGTCTTTTTTTATCAAATAAAATCAAACTGTCCGACGGCGGGTGAAGGACGTAACCGGCCGCGG
>Ga0207705_10000393_pt1 | contig 38621 bp, 23 predicted proteins | sample KBSC13metaG_FD_184314 | JGI IMG/M metagenome (GOLD analysis project Ga0207705, IMG submission 184314) | Corn rhizosphere microbial communities from Kellogg Biological Station, Michigan, USA - KBS C1-3 metaG (SPAdes) (version 2) | ecosystem: Host-associated > Plants > Roots > Rhizosphere > Soil ... | reverse complement strand
AAACATTATTGTAAATAAAAGTGGCGCATCTGGTTCGCCTATTACAATTGGTGCTTATGGCACCGGAGCCAATCCTGTTATTACCGGATTTACTAACGTTACTGCATGGACGAATTTAGGCGGAAATATTTGGGAAAGCACAAGTGCAGTTTCTACGTTATCTACCTGTAATATGGTTGCGATAAACGGAGTAAATACAGCAATGGGAAGAACTCCCAATACAGGCAGTTATTACACTTATCAATCACATACGGGAACAGGAGGAAACATTACAAGCTCATCTCTCAATTCAACAGTTACAAATTGGGCAGGAGCAGAAATAGCCTTAAACATAAGCACATATACGATAGGCAGAAACCTCATAACATCTCAAACTGGCAGTACAATAAATTATATGCGTGCAAGTATTGATGAAGATATTCAATCAAATAATCAAAGATTCATTATACAAAATGATCCACGAACTTTAGATGTTCAAAATGAATGGTATTATAATTCAACTGCAAAAAAAATAAGAGTTTATAGCGTGGGTACTCCCTTAGGTGTGCAAGTATCAACAATAGACACAACATTTAATATCAGTAGCCAAAACTATATCAGGATTGATGGTTTAAATATTCAGGGCGCTAACCAAATGCTTATTCAATTAGGTAACTCTAACCATGTAACTATTCAAAATTGTAACCTTAATTTTTCAGGTAGAGATGGAATATTTGGACCGTTCTGGAATGTTTCTACGTATAACACTATTGATAATTGCACCTTCAATCATTGCAATAATAATACTATTGATTTATCAGGCAGCTTTACTAACACAACAATTCAAAATTGCACTGTAAAAAACACTGGTCAACAGTTTGGTATGGGCAATAATGGCAATAGTGGTAATGGGTTAGGTAGCTATTCAGGCATATTGACTGGGGGCAGCAATACAACTGTACAGAATAATAGTATCGATAGCGTTGCTTATAATGGAATAAGGTTTTATGGGAATAACACAATTGTCAAGGAAAATTTCATAACTCACTCATGTAATAATCTTACTGATGGTGGAGGTATATATACGGACAACGATGCTACAATCGCAAATGGATTGCAGATTTTAAATAATATAGTAATTGGAAGCGGGGATAACGGTATTTATTGCGATGCTCAAACAAATCACGTAGAAATTGGCAACAATACAGTATCTGATTGCGCTAGAGCAGCACTTTTTATTAATAATAATAACAATATGAATGTACATAATAATACAACTTATAATTCATTGTATGGTTTATGGGTTGATAATTTAGTTTATGTACTCACAAATGTAACCATGAAAAATAATATTTTTCTCGCGAAAGTACCTTCTCAAAAAACGGCACTTTATAATTTGGTAAGTTCAAGTATTCCCTCTACGCTTGTAGCCGATAGTAACTATTATGCTAGGCCTGTCGACGATAGTCTTAGCATATTACTTTATCTTAATTCAACGTATAGAAATATATCACTTTCAAACTGGAAATCATTAAGCAGTAAAGACCTCAATTCTGGCAAATCTCCAAAAACGCTAACTGATACCAGTAACATACGATTTGAATATAACTCGAATTCTTTTGTCAAAACCTTGATATTGGATGCTAATTATATGGATGTAACGAATACCAGCTACAATGGTTCGGTAACTTTGGCTCCTTATACATCAATTGTGTTGATTAAAAGTGGCGCAATAACAAATTCATCACCAGTTGCTAACGCGGGGAATGATTTAATAATTAATTTACCTGTAGATTCGGTTACCTTTTCTGGAAGTGGTATTGATTTAGGTGATTCTATAACTTCATATCGCTGGTCAAAAATTTCGGGTCCCACAAGCTATCTTATTGCAGATTCGACATCCGCAATCACGTTGGTTAATAAGCTTGTTCAAGGTACTTATCAATTTCAGCTCACTGTAAACGACAGCCGAGGAGGTACTGGTAAGGATACCATCATATTAACGGTAAATGCCCCAAATATTCCTCCGGTAGTAAATGCAGGTAATGATCAAACTATAACCTTGCCATTGAATTCACGTACACTTTCTGGAAGTGGCAATGACGTTGATGGGATAGTTACTAGATATTTATGGTCAAAAATTTCAGGCCCTGCAAATTATAATATTGTAAATTCAACCTCCGCGGTTACTACTATTAATGAACTTGTTCAAGGCACATATCAATTTCAACTGAAAGTTACGGATGATGACGGTGCGACCAGCGCAGACACAGTTGTAGTAACAGTAAACGCTGCAAACATTACACCTATAGCAAATGCAGGACAGGATCAAATTATAACCCTACCATCGAATTCGCTTATGCTCTCAGGAAGTGGCAAGGATACTGATGGAACTATTGCTGGATATTTATGGACGAAAATTTCGGGTCCTGAAAGTTGTCAGGTCTCCGATCCAACATCCGCAATTACTAATATTACCAGACTTGTTCAGGGTGTATATGAATTTGAATTAAAGGTTAGTGATAACAATGGAGCTCTAGACAGGGATACCGTGATGATAATAGTAAATCCCGCAAATATTTTGCCTGTAGCAAATGCAGGCATAGACCAAACTCTGACTCTTCCATCAAATTCGCTTACACTTTCCGGAAGTGCAAATGATGCCGACGGAATTGTCGTTGGATATTTATGGACGAAAATTTCGGGACCCGACGGAGCAAATATTACGAATCCAACTTTAGTAACTACATCAGTTACAAACCTTATCGAAGGCGTGTACAAGTTTGCATTGGTCGTTACTGACAACAACGCGGCTACAGGTGTGGACACGGTATTAGTAACGGTAAACGCTGCGCCAAACCAAGCTCCGGTCGCCGATGCCGGAATAGATCAAACCATAGTGTTGCCAATTGACTCGCTTATACTTTCCGGTAGTGGAAATGATGCCGATGGAACTGTGATAAGCTATTTATGGACAAAAGTTTCAGGCCCTGCAACTTATACTATAACTGATCCTTCTGCTGCTGTAACAAATGTGAAAGGATTAGTGCAAGGTGTTTATATTTTTCAATTGCAGGTTACCGATGTTGATGGAGCCGTGGGTATGGATGTTTTACAGGTAACAGTAAATGCCGCGCCTAATTCTCCGCCTGTTGCTGATGCTGGCCTGGATCAAACAATAACATTACCAGGAAATACAATAACATTATCTGGCAGTGGAAAAGATTCTGATGGAATAATTATAAATTATATATGGTCCAAGTTGTCCGGCCCGGCGAATTATAATATAACAAATGTGGCTGATCCTCTAACCACTGTTACAAATCTTGTTCAGGGAGTATATCAATTTCAGTTGCAAGTAGTAGATAATAGCGGGGCAATTGGAACAAGCCAAGTAACGATTACAGTAAATAATCCAGCTAATATAGCGCCAACAGCTGATGCAGGACCATCTCAATCAATTACGTTACCCGTAAACAGTGTAATCTTGTCAGGAATCGGCAGCGATCAGGATGGAACTATTGTAAATTATACCTGGACAAAAATTTCAGGTTCCTCGCATTACAATATTGTAAATGCCACTTCTCCGGTTACAGCTATTACAGGACTTTCACAAGGAACATACCGCTTTCAGCTTTCAGTAACAGATAATGGTGGGGCAATAGGTATTAGTATAGTGCAAATAACGGTTAATAACGCATCAAATATTCCACCGGTTGCAAATGCTGGTTCGGACCAGATAATAACGTTGCCAAATAATAAAATAACATTATCAGGAAGTGGGAGCGATGCAGACGGAAGTATAGTTGGTTATTCATGGACACAAATATCCGGTCCTTCTCCGGCTGCTATTGCAAATTCAATCTCGGGTGTTACTGAGGTAACGGGACTTGTGAAAGGTAGTTATCAATTTGAATTGGTAGTTACCGATAACGATGGTGGCACGGGCACTTCTATTGTCGCTGTTGTAGTCAATGCTCCTGCCAATATTCCACCTGTTGTTGATGCTGGGCCAAGTCAGTCGATAACCCTGCCGGTTAATTATGTAACCCTTTTAGGAAGAGGAAGCGATACAGATGGCATAGTTGCAAGTTATCATTGGATAAAAATTTCGGGTATTGGAAATTGTAGTATTGCAAATTCAGATTCAACAGTATCCATTGTAAGTGGACTTACACAAGGGGTGTACCAATTTGAATTACAAGTTACGGATAATAATGGAGCAACAGGAACAGCCATAGTACAAATAACTGTAAATGCTCCAATTAATGTTCCGCCAGTTGCCAATGCAGGATCAGACCTGGCAATAACTTTGCCGGTAGATTCACTTGCACTTAGCGGTAGCGGAACTGACCAGAGCGGAGCCATTATAAGTTACGCCTGGACAAAAATTGCGGGTCCTTCAAATTATAATATAATAAACCCTGCTGCTGCCGGTACGGTTGTGACAGGACTTACGCAGGGAATTTATCAGTTTCAATTGGAAGTAACCGATGATAGTGACGCGGTTGCAACAGATACCATACAGGTAATAGTGAATCCATCGTTAAATATCCCGCCGGTAGCTAATGCAGGCGGTGATCAATCAGTTACTCTACCACTAAATTATGCAACACTTTCTGGAAGTGGCACCGATGCTGATGGAACGATAGAGGGATATCTTTGGACAAAAATTTCCGGTCCGTCAGACTATAATATTGTTAATCCAACTTCGTCTGGTACTATACTAAATGGCCTAAAGCAGGGAATTTATCAATTTAAATTGGAAGTAACGGATAATAGCGGTGCAAACGCGTCTGATACAGTGATCATAACAGTAAATGCAGCTGGAAATATATCACCAATAGCTAATGCCGGTTCGGATCAAATAATTACGCTGCCTTTGGATTCTGTGTCTTTATCCGGCTCAGGGATAGATTCCGACGGAACGGTTACGAGCTATCTATGGACAAAAATATCGGGCCCTTCAACCTATAATATTGAAAATGCGAATTCATCCATAACGAAGGTTAATTCGCTGGTGGTGGGCGTATATCAATTTCAGTTGCAGGTTATAGATAATAAAGGCGCAATAGGAAACAGTATAATGCAGGTGACTGTAAAGGCTCTCCCTAATCAGCCTCCGGTTGCAGATGCAGGCCCGGATCAAACAATAACATTACCGGAAAATACAATAACACTTTATGGAAAGGGAATAGATCCAGATGGGACAATAGCCAGCTATTCATGGGCAAGGGTTTCAGGCCCTTCAGCCTATAATATTGCAAATGCTTCATCATCAACCACAAACATTAGCAATCTGGTAAACGGCATTTACAGGTTTCAGTTAAAAGTTTACGATAATAGTGGAGATTCAGCAGTAAGCGTTGTAAAAATAACTGTTAATGCAGCTCCTAATATGCCACCGGTTGCGAATGCAGGAGCAGATCAAATAATAACGTTACCAAATAATACAATCTCACTAGCAGGAAGTGCAACCGATGCGGATGGGTTAATTGTAAGATATCAATGGATTAAAATTTCCGGCCCAGCGAATTACAATATTGTAAATGCAACATCTCCGGTAACTGACGTATCAGGCCTTTCAGACGGAACTTATCAATTTCAATTAAAAGTTACTGATAACAACGGCGCTATTGGAACGGCTGCTATCAACATAATTGTAAACCCTGCGATTAATACAGCACCTGTTGCAAATGCAGGATCGGATCAAATGATAACGTTGCCCGTTAATACCATAACACTCAGCGGAAGTGGAACAGATTTAGATGGAAAAGTAGTGAGCTATGCATGGACAAAAATTTCCGGCCCGGCAAGCTATAACATATTAAATGCGGTATCGCCTGTTGCATCGGTTACGAATCTTGTGCAGGGTATTTATCAATTTAAATTAGAAGTCACAGATAATAATGGTACGATAGGAGCGGATATTATACAGGTTACCGTCAATACCGCACCTAATCAGCCACCTGTGGCTAATGCCGGTGCAGACCAAACAATTACCTTACCGGTTAATGGATTAACCCTTTCGGGAAGCGGAATAGATTTGGATGGAAGTATAGTAAAGTATAACTGGACAAAAATTTCCGGTCCTTCAAACTATAACATTGGTAGTGCATCCTCTGCGGTGACAAATATCAGCGGACTTGTTCGGGGAGTATACCAGTTTCAGCTAAAGATTACTGATAATAGCGGCGCCACATCTTCGGATATAATACAATTGACCGTAAATGCCGCACCCAACCAATCCCCGGTCGCAAATGCAGGTTCTGATATTTCAATAACCTTGCCTGTTAACCAAGCGACGCTCTCGGGAATAGGTACTGATCCGGATGGAAATATAGTAGCTTTTTTATGGACCAAGATTTCTGGCCCGTTAAACTGTAACATTGTAAACGCAAATGCTGCAGTTAGCAACGTATCAGGGCTCGTACAGGGCGTTTACCAGTTTGAATTAAAAGTTACGGACAATAATGGTGTTACTTCCACTGACATTATGCAGGTAACGGTAAACGCAGCACTCAATCAGCCGCCGGTTGCAAATGCCGGACAAGATCAAACAATAACATTGCCCGTAAATTCTGTAATTCTTTCAGGAATTGGCACTGATCCTGATGGAACAGTAGCAGGTTATACTTGGGCAGTTATCTCAGGTCCATCAAGTTTTAATATTGTTACAGCTTCGTCTGCTGTTACTTCAGTTACTGGGCTTGTACAAGGAGCATATTTATTTGAATTAAAAGTTACAGATAATAGTGGTGCACGGGATAGAGATACAGTACAAATAATAGTAAAACCGGCCATTAATGTATCTCCTATAGCAAATGCGGGGTCAGACAAAATAATAACATTGCCTGTGAATGTGATTTCACTATCAGGCAACGGCACTGACGCAGACGGTAGCATAGTAAAATATGCATGGACTAAGATTTCCGGTCCTTCAGCTTATAATATTGTAAATGCCGGTTCGCCCATTACCGACGTATTCGGGCTAACTGAGGGAGTATATAAGTTTGAATTAAAAGTTACTGACAACAGCGGGGCTGTCGCTAGAGATACCGTGCAGGTTACAGTAAACACGGCAGTTAACATTCCTCCGGTTGCTAATGCTGGCACTGATAAAATAGTTACTTTGCCAACAAGTACTGCTTCGCTTTTAGGTAGCGGTAGTGATGTGAACGGAAGTATAGTAAAATATTTATGGACAAAAATTTCCGGTCCGGCTGATTATAAAATAGCAAATGCCGGTTCACCAGTTAGTGAAGTTTTTGGATTGGCCGAGGGAATATATCAGTTTGAATTAAAAGTTACTGATGACAAGGGTGCCGAGGGGAAAGATACGGTGCAGGTAATTGTAAACAAACTTAATACACTACCTGTGGCAGATGCCGGCAAGGATCAAACAATAACATTACCGGTAAATAGTGTTAATCTCACAGGAAATGGCACTGATTCAGATGGGATTATCGTCAGCTATTCATGGAAGCAGTTGTCCGGCCCATCTGTAAGCTCAATCATTTCACAATCAACTGCTGTCACCTTGGTTAATAATTTACAGGGAGGTACTTATACGTTTGAACTTACTGTAACTGATAATAATGGCGCCACAAAAAAAGACACAGTGAATATTGTTGTTACGGAACCAAGATTAAGTCAGGTACCAATAAGCAATGAGGCAAAAATATATCCGAACCCTGTTGTGGATATTGCGACACTCGATATTAATACTACACAGCTTGGTTCAAAGATCAGAATTATTATAACCAGTATTTTGGGCAACGCAGTGTATAAGGAAGAAATTATGCCCACCCAAAGTAACGTTCTAGCGAAGATTAATTTTAGCAATCTTGCGAAGGGAACTTATGTTACAACAATATATTTTGGTAATGGCGAGAAAAAAGTTATAAGGATATTAAAATTATAATACCGTTGACGCGTAAAGCCAATTAATTAAATCTAAACACTTCTAATATAAATTTAATAACTAATTAAATTATTGTTTATATTGTAATTCCTAATATCTAATCTGACAGGTTAGGTTTTTTAAGGCATCTGCGATAAAAATAATTGTTTATTAAAGCGGTTGGATTTTTGCTCAACCGCTTTATTATTTTCACTGTTCAGAGTATTTCTCCTAAGTAGAGCCAGCTTCCGATTTCTATGACAAAAACATATCAATTCTAAGCTGTTTTTTCACATATAATTCCTGTTTATTCACAACTGATATTACCCTTGCTAACAATTTATTTTTTACTGCATTAAGTACACTCATTTTATTTTTTCCTTCTCCAACTTTTCTTTCATAATAGGCTTTTAAATCAGCATCCAGTTTTACTGCTGTTAATGATGCCATGCGCAGATTGATATATCTCAATTACCTGCCTTTTACAGCACCATTTGAAAGAATATTAGCGATTAATTTACTGTTAATATCGAAATTTCTTAATCGATTATAGTAAGACTAATTACAAGTTAGGAGTTCACTTATAAAGAAGATACAAATTGAAGTCTTCGCTAGCAAAAATTATGCCAAGTTTCCTTTCGGTATTAACATAATTTTATCATATTAATTTTATTTTCATATTACAAAATAGCTGTTTTATATTTGATTGAATATTAGAATTTAATTTACCATTTTCGTTATGTTTTACAAAAAATAATGTGGTTAACCTTAATAATAAAATTATATTTTAATATCAAGCTCGCCGCTAGTCCAACTTTGGCTTATAATTTGCCATTATTGGCAAATGGCATTATGGGATTCAATGACTAGAGAAAATTGTACGAAAAGCACAGATGCAAAGAGGCAACTATTTATATCTCTGCCTCCAATTCTACAATTAAAAAATACGGTTGTTAACTTAAATGAATTGATAAGTTTAATAAAACAAGTCCGCTTAAATTGAAGTTTTGAAACATTACCATTAATTGATTTATGGCTTTAATCCATTGATTTTGTTATAAGTATGAAGACCTTTGATATAAATGAATGAAGCCAGTACAATTAAACGAATATAAATCATTCTGCATTAAAAATCTACCATTAATATTTTATGAAAGAAAATTTAAAATCTCTAAAACACAAACTGATTTCTTTATTTCTATTTCTTATTACTTCTTTTTCAGTCCATGCAACAAATTATTATTTAGCGGCTTCTGGAAATGACGAAAATAACGGAACGTCTCCTTCTTCTCCTTGGCAATCAATAAGTAGGCTTAATTTGGTATTAGGATCTTTGAGACCCGGTGATAATATATATTTTAATCGAGGGGATGCATTTTACGGAGGGTTAAACATAACAAGTAGTGGATCTTCTGGATTTCCAATTACGATTTCTGCTTACGGCAGTGGCGCGAAACCAATAATTACAGGATTCACTACAATAAATTCCTGGAACAATTTGGGCGGCAATATTTGGGAAAGTAGCAATTCTGTTTCCAGATTACCATATACAAATATGGTAGCGGTAAATGGTAATAATACTGCAATGGGCCGATACCCTAATTCATCCATTCTGCTTCCATATCAGAGTTACTCTAGTGGATATTCGATTACTTCTAGTTCACTAACAGATGGTACCAATTGGGCAGGTGCAGAATTGGCATTTTACATTTCCACTTATGAAATAGGAAGGAATCCGATTATCTCGCAATCAGGTGGTACTTTGTATTATAAGGCCTCATCTAATGATGGCCCGATCCAATATGCCCCAGGCTGGTTTAATCCAGCTTACTTTATTCAAAATGACCCAAGGACATTAGATACACAAAATGAATGGTATTATAATCCCTCCACAAACAAGTTTAGAATATACAGTGCCTTTAGTCCTTCAAATGTGCAAGTAGCCACAGTGGAAAACTTGATTAATCTTTATAAAAGTGATTATGTAACGATAGATAATATTTCTTTTCAAGGATCAAACACTGCTTCCGTATTAATACAGGTTTCGAAATATAATATCATTCAATATTGTGACTTTAATTTATCTGGTATAAATGCAATATATGGGCCATGGGCTGGCAATTCTACAGGGTTAATTATATCTAATTGCACAATCAACAACAGTAATAATTCAGGAATTGATCTTTCCGGAGACTTTGATAATGCCACTATAATTTATAATTCTATATCAAATTCGGGTATTATTCCTGGGATGGGAAGAAATGGTGGAGATAATGGTAATGGCTCGTATGGTGGTATTCTTACTAATGGTGCCGGCGATAATGTTGGTTATAATAATGTAAGTACTACAGGATATATTGGAATACGATTCAATGGGGTTAATAATAACATACATAATAATTACGTAAATGGTTTTTGTCAGGTATTGCTCGATGGTGGAGGTATATATACTGCTAATCAAACAGGTACAACCAATAGCAGTAAGGTGATAAACAATATTGTTATGAATAGTCCACATAATAATGGAATTTATTTTGACGGCAAAACAAACGGTGTCGAAGTTGCAGGAAATACAATCGCAAATTGCAGTTGGGGCTTATATATTAACAACAATTGGAATATGAATGTACATGACAATACTCTCTATAATAACGGCCCATTTAATGATGGGTCCTCGTTTAAAATAAATCATAGTGAACTATCTATTAATTCAAGCAATATAAGCGTTAACAGTAATATTTTTTTCGCGAGAACTGCGAAGCAGAATGTAGGATATTTCGCTTTTGCTGATGGCGCATTCCCTCCGAACTTTAGCCTAAATTATAATTATTATGCGAGACCTGTAGACGATAATGCTGCTATTTTCGTGGCTCTTGGTAATAATTATTCGTATCAAAGCCTAGCTGGCTGGAAAAATATAAGCGGCCAAGATTTGGGGTCAAATAAATCGCCATTAGCAGTTAACGATACTAATGCTATTAGATTTGAATATAATCCATCTTCATCCAATAAAACTGTCTCTTTAGATGCCACTTATATTGATGTAAAAAATAATTCCTATAATGGCAGTATAACACTCGCTCCTTATACTTCTGCGGTCTTAATAAGAAACGGGGCAGTCACCGCTAATAAACCTCCTATAGCTAATGCCGGCATTGACCAGACTATTCCTTTACCTACTACAATTGTATATTTGTCTGGAAGTGGTGCCGATTCTGATGGAGATATTTCGTCTTATAGTTGGACGAAGTTATCCGGCCCATCCGGAGATAATATAACAGCGGCGACATCTTCTAATACAACTGTAACTGGCCTTCTTGAAGGCGTTTATCAATATCAATTGACTGTTACCGATAATTCTGGAGCTACTGGCTCAGATATCGTTCAAATAACAGTTAAAAGCGCAGTACAAACTATACAAAGTTTAGGAACATTGCTACCTGCAGTATATCCCGGTTCTACAAGCAATGGTATAAATTATAGCTATTATGAAGGAACTTATAGCTCAGTCCCAGATTTTTCAACTATAACTGCCGTAAAAACTGGAACATTATCTACGTATGATATTTCTGCTGCTAATAGAAATTATCTTTTCGCGATGAATTTTACAGGTTATATTTATGTTCCTGCCGATGGTCAGTATACGTTTTATACTACTTCTGACGATGGAAGTAATCTAACTATTGATAACAATTTGGTGGTAAATAATGATGGACTTCATGGCTCTAAAGAAGTTTCCGGAACTGTTGGATTACAAGCAGGTTATCATGCTATTTCGGCTGCTTTCTTTCAACAGTTTGGTGGTGAAGTATTCACCGTTAGTTATAGTAGTTCAAGTATTTCAAAGCAAACAATTCCATCATCTGCGCTGTATATTGCAACCTCATCTTCTTTAAATTTACTTCCGGCTCTAAATATTTCAAACGCAGTAAATGGGTTGGATTATACTTATTATGAAGGAAATTTTAATACCATACCCAACTTTTCTGACTTAACTCCGACTTTAACAAGTTCTATGAGTAATTTTAATATTTCCAACGCCCGTCAGAATTCTAATTTTGCTTATTATTATTCAGGCTATATATATGTTCCAACCGATGGACAATATATTTTTTATACAAATTCTGATGATGGAAGTAATTTAAGTATTGACAACGTTTTAGTAGTAAACAACGATGGCTTGCACGCTGCGCAAGAACAGTCAGGAAAAATTGGTTTAAAAGCCGGGTTCCATTCAATTGGTGTAAGCTATTTTCAACAATATGGCGGCTCAGTTCTTAGGGTAAGCGAAGAGGGACCAGGTATTTCTAAACAGGCAATTCCTTCCTCTGTACTATACCATGTTGTTTCATCTTCAGGGAATGGGGCATTAAGTTTGAATAATGGGAATCAAATAATAAGTTCAAGCAGAAATGAAGCTTCTATAAAAGCTTATCCAAATCCATTCACTGATTATATAAAGGTTACTATAAATGGAGATGCAGGAAAGTATCAATTACAATTAGTTGACGTTTCAGGTAAAATAATATATTCTAAGACTGGTGTTAAAGGTTCTGGTAATTATATTGAAACAATTAATACTTCCATTTTACAATCAGGGTTTTATTTTATAAGAGTAATCCAAAATAATAAGGTGATTACAATTAAGCTTATTAAGGGCAAGTAAATTATAGTTTTTTATAATACTTTTTAAATAAGGCCGCTTTGCTGAAGCCGGCCTTATTATTTAATAATCTAGTCTCCCAAATTGAATTAATAACGGAATTTGCAAAGGACAATGGCAATTTCAATAAATTTTTTAGTCCCTTATTATGTATGGTAAGCAAACAAATAAAAAAAAATTGCTGCCTATACTTAGTTTTAAGTCCTACCTTCGCTATACCTCTCAATTGAAATCTCATGAAAGTAAAAAATTATTTTTATCTATTTTCTTTTGTTTTAATAATTAACGCTTGTGAAAAGTCTCAACCTTCAACAGTTTATAAGACGTTAGGAACTTTTAGTTCTGCTGGTAAACCAAATTATTTAGTAGGTAAAGATTCCATTTCCGATACTTTACAGTCGTTTATCGACAGTATTCTGCCGCCAGGACAAGATATTAAGGTATTGCATCCGGAATTATTAAGTACCAATGCTGACATTGAAATTAAACAAGCATCAGATGTATACATTACCTTCGTTTCAGAAGGTTCAGGATTGACGACTTCAGTTGGCTTTTATACTTATCCAACTAACAGCCCGCCCCAAAATTCTAAAGACATTCAAGTAATTACTTATGTTTTTCCAAGTTCGGGATTAAATACACCCTTAGAGACAGGGGACAAAGTTTATATTGGGAGATTCGAGGCAGGTACTTCTATTGGTCTGGTATTGCTACAAGGTGGATGGGATATTACTAAAAGTGCGTTGAATAATAATGTTGCCCATTTTTGGACGACCGATATTCTAAATCCTGAGTTCGATTTTAATCTAAAGAAGCACGCGATTTTGCTTAATTATACTCAAGGCAAAAAGGGATTAATATGCTTCGAGGATTTTGATAGAACGAAGCCTGAGTGTGATAACGATTTTAATGATCAAATTGTATTTTTCACAATCAATCCTTGACCCATAAGGGGTTCTCCTGGCGACAATAATAAACATTCATAAAGTCTATTAAAGAAGTTAGACTCCATATAGGAATTTTTATTTCCAGTGATAATTTAGCTTCAAGGATTTTTGAATAACAAATGAGATCCAAAATAATAAAATAGGAACAATGGGAGTGAGCATGCGACTTTCAGCACTGGCAAAGACGCTACCTCCGAGGTAAAGAAAAGCGAAAAATACCATAAATTTAATTGGAAAAATAAGTTTTTTCCAATTTATAAAGGTTGGAAATAGGGAAAAGATTGTCAGGAAAAGAAGGGTTCCACTAAGCGGAAGTCTTAATAAAGTGCTCGGGTGTTGAAGTTTATAAGAAAAGGGAAAGTTAAAAAAAATCCTTCCAATATTGCTTAAACAATTCGTAAGAAATTTACCGGGATTTGATTTTATATTTTTAATTGCAATTTTTTTGTATGCATCATCCCTTTCTACCCCACTCAAAAGGCCAATTTTTTTAAAATCTTTTTCATGACGCAAAAAAATGAGGTGGTTATAAGAAGCATCGTCATCAAAATCTTGTGCGTCTTTTATTCCAACGCCGTTGCCGGAACCAGCTGAAGCTGGAGAGTCTGAAGAAGGTTTTGGATCTGGAAGCCAGCTTCCGTATTCACCTTCAATAGGAGAGCTCATCCAGTATAAATTATTTCCTCCAAAGGTGCTCCAGTAATACAGTTTTCCTGTAGAATTATAAGTATAAATTAAATAGGGAATGGTTGAAATAAGTGATAATAGTGAAATAAGTACCACTTTTTTGTAGTTAACCGAATCTTTTTTTATAAACCATAGAGTTCCCGCACCTATAAGTATCACAAGTAAAACATATCCAAAAATTGGCTTTGTGATTGCAATATATCCTAATATTATACCTGAAAAGAATATATATATATATTGTTTCTTCCAGTTTATTTGGCTAAATGCTTTTATAATAAAGAACATTAATAGACATATTAGAAATCCGATAAATACTTCAGGTAAAATCAACACCATATTTTCATATGAGTTATAGTAACATGCCCAAAATAGACTCACTAAAAATGCCTTTCTAAATGATACAATCAATAAGGAAGTTTTAAATAATAATATAATTGATAGATAGTATAAAAAAGCATTCAGCAAGGTTATCCAAATAAGTGGCAAGTGTAACAAAACAAATGGCATTAATATTATAGAGTATCCTGGGCCATTTCCTAAAATATCAATTCCTGCTTCAGTGGATGGCAGCACCCCATTATACATATACTGTGCATATATCAAATATCTTCCTTCATCTCCCGTTCTACCGTGTGTTGGAAAACAAATAACCAATCCTATGTAAAAAAGTAGAAATGGTGCAAAAAGAATAAAAGGATTTTTGCTAAATTTAAGTTTGGTTAAACCATCTAACATTGTAAATATTTTAACAGAGGTCTTTTAATTTAGAGGATTAATACTTTACCATAGCGAATATCCGCTGATTTTAAATACCGCATATTGGTATTAGGTAAAAGAAATTAAAGAAATTCTTTTCTTTTTAACTCTTTCCTCAATGTCGTATTGAAATGAAAAAGTTCTTCAAAATATCGTTTGCTCTGAAGAGATAAAAATCCAACGCTTAAAAATTGAATAGAAATTATAAAAGTTATCCCTCCGACAAGAAAGGACTGAGGATTTTTTTTGAATTGAAAAGCCAGACTTTGGGAAAAAGAATTTTTTGGTATTGTCTCTGCTATATATGATAAGGTGTCGTAAAAAAGCCATACAAGCTCATACAAAGATAACAGCATGAGAAAAAGCCCAATACCAATAAAGAAGATATAAGGACGGAAAATAAAACCTGACATAAGACCAGAAAAAAAACTCCTAAGTACCCTAAGACTTGATTTTCTTTTTCCAGCAAATTCATTTTGGGCCGTCCAGTCTAAATGAGCTGGTATTTCTTCAATTTTTGCTCTCAGTATCATTGCTTTATAAATTATTTCCGGACTTATCTCATAATCTTTAGTTTTTAGATTTAGTGTCTGAATAAAACTTCTTCGATAGGCCCTTACCATACTTGTATATGTATAATATTTATCCTGAGCTGCCAATCTCATAAATCTATTTACCCAGCGACTCATAACTTTTCTAAAAAATGGAACAGCAGTAACTTTACCCCCTTTCATATACGGCGAAGCTATAACAATGTCAGCTGTTCTTTCCAAAAGTCTGTCGGCCATTTCTTCAACATAATTGACAGAATAACTTAAGTCTACGTCGAGCACAATAATAATATCGCCTTTTGAGTGACGAAATCCTGTTTGTAAGGCATGTCCCAAATTAAGATTAACAGGATGATGAATTACTTTTATTTCGCTTTTTTTATTTGCGAACTCGTCAGCTATTTCACCCGTTGTATCTTTACTGCCATCATTTACAATAACTATCTCCCAAGCGTATTTATTGGCTTTACTATCCATAAAGTCTACTATCGTTTCTAGATTACCCGGTAATATAGCTTCTTCATTGTAGCATGGTAAAACTATGCTTAAAAATGGTTTATCCATTGAGTTTGTTTATGTTTCTTAATCTAAATAACTCTAATTAACCAATACAATATCTATGTTTAAATGGTGCTTATTTATTTATTGCCTGGTACAAAGATTACATCAGCAAAACATTCACACAGATTTCTTGCAAATGTGTTTATAACTTAACAAATTTCATCTATTATTTTTACCATTTTACCAGTAACTTTTTTTCCAAAAATTTCTTTTTGTGTATTAGGTTGCTTAAATTCTACTATTTTTTCTGCCATTTTTTTATCTCTTGGATTAATAAGCAAATTCCATTTTTCTTCTACAGTTTCTGTCCATTCAGTTTCTGTACGTAATGTAACACAAGGCTTACGCAGTATATAAGATTCTTTTTGAATACCTCCGGAATCCGTAATAATTTTGTTTGCAAAATTTTCCAAAGTAATAAAATCTAGATATCCTAAAGGTTCAACGATTCTAATATTTTGGGGAACTGTAAAGTTGGTTGTAAGCATTTTCCGGGTTCTGGGATGTATTGGAAAGATGATCTGGTCTTCCAGTTTACCTAATTGATCCAATATGTACTCAAGCACTTGCTTATTATCAACGTTATAATTTCTGTGAAGTGTCAGGAGATGATAAATTTTATTTTCAAGTAGCAGCACAGATATAATATTAGATTTTGCAATAGCTATATCAATATTATTTTTCATAGTATCAACCATAATATCGCCGGTAAAAAATGTATGTTTTTTTTGTCCCTCATTTTTCAAAATTTTTACAGCATTTTGAGTTGGAGCAAACAGATAATGAGATAGATGATCAGCTGTAATACGATTTATTTCTTCTGGCATAGCCCTATTATAACTTCTTAAGCCAGCCTCTATATGAACAATCGGTATGTTAAGTTTCGAGGCTGCCAACACTCCTGCTAAGGTTGAATTTGTATCCCCAAAAACGATAACTACATCTGGTTTTTTTTCAATCATTGCTTCCTCAAGCTTTATCATCATTTCACCGGTTTGTTTCGCATGTGACCCAGGACCAGTTTCCAGGTGAATATCCGGCTTTCTTATTCTTAGGTCATCAAAAATTTTTTCAGACATTAAATAATCGTAGTGTTGTCCTGTATGTACAATAAATTGCTGGTGCTTGTTGCTAAGTGTTTCCGAAAGAGGGGCTAATTTTATAAACTGTGGTCTCGCACCTACAATTAAAAATATTTTCATAGTGGTATTTTGTTATTTAAGTTTTAAGTGAATGGTTTTAAGATCAGAAGAAAGTGTTTTTGAAAACTCGGCCATTGGCAGAAGATCAAAATTTCGTTTCAAAATACTTACAGCTATTTCGAAAATTTTTAATTTCCGTTCACTTTTAATATTCATACCTGGAAAAAAAGCGAGCGCTGGAACATGATCTTTTCCAATAAGATCTAGAGGGTGAAGGAGATAGCTGGGAGAAGTTTTAGTTAATTTGCACAAGAATATTGAAAACCATAAATAGGCTTTCATTAGTCTAATCGAAATATTACTTATATATAATAAATAACTCTGATGGAATGGTATTTTAAATATAGGCATGGTGGTGACTGGAATTTCCAATAGGAATTTTTTGTTTCCTAAATTCCATCGATAAGGTTTCAGAGGGTAGAATCCCTCTCTGACAGATCCAAATAATTCTTTCCTCCTTTCTTTTTCTTCTTTCGAAAACTTGGAATTCCAAAAATAATATTGCCGCATCAATGGTGAAATGTAAGTAGGAAGAATAGAAGCATCAAATATATAATTTCTATTTTGTAAAACATAAAGCATGTCATTGCTCCAGCTAAATCCCGGGCCCCTGAACATATTCGTTCGTTTGCCGGTAGCCCAAAGTATTGCTTCTTCTGCCTTCACAATCTCCTCTTCGATTTTTTCTTTTGAATACGTTTTCAGCCAGGACTCATGATGAAATGAATGGTTTCCTATCTCATGTCCACGGTCGGTAATGCTACGTAATACCTCCCTGTTTTTCTCGAATGCCGCATCCTGTCCTACAATAAAAAAAGTGATTTTAACATCCAACTTATCGAGTATATCTAATACGATAGGTAATACAACATCAAGATAAGAAGGAAACGTTTCCCAACCTTCATCACCATGTACTTTCATATAGGTCCATTGATCATCCAGATCAAGAGATATGCTGGCAGGTAATTTTTTCTTTTTCATCTAATTATCTCAATTTACAATTTCTTCTAGTTTGGTTTCTGCCACCCGTATTGTTTCATTGACATTCAGTGTCCCATCTTTAATATGGGATGTATTTATTATATACACGCCGGGAATAGAAGTAGAAACGCGGGGTAACATCTCTGAATAATCTAATTTTGCCACGGTAATAACGTGTTTTGCTCTTGCAACGCCTGCAAATTTTATGTTATCGTCAGTAAGCCAAGGATACATTTTTTTAAAATTAATTATAAAATAACGTTTGATTTCTTCGTCCGATTCGTTAAAAAGGGAATCGTTAGACAGAACATATTTTGGAAGATATACAAGCGCTTTTCCTCCCAAATATTTTTTATCAACAAGTGCCGACATTTCTATTACACCTGTGAACGGTATCTGTGAATCAGTTATATTGGTAATGTAAAAATTGCTGAGCGATTTATCTAGTAAGACGGAAACACAAATGACACCTAAATATTCAATATCGTTAAGCTTTTCCCTTTCCTCTAGCAAAAGCTGAGGACAAAGCTTGCAAGAAATAGATGAAGGTAGCGTAAGAATAACTTTATCAAATTCTGTGCTTTGCTCATTTGCAAATAAAATACTCGGCTTACCGGCCTCTGATGTTTTGATTTCTTTAGCTATATAATTAGTTTTTATTTCAACTCCTTCCGATAATAAAGTTTTTTTAAATGCCTCGATTACAATCTTATATCCACCCGGAATATAACCAAACATTTCTTTCTTAAGCCCGCTACGCCTGGCTCCATACAATCTTTGAATAGTTGCCCAGATAAATACTGCTGAGGTCTTATTGTAGCTTTCCCCTAGTTTAGCCCGCAATAGGGGCAGCCATATTTTTTTATAAGTTCTTGCTCCTGACCAACGCCTAAGCCATTTTGTAACTTGAATTTTTTCTAATTTTTTCCAGTTTTTTATTCGGGAGGCTAGTATAATGGTAAGTCCCAGTCGAAATTTGTCAATTAAGTTTAATGTAGGGAATCTTAAGAATTCAAAGGTGTTCGACATAGAATACAGTTTACCTTTTATATAAAAGCCAGTTTTCGTTTCTACCCATTCTATTTTGTTTTCCAAACCAATATCTTTCAATATACTTCTTGTCCGGGAATCAGATAACAGAATTACGTGGTAAAATTTATCCCATTCTACATCACCTATTTTCCACGGACTTACTAAGCCTCCCAATTCCGATGCAGACTCGTATATTGTTACCTTGTGTCCTTGTTGGGATAATTTGTGCGCTAATGTCATACCCATAATTCCGCCCCCTACTATTCCCCAATTTTTAATTTCCATTAAATTTTACGTTTGACATGAATACTTAACAGATGAAATTCTTTTGCCAGCTAATTGCTTCTAACATTCCCTTCTCAAGATCCCATTGAGGTTGAAAATCAAGTGTGCTACAAAGTTTGGATATGTCAGGAACTCTTCTCATAACATCTTCATAATTGCCAAAAGCTGAATATGGAATATAATTAAGTATAGGCTCAGAATCTTTCCCGTTAACTAACTTCCAAATCATTATAGCAAGATCTTTTATTGAAATTTCACCACCTTCTTTACTTCCTGTGTTAAAAATTTCATTGTCAGATTTGTCATTTTCAATGCAGGCAATGAGTGCATCTACAGTGTCATCTACATATGTAAAGGTTCTTGTTTGAGATCCATCACCATGTATATCAATGGGCATTTTTTTGAATGCGCGCTCGATAAAAACTGATTGGGGCCCGCCCCACCAAGTGAGATTTTGATGTGGTCCGTAAGAGCCAAAGAATCTAGTTATAGTGTACCTTAATCCATATTCATCGTGATTGGCGATGATATACTGTTCACCGTACATTTTAGAAAGTGCATAAGCCCAGCGTTTAACCGTGGTAGGACCCATTACGAGATCTGATTTTTCGGAAAAGGGGATATTTGGATTTTTTCCATAAACATCTGATGTTGAGGCGAAGATGATTTTTGCTTCATCGTGTATGCACTTCTGCACAACGTTTCTAAGCATTAAGTAATTTTCTTCTAAAGTCCTCAATGCATTGGTATACCTCGGTATCTTTTGTGAGGCAAGATGAACTACTATATCAGCTTTTACGTTGTTTAATATAAGCGGATTAGCTATATCTCCCATAATAAATTGAAAATCTTTTTGATTTTTGCCGAACTCTATATTTCGCATAAAGCCATAATTAAGATTATCTACCCCAATTACTTTGTGATTTTTTTCTATTAACCGCTTAGCCAAATTGGAACCTATAAATCCGGCGACTCCTGTAATCAATATATGCATCTATATAATTTTATTTAATAAGTTTATATTATGACATTCTTAAATAAAAGAAAATCTAAAATGGTGAACGAAATTTCAAAAGGCGTTCTTATCACCTTTGCAAATATAATATAGCGTCAAAAAAATTATTTGCAAATCCAGCCATAAAGTCCAGTTTTCCAAGTACCAGAGATCTTTATTTACTCTCATTTTTATTTGTTCCGGATTAGTAATTTCTCCCCGGTATCCGTTAATTTGGGCCCATCCTGTAATGCCTGGTTTTATAAATTGACGAACCATATAATCTTGCACTAATAATGAGTAATCTGATGTATGTTTAACCATATGTGGTCTAGGGCCTACTATGCTCATTTCTCCGCGAAATACATTTATAAATTGTGGAAATTCGTCTAAACTCGTTTTTCTAATGAAGCGGCCAATTTTGGTTATACGCGAATCATTCTGGGTTGCCTGTTTTATATGGGCTTCTGCGTTTGATCTCATACTTCTGAATTTAAGACAATAAAATGTCTTTTTATCTTTCCCGGTTCTCAATTGTTTAAAAAATATCGGACCCTTGGATTCTAGGAATATTAAAAGCCCTAGGATTGGAATTAACCAACTCAGAACTAGCATAATAACACATATGCTTATCAAAAGGTCTAAACATCTTTTTTTAATTCTGTTACCTACATCATCAAGGGGTTCACTTCTTAAGGATAGAATGGGAAGCTCACCAAAATATTCAATATGAACTTCTCTTGTAATAAACATTGAAAGATTGGGAACTATTTTAAAACGAATACATTCTTTTTCTGATTGATGCATTAAGCTATAGATACTTTTATTCTGCTCAGGTGTGATGGTTGAAAAGATTTCTTGTATATTCAATTGCTTAGCAATCTGTAAAGTATTCTGGACACCAACTAATATGGGATAATGAGAAAGTTCATGTATATTTTCCTCGTTGTCTATATATCCAATTAATTTGGTATTTAGCCTATCTTCTTCAAAATGTCTCGCAAGCTTTTTTGCAGTTTCATTATATCCAAGTATTATTACCTTATTAATAAGATAGCCACTGTTCTTAAAATATTTGTTTAGGCCTAAATATATAAACCTGTTTATAAGTAAGCCAACTAAAAAAACAATAAACGTTGAAACAATAAACAACCGTGAAACATTTAATTCTCTTGAAAAATACAAATAAAACATTATTAGAATTATCCACACCAAATAAACCTGCAGTGTCCTTTTTGTAAATACGTCAAAACTCAAAATAACCTTGTACGCGTATGTTCTTAAGAAGAAAGAAAGAAAGAACCAAAATGAGTTTGAAATGATCCAATAAAAAGCATAAGCGTTTAAGGAATACGATTTTGTATGTTTCAATATTAATATCTTACAAAAAAAATACGCCAGATTCAATATAATAATATCTAAAACTATTAATGTAATCTGCAGATATCTTTTAAATTGTTGGTTCATTTTTAATGGCTGTGAAAAATTATAATTCTTTTGGATAATTTTTAAGTACTTCTCTGCAAACTGATTTATAAATTTGAAATTGTCAAATTACCAATGAAAGAACTAGATACGGATTACACTTTTTAATGTAGATATACCTAGATAATTATAACGGCTTATAAGTGTAAATATTTTATCCTTCTATCGGATGTTTATCAATTGTATTTATCAATTTTAGTATGATTTTTAATGTTTTCTTTAATTACAAGCCAAATAAACTTTGAATTACCAACCAGGTATCTGTACCACATACGTCTTGGTTCTTGAATGAATCGATAAAACCACTCCATTCCAATTTTTTGAACCCAGTATGGAGCTCTTTTCGATACGCCAGCAATTATATTAAAGGCCCCTCCTACTCCAACTGCAAATTTGCACTTTAATAATTCCTTATTATCATATAAGAAATATTCTTTAGCGGGCGTTCCCATTGCTACAAAAAGTATATCCGTTTCTTTCTGATTGATATCATTAATTAAATCTACAAGTTCGTTTTTTTTAAAAAATCCATTTCTCCATCCAACTATGTTCATATTATATTTACTTCTGTAATGATTGACGGTTTTAAGAACAACATCTTCTGTAGAACCCAAAAAATAATATTTATATTCCGGATATTTGAGAGCCAATCCGTCCATATAATCTAATCCTCCAAGCCTATCGGTATGCCTTCCAAACAGAAATTGTATAATTACTTTTATGGGCATGCCATCAGCATTCAAAATATCTGCACTATTTATAATTTTTAATAGCTTTTCATCTTTTTGGGCCTCAACTATTTTTCCTGCATTTAGGGATATTTGATAGTGATATCTGTTGCTCTTAACATAGCCTTCTACCTTACTTATTGATTCCTGTAAGGTTATAGGATACACGTTTATATTGGCAAATGTTACCATATATTATTATTAGAGTATTATTATGTTGATTAACGAATAGATTTGATAATTAGTAACCTTGGAATTTTTATAAACATATTTCAGATATATAACGTATATCTTATTTTTTTATTTAAATTCTGTTTTTTTTCTGAATAATATTTTAATTCCAAATTTCAAGGAAATAGTAAATGCTTAATAATAAAAAAATTTGCTTTTCCTTGTTAAATCCATTTTGATTTTGGGTAATAATTGTTTCAACATATTTAGTATTAAATATACTGGCAAACATGCTTCCGTCAGATAAAAGAATATCTTTAATGGTGTTTGATTCCTGCTTAAACCAAGAATAAGTTGGAGTTTGAAAGCCCTTTTTCTTCCTATATATTATTTCTTTTGGAAGTATCGTTGTCGCAAATTGCTTATGGATCAGCTTCCCCTGTTTTAAATTTAATTTATTAGAAGTCGGCAAGGACTGAATAAACTTAATTAATTCAATATCTAGCATCGGTACCCGGCACTCCAGGCCATAGTGCATAGTTATTTTATCTGCACAATTTAATAAATCATCTGCTAAATTTAAATGTAAATCAAGGGCCATCATTCTCTCAACTGGGTGCTTAATAGCGTCGCAATTTAACAAGTTATAGAAGTAAGAAATTCGTTTTTTACTAATTGTATCTGTTTTCGATATTAACGCATAGATTTCCGTTTGTGTAAAAATTTCATAAGTGGCTAAGAAACGATCTACGGTATCATTTAAATTCACTGCTTTTATACCTCTGGATAATTGTTCATTCCTGAATTTTATATCTTGGATAATCGGAAAAAACAATTTCCGAATTATATTAGGTATTTTATTTCGTAATAATTCCAATTTATATCGGGTATATCCTCCCAATGGTTCGTCTGCACCTTGTCCTGTCAGTACCACCTTCACTTTTGAAGATGCCAACTCAGATAAATAATAAAGTGGTATGACTGAAGTTGTACCCAGGGGCTCTTCTATAATTTCTGAACATTTCTTTATCATCCCTAAAAAGTCCGTAAAGGAAATTCTTTTGTAATAATGTTCCAAGCCAAGCACCTTGGCTGTTGCCGCGGCATCTTCAATTTCATCTTCATCATGAGAGCCTTCAAATCCTATTGTAAACGCCTTTAATTTTCGAGCATAGTGTTTTTGTGCAATAGCTGCGACCATTGCTGAATCAACTCCTCCGCTTAATAATATTCCTACCTCAACATCAGACAATAGTTGTCTTTTTATTGCTGATTCCAGATGGGCTCCATAATCTGAAACTATTGCTGAATTATTTTTTCTTTTAGAAACTTTCCGGCTGCTAACGACAAAAGGAGAAATTTTAAACTTTAAAGATTCGGTGCCTAAATTAACTTCTAGCAAATGACCTGGACGTAATTTAGTAATACTTTTATATAGAGTCTCTGGCGATGGATTAAATCTCATTCTTAATAAAGTTGACAATGCTTCGTTATTTAGTTCAGGTTTGTCAATTAAAGAAAGTATCGGGTTTATCAATGAAGAGAATATCACTGCATCACTATTATTACCAAAAAATAGGTAAAGGGGCTTCACTCCAAAAGGATCTCTCGCTAACAGAAGCGTATTTTCCTTCATATTTAAAAAAGCAAATGAAAATATCCCATTGAAATTGCATATTCCAGAAATGCCATACTCTATTAGGTAATAAAGAATAGTTTCAGTGTCGGAATGACTCTTGTAGTTTATATTGGTCGGTAATGTATTCCTTAATTTTGCATGGTTATATATTTCACCATTGAAAATGATAGCGTAATTGCCACAAGCTGAGACCATGGGTTGGTGCCCAGCTGTAGAAGTGTCGAGAATAGATAATCTTCGGTGACCAAATTGAACCGAGTTGCCATTTACAGAAAAGTTGTTTATTCCAGAATCATCTGGCCCCCTTCGTTTTAAAAGGTCCAATTCATTTTGGTTAAACGAACAATTTACCGAGCCTAAAATTCCACACATATATTAACTCTTTTAATAACTACAGATGTAATATCAATCTTACTAAAAACTTATTCTTTAATTTATTACTTATGTTTTGGAATGTGATAGTGAATAAATATAAGGCATAGCCGCCCAACGTAATGTATTTCTATTTCTTTTTATGTCAAAGATGTCTATAACGCTGTATATATTCCGACCCTTCACAAAATTCTCTCTTATTTTTTCTGCGAGTGATTTATATAAATCTAAATCTGATTTTAGATGCGCAAGATTTAACATTTCAGCATTATCGTAAAGATCAAATTTCACGAGACTAATTTTATCAGTTTTCGAAAATCTTTTAAATAAGCCAATTTCTTTATTATAAAAAGTTTTTAACAAATAGCCATATCCTTTATCGATAATCTTATCAACTTCGGGAAGCCTTATATAACTTGACGACTTGATAAGATTTTTTAAAATAAAACAAGTATGAAAGCAATCTATAAAATTACCTTTCCTATTGTCTGCATAATACCACCAAGATCCATCAATATTTTGATTCGTAGCTATAAAATTATATAGCCTCAAAATATCGTTTTTGATAGTCGCAGATTTTTCTATAATTAAATTCTGTAACATACTTAAAGAATAAAGAGCGTAGGAATTAGCGTTAATTACAATGCGGGGTTCCTTAATAGGCGAATAGGAAAGACATAAAATATCCTTATTATCCAAATGTGTGTATAAATCTTTATCAATAAATTCAAAAACCGAACCAATCACATTTTGATAAATATTTGTACCAGTCAGCTTTTGATAGCGTAGCAACCCTTCCAGAACGTAAGGAGTATTTGTAATGTAAGGTGTTTCTCTTGGATAATTTCCATTTTTGGAAGCCCACATCATATTTGCTCCCCAACAAAAGCCCGAATATCCTTTTGAGTAGTTCTCTATCAACCAGTCAAGGTGTTTTTTTGCCGAATTCAAAAGGACCTCGTCCCGCTTACCTTCATATAAATTAAGAAGACTATTTGCTGCAAGTGCACGAACTATTGGATATTCCTGTTTTTTATATCCCAATCTCCATTGATTATTAACAAACATATCCCAACTGGAGAGTGCCATTGCGGGTAGAGCTCCTAGTATACGATTTTTATAATATAAACTTTTAGTCTTAATCCCAATTTTTGTTTTCCAAATATCATATGGATCATAAGACCTTAAGTCTCCACATAGCCACGTAGTGTACTCAAACATTTTAATCTCTATTTTATTTTTTTGCAAAATCAGCGCGACCATTTATAAATTCAATTTCTCATTCTTAGAAGATCGAAATTTTGCTACTTTTCATTATTTGAGCCATTTATGAATTTCACTAACTATTTGTTAATTATTCTTGTAAAAATACTCATATATTCAATGGCGTTTTTTTCTGTTCTAAATTGTTGAGCAGTTTTTATATTGTTCTTTTTCATACTCTCAACTAATTTTTTATCTGATAATAATTTTATCATACACTCAGAAATCTGAATACAGTTGTGTGGGTCCACCCATAATACATTATCAGGTTCGTCCAAATAATCGGCCGCGGCTCTTATGCGGGTAGTGATTATTGGAATGCCCGCGGCTAAAGATTGAAAGACTACCATTGGAAAGCCTTCCTGATGGCTTGTGGGAAATACAAGAGCATCCGCGTTTGAATAAAAACTTCTAGCATTTTTTTCCGAAATAAACCCTGTAAAAGTGATATACTTATTTAATTTATTTTGTTTTACAAATTCTACCGCTTTAACCATGTCAGGACCGTCACCAATACAAAATAGATGAATATTCTCGAAATGTGATACTACCATCTTAAATGCCTTAAGTACTTCCATTAATCCCTTCGTTGGTATAAATCGGCTACAGAAAATGAAAACAAAAGGTGAATTATCCAACCCAAGTGTCAATTTGAAGTCATCAGCTTTAATATATAAATCTGGATTTATAGGGTTTTTAATTGTAGTAATTTTATTTTCAGGATATCCCTTTAGAAGAAATGCGTTCCTTTCTTCATTAGATAAAACACCTATACCTTTCACTTTTTTTATTATGTACTTAAACATTAATTGTTTATATAACCCAAGTTTAGCTAGCAGTTGTAAATCGGCACCATGGGTTTTCAGAAAGATATTTATTCCTGCCCTTTTGAGAATCAATAAGGTTAGCCAATCCCGAATAATTGCATTCGAATCAAATGCCGTATTTAAAAAAAGTAGATCATATTGTTCTTTTTTCAACGCTTTACTAATTTGGATAGCGTTTTTTATAGTAGTTAGGAATTTATTTAAATAACCTTTTTTTGAATGTATAGAACCGTAGTTAATATTATGGCAATCTGCATTAAGAGATTTAATTCCTTCTATTTCTAAATTTGCTAGTTCACGGTGGGTTTGATCCGGGACACCAAAAAGTATTTTCATTCGCAAACATTTAAAAATGGCCTTAGGTATTTCAATTCAAATTAATTTAGAAAAACAATTATTTTTAAATTTAGATCCATATTGATCGAGTACTTTTTATAAAGCTTTATAGACACTTTTTACAAAGATTTGAAGATATTAAGAAGTTGAAGCCCCACCTTATCCGAATCAAAATGATTTCTGGCAGTCATTTTCGCTTCTGTGCCTAATAAATTGATTTGTTCAGGATTTTCAAGTATATATGTCAACGCATTTACAATTTCTTCCACGGAAGATGGATTTATTAATAAAGCATTTTTTCGATCTTGTATATATTTTGATACATCCCCAACTTTAGTTGCTATTACAGCCTTCCCGGCAGCTAGGTATTCTCCCAGCTTAAATGGGAAACCAGCATTTGCAAATTTAGAGTTAACCCTCGTCATACAAAATATATCACAGGAATTCAATTGATTGTAATACTCATCAGTAGTGAGGTAGCCCATTAAGTTAATTCTCGCCTTTGCACTTGATTCGCTTATTAAGTCGCCATAGCGCTTCATATTCTCTATAGCACCTTTACCAGTTAATATCAAGACGGTATTTTCAAATAATACACTAATATTTTCAAAGGCTTTTAGTAAATATTCCAAACCATCTTTTTCTGCAAAAGATCCACCATAAAAAATTTTGAACTCTTTTGATATTTTGTAAGGCTTTGATTCAAATTTGCTAAAATCTACAGTAATCGGAATAAGAAAAACCGGAAGGCGGCCTTTACTGATTTTACACATGTGATTATAGAGATGCTCTGAAATGGTAAGCACACAATCAATATACAAGTTTATATATTTCGTAAAAAAAATGGAACTTTTAATTTTAATTCTCGAAAGAGGCCGCGTGAAATTCGTATAATATCTGTTATCTTCTATAATGTCCAGAATAATTTTATATCCAATTATTCTTGCATACAGAATAAAAAAAATACTTCTAATATCTGGTTGATCATAATGGTATAAAATATTTTTTTCGAAGCGCATTTTATTCTTTTTTATAAATATTATACCCTGAAAAAAAAATGAAAATATAGAAAATGGATTGGATTTTCTGAATTCGATTATGCAATACGATATCTTATTTAATTTTCCTTTTTTTTCTGATAAAGAAATTGCATCTTTCTTATAAATTAGATTATTTGCGATAATACAATTTTTATTTATCAAAGGAAGCAGCAAATTTTTAACTCTAGTGGAGCCTGCCATTCCATTAAAACAAGAAACTCCCAATACCGTAATATTAATCTTTGGATTCAAATTATACGATTTGTTAATTATTAAAATTGTTGAAAGATTTCTGATCATTCATTATTTAAGGAACTGATAGTTTTTCTGAAACTATTCAGCACAATTTTTGAGTCGTGACTCTTTTCTGCAAGAATTTTCGCATTGGTGGCTATTTTTTCCCTTTCATTTTTGTTGACTATTAATGATCTTATGGCATTTGCTAATTCGGAGATACTGTTTTTTGTAACGACCTTTGCCCAATTAAATTTATTTGCATAATCGACGATGGCTGTTGTCGGAGGAGCAAAAATTAAAATAGGTGTGCCGCATACCATATATTCTGGTGCTTTTGTTGGCATTGAATATTTAATAAATTTTATTGAGCTAGCAGAAAAATCGTAGGGCAGTATAAGGAGATCAACCTCCGAAAATCTTTTTGGTAAATCACTATACTTGCCAAACGGCTGATAAATTACACAATCATATTTATCAAGCCACGGAGGTCTTTCCTGCGTTTGTAGAATAAATTTCATTGAAACTTGTAATTCCTTATTAATTCTAATTATTGATTCTGCAATTGTTCGCAGGGATTCTTCTATGCCTATACCAATCCTTCCGGCATACAATATTGAAGGCGAAAGATTTAAGTCGTAATTATTTTTTTGATATTTTTTCCAAAATTCGAGATTAATTGGATTATGAAAGGTGATACATTTTTTCCCATATCTTTTTTCATACTCAAAAGCCATATTATCACTTATAGTAAATAAAAGTGATGACATATTCAATAAATCTCTGAATTCGCGATCAATTTTTTTTCGCCAATAATTTTTTAAAAGACCGCTTGAGCTTATGGTTGATGGCCAATCATCCATTACGTGTATAATCATAGGCTTTTGAAAAAAAGCGTGAAGTTTCTGAACAAATAAAATCGCATCTCTATCGGAAACCTGAACATATATCACCTCGGGATTATATTGAGTGATCCAATTCTTAAATTCGGGGGATAGATTTATTGATGATAGTTTATAATAGATCCCAAAATATTTAAGCAGTGGGAAAAAAAAATTGTCAACAAATTTTTTTCTTAAGCTATTTGATTGCGGAAGAATAATTTTAGATTCAGTAATCTTTATTGCTACAGTTCCCGAAGGAAAAGTATGTTGAAATTTGTTGAAAGGGAAAATCCAGCGATGTTCTTTACTGCCTAATTGGTAGTAATTATTACAGATATCAGTCTCAACATCTGTTAGCATATGACCGGTACTTACAACCGCAATCCTATCTTTATCCCATCCTTCGAAAAGATTTGACAAGGTGATACCACCTCCTGATTTACGGGTAAATGGTTGTCCAAATATTAGAATTTTTGGTAATAGCATTAAGAAAGTTATTTAAAAATTCGTCTAAATTTATAAACTATCTAGCAATAGCATTTTGGGTTTCATGCTGAGAATTTCTGATTAAGGACTTAAGAGGCATACTCAGATAAGCTTTAATATGAACGTCATTCATATACCTGATTTCAGTTGAGTAACAAATGCTTACAGAAATCCAAACTAATAAATAGTTCAATGTAAATGTGGTTACCGTGGTTGGATATAAGTCTAATATCCATAAAATTATCCATAATGCTGCAGCCTTTGAAATGGTATTTTTTGAGTATAGCAATCCCTTAATGATCGCAGGTATGGTGATAAGCAGTAAAATTGTTAAACTAATAATTCCTCCCTTTAAAATAATATTTAAATAATCAGATTCAATACCGTCTCTGTAACCAGGAATTGCATCTGGATTCTCATCATCTACATTCAAGGGTGCCGCAATTAAGCCACTAATGCCTCGACCAATTATCCAATCCTTTGCATCCATGTCCGCATAATAGTAAACTTCTAGTTCACCTCTCGAATCCTCATTCTTTCGTTCTTTAATAAATTTAAAAAACTTATTGTCCTGAATTATAAAATTAGTTAGAAATGTGAACGCCAATGCGAAAAATATTATGGTTAATAAAACGGAAGAAACATTTCTTTTATTATTATATAATAATAGAGAAATAGAAAAAATTAAAATCAGCGCTGTAGTAAAAATTAAACCACGTCTTGCTTGAATAATCGCGAAAAATAGAGTCAACAGTAATATAATAATTGATAAAATGTTTTTTTTAATAGAATGGTAAGAATAGCTTAATAGCACAAAACCTGCCGGCAGGCTCAGCGTTTTTGCTAAATATTCAAGTAATGTTCTGGCATCCTCACTTCCTATATTAAATAATCTTGCACGAAATAAAAATATGTACGCAACAAAACACAAACTAAAAAAGGGAATAATTTTAAATATCTTTCTAAGATTTATAAGTTTTAGTGGAACTAGCAATACCATCGGTGCCAAGTATAAAAGTATTCCTCGATAAGGATCAAAGAGCATTTTTTTCAGAAAAGTATAATCAAAAGAAATACCTCTTATAATTATAATCAGTATCCAAAGGCAATAAAAGATGAATAAATTTTTTAGATAGATATCTTCAAAATCAAAACTACTGCTACGTACAAAAGAGTAAACTAGAATACTCAAACTCAGAACTTGTAAAAGATTAAAAAATTTATAATTAGGATTTAGTAGGCCAGATATTTGAACAAAGCTTAAGGTGTAAATAAAAAATCCCAACCAAAATAGGTTTATATACCTCAATTCCTGCTTATATGTATAATTTTTCATTACAGTTTCCTGCCAGATCTAAAAATTAGATTATTTGTTTTTTATAAGGTCAAATAACTTCAAATGCTTTTCTATAAGGATTTCTCTTTTAAAATCTTCTGATAGGTATCCTTTTAAATTGTTTTCAATACAATATTCAATACCTGCTGCCAAATCTGAGGAATCCTTATAATTAGCTAAATATCCATTTTTTTTGTGTATAACCATATCTGGGATACCTCCAATATTGAAACCAACAACTGCTGTTCCGCATGCCAAACTTTCCATTATAGTTGTTGGTAAATTATCTGCTAACGAAGGCGCAACAAAAATGTTTGAAGCATTGTAAAGGAGTGCTGTCGAAAAATCATCTCTCAAACGGCCCAGAAATCTGATAGGAAAGGGAATGTCCCTTTCGATTTGTTCATTAAAGCCGCTGCCAAAAATTACTACTAGAATATTTTTTTGTTGATTCCTGCATTTTAAAATGCTTAATGCTTCCTGTAAATAGCTCCATCCTTTATACGGACTATCAACGCTTACGGCTCCAAAAGAAATGATTAAAGAATCGGAATCTAAATCAAGAATTCTCCTGGCTTCTAATCTATTATTTTGTTTGAAAACTTTATTATTAATTATGTTAGGAATATGAAAAACTGGTTTTTCCTTGGTTAATGTGGATTCTTTTATTTGATTATACATCCATTTACTAGGAGATACAAAAAATAAATTATTATATTTTGAATATAGGATAAGTTTTTTCTTAAATTCTTTCAGGGCAAGATCAATTTTTTTTTCTTTTGGAAATATCTGGCAATTATTACATTCAATTTTAAATTTTTCACAATCAAAGCTGTAATGGCATCCACCGGTAATTGGCCACATATCGTGTATAAATAAAATTATTGGCTTCCCAATTTTACATAAGTTTTCAATTCCATGCAAGCTCAGAAATCCTCCTATCACCCAATGTAAATAGACAAAATCGGCATTTTGAATTTGAGGTAATTTTGACACATCTGTTCCGAATAAGGGGTAAGAAAAAATTCCAAACTCTTTTTTTTTACTTTTGGTAAGAAAGGATCCGCACCTCGCATCCAATAAAGAAATTAACGAAGATTTTTTACCCAGATGTTTTATCTGCTTTGACTCCTCAATATCTGAGCTCAATGATAACATGGTTGAATCGATTCCTGAAAGCCGCATCGCTTCATGAAGTCTGAATGCTGCGTTGCCAGAGGCTGGCAGATGTCGTTGTAAATGAATAGCCTTAATCATTTGTGAATAAAAACTCTTTAATTATTGTTCTGAAATTGTTTTCGAATGTAGAGATAAGAAAATTCTCCCGAGCGAAATCAAAAACTTTTTTGCTGAAACTACTCAAATGTTCTTCATCGATATTGGCTAATTCCGTTAGCTTAGCGTCTATAAACTCGATTTTATAATCATCCAAAAAAATGGCAGATTGCCCTAATTTGTTAAATCCTGAATTTTTCATAACTATTGGAATAAGTCCATGTAGCATTCCGGTCGTTATGGAAGTCGCAAATCCCTCGGAACATGAAGGCAGGATTGAATAAGTGCAAGTTTCAATTATTTTTAAGAATAAGTTAGACTTAATATTAATGTGACCGTAGTCAATTATATTATTTCTGCATTGAAAATTTATCTGTTTTTTATCTTCTCTTGTTAGTCCACACACGTGTAAAATTATGTCGTCCCTTTTTGAAAAGATATCAATTAATATATCTAATCCTTTATGAATAGCACCTTTAGATCCCAACCATAAAAAATTTTTTTTAGCTAATTTGTGATTTTTGATTTTATAAGCGAAATCAGAATTTATTATTCCAGTGGGATAGATTGACTTAGGATGACTATATTGCTCCTTTAAAATTTCGGTTTCGCCTAATGTTATAACATGGGAGTATTTTTTATCAAAATGATATGATTTGTAAAAATTACCACTTCTTTCTATCTGAGCTTTTCTCTTATGTCGCTCATAGAAATATTCAATACGTTTTGTTTCTTCCCTCAATGAAAAATCTGGATGGTTTTCTGTCATATAAAGTATGGAAATGGCCGAGTGATTTTTCTTTGCTTCATAGTAAAAGTTGTCTCCAAATCCAAAAACCACGTCATATTTTTTTTCTTTAATAGCGCTTAAACAGATATTTGCGTTGCAATCTATTATATCAATACAATATCCCAATTCAGAAAAAACTTTTACAATCTTAAATATTTCTGAAAAAACTGTTCTGCCAAAATTAGTACCCATATTAACAAAAAATCCCTGTGCTTTATAGCAAATTAAAAGTTTTTTTTGGTCATATGAACATTTATAATTAATGTTCTGGACGACAGTATTGTCATTTAATCTTTGATCAATAAAAAAATCTTTTATTATAGACCAAATTTTGTTCTTAATTTTTTTGTGTATCTTCTTTAACATTCATTTAAATCTAAAATGCTAGGATGAATTATTTAATCCAAATGCCCTTTTTGTCTTTAATAATTATCATATAATATTGAAGCGGCGCTATAATAAAACCATTAAAATTAGCAATTATGGAGGTTATAAATAACGAGTAAACACCCATCTTATAATGTTTTATTAAGAATATCGCTACTCCTATATAAAGAAGTGGACTTATTATACTTGAGAGAAATTGTATTCGGAGAGCACTTATTCCGTTTAAAAAACTGACATACTTTCCGCTAAAAATTGAAACGTTAAAAAAAATAAAACCCCAGAAGGAAAGCGAAAAACTAATAGGAACTTTACCTTTTCCAAGCCAAAGATTATATATATCATTTGAAAAGATTAACATAATACATCCTATTGCAAAAATTAGGATATTTAATTGATTGTATTTTTTTATAATATTTTTTATCCATTGGAAATCCTTTTTTAGGAAGGCTTCCGTTGACGCTGACCAAAATGGATTTATAAAGATCATGAACACCATATTTAAAATTCCAAAATATTTATAGACAATATTGTATGATGTTACATCGGTCGTCCCAAAATTTCTGGCTATAATAATATTCGCAGTTTCATATTGTATAATTCCCGCAACCTGAATTATAAAAAAAATAATTCCTAAATTAAACAGTCCTTTTGCGTACGAGAACCTTATACATGATAAATTCGGCTTATACTTTTTGAATATGCCTTTGAAAAAAAAAATGTTTGCAGCTAGTAAAGCTAAAAGAGGAGAAGCACATAATGCTATTCCTAACTTTATTAAGGAACCCTTTGTCGTTTGTATTAAAACAATGATAAGAAGGAGAGATAATATTTGACCCACTACATCTATTACCGAAGACTTTGCAGGTTGCTGATCTGCAATTATTAACGTGGTAATAATCCTCAATACAAATTGCAAACAAAAGTAAGTGAAAACTACAACGGCTAAAACGGATATTTCTGATTGCATGCTTTCTGAAATATTAAGAATGTGGGCCCAGTTAAAAAAATGATTAGCTATTAAAAAAATAACCCAAACAATACAGAAAATTATGGTGAGTATGGCATAAGTAGTGCTAACGTAAATTTGTGCTAATTTGTCTTCTCCTTTCGCCTTAGCCTCGGCAAATTTGTTTCTTAAACCTTGTGTAAGACCAATATCAAAAAAACTAAACCAACCGACAATGGAACTAAGAGTCAGCCAAATTCCATATTGTGAAGGATTGATGTAATTGATTGTAAGAGGTACTAAAACCAAGCTTATCCCAATACTTATGCCTTTTAAGAAAAAAGAAGCAATTATATTTTTCTTAGCTTTTACGCTACGTGCCTGCCCTTTATTTATGCTGTGTTTAAGCAGTTTTAGAGGCATTAGAATTTTATCTTTCATTAATTTAATCGGAAGCGGTAAACAGAATGATGAAATTATTTCCAGCTTAAAATAACACAATCAATATTATCATCGAATAATATAAGGAGAGTTTAAATTAATATTTATAAGTGTTTACCTTGCTATATGTCAACAATACAATATTATTCACTTATATTTCTTTTGTTGGTATATTAAAAAATTATAACGGATAAAACAAGACATCAAAATTAATTAGCGTATTAAATTTACGAACGGGAGAATGAATTATTTCTTAGTAATATCGTTTCCCTTCCAAAAATACTTTCATCTTCTTCCATTTTTGAGATCATAATATATCCTAAAGAGGGTAAATATAATTTAACGGTTTTGGTTTTTAACGATAGAAGGGTTCCTTCTATAGAATATTGTGGGCCATCTACAATAGAAGGTAAATCTATGGTATTAACGGTTGTTTTTTCTATTTCTACATTGTTATATACGAAAGTAAATTCTTTGATTGCTTCGATCTCATCTTTATTTATTACCGCAGGTTTGCCCTTCCAGTAAAGAATACTTATGACTTCATCCATTTGTTTTACATAGTGGGTTTCCTCTTCTGTCATTCTTAAAAAAACATACGATTTAAATATAGGTTGACAAACGGTTTTATCCCTCCTAAAACTTTTGACTTTCGTATAACTCATTGGGCAGAATGTTTCCATTCCTTTTCTTCCAAAGAAAGTAATAACTTTCTTTTCACATTTAGATTTTGTATACACAATGTACCAATTCTTCTGCATAATTTTTTCTTTTAAAAAATGAAACTTGCAGTTATTCAAAGGAGCGAATATGGTTATTCATAGATAGGGCTTCGCCACTCTCAGTTACATATTTATGCATTTGAGAAAATACTTTTCATATAAATAAAATTTAGATTAGTTTAAAATTGTTTTTTTCTTTTTATTTACTTTGCCTTTATTGCCATAAACGTAATCATATCCGTACCCATAATTATTTTTGATAAATCCTCTTGCTTTAACTCCATTGAATATTATTGCTGGATTTTTTATGGGATTAATTTTATTATTTTCATCGATTCTTTTTAATAGCACTTTTGGTGTGTATTTATGCCTTATAACATACAGCGTAGCATCACAAAGTCCAGTCAATAAATAACCATCAGTGACAAGTACTATAGGGGATGTGTCGATAATAACGGCATCAAAAATGTTGTCTAGATAGTCAATTATATTATTTACTTTTCCATTTGCTAATAATTCTGTTGGATTTTCAGTAGGATGACCTGCCGAAACAAAAAACAGATTTTCATGCGCTTTTACCCTTTTAATAATTTCTTCAGGTTCTTTATGATCTTTTAAATAATCCGTAATCCCGTCAGCTTGTGTTATATTTAAAATCCGCGCAGCCGTCGGATTATTTAAATCTAGATCAACTAATACAACTTTTTTGCCTGTTAAAGAAAGACTAACCGCTAAATTAGCTGCAATAAAACTTTTCCCCTCACCAGATATACTTGATGTTACTAAAATTTTTTTATGGCTTTTGCCAATCCCTAAAAAAGATAATGAAATTCTTAATTTCCTAAACTCTTCAGCGATAAAACTTCGGGTGCCTGCCTCAATTACAAGCGGTGAATTGGATTTGTCAAATGCAATTTCACCAATTATGGGAATGGAAGTACGCGATTCTATTTCGGTTCTATACAGTACTTTACCAGTTAACGAATCTTTTATAGTAATGATTGCAAGACATACGCCCAAACAAGTTAAAATAGAAATGAAATAGGTAAGCATTTTTTTGGGGCTAACAGGCCATTGACCTGCCTGGGCAAGATCAATAACTCTGTGGTCCGAGACGGTAGAAGCATAAGATAATTCGCTTTCTTCTTTTTTTTGAAGCAGAAAAGCATATATCTCACTTTTAGTTGCCTGCTCTCTACTTATCTCAAGAAGATCGCGTTCTTTTTTTGGAACTGTTTGTAGAATTGAATTGTAAGAATCATTTGTTGAATATAAATTTTGTCTTGCCGCAGTGAGTGTTTGCTTCTGACTTTGAATATTTTGCAGAATATTTGGCCTTATTTTATTAATTTGATCACGAAGTGCAACAAGACTTGGATTATTTTCCCCAACCGTTTTTCTCAGTTTCTCATATTCTAATTCAGAAGTGTAAAGTCTATCCATTAGTTGAGAAAGCATAGGATCGGATATGCCTAAAGTAGAAGGGACAATAGCTGAGCTATTATCTTTATCGGTTGCAAATTTCTGAACTTGATTCAATACAGAAAGTTGCGTATTCAGCTCACCGATTTTTTGATCATTGGCAGATACGTTTTGCAAAAAAAGTTGGCCTTGTGAACTAACATCAACTGCGCCTTTTCCCGATTTATATTGCTGTATTTTCTTCTCTATGGAGTCTAAATCATGTGTAACGATATTTAATCGATCTTCTACAAAAGTTAATGTGTTGCGTGCCAGTTTGTCTTTCTCGTTTATAGCAGCAAGATCATAAGCGGCTATTAGTTGATTTAAGATATCTTCTGCGCGCTGCGGTATTTCATCTCTGTAACTTAAATTAATTACTGAGGATAATTTATTAGATGTTTCAACCTTTAAATTTGCCAATAGATTATTTGCGACTTCCTTGGATCTGTTTAAAACAAAATAAAAATTATGTTTTATAGAATCTTCAACGTTGTAATACTTGTTTGGTATAAATTTTAATAATCCATATGGGGTAGACACTAGCTGATTTAAAGGATATCTTCTCTTACCTGCAAGAATAACACTTTGATTTTTTTTATCGTATGCAAGACTAATACCTTCCTGAGAATTTAATGAATCTGGATTCGGAGATTCAATAGTCACAGGTGACATCACATAAGCGGACACCGTATGTACTTTACCTTTCTCAAAAACCGGCGCATAAAGAGATAGGGATTTTACCACATGTTCCATTAAAGTCCGGGATTGCAGAACTTCAATTTCATTTTCCACGATTTTCTTAGACGAAATTTGATCCAGCGACTCCATTAACTTAGAATCCTCATTACCCTTTTTTTCATCTTTTATAATAACACTCGCAGTGGCTTCATAAATTGGAATTGTATATCTTAAATACACAAATGCAATTACCATTGCAATAATTATTGAAATTAAAAACATAGGCCAATACGGAAGATACTTTGAAGCGGTTTGATGTATGAAACCTTCCTCTTCTTCTTTTTCGCCTACCCTATATTTGCTATTTTCCATCATGAAATTAAAATTTAACCCTATCTAAAACTACCACAACTATAGATAAGCTGCTCAATAGTATCGGTAATAATTGCTGGGTTCTTCCAGCACTTGCAACCTTGGCTTTATTTGGTTGAACATATACCACATCATTTGGTTGTAAATAATAATATGGAGAATTGAAAAAATTGCTGGAATTAAGATCGATGTGCCTTGTCTTTT